>ERZ778022.1023-NODE-1023-length-45272-cov-8.816463_pt1 | contig 45272 bp, 37 predicted proteins | sample MGYA00375752_ERZ778022 | MGnify/ENA primary metagenome ERZ778022 (study PRJEB29350, sample SAMN05389826) | bioreactor metagenome | isolation source: Thiocyanate bioreactor | place: South Africa: University of Cape Town | collected 2014-04-04 ...
AAGGGCTACACCTTCAACTATGAAGCGATGAAGGCCTCCAACGACGATGTGCAGATGCGCTCCGACTGGCTGTTCCCGATCTGCACCGGCAACCAGCGCCTGAAGAACGACAATGGCGACAAGCTGCATCCGACGCAGAAACCGGAAGCGCTTTTGGCACGTATCATGATGGCCTCGACCAAGCCGGGTGACGTGGTACTCGACCCGTTCTTCGGTTCTGGCACGACGGGAGCTGTTGCCAAGCGCCTCGGCCGCCATTTCGTCGGCATCGAACGTGAGCAGGCTTATATCGACGCTGCCAATGAGCGTATTGCATCGGTGAAGCCGCTGGAAAGCGCTGACCTGACCGTGCTTTCGGGCAAGCGCGCCGAGCCGCGAGTGGCCTTCGTCAGCCTGCTCGATACCGGCTTGATGACGCCCGGTGCGACGCTCTATGACGCCAAGCGCCGTTTTGCGGCCAAGGTGCGCGCCGACGGAACTCTTGCGATCGGCGAGAACGCGGGTTCGATTCACAAGGTCGGTGCGCAGGTGCAGGGGCTGGATGCTTGCAACGGCTGGACCTTCTGGCACTACGAGCGCGCCGGCGGCCTGACCCCCATCGATGAGCTACGCCGTATCGCAAGGCTCGGCATGGAGCGGGCAGGGGCGTAGTTCATTCTGTCGGTTGATTCAGCGAATGAAGCCGCTGAATCAGTTTTTGAACGCCTTGCGCGAACTGATTCAATTCAAAGCGCAATATTCATTCGGCTGAAATCGGCTTCCAACGTTGCCGCATCGGTGAACAGCACGGCTTGCCAGCCGGCGGCCCTGGCTCCGGCGACGTTTTTCTGGCTGTCGTCGATGAACAGTGCGTGTGCCGGATCGATGCCGAAGCTCATCACGTGATGGTCGTAGATGCCGCGCTCCGGTTTGATCATGCCGATCTCGCCCGACACGGTGATGCCGCGCGGTCTTTCCAGAAACGGGAAACGGCGGCGCGCTTCTGAAAACGTGTCGGCCGCCCAATTGGTCAAAAGCGTCACATCATGGCCGGCGTCAAGCAGCCGGTCGAGAAGCGTGACGCTGTCGTCATAGGCGTACGGCACCATCTCGTGCCAGTGACGGCGGAAGTTGCGGATGTTTTCGGCGTGGTCCGGATGATCGGCAATCAAAAGCGCCTCGGCATCTTCCCACTTTCGCCCGCGATCCTGCTCGATGTTCCATGCGCTGGTGCAGACATTGTCGAAGAACCATTGGCGCTCGGCGGGGTTTGGAATGAGCCGGCTGAACGGAATGTCGGGATCGTAGTGGACGAGCACCTTGCCGATGTCGAAGACGATATGGCGGATTTCCATTCTCTCAGTGCCTTTGCTTTCTGGTCGCGCCGGGAATGGCCGCCTCGATGGCCTTTTTCATGACGGTGGGTAGTGCTTCGCCGGAAATTTCGGCCGGGTGCGACCAGAAGCAACCGCTTGGCGTTTCGCCATCGGCTTCAGCCCGGTAGATGTCGAGTTCCAGCGCGAAATGGGTGAAGACGTGCGAGATGCTGCCCGCACGCTGCCATGCGGCGACAAAAGGTGCGGCCTGTGCCGACGTCTCCCCGTCAACGCGCGCCGTCCAGCCGGTCGTCGGCACCTCGCTCATGCCGCCGAGCAGGCCCTTGTCGGGCCGCTTGCGGAGCAGGATCGCCCCATCCTTCCTGACCGCGACGAACGCTGCACCCCTGCGTAAGGGCTTTGCCGGCTTGGCCAGACGAACCGGATAGAATTCCGGATCGCCGGCGCGGATCGCGCTGCAATCCGCGCGCAGCGGGCAAAGCATGCATTTCGGCTTGCGCGGCGTGCAGATCGTTGCGCCGTGATCCATCATCGCCTGCGCAAAATCGCCCGGGCGTTCGGATGGGACCATGCGCTCGACATGCAGCCGGATTTCGCCTTTCGCCTGCGGCAGGGGCGTTGCGATGGAAAACAGGCGGGTGATGACGCGCTCGACATTGCCATCGACAACGGCAGCGGGCCGGTTGAAGGCGATCGCTGCAATGGCCGCCGCGGTATAGGGGCCAACGCCGGGCAGCGCGCGCAAGCCCTCCTCGCTATCCGGGAATTGACCGCCGTTGCCAGCGATGAAGTTGGCGCATGCCTTGAGGTTACGGGCACGGGAGTAATAGCCCAGCCCCGCCCAGGCCTTCATGACATCATCGGTGTCCGCGCTGGCCAGCGCGGACACAGTCGGCCATTTAGCGGTGAAGGCGGCAAAGTAGGATTTGACCGCCTCGACGGTGGTTTGCTGCAGCATCACTTCCGAAAGCCAGACGCGGTAGGGATCGGGTTTCGTGCCGCTTGCGAGGTCGCGCGGCGCCACACGCCACGGCAACTCGCGGTGGTGGGCGTCGTACCAGGCGAGCAGTCGTGCAGCTATGCCGTCGCCATTCGCGGACGCAGGCTTGCGGCTTGGATTATGCGGTGCCATTTATCGAGCGTTGGCTTTTGTGCTGAACGTCTTTGAACATCGTCGCTGGAGAACGCACATGGCAGGGAAACGGCCTTCGGGCAATCCCGTTCCGGTCAGCGACCTGGCAACCGATATCCTTGACCCGGTGCTGCGCAAGCGCGCCGGCATCTCGATTGGTCTCGTGCAATCGTGGGAAGAAATCGTGGGTGCGAGGCTGGCTGCCAGTTCGCGCCCCGAAAAGATCCAGTGGCCGCGCCGCATGCATGAGGACGATCCGTTCGAGCCGGCGACGCTGGTTATCGCGTGCGAAGGCATGGCGGCGCTTCATCTGCAGCACCAGACAGGCGAAATCATCGGCAAGGCCAACGCCTTCCTGGGCTTCATGGCGATTGGTCGCATCAAAATTGTCCAGAAACCATTGACTTCGGGCAGGCGGCGCGAGATGCCGACGCTGCGGCCCTTGTCGGAGCCCGAGAAAAGCCGGTTGGTGAAGACCGTCGAGCGTATTGAAGACGACGGGCTTCGTGCTTCTCTTGAGCAGCTTGGAGCCACGGTTTTGGGCCGCAAGAAGTAAGTGCTCGCGTTTTCGTGATCGAAGGTGCGGGATTTGGCGATTGGATTGGGGATGGCAATGCCTTAATTCGCGCCAAGTCTCGCTTTTCCGTGCCTTTGCGTTGCAAAATTCAACCAAAATCAGGTGATTCGCATGATCCGTGCCTTGTCTCGCAGAACCGTACTGACCTCGTTAGCCGCGGTGCCGGCAGCCGTGCTGCTTTCGGCTTGCAGCGACTCCGGCGAGGAGGCCAAGGCGACGGACGCCAAGCCGGCCGCTTCGACTTCGACTGACGCAATGGCGCCAGCCGCACCTGCCGCGCCCGCCGCTGCTGCCCCGGCATCGGCTGGCGACGTGGACATGGCGGCGTTGTTGAAGCCCGGCGCGCTTCCCGACAAGGTGCTCGGCAAGGACGACGCCAAGGTTACCATCGTTGAGTACGCCTCGATGACGTGCCCGCACTGTGCGCATTTCCATGAAACGACTTTTCCGGAATTGAAGACCAAGTACATCGACAGCGGCAAGGTCCGCTTCATTTTCCGGGAATTCCCGTTCGATCCGCGCGCCGAAGCCGGTTTCATGCTGGCGCGTTGCGCCGGCGACAACTACTTCCCGATGGTCGATGTGCTGTTCAAGCAGCAGCAGACCTGGGCTGCGGCTGAAAACGTCAAGGACGCGATGTTCCAGCTTTCCAAGCTGGCCGGTTTTACACAGGAGAGCTTCAACGCCTGCTTGACGGACCAAGCCCTTCTTGAACAAGTGAGAGCCGTCCAGAAGCGGGGCGCAGACGAATTCAAGGTCGACTCGACACCGACCTTCTTTATCAATGGGAAAACCTACAAAGGCGCGCTGTCGATTGAGGAAATGTCGGCAATCATCGACCCTCTCGTCTAAAGTTTCGGCAACGCCGGAGCGGTTCCGCTTCGGCGTTCGTTCCGGCATGAGGCGCGCATGAAGTTTTCGCGCCTGCGCCTTCTCGGCTTCAAGTCTTTCGTAGAGCCCGGCGAGTTCGTCATCGAACGCGGTCTGACGGGTATTGTCGGACCGAACGGCTGCGGCAAGTCGAACCTTGTCGAGGCGCTGCGCTGGGTGATGGGCGAAAGCTCGTACAAGAACATGCGCGCGTCCGGCATGGACGATGTGATCTTTTCCGGCTCGAACACGCGTCCGGCACGCAATACCGCCGAAGTCACGCTGTTCCTCGACAATGCCGATCGGACTGCGCCCTCCGCCTTCAACGACGCCGACGAACTGCAGGTGTCGCGCCGCATCGAGCGCGAAGCGGGATCGGTCTATCGCATCAACGGCAAGGAGGCGCGCGCCAAGGACGTGCAACTGCTGTTCGCCGACCAATCGACCGGCGCGCGCTCGCCGTCCATGGTGGGTCAGGGCCGCATTGGTGAGCTGATCCAGGCGAAGCCGCAGGCCCGGCGGGCATTGCTTGAAGAAGCAGCCGGCATTTCCGGCCTGCATACCCGTCGCCACGAGGCTGAATTGCGGCTCAAGGCCGCTGAACAAAACCTTGAACGTCTGGATGACGTCGTCGGCGAACTGGAAGGCCAGATCGAAAACCTGAAACGCCAGGCGCGTCAGGCGTCCCGCTTCAAGAACCTTTCAGCGGAAATTCGCAAGGCCGAGGCCACGCTGCTGCACCTTCGCTGGACGCTGGCCAAGACCCAGGAAGGCGAAGCGCGTTCTGCGCTCGCCGTTGCGACCTCGCTTGTTGGCGAACGGGCCGCAGTCCAGATGAACGCTGCCAAGGATCAGGCCGTCGGTGCGCACAAGCTGCCTGAACTGCGCGAGGCGGAAGCGGCCGCCGCCGCGGTATTCCAACGGCTTTCCATCGCCAAGTCGCAGATCGAGGAGGAAGCGGGGCGCATTCGCTCGCGCCAGTCCGAGCTCGACCGCAGGCTGGAACAGCTCGATGCCGACATCGTGCGCGAAGAGCGCATGGTGCGCGACAATGCCGATGTTCTGGAACGCCTGGCGGAAGAGGAAGCCGGGCTGAACTCGGAAAACGCCAATGCCGCCGAGCGCGAGGCGGTTACGCGGTCTGAATTCGAACAGGCTGCGGCCATGCTTGCTGTAAGCGAGGGCAAGCTTGCCGCATTGACGGCGGAGCGTGCCGACGCTGCGGCATCGCGTAATCAGGTCGAGCGGACGCTGCGCGAAACCAGTGAGCGTCGCGACCGGTTCGCGCGCCAGCTTGCCGAGATGGACCGCGAATTGTCCGAGATCGGTGCCCGCATCTCCGGTTTGGCTGACCCGGCGGAAAAACGCGAACTGGTGGAGCAGGCGACCGGCTTGCTGGAGGAATCCGAGGCAGCGGTCGAGGCTGCCGAGCAGACGGTGACGGAGGCCCGCGAGGCCGAAGGTCAGGCGCGCGGTCCCTTGCAGGATGCCAAGGCGGAACTCGCACGCATCGAAACCGAAGCGCGCACCTTGGCAAAGATACTCAACGCGGCAAGCGGCGACCTGTTTCCGGCGGTGCTTGAGCAACTGAATGTCGAACGCGGCTTCGAGACGGCGCTAGGCGCGGCACTTGGTGAAGACCTCGACGTGCCTTTGGAGCGGAGCGCGCCGGTTCATTGGGGCGGCAGCGAGCCGCAGGCTGGCGATCCTGCGCTTCCGGCAGGGGTGCGTAGCCTCGCAAGCGTGGTGCGTGCGCCGCAACAACTGGCGCGCAGGTTGGCGCAGGTTGGCATCGTCGAAGCGGGCGATGGTGCGCGCCTGCAATCGTTGCTCGCCCCCGGTCAGCGGCTGGTCAGTCGGGATGGTGCGTTGTGGCGCTGGGACGGCCTGACCGCGAGTGCGGATGCTCCGACCGCAGCCGCCATGCGCCTTGCACAGAAGAATCGGCTTGCCGAACTGGACGCCGAAGCCGTAGCGGCCACGCGCGTGGTAAGGGGCGCCGAAGAGATGCTTGCCCGGGCGGAGGCGGCAATTCGCCAGAGCACGGAGTCCGAGCGTTCAGCCCGACAAGCTTTGCGCGAAGCCCAGCAGGGGCTGGACGGCGCCAAGACTGCGCTAGCCGCTGCCGAACGGGCGGCTGGTGAATTGTCCAGCCGACGCGATGCGCTCTCCGATGCGCGCGCACGAGTCATGGAAGAACACGAAGAATCAGCAGCGGTGTTTGCGGAAGCAGAATCGCTGCTGCGCGAGGCCCCGGACCTCGGTGATCTCCAGTCGCGACTTGAACAGGCTGCATCGCATGTCTCGGGCGACAGGGCCGCACTTGCCGACGCCCGCGCCGTGCATGACGGTCTCAGCCGCGAAGCTGAGGCCCGCACCCGCCGGCTGCAGGCCATCGAAGGCGAACGCCGCAACTGGTTGATGCGGGCGGAAAATGCATCCGCACAGATCGCGGCTCTAGGCGAGCGCAAGGCCGAAGCGATGGAGGAGCGGGAGAAGCTGGCCGATGCTCCAGACGAGCTCGACGCCCGCCGCCGCGCCTTGTTGACCCAGCTTTCCGAGGCCGAGGCGCTGCGGATGGCAGCAAGCGACCGCTTGCAGGATGCTGAAAACAAGCAGGCCGAACTCGACAGGGCAGCGACCGCTGCGATCCAGGGGCTGGCTGAAGTGCGCGAGGCCCGCGCCCGCGCAGAGGAACGCCTGACGGCTGCCGACGACCGCAGGAAAGAGGTCGAGGCGCGTATACAGGAAGCGCTGAACACCGCGCCGCATCTGGTCATCAGGCATACGGGCCTGGAGGCTGACAGCCCCATGCCGGACATGGGCGAGATTGAGCGCACGCTGGAGCGGCTCAAGATCGAGCGCGAACGGCTGGGTGCGGTCAATCTTCGCGCCGAGGAAGAGCAGAAGGAACTGTCCGAGCGGCTCGAAGCGATTGTGTCCGAGCGCGAGGACATCATCGAGGCGATCCGCAAGCTGAGACAGGCCATCCAGAGCCTGAATCGCGAAGGGCGCGAGCGGCTGCTGGCTGCTTTCGATGTGGTGAATGGTCATTTTCAGCGGCTATTCTCGCATTTGTTTGGTGGCGGCACCGCCGAGTTGCAACTGATCGAATCGGAAGATCCGCTTGAGGCGGGTCTCGAAATCCTCGCCCGCCCGCCGGGCAAGAAGCCGCAGACGATGACGCTGCTTTCGGGTGGCGAGCAGGCGTTGACGGCGATGTCGCTTATCTTCGCGGTGTTCCTGACCAATCCGGCGCCGATCTGCGTGCTCGACGAGGTCGATGCACCGCTTGACGATCACAACGTCGAACGCTTTTGCAATTTGATGGATGAGATGTCAGCGTCCACCGAAACGCGCTTCGTGGTCATCACGCACAACCCCATCACCATGGCACGCATGGATCGCCTGTTCGGCGTCACCATGGCCGAGCAAGGCGTCAGCCAGCTCGTTTCCGTCGATCTGCAAGCGGCTGAGTCCATGCGCGAGGCGAGCTAGCCTCCGTGTCGCTTGGTGGCTCGCCACTCTGTTGCCGCAAAAGTGATCGATGCATGAGATCGAGAGGGGATTGATTCCCGCAATTCGACGACATCGATCGGCCATCGCCCGCGTTGATGCTGGAGATCGAATTTTAACCTGAATGGCATTTCCCGGTTCACTTCTCGCAGAACGGGGACCAGTCACGAATAGTCTGGATTGATGCGAGCGCGTTGCAACGGTAAAAGTGCAACGGAGGAGTTCGGGAATCAGATGGTGCTAGGTGACGTCCTCAATGGGACCCGGCTCTGGCGGCTCGGTGGCTCACTGCTTGACGTGTTATCGGCGGCTGCGGCGCTCTTCCTGGCTTACTTCACGGTTTTCGGCAGCAGGCTTTTCTACACGGTGCCTGAGCTTGAAGAGAAGACTCTCGCATTCTCTGCGATTTTCCTGTTTTTTTTCTGGCTGTTCTCGATGCACAGGGGCTCGTGGCGCTATGTCTCGATCCCGGACATCTTCACCATCCTCAAGGTAAGCCTTGCCTCGGTCGCGGCCTATACAATGGCCGCCTTCCTTACGTCGCGCGGCATAAATGTGCCCCGCTCGGTGCCCGTGCTTACCTTCGTCTACCTCGTGATAGGACTCTCCCTGACGCGGCTTAGCTATCGCCTTGCCATGGAGCACTCCTTCTTCTCCCTGCGCGGTTCGGAAGCCTCGCCGCCGAGGAAAGTCCACGACGTCTTGCTGTATGGCCTCACCGACAATGCCGAAAGCTTCATCCGCGCGAACCGGCGTGGCGCGGCGAGCGAATTCAATATTGTCGGCGTGCTCGACGACAAGGTGCTCAATCAGGCGCGAATGGTGCAAGGCGTGAAGGTGCTGGGCGATTTCACCCAGTTTGAAGCGATCGTGATGCGCCTGAAGAAAAAAGGCATCGTCATCTCGGAATTGATCGACACCGAAATGCAGCCCGACCGCCAGCACTTGGCCGAGGTGGTGGAAAAGTGCGGCCGCATGCGCATCAAGGCCTCTCGCATTCCAGATTTCCGGGAAACATCCGCTCTGACCAGCCAGTCGATCCTCCAGCCAAAAACCATCGACCTTGGCGATCTTCTCGGCCGTCCCGAAATTACAGCCGACCTCGAGGGCGTGGCGCGGCTGGTCAGCGGCAGGGTTGTGCTCGTTACTGGCGCAGGTGGTTCAATCGGCTCGGAACTGTGCCGCCAGATCGCGGAATATCGGCCGGATATGCTTATCCTGACCGACAGTTCCGAGTTCCATCTCTACAAGCTGGATATGGAAATTCGCGAGAACTATCCAAAGCTCAATGTGGTGACCGCGCTGGTGAATGTGCGTGACCGCGGCCGGGTTGCGAGCGTCTTTGCCCGATTCCGTCCGAAGCTGGTTTTTCATGCCGCGGCGTTGAAGCATGTCCCAATGGTGGAAAATAACGCGATCGAGGGGATCAAGACGAACCTGCTCGGTACGCGCAACGTAGCCGATGCGGCCGTTCGCCAGGGTGTCGAGCATTTCGTCATGATCTCGACCGACAAGGCGGTGAACCCGACCAACGTCATGGGCGCCACCAAGCGTGCCGCCGAGGCCTATTGTCAGGCCTTGGACGTCACGTCGCAGTCAACGCTGTTCACGACCGTGCGGTTTGGCAATGTCCTGGGGTCCAACGGCTCTGTAGTGCCGCGTTTCCAAAAGCAGATCATGGCTGGTGGGCCGGTGACGGTGACCCATCCCGAGATCGTTCGGTTCTTCATGACCATCCCGGAAGCCGTTTGTCTGGTGCTCAACGCCTCTGCCGCGCACATCGGCAGCAGGCGCGGGGACATCATGGTGCTGGACATGGGAAAGCCGGTTAAGATCATAGATCTGGCCGAGCGGATGATCCAGCTCGCCGGCTTCAGGCCGCATACCGACATCAGCATTGTCTTTACCGGTCTTCGTCCCGGCGAGAAGCTCTACGAAGAGCTTTTCGATCCGTCTGAGGTTAACCAGAAAGACCCCAACGTGCCGTATTTCGTGGCCTCGCCGCGTGTCATCGACAAGGATGTGCTCCACAAGACGCTTGCGGTGCTGGAAGGCGCAATCGCAAACGAGGATCAGGTTCGCGCTGTCGAATTGCTCAACCACATCGTGCCTGAGTACACGCCCGCAAGCCCTGTCAAAACCTCCGCCGACGCCGGCTTCGAACTGCAAGGCAAGACGGCGAGGAAGCCTCCCTCCCACCCGAAGCCTGTCGCGTAGGGAGACCGGGCGGACGGCTTGTTCAAATACATTGCTGGCTGTGAACAGCTCCTGTGCGGACAGGGCTACCACCGTTTACTTATCGGCGCGAACCACCTATCCGCATGGTCTAGAAAGGGAGCTCTGTCCTATGAGGGTTCTAGTTACCGGCAACGCTGGCTTCATCGGTTTCCATGTCGCGCGAAGGTTGATCGAGCGGGGCGACGACGTTGTCGGCTTTGACGTGGTCAACGACTACTACGACCCAAAGCTGAAGGAAGCGCGCCTGTCCATGCTTGAAGAAGCGGCAGGAAATCAAGGCGGTAGCTACAGTTTTGTTCGCGCCAATCTGGCAGATCGGGCAGCGGTCGAGAAGTGTTTCGCCGACAAAAAGTTCGATCGCGTCATCAATCTGGCTGCGCAGGCCGGTGTTCGCTACAGCCTGGAAAATCCGCACTCCTATGTCGAAAGCAACATCATTGCCTTCACCAACATTCTCGAGGCTTGTCGCCACACGGGCGTTGGCCATCTGACTTATGCGTCGACGTCGAGCGTCTATGGTGCCAATACAAAGATGCCGTTCAACGAGCATGGCATCGCCGATCATCCGCTGCAGTTCTACGCAGCCACCAAACGCGCCAATGAACTGATGGCGCACAGCTACTCGAACCTGTTCAATCTTCCCACGACGGGGTTGCGCTTCTTCACTGTCTATGGACCGTGGGGCCGGCCGGATATGGCGCTGTTCCTGTTCACGAAGGCCATTCTCGAGGGCAAGCCGATCTCTGTCTTCAACAATGGCAATCACACGCGTGATTTCACTTATGTCGAGGACATTGCCGAAGGTGTCATCCGCGCCAGCGATGCGGTCGCCAAACCCAATCCGGATTGGGATGGCGACAATCCGGACCCGGCGTCGAGCCGCGCCCCGTTTCGCATCTTCAACATCGGCAACAACAATCCCGTCCGGTTGAGCGAATACATCTCGGCCCTGGAAGAGGCGTTGGGCCGCAAGGCGGAAAGGAAGCTTCTGCCATTGCAGCCCGGCGATGTGCCCGACACCTTTGCCGATGTCAGTGATCTTGTCTCCCAGCTAGGCTACAAGCCATCGACGCCAGTTGCTGTTGGCGTCCGCCGTTTCGTCGATTGGTATCTCGACTACTATCAAAAATCCGCGGCGTGATTGGCCTTCAAGCGTGTGAAGGCCATTTCATAGGCGGCAATGCTGCGATGAGGCGCTGAGGCTCGCGGGCCATTGTCGCCGCCGCCTCTTGCGCGAAAAGCCATACACTGTCGCGCCAGGCGATGAAGGTTGTTGCCTCGGCGCGCCATTTTTCCATGGTCGAGCCGGCATATGAGGCAAGCGTTGAGCCGTCGCGGTAACCGTGGGCGCGTGCCTCCTCGTCCAAATGGTTCTGAACGGCGTCATCCAGAAGTGCTGCCGCCTCCTTGTTTGCCTGCTCGGCTTTCATGCCTGCGGTTATCATCTGCGACCAGTCTATTGCAGCCATTGATCAGGCCTCCGTGGTTTCGTTGGGCAGCATCAGACGGCCGTCAGGCGGGTCGATAAGATCGGCGGGGAAAGCGACCTTCGTGCTGGGATCAGGGCCATGTGGCAGGAGCAAGGTGAGATGAATTATCCCATCAATGCGCTGCACATCTTCGGATATGAATGCGTTGCCGATCGCGGATGCCGGGAGCGTGGCTCCATCGTGGAGGGCCGAAAGGTCGACCACGTCATCGTTGATGATGATGGTGTCGGCAGACCGGGCCAATATGAGTGGCTCGTCGCGACGTATTGGTGAGAAGGAAATGTGCATTAGTACCACCTGCCGATAGCGACATAGCTGTTGTTGACCTCATGGGTGTTCGCATGGGACACCGCGCGAATGCCCTGGATGCCGGTCGTGGTCGTATTGAGAACCGTGCATGCGGTCAGGCGGACCGCTCCCAATCCATCCGAGCGGTTTGCGTTGAAGATGATCTGTGGAACAGCTGAAAACGCCGCTGCGAAGGTGGCCGTGCATGGCGTGCTGTTGTAGAACCAGCCCGTCACAACCACGCTGTTCGTGATTTGGGTGTTGGTGATGCCTGCACATATCTGGGTGCCGTCAGCGTACCGGATGTAGGTTCCGTTTGCGTTGGCACCGCTTTCCAGCAAGGCGCCGGTCGGTACTCCGCCGGTTTGCGACACCGTTCCTACGATGGCTTGCATGACAGCCGAACTGGAGCCCGTAAAGCGCACGAACGCGCCGTTTCCTCCGGTCAAGTTGCCAAGTGCGGCAAAGGCCGGCGTTTGCGGGAAGGATGCCTTGCCACTGGTTCGGTCGAGGCGAAGGGCTTCCTTCCAGGTCGTGCCGTCGGGCGATGTCTTGATCACAAGATCATCGTCGCCGACCAGACCGATTTCAGCCCGGCCCGACCACGCTGATTGCATGAGCAATGACAGAACGCCCGGAGGCCCTTCCTTGTTCATGGTGTAGCGCAGATTGCCGTTTCCGCCTTCGCCCGCATAGCGGGCAGACCACAACGCGTTGTTGAGTTTGGCGGCGAAAGGGTTGGCGCTGTCGGCGGTTGTTCCGACGCCCAACAGATGCAGGTTTTGCAAAGTCAGAAGTGTTTCGCTGAGGTCGAACCATCCGGTTACCGTCCGGCAAACGAATTTCTCCTCATCCTCAACCCATGCAATCCAGCCGACATGAGGCGCGATGCGTTGCCAAGACCCATCGATACGCGCAGCAATCGCGCCATCCCAATCCAGCCACGCGCCAGTGGCGCCTTCGGCAACAATGTAGCGCTCGCCGTCACTTTCCGTACCCGAAGGCTCGGTCAGATCACGGTCGCGTACCGAAAGCTGGATTACTGCGTCGAGCAGCGATAGCGCCTCATTATGGGTGACGTGCTTTTGTGCCTGGGAAGGCATGATGTATGGCAGGTTGAGGTTGGTGGTATTCTCCATTGGCAAAGGCACTCCCATTCCGTTTGGCGGGATTATGGATTCAGCCATGGGGAGGTGGATAAAGCTGTGGCCAATTCACGATTCGCGGCCTATTCCATCCACGCCTTGTTCAGGGAGCGACCGGGCAGCTCGTAACGATTGGGCAGCGCCATCGATACCATCCAACCGGTACCGGCTACCCCCAGGTCGGCGGGGCTTGTACGAAAAGGGGACTTGCCGTTCCGGCCACTTATCCGGCAGCGTCGACCTAGAAGGAGCACGACTTGATAGTTGAAAAGACGCCGATAGACGGATTGCTGTTGCTTACCCCGCGGCGGTTTGCCGACGAACGTGGCTTCTTCAGCGAGAGCTGGAACAGGCGGACTTTGCGCGAGAATGGCGTGGATTTGCCGGAGTTTGTTCAGGACAATCATTCCCTGTCCAATCGCGCCGGCACCTTGCGCGGACTTCACTTCCAGTCCCCTCCACATGCCCAGGGCAAGTTGGTGCGCTGCGGGCGCGGCAGCCTGTTCGATGTGGCAGTGGACATCAGGCGTGGAAGCCGGACGTTCGGACAATGGTTCGGAGCGGAGTTGAGCTTCGACAATGGCCGGCAGCTATGGATCCCGGCGGGATTTCTTCATGGCTTCGTCACGCGCGAGGACAACACCGAAGTCGTCTACAAGTGTACCGACCACTATGCGCCGGAATGTGATGGTACAGTGCTTTGGAACAGCGCCGGTATTGACTGGGGGCTATCAACCGCGCCGATATTGTCCCAGAAGGACGAAGCGGCTCAACCCTTGTCCACCTTTGCAAGCCCATTTGAATTGGAGAAAAGCCAATGAAGCTTCTGGTAACCGGCGGCGCCGGCTTCATCGGTTCCGCCGTGGTGAGGCTCGCGATCGCCCGCGGCCATGATGTCGTCAACCTTGATGCGCTCACCTATGCGGCATGTCTGGATAACATTGCCAGCGTAGCCGGCAACCCGGCCTATTCCTTCGAGCATGCGGACATCCGTGACAAACCGGCGCTCGATCGAATTTTCACCGCGCACAAGCCGGATGCGGTTTTGCACCTTGCGGCCGAAAGCCATGTCGACCGCTCGATTGACGGCCCAACTACCTTTATCGAAACCAACGTTACCGGCACCTGCACTTTGCTGGAGGCTGCGCGGCGCTATTGGCACGAGGCCGGTCGACCGGAAGAATTCCGCTTTCACCATGTGTCGACCGACGAGGTCTACGGCAGCCTTGGCGCCGAAGGCAAGTTTACGGAAGACACGGCCTATTCACCGAACTCGCCTTATTCCGCCTCCAAGGCAGCAAGCGACCATCTCGTTCGCGCCTGGGGAGAAACCTATGGCCTTCCGGTGCTGTTGACCAATTGCTCGAACAACTACGGTCCGTACCACTTCCCGGAAAAGCTGATACCTGTGGTCATTCTGAACGCGCTGGCCGGAAAGCCGATCCCCGTCTACGGCAAGGGCGAGAATGTGCGTGACTGGCTCTATGTCGAGGATCACGCGGACGCATTGCTGACAGTGCTGTCGAAGGGCGTCCCCGGTCGCAGCTACAATATCGGCGGTGAGAACGAGGCGCGAAACATCGACATCGTGACCAGCATATGCGCCCTGCTTGATGCGAAGCGTCCAAAGGCTGACCCGTACGCAAAGCAGATCACCTTTGTTACCGACAGGCCCGGGCATGACGCGCGCTACGCTATAGATCCCGAACGCATCCGGTCCGAACTCGGCTGGCGGCCTTCGGTAACGCTGGAACAGGGGCTGGCGCGAACCGTGGATTGGTATCTCGAAAATGAGCCATGGTGGCGCGCGCTCCAGGAACGTTCCGGCGTTGGCGCGCGGCTGGGATTGCGCGCGTGAAATTGCTTGTATTCGGTCGTAGCGGGCAGGTGGCGCAGGAACTGCGCCGCCAGTGCCCTGATGGTTGGCAGATGCTGTGCCTTGGGCGCTCCGAAGCGGACCTCGGCGATCCGGATGCCTGCGCGTCAATCGTCAGCCGAAGTGATGCCGATGCGGTCATCAACGCCGCTGCTTACACGGCTGTTGATCGTGCCGAAGCCGAGGAAGACTTGGCCGGCGTTGTCAATGGTGCCGCGCCTGCTGCGATGGCGCGGGCGGCTGCCGCAAAGCAGATGCCTTTCCTTCACATCTCGACCGATTACGTGTTCGACGGAAGCGGTTCCGAACCTCGCAGGCCGGGCGAAAAGACGAACCCTCTCAACGCCTATGGGCGAACCAAATTGGCAGGCGAGAGCGGCGTTATCGCAGCCGGAGGTTCCCATGCGATCTTGCGGACCTCGTGGGTATTTTCTGCCCACGGCAGCAATTTTGTGAAGACAATGCTGCGGCTTGGCGCGCAGCGGGATACGCTCGATGTGGTTGCCGATCAGATCGGCGGGCCGACAGCCGCCGCCGATATCGCATCTGCACTTTTGACCATGGCCCAGGCGATGGCCGAGAGGCTGGCAAGCAGTGGTACATTCCATTTTGCGGGCGAGCCAGATGTCTCCTGGGCGGACTTTGCGCGCGAGATTTTCAGGCAGTCGAACCTATCATGCGAGGTGCGCGATATTCCGACCTCGGCCTATCCGACGCCTGCACGCAGGCCCGCCAACTCAAGGCTGGACTGCACTTCATTGGCGGAGGGTTTCGGGATAGAACGACCGGACTGGCGTGCAGGACTTGCCCGCATTTTGCAGGAACTGGAGAAGGCTGCATGAGCTTCAAGGGTATCGTTCTGGCGGGTGGTACGGGTTCCCGGCTGTGGCCGCTTACAATCGGCGTTTCGAAACAGCTTCTACCTATCTACGATAAGCCGCTGATCTACTATCCCGTCTCGGTGCTTATGCTAGCAGGGGTTCGCGATATCCTGATCATCACCACGCCCGAAGATGGACCGGCATTCGAGCGCTTGCTTGGCGACGGCAGCCAGTTCGGCGCCCGCATCCAGTATGCTGTGCAGCCACGGCCCGAGGGACTGGCGCAGGCCTTCGTCATCGGCGCTGATTTTCTGGACGGCGATCCTGCTTGCCTGGTCCTAGGCGACAACGTGTTCTACGGACATGGCCTGACCGAAAAGCTGCGCGCTGCCTCGCTTCGCCCGCAAGGCGCGACCATCTTCGGCTATCAGGTGAAGGATCCTGCCCGTTTTGGGGTGGTTGAGTTCGATTCTGAAGGAAAAGTGCTCTCCGTGGAGGAAAAGCCCAAGCTGCCGAAGAGCCGCTTTGCCATCACTGGTCTGTACTTCTTCGACAAGGACGTTGTCGATATCGCTCGCGATGTGCGCCCGTCGCCTCGGGGTGAACTGGAGATCACCAGCGTGATTGAGGCGTATCTGGAACGGGGCGACCTTCAGGTGGAGTTGCTCGGGCGCGGCTTTGCGTGGCTCGACAGCGGGACGCATGAAAGTATGCTGGAGGCCGGACATTTCGTGCAGACCATCGAGGCGCGCCAGGGCCACAAGATCGCCTGCCTTGAAGAGATCGGCTTTGCCAATGGCTGGCTCAGCGCTGACGAACTCGCTGCGCGCGGCAAGCTGATGGAGAAGAACGACTACGGGCAATATCTGCTCGGTATCGTGGCGGAACAGAACCGTCGCATGGATGCCCCGTCGAAGTCTGCCAAAGTCCGTGGTTAATCGCGACACGGAGGGAAGTTGGACATTGGCGCTCCCCAGTTTTGGGTAACACCCGCTTGGAGTGTGGCTCTGCCCGCTTGTGATCCGATCTGTTCCATAAGGTCACGTGACTTGCGGGATATTTCTTTGCTCTATCAATGACGGGGTCTGCTTTCGCGACCATGTCGCTTTTGCCCTCTAAGTCGGCCTGGTTTTTTGCTTCGCTTGAAGTCCGCCATTGCAAGCAGGGATAGCCGCGGGGGATCGGGGATGGCGCTGTTCTCCCGGTGCTGGCTTGGAAGCTGCTTATGTTTCGGGGACGAATTGGCGTCCGAGACCTAGCAATTCGTGTACTGATGTTGGACATGAGGCTATTGTTACCGGGACGCGATCGCTCATTGAAATCGGTGCGTTCAAATCTTGCCAATGAGTTTAACGCAGTGATGCAGGTCCGACCTTGATCCGGGAGCCCACTCCCGATGACCAGGCTCCAATGGTCAGGCGGCAATTCTCCGCAAACGCGCTTTGGAGCCTGATAGCGGAAGCGGCGCCGTTTATCATTGCGCTGCCAGCGATACCGCTGCTGATCCTGCTTATCGGGAAAGAACGTTTTGGCGTCCTCAGCATAGTTTGGGTGGCAATCGGTTATTTTAACCTCTTCGACCTCGGTTTGGGCCGGGCGGTGACGCAATTTGCGGCGGAACGGATAGGGGCCGGGCGGTCGGAAGATGTTCCGGAGGTCGTCTGGAGCGGAATGTCGATCGTGTTGCCTTTGGGCTTCGTCGTGGCAGGCGCCATCGCGTTCTGGGCACCGGCTTTCCCGGGCTATATCGAGGCGCTCGGCATAGCCGATGCAGAGGTCGTAGCGTCTCTGCGCCTGGCCGCCGTTGCCATTCCGTTTGTCATGGCGGCCAGCATGCTCAAGGGCCTGCTTCAGGCCGCACATGAGTTTCGAATCATAAGCAAAATGCAGCTTCTGCTGGGGATGACCGTTTTTTTCGGACCCGTTCTCATGGCCTGGTTGGGTTATCCAGAGCTTGAGCACCTGACTTTGATGCTGTTGGTTGGAAGAATTGCAGTCTGTGCCTGGTATATCATCGCAGCACTTCGACTGTTTCCGGGTCTCTTGGCTCCATCCTTCTCGAGGCTGCGTCTCGTTTCGATGCTGCGTTACTCGGTCTGGATCGCCATCAGCAATTTCATTGGCCCTCTCATGGGCTACTGTGACAGGGTGATTATCGCAGCCTATCTGGGGGCCGTTGCCGTCGCCTACTATGTCACGCCGTTCGATGTGATAACGCGCACAAGCATCTTTTCCGTTTCGATAGCAGCCGTCGTATTTCCTGCGGTGGCTTACGTTGGTCAAGCGGCCCATCGTCAGGTGGCGGCCATGATGGAAAAGGTCGAACTGTTGGTCGGCGCTTTTACGCTGCCGGCATATTTCATATTGGCGGCCTTTGCCGCTGACCTTCTAAGGCTTTGGATCAGCGATGAGTTTGCTGCGGCCGGTGCCCTGCCTGCCGCCTTTCTTTGCGCCGGGATGTTCGCAAACTCTATTGCACGCATTCCGCATGCCGTGATCCAGGGGCGGGGCCGCGCGGACCTGACCGCAATTGCAAACCTGGTCGAATTGCCCATCTACTTCATCGCCCTGTTCGTGCTTTTGCCAAAGTTCGGACTTGCAGGCGTTGCCGCGTGCTGGGCCGGGCGTACCCTGCTCGACTACATCATCTTGCGACTTATTGCGGGTCGGCTTTTGCATGCCGAGAACGCCCGCAGCTTGGCTGAAGCAGCGAGCGTATTCGCAATTGTCGTATTTATTGCATGTGTTGGAGCTTATCCGCTCGCATTGAAGATCGCAGGGGTTGGCTTAACCCTCTGCATAAGCGCGGCCATAGCGTATCGGTTCGGTCTCTCGCCGTCGAAATTTTTCACATTAATTAGAGGATAGTGAGACTTAGCTTTTGATTCGCACAGCATCGCCACAGGGTGCAAACACCATACCGGCCTTAGGAAGTACGTTGCCTCGGATTCTCTTATTGACACGCTATACCCGGATGGGGGCCTCCAGCCGGCTGCGCACTTTACAGTATGTTCCCTACCTTCAAGCCGCCGGCTTTGAGGTCGAGGTTGCGAGCTTCTTCGATGAGGCATACCTCGAGACGCTCTATTCGGGTCGGCGCAACCGGCTAGGCTCGGTGAAATATTTCGTAGGCCGGATATCCGAGCTTTTGTCGTCGCGTCGGGCTGAAGCAATCTGGTTGGAAAAGGAGGCCTTGCCGTGGGTTCCGTGGCCCATTGAGCGGCTCATGTGGCCTCGGAATGTGCCAGTGGTTAGCGACTATGACGATGCGATATTCCACTACTACGACATCCATCGCAGTGCCCTTGTGCGCCGGTTTCTGGGCCGCAAGATCGACGGCGTCATGGCGCGGTCGGCGATAGTGTTTGCTGGCAACGACTACCTGGCCGAACGCGCACGGGCGGCCGGCGCCCGGCGTGTGGAACTGGTGCCGACGGTCGTCGACATGCAGGCTTACCAACATCGCCCGATCCCGTCCAAGGACGGCAAACCTCGGATCGGATGGATTGGAACCCCCGTGACATGGGCGCAATACGGCCAGCCGATGCTTCCCTTCCTGAAGGATTTGCTGGCTCGTCACGATGCCGTTTTTCGTGCCGTGGGCGCGGGGAAGCCGCCAGATCCTCTGGTGAATTTCGAGTTTCCGGATTGGTCGGAAGCCCATGAAGTCGAACTCATTCAAGGCATGGACATTGGCATCATGCCCTTGGAGGACTCACCCTTCGCGCGCGGCAAGTGCGGTTACAAGCTGATTCAGTACATGGCGTGCGGCCTGCCGGTGGTGGCGTCGCCTGTAGGCGTGAATAGCAAGCTCGTCACCCACGGCGAAAATGGCTTTCTGGCTTCTACCGAAGCCGAGTGGCGCGCAGCCATCGAACGGTTGCTGTCTGACCCGGAGTTGCGCCGCCGCATGGGCGCGGCAGGGCGCGCCAAAGTTGAATCGGACTATTCGATCCAGACTTACGGGCCGAAGGTCGCTGGTATGTTTGCAAGCCTCTAGCGGGTACCTTCGAAGGCTACCGTCAGGCGTCGAGCAATCCCATACGCCTCAGCATCGGGTCATAGACGAACCGGGAATCATATTTTTCGCAGGCTATCCGGCGGCTGGCTGTGCCCATCTCCCGAACAAGTAGAGGCTGCTCGATGAAGCGCTGCATGGCTTCCGCAAGCGGCTCTACCTTGTGCGTCGGCACCAGGAAACCGTTGATGCCTTCCTCGACCGGTTCACGACAGCCGGGCGCATCGGTGCTGACGATGGGGCGACCGGTTGCCATCGCCTCCAAGACGCTGCGTGGCGTGCCTTCCCTGTAAGACGGCAACACATAGACCGAACATGCCGCAAGAGCCGGCCTGACGTCATCCATCCAGGGTGTGTGACTTATCCAGCTCCAACTCCTGACTTCCTCAATCGGAACAGCGGTTGGATTGGTATCTGCCGGGCCGACCAGCGCGAACTCGACTTGCGGGTAACGCGATTTGACGATGCGTGCTGCTTGGGCGAACTCCCGAAGTCCCTTGTCCGCAAGAAGTCGCGAAACCATCAGGAACCGAAGCCGGCCTGCGGCAATATCAGGCAAGGGAACTTCGGCGAACTGCTCGATATCAATGCCCGAACCAGCCAGAATCTGGACCCGGGTCGATGGGCCAAGCGCGCCAAGTTTCCGCAGATCGCTGATGTCGTCAGGGTTCTGGAAGTAGACCGTATCGGAGAATTTGAAGGCCGTGCGATAGAGGTTGACGGCGACGCTGCGCACAAGTCGCGCGCGCACCGAAGGATCATCGTCGATAAATACAGATCCGAGACCGGTAACCATCGGCAAAATGCGCCTCACGCCTGCCAACCGCGCGCCAAGAGTTCCGAAGACCACAGGTTTGATCGTGTAAGGAACAAAGACGTTTGCCTGCTCCAGGCGAGCAACTTTGTTCACGCGCTGAATGTATTTCAGCTCGGCAAGCGGATTCGTCGTCGCGTGGCGATGCAAGGGAACGTCGTGAACAGGTATGTTGGCTTCAGCTAGGCATTCGAGATCACCACGCGCGAACTCAGCCAGCGGTGCGCCCACAGCCACCTGTCCGCCGAGTGCCTGAATTTTGCGAAGCAGCGGCATTCGAAAACGGACGACAGATGGAGCGAAGCTGCCGAGCACGAGTACGCGGCATTTGCCCGGATTGCCAATTGGTGGCTGATTGGAGTCTGTCATGTGGCCAGCAGTTACGAACTCTTCGGTTAACATTTGTGATGGAGGCAAAAAAAGGGTTTTCGTTGCACCGGGGGAGGAATGGGCTAGAAAACGGTCACATTTTCGGCGACTGGAGCTTTGACTGTGGGAATTCTGGACAACGTTCGTATCGGCGTGATCGGACTGGGATATGTTGGCCTGCCTCTAGCTGTCCTGCTCGCCAAGCGTTTTCCGGTTACGGGATTCGATATCAGCAGCAAGCGTATCGCCGAGCTGCGCAATGCTCACGACCGGACCCTGGAAGTCACTGAAAGCGAGTTGCGCACAACGACGACTGCCTTCAGCGACGCCCTTGATGACCTGCGCGATTGCAACTTCTATATAGTCACTGTGCCTACTCCCATCGACGCTGCAAAGCGGCCCGACCTGCGTTTGCTTAAGGCGGCGTGTGCGACGGTTGGCAAGGTGATCTCGGCGGGCGATACGGTCGTGTTCGAATCCACGGTCTATCCCGGCGTTACGGAGGAGGAATGCGTTCCGGTGATCGAGCACGTGTCGGGATTGCGATTCAATACCGATTTCTTTGCAGGTTATAGCCCTGAACGCGTCAACCCCGGCGACAAACTCCACACCATCGACAAAATCGTCAAGGTAACATCGGGCTCGACCTCTGAAATCGCCGATCTGGTCAACGCCGTCTACGGCGCGGTCGTCACCGCTGGTACATATCGTGCGCCGTCGATCCGTGTTGCAGAGGCCGCCAAGGTCATCGAAAACACGCAGCGCGATGTGAACATTGCACTGGTCAACGAGCTAGCGACCTTGTTCCAGAAACTCGGCATCGACACGATGAGCGTTCTGGAAGCCGCCGGGACAAAATGGAACTTCCTCCCGTTTCGCCCCGGTCTCGTTGGCGGGCACTGCATTGGCGTCGATCCCTACTATCTGACCCACAAGGCGCAAGAGGTGGGTCATCATCCCGAGATCATCATGGCCGGGCGCCGCATCAACGATTTGATGGGGGAACTGGTAGCATCGAGGTTCGTAAGAGCGCTTATTTCAAGAGGTATTGACGCGTCCCGGGCGCGCGTTCTGGTGCTTGGCATCACGTTCAAGGAAAATTGCCCTGATACGCGCAACACTAAAGTGGTCGACGTCGTCCGGGAATTGGCGGATTACGGGATGGACGTGTCCATTCATGATCCTTGGGCGGATAGCGAGGAGGTCGAAAACGAATATGGCCTGCACCTTACCCAAGAGCCACACGCCGCTGGATATGATGGAGTGATCATCGCTGTCTCGCACGACAAGTTCCGTAGTCTGGGCGCGGATGGGGTTCGCAATTTAGCGAAGCCGAATGGCGTGGTTTTCGATGTGAAGGGGATGTTGGGTCTCGAAGACAGCGATCTGCGTTTGTAGGATCGGTGCGGCTTAGAAAGAAATCTTGTGTGCTTTCGAGGCGATCGAATACCAATGATTGATCGCAACAATCTGCCCGGTGCCGATTTGGCTTTGGTTTGCGAAAATGTAGTGATGCAATATGCAAAGGCCTATGGAAAATTGAGAACAAGAGGTGAGGCAGGCCGCTGTCACTGTCGGAATTTAATTATTCGAAGCGGTTTCTGCGGATGAAGCGCTCGTTCGACATCGTTGTTTCAACGATTTCGCTGGTCGTGCTCGTCCCTGTTTTCCTGTCCGTGATGCTTCTTGTTCGGCTGCGCCTCGGAAACCCTATCTTCTTTTCTCAGATGAGGCCTGGAAGAGACAGCATACCCTTCAAAATGATCAAGTTTCGGACCATGCGCGAAACGCGCGATAGCGACGGGAATTTACTTGCGGATGCCGACAGGCTGACTGCCTTGGGCCGCTTCCTTCGTTCGACCAGTCTCGATGAATTGCCAGAATTATGGAATGTGCTGAAGGGAGACATGAGCCTTGTTGGACCACGTCCGTTGCTGATGGAGTATCTTCCGCTTTATTCGCCCATGCAGGCAAGGCGGCACGAAGTGCGCCCGGGAATAACTGGCTGGGCTCAGATAAATGGACGCAATGCGATTTCTTGGGAAGAGAAATTTGCCCTGGATGTCTGGTACGTGGATAACAGGTCGGTTGGGCTGGATATGAAGATCATGGCGCTTACCTTGGCTAAGGTATTTGGACGAGCTGACATCTCTGCAAGGGGCGAGGCCACCATGCCGCGTTTCACCGGTAGCCGCCGAAATGGGTCGGCCAGCCAATGAGAGGGCCGCTTCTCGTCTTGGGGCGCGGTGGCCACGGCAGGGTCGTCGCTGACGCCGCTTCTGACTGCGGATATGACAAGATTGCCTTTCTTGACGACTCTCCCCAAGCAGAAGATTTGCCCAGCCCGTTTCCTCATCTCGGCCCGATCTCGATGGCGGGCCAATTGCTGCATATGTGGCCACAAGCAATCGCCGCGGTTGGAAACAACACGCTCAGAGAAGCACTTTTTCTTCGTCTTGTAGGGCTCGGTTTCGAGGCGCCATCGGTAGTTCATCCCTCTGCCGTGGTAAGCCGAAACGCCCAGATCGGTGACGGGGTTTTCGTTGCGCCCACCGCCGTCATCAACGTTGGTGCAAAGGTGGCCAATGCAGTCATCATCAACACAGGTGCGCGGATAGATCATGACTGTGTGATCGGCGCAGCTAGCCACATAGCGCCGGGAGTGACCCTTTCGGGTGGGGTGACGATCGGGTCGAAAGTCTGGTTGGGTACCGGTTGTGCCGTGCGGCAGGGCGTTACGATTGGTGACGAGGCTGTTATAGGTGTCGGTGCTGCTGTCGTGTCTGACCTTGCACCGGCGCGAACTTACATCGGTGTTCCCGCGCGACCCTCCGAAAAGCATCAGTAACGGTTGGAAAATTGCTCAATACTCCATTCTCGCCCTGGCCATCTTTCTCCGACGAGGAAATTCAGGCTGTTTCGCAAGTTCTGCGTTCAGGCAGAGTCAACTATTGGACCGGCGAGGAATGCCGGGCATTCGAACGCGAATTTGCCCAGTGGTGTGAATCCAGCCATGCGATCGCGCTCGCCAACGGCACCGTCGCACTCGATCTCGCACTTCGCGCACTCGATGTAGGACCAGGGGACGAAGTGATCGTCACCCCACGCACATTTCTTGCGTCTGTATCCTGCGTGGTGAATGCGGGGGCGAAACCCGTATTTGCCGACGTGGATCGTGACAGCGGCAATATTACCGCCGCGACAATCACAGCGGTCCTATCTCCGCGGACGAAGGCAGTTATCCCGGTGCATCTCGCGGGCTGGCCTTGCGACATGGACCCGATCATGGAACTCGCGGCGCGCTATGGGTTCAAGGTCATAGAAGATTGCGCCCAAGCTCACGGCTCACGCTACAAGGGCCGTTCGGTCGGGACGATTGGCCACATCGGCGCGTGGTCTTTCTGCCAGGACAAGATCATCACCACAGGCGGTGAGGGCGGGATGGTGACGACCAAGGATGCCGACCTATGGTCGCGGATGTGGTCGTTCAAGGACCATGGCAAGAGTTGGGAAGCCGTCTATGAGCGCCCACATCCACCCGGCTTTCGCTGGCTTCACGAGAGCTTCGGCACAAATTGGCGCATGACCGAGATGCAGGCAGCAATCGGCCGCATCCAGCTTCGCCGTTTGGGTGAGTGGTCGGCAGCACGCGAGGCCAATGCGGCGGTTCTACACAAGGTGCTGGCAACTTTTGCTCGCGAAAACGGTCCGGTGCGGGTGCCGTTCCTGTCTGGTCGACCGGACATGGGCAATGATTCACGGCACGCCTACTACAAATTCTACGCGTACGTACGACCGGAGAATCTCGCGCAAGGGTGGTCAAGAGATCGGATTGTCAATGAGATCGTCTCGAACAGCGTCCCTTGTTACCAAGGTTCATGCTCGGAGGTCTATCTTGAGCGGGCTTTCGACGATACAGGCCTGCGGCCACCCATGCCGTTGCCAACGGCCCATGAATTGGGCGAGACAAGCCTGATGTTTCTTGTCCATCCGACGTTGACGGCAGAAGAGGTCATTAAAACTGCCGACGTAGTTGGAAAAGTTCTTTCCGCAGCACAAAAAAGCCAGGCTATTTCCCCCTAACGTCGAGGATTGTTTTTACTTGGCGGTGATTTGGCGCAATAGGGCAATCATCGAGCCCAAAAGCAAACCAAGAAGCACGGCGCCACCAACAAAAAGGCTCATCCTTGGAGACACCTTCTCAGCGCTGGCACCGACGATGCTGTAGTCTGCGATCGGAGCCGTTGCCGGGTCACTCAGCGGTGACTCGTCGAGCAACTGGGTGAGACGCTCACTGTCCTTGTCGTTTTCCAGTAGGTAGATTTGCCGCTCAAGATCCCGCAGTTGGGTGATAAATGGGTCGTTGTCGCTACGGCTGTTGAGAAGTTTGATTTGCTCGTCCAGCGCGCGGCTACCCTGAAGATACATTGGTTGCTCGCCAGATATCACCTGGGTGGAGGGGGCAGGAACAGGCTGTCCAGGGGCAATTGAAGACGGCACCGTTACGGGGTCCTTGATACCAAGGGTCTCCGCGATCTTTGCCTGCTCGCCGACCATGACAGCCTCGTCCTTGCGAGCATTTTCCTGTTGGTTCCTGCGCGCTTCGATCTCCACCCGCAATTTGCTTATGGCATCGCTGCGAATTTTCGCCCCGGCCGAAATCTTGTTCAGCGTAGCTGTGCGGATCGTCTTCGCGACCTCAAGTCCTGCGTTTTCGAGACTCCATGCCACGAACCGGTTCACCGCTTCTCGATCGCTTCCTCTCACACTCATCTCGAAACTGGCTTTTTTGTCGGTCGCAGGCATGAACTTCACGCTGCGCGCAAAAGCCAGGGCTGAGGCGTCTGACGCATCATTTTGTCCTTCGTTTTTGGCGATGCCGCTTTCCTGCGCCGCCTGGATGAGATGGCCCGGCGATTGCAGGTAAGTGGTGAATTCCTGAAAAAGGCTGTCACGCGTATAGGGAAACGCCGAACCCAACGAGGGATCTGTCTCGCTGTCGACTGTGCCCAGATTGGGCAAGGCGCTTCTCGCCAACAGATCGATATACCCGGCGTACTCGCTCTGCGTGATCGGATAAATGGCCGCTTCGGACTGGTATACGTTCGGAGAGGCGTAGTAGGCAGCGGCCCCGAGCAAGGCCGCAGCAGCGGTAGTCGCAAATATCGTAAGTTTGCCCTGCCAAAGCTTTGAAAACACGTCACGTAGGTCGATTTCGTTGCCTACTGCGTTATCCAAACCTGCCCTCCCATGAATTCATGCGATGTTTGAGTAAGCGCATCTGGAAATGATGCGCCGAGTCCCAAATTCAACTCTGCGAAGCCTGATGTGGCCTGCGGTATTCGCCACGCGTGTCGACAACAAGGCACGCGCATTCAAGGATGGTTTCGTCTGGCAAGCTTACGTGTTCGGTTAGACGCTGTGCCGTAGGAAACCGGATATGGAGACGTTACCGGGGCAGACTATCTAATTCGGCCACCGATTGCCACAACGGGTAAGTGTGAGCCTTGCTCGCTTCCGAAACCGAACGGATTATTTGAGTCTGCCGGCAGGAAAGAAAGGTGGCTGGGGCGCCAGGATTCGAACCTGGGAATGTCGGTACCAAAAACCGATGCCTTACCGCTTGGCGACGCCCCAAAAGCCGACGCTTAGAGTCGAACAGAGCGGCCTTATAGGCAGTGCCGGTGAAAAGCACAATCCGCAGCCGCCATCAATGTCGCTGGTTTTTCAAGGCGGGTAGGTGGCCTATTCGCCCCAAACTGCGAGTTCATTACCCGCAGGATCAGTGAAATGAAAACGGCGGCCACCAGGAAACGAGAAGATCGGTTTTACGATCCGCCCACCGGCATTCTGCACACCGGACAGCGTCTCTTCCAGGTTTTCACTGTAGAGCACGGGCAGCGGCTTCGACGAACTTTCTTTGGCGTCCGTATGAAAGCCACCATCGAGCCCTTCTGAAAAGGCCGCGTAGGATGGTCCGTAGTCGATGAATGTCCACGAGAAGGCTGCACTGTAGAAAGCCTTGACGCTATCGAGCGTGCCGCCGGTGGCGGGCATTTCAAGATAGTCGAGTTTCCCGGTTTGCCGCATGGTGATCTCCTTTGTTCTTATTATGTTCTAGTTGGCGTATGCGCGAAGAGCAAGCAATTGTCCGGCTGACATCGAAAGCAAAAGATGCAGAACGGCGATGTGTCAGCTATCCCATTGTTTGCATGTAGAAATTCGTAAGGTGTGCTGTATTCGGGGCTTCATTCTGCCTTTAATCGATTGTAGCTCTTCTGTGCCTCAGCGAACGCTTGCGTTTCAGGCCCCGGCACCTTATCGCTCCCGCAACCAGCCCCGATCGGGGCCTAGTCAATCTCCGAAAGTTGGGGACCAGGAATGACGAAGTGGGTGTACACCTTTGGTGACGGAGCGGCCGAAGGCCGCGCTGGCGATAAGGCTTTGCTCGGCGGCAAGGGTGCCAATCTAGCCGAGATGTGCAGCCTCGGCCTGCCTGTGCCTCCGGGCTTCACCATCACCACGGAGCTTTGCAACTGGTACTACGCCAACGGGCGTTCCTATCCGCAAGCGCTGGAAGCCGAGATCGATAGCGCGCTAGGGCATATCAGCCGCATCACCGGCCGTCGTTTCGGCGACCCCGAGAAGTTGCTGCTGGTTTCCGTACGTTCAGGCGCACGTGCGTCCATGCCGGGCATGATGGACACGGTGCTCAATCTTGGCCTCAACGACGAGACGGTCGAAGCGCTTGCCGCTGATGCCGGTGATGCGCGCTTCGCCTATGACAGCTATCGCCGCTTCATCCAGATGTATTCGAATGTGGTTCTGGACCTCGACCACGAGATGTTCGAGGAAATCCTTGAGGATCAAAAGGCGAGTCTCGGCCATGAGCTCGACACCGAACTGACCGCTATCCAATGGCAGCAGGTCATCGCGCTCTACAAGGCCAAGGTCGAGGAAGAGCTTGGCGCGCCGTTCCCGCAGGACCCGCGCGAGCAGTTGTGGGGTGCCGTCGGCGCTGTGTTTTCGAGCTGGATGAATGCCCGCGCCATCACCTACCGGCGCCTGCACGATATTCCGGAGAACTGGGGCACTGCGGTCAACGTGCAGGCCATGGTGTTCGGCAATATGGGCGATACGTCGGCCACCGGCGTTGCCTTTACCCGCAATCCCTCCACTGGCGAGAAGGCGCTTTACGGTGAGTTCTTGGTCAATGCACAAGGTGAGGACGTCGTCGCCGGCATTCGCACTCCGCAGAACATCACGGAGAAGGCGCGAATCGCTGCCGGTTCCGACAAACCGTCGCTTGAGAAGTTGATGCCTGAAGCGTTCGACGCGTTTGTCGAAATCTCGCGGCGTCTCGAAAATCACTACCGCGACATGCAGGACCTCGAATTCACCATCGAGCGCGGCAAGTTGTGGATGTTGCAGACGCGGTCCGGCAAGCGCACCGCCAAGGCGGCGCTCAAGGTTGCGGTAGACATGGCCAACGAGGGGCTGATTACACAGGCTGAAGCCGTCGATCGCATCGACCCGGCTTCGCTTGACCAGTTGCTGCACCCGACAATCGACCCGAAGGCCGAACGCGACGTGATCGGTATTGGCTTGCCTGCATCGCCCGGTGCTGCAACGGGCGAAATCGTGTTCACGTCCGATGAAGCCGAAGAGATGAAGTCTGCGGGGCGCAAGGTCATTCTCGTGCGCGTCGAAACCAGCCCCGAAGACATCCACGGCATGCATGCCTCGCAAGGCATCCTGACAACGCGGGGCGGCATGACCAGCCATGCGGCAGTCGTCGCCCGCGGCATGGGAAAGCCCTGCGTCTCTGGCGTCGGTTCCCTGCGGGTCGACCACAAGAGCGGCATCTTGATCGCCATGGGCAAGACCTTCCGCAAGGGAGACATCATCACCATCGATGGCGGGTCCGGCCAGGTTCTAAAGGGTGCTGTGCCGATGCTGCAGCCTGAGCTTTCGGGCGATTTCGCATCCATCATGGAGTGGGCTGACAAGACACGCCGCATGAAGGTGCGTACAAACGCCGAAACGCCGGCGGACGCCCGCATGGCGCGTTCATTCGGTGCCGAAGGCATAGGGCTTTGTCGCACCGAACATATGTTCTTCGATGGCGACCGCATTGTTGCCATGCGCGAAATGATCCTCGCCGATACCGAAAAGGGCCGCCGCGCGGCACTTGCCAAGCTGTTGCCCATGCAGCGTTCGGATTTTCTTGAACTGTTCGAAATCATGGCCGGCTTGCCGGTCACGATCCGGTTGCTGGACCCGCCGCTGCACGAATTCCTGCCCAAGACCGAGGAAGAGATCGCCGAGGTGGCCGACGCCATGCAGGTCGTGGCAGACAAGCTGCGCCAGCGCACGGAAGCCCTGCACGAGTTCAACCCCATGCTGGGTCATCGTGGCTGCCGCTTGGCCGTCTCTTATCCCGAGATCGCCGAGATGCAGGCGCGCGCCATTTTCGAGGCTGCCGTGGAGGCGGGCAGAAAGGCCGGCAAGCTGGTCGTTCCGGAAGTCATGGTGCCGCTGGTCGGCCTCAAGAAGGAACTTGACTACGTCAAAGCCCGAATTGATGCGGTTGCCCAAAGCGTGATGGAAGAAACCGACGTCAAGTTCGAATACCTGATCGGCACCATGATCGAGCTGCCCCGGGCGGCTATCCGCGCCCATGTCATTGCCGAAACCGCGGAGTTCTTCTCCTTCGGCACCAATGACCTGACGCAAACCACTTTCGGAATTTCGCGCGACGATGCGGCGTCGTTCCTCGAGGTCTATCGCCAGAAGGGGATCATCGATCAGGACCCGTTCGTATCGATCGACATCGAAGGTGTTGGCGAACTGGTGGAACTGGCTGCTGAAAAGGGCCGCAAGACGCGCCCCGACATCAAGCTCGGCATCTGTGGAGAGCACGGCGGTGATCCCGCGTCGATCCACTTCTGCGAAACGGTTGGCCTGGACTATGTATCATGTTCGCCGTTCCGCGTTCCTATTGCCAAGCTGGCGGCGGCCCAGGCGGCAGTGCGCAAGCGATAGCGTCTCGTCGGACTGAACTTGCCCTATCTCACGCTTGATCAAGCCTTCGCCTGTTGCGGGCTTGATCGGCGGCCCACCACCTGTTGAGCGCCGCTGCACAGCGAAACGCCGTCTGCCCGTCCCATAACGGAATGCGCGTCCTGCTGGGCTCGGCGTGGCTTTGCAGATGGCTCAGGCAAGCCTCCAGGCGGCTGCGGACATCATAAATGTTTACCAGGCAGTTTGTGCCGTTCCTGATCGTGACAGGACGCTCGGTCGTGTCACGAAAAGTAAAACAGGGAATGCCGAGCCAGGTCGTTTCTTCCTGGATGCCACCTGAATCCGTCAACACCAGTGCCGATGCCGCGACCAGATTGACGAACTCCGCATAGCGCAGCGCCGGAACGAGGCAAATGTTGCCGTTCTCACGAAGCCGCGCGTCGAGTTTCCACCGTTCCAACTGCTTGAGGGTCCGGGGGTGGGCGGGGAACAGCACGACCGTACGCTGCGCCAGCCAAAGCAAAAGATCGCAAATCGCTTCGATCGACTTTTTTGAATCGACGTTGGAAGGCCGGTGGAATGTCGCAACGGCAAATGATCGCGCGGTGAGCCTATAGTGTGCAAGCAGGGTTGCCTGCAGATCGGGCTTAATGGTCGACGACAGCGAATCGATCATGATGTTGCCGACGAACTCGACCTTCTCAGGCGGTTTGCCCTCTCCGAAGATGAGGTTGTTCATCGCTTCCTCGGAAGGCGACAGCATGAGGTCCGATATCGAGTCGATCACGACACGATTGATCTCTTCGGGCATCAGCATGTCGCCGCTGCGAAGCCCTGCTTCCAAGTGAACGACCGGAATGCCAAGCCGCTTGGCAGCAAGAGTTGTTGCCATCGACGCATCCACGTCCCCGGATACGACAACCATGTCGGGATGATCCTGCGCGCACAGTTCTTCGTATCTTGCCATGATCTCGCCAATGCGCGGGCCGTACGCCGAAGCGGCCAAGTCGAGCGGCAACACGTCTGAAACGCCGAGGTCTTCGAATATCTCGGTGGTCATGCTGGGAGAGTTGTGCTGCTGGACAAAAATCAGGCGCACCGAACACCAGTCCTGCTGAGACAGCACTTTGTGCAGGGGGGCGATCTTGATGATGTTGGGGCGCGTGCCGGCAACGAGGTGGATGGTGCAGGGGCGTCTTGTCATGACTGGTGTCGAATCCGGCTCATTGCCGAACTTCTAACACCAGACCCGAAAAACGCGTAATTTAGTTCCAGGACCCGACGCAATCGACCAGATGCTTGCCTTGCAGCTTGGAGCGATCAACGGTCTTGAACGGCATGTGGGCGACGAGGAGTGCCACAACGTCGCTGTCGGTGACCGCATCTTCAAGCTGTTGCAGCTTGATGTTGGAATGACCAAGCAACGCATTCGGAAGCTCGGTGACATGGGGCTCCACGACGGTAACATCGTAGCCCTTGTGCCCCAGCATCTCCACGATCTCGACCGCAGGGCTCTCGCGCAGGTCATCCACATCGGCCTTGTACGAAAGACCCAGGCAGCAAACCTTCTTGCTCCCCGTCTGGTTGAGGGCTGTCTCTATCCTGTCGACAACCGAGTGGGGGCGTCCGTCATTGACGTTGCGGGCTGCCCGCATAACTTGGGTCAGTTCCGGAAATTGCGTGATCAGGAACCAGGGATCGACGGCGATGCAATGACCGCCGACGCCGGGACCGGGGTTGAGTATCTTGACGCGCGGATGCCTGTTGGCGAGCGCAATCGTTTGCCACGCATCCAGCCCGAGATGATCGCAGACATTGGCGACTTCGTTGGCGAAGGCGATGTTGACGTCGCGATAGGCATTCTCGATCAGCTTGACCAGCTCGGCCGCCGCCGCCGAAGTTTCGAAGATCTGTCCACGCACGAAGGTGCTGTAGAGTTCCTTGGCTCGGCTTGCGCATTCAGGCGTGATGCCGCCGACAATGCGGTCATTTTGCACCAGTTCGTAGACCATCCGGCCGGGCAGGATGCGCTCCGGGCAGTAGGCCATGGATATTTTCAGATGGCTTTTGGAGCCGTTTGCCGAGATCAGGTCAGGTCGTTCCTGGCCAATGACCTCCGCCATCTTCTGTGTGGTGCCCACGGGGCTCGTCGATTCCAGGATCACCAGGTCGCCGGCCTTGAGAACCTTGCAGATCGACCGTATCGCCTGCTCGACAAAGGAGATGTCGGGCTGCTTGTCGGGCTGGATCGGTGTCGGCACGGCGACGATGAACGCATCCGCCGGCTGCGGTTCTGTAAAGGCCTTGAGGCGTCCGCTTCTTACCGTCGAATGGACGAGGCCATCCAGATCAGGTTCGCTGAAGTGCGCACGCGCGGCGTTGATGGCGGTTACCGCTTTCTGGCTTGTATCGACGCCAAGAACCTGGATGCCACGGCTGGCGATTGTCGCTGCGGTCGGCAACCCGATGTAGCCGAGGCCAATGACCGAGACGGCTTCAAACTGGTTAGGCATTGGCGATGGTCTCCAGTATCCGGTGCGCGGCCCGGCCATCACCGTAGGGATTGGTGGCGGAGCTTGCGCGCTTGTATTCCTCTGGAATGTCGATCAGGCGCCGTGCTTCGGTGACAATCCGGCAGGGATCGGTGCCGACGAGGCGCGCTGCACCTGCCGCGATTGCCTCTGGCCGTTCAGTAACATCGCGGGTCACCAGAACAGGCTTGCCCAATGCGGGAGCCTCCTCCTGTATGCCGCCGGAATCGGTGACGATGATATGCGACCGGCCCATCAGGTAGACAAACGGCAGGTAGTCCTGCGGATCGATCAGGAAAACGTCGCTGACGCCGGCCAGCGTTTCCTTGGCGGCGCGCTGGACATTCTCGTTGAGATGAACCGGGTAGACGACCTGGATGTCACCTTTTGAAGCAAGGCTTGCCAGGGCTTCGCACATGCGGCGAAGACCGTCGCCGAAGTTCTCGCGGCGGTGGCCGGTGACGAGGACGAGCTTCTTGTTGGGATTCAGGAAGGAGAATTTGTTGCGAAACGCCTCTTCGGCGATCGGATCTGACTTGATGAGTTCGGAAGCCATGAGCAGCGCATCGATGACGGTGTTGCCGGTCACGACGATGCGTTCGTCCGGGATAGCCTCCTCGATCAGCGCGTTACGCGCGCCTTCCGTCGGCGCGAACAGCCACTTGGCCGAGACGTCGATGATGCAGCGGTTCATTTCTTCGGGCCACGGCCGCCATATGTCGCGTGTACGCAAGCCGGCTTCGACGTGACCTACCGGAATCCGCTGGTAGAACGCGGCCAGAGAGGCCGCCATTGCGGTTGTGGTGTCGCCATGCACCAGCACGAAATCCGGCTTGGTGTCGGCCAGAACCTTCCCCAGGCCTTCAAGTACGTTCACCGTCACATCGGTCAGCGTCTGCCCCGTCTGCATGATGTTGAGGTCGATGTCGGGAACGATGTTGAATGCCTGCAAGACCTGATCGAGCATGGATCGGTGCTGGCCTGTCACACAAACGACGGTCTCGAAACGTCCGTCGGCTCGAAACGCCTTAATGACGGGAGCCATTTTTATGGCTTCCGGGCGCGTGCCAAATACAATCATCGCCTTCATGCGCAAGCCCCAAGCCAAACCCATCGGGCCGGTTTCCGGACACTTCGCCTAATGGGAATGCTCGTCGAGTGGTCTAGCGAACCGCCGCGAACCTGCCCTGGTCCTCAGCCCATGCAGGTCGGCTTTGCCTTGTTGCCAGTGCCGCCGCGCAGAGCTGTTTCCCGATTTAGCTCCCTGTCCTCATGATCTAACTGATACCCTACGAGGAGCCCGGAAATCTCTACTCTCAATGGCCTAACAGGGCCGGGTACGACCTAGCCCATAAGGCGAAGTGCGTACCCGCCATTCCGACGTCGGGAGGTATCGGGGCCGTTGTCGATCTGGACATGCTATCAAGGCGGTGCCCGTGGCATCCGCCAACTGGGCAGCCTTTGCAAAAGAAAACGCCCGGTACGTGCGCACCGGGCGTTGGTATTCTTTTCTGTGTTGCGCCGGCTATTCCGGCGCGGACTTGGTTACTGGCGGCGCGGCAGCAGCGACCATACGGCCGGCACCAAACTGGCGGCCAGTGCAACCTTGATGAGATCGGGCAGGATGAAGGGGACGACGCCGAACTGCCAAGCCTTTTCAGTTCCAATGATCGTGGCAAGCCATGCAAAGCCCATCGCCATCATGATGACTTCCGCAACGAGCAGCGCACCGAACAGCTTGAAAGGGTTGCGGTCGAAGCCGCGATCGGCCGCCCAGCCGGCAATAGCGGCCATGACCACGAAGCCGGCCAGATAACCGCCAGTGGTGCCGACCATGTAGGCAAGACCGATGCCCTTTTCGGGCGTGCTCTGGAACACAGGGAAGCCCATCGCGCCTTCGAGCATGTAGAGCAGCAATGTCGCGACGGCGAGCCGCATGCCGAAAGCCGCTGCGATCAGGAAGATCGCAAGCGTTTGCAGCGACATATCGACGGGGCCAAGCATGACTTTCGTCTTGGCCGAGAGCGTCAGCAAGAGCGTTCCGGCAATGGCGAGGAACAACTGGGTGACAAGCCTTGCAGCGCCTTTTTCGGGCAGAGCCAGTGAAACAAGCGGACGCATCGTTGTTGCAATTGCCATGTTCTTCCTCAATCCGTTTGGCCAGAGCGCAAAGGCGCTTCGGGTTTCCCCTATATTGTCTTCCGTGATATGCGGCAAACGATTTTGCCCATCCTGCCTGAGTAAATAGGCTATGCCCCTCAAATTCGATACGAGTTTTCAACCGGCATACGGCAAGGCAGTTGCCGTCGCGTCAGGCGTGCAGCGCGTTACCGCGCCCAACCCTTCGCCTTTCACCTTTCATGGCACCAACAGCTACCTGATTGGCCACGATTCGCTGGCCGTGATCGATCCCGGCCCCGACGACGACTCGCACTTGCAGGCTCTGCTTGCAGCCATTGCCGGCCGGCCGGTCAGCCACATCTTTGTCAGCCATACCCATCGCGACCATTCTCCGCTCGCTGCGCGCCTGAAAGCCGAGACGGGGGCGGTGGTCGTAGCCGAGGGGCCGCATCGTCCCGCGCGCCCACTAGGGATTGGTGAAACAAATCCACTCGACGCAAGTGCCGATACCGAGTTCAAGCCGGACGTGGCCATGGCGGACGGTGCCGTCATCGATGGAGACGGTTGGTCGATCCGCGGGGTTTTCACCCCCGGCCACACGGCAAATCACCTGGCCTTTGCCCTCGAAGGCCGCCGTGTCCTGTTTTCTGCCGATCATGTCATGGCCTGGGCGACCACCATCGTTGCACCGCCGGACGGGGCAATGGCCGACTACATGGCGTCTCTAGACTTGTTGCTTGAACGCGATGACCGTCTGTTTCTGCCCGGCCACGGCGGGCAGGTGAGTGCGCCGCATGCCTTCATGCGCGGTTTGAAAGCGCATCGGAAAATGCGCGAGCGCGCCATCCTCGAGCGGGTCAGGAAGGGCGACCGCACCATAAAGGCGATGGTCGAGGCAATCTACAGGGATACCGATCCGCGTCTTCACGGCGCGGCGGGGCTCTCGGTCCTTGCGCATCTCGAAGATCTGGTAACGCGCGGTGTCGTCGTTACAGAAGCGAGCCCATCGATCGAGGGCATCTATTTCCCTGCGAACTGATCTCTATTCGGTCGAGGTGGTGCCGATCTGGCCGACCACTTCCTGATCCAGTTCCGACAGGAATTTCACGATCCGGGCTGCATTGTCGCCAAGGTCGTGCCGGCCATAGCGCGAGGCCGAGCGCATATCGACATAGCTCGTCTCGCCTTCGCTGGTTACGCGGATTGCAACATCGGCGGGCAGTTCGAGCACGAAGCTCTTTGCGACAGCGTTGACGACCGCATCGCTGGCATTGGTATCGGAGGAAGGCAAAGAACCTTCGACCTGCCATCCCTGTCTCGCGAACACGGCTTCGACCGAATCGACGGTTTCCTTGAACGGAAGTTCATAGCGCCGGCCCGTCACCAACGGGTAGGCCTGCGCTTGTAACCGCTGTTCCCCTGGCGTTGTCGGTGTCCGCGTGTCGTTTGCATTGTCCTTGGCAAATGTAAGCGAAGGCGGATCTTCCAGGTCGGTGGAAATGTCCTTTAGCGGCGGGTAGATCGTTGCCCAGTAGGCTGCCACCGCAAATGGAGCCAGGACTACCAGCGCCAAGAACGCGCCCACCATCAGGTCGTGGCCGCCGCGGTCGCCAAAAGTCCACAATCTTGAAAAAGCAAAGCCAGCAAACAGCAGGGCAAATGCCGCGAGCAGTGCAACCAGCGCCAGCACCCACAGGAACGCGGGCGTTTCCACAAGGTTGAAATGGTGCCCAACCCATGCGGTCAACAAAAGGACCAAGGAAAAGGCACCCGTTCGGCGTGACCAGCCGGCAGCCTTAGATGTTTGCCTGTCAGGATATTCGCTCATTGCCTGCCAAAGACTGCTTCGCACTTTCCGGCCAGATGCTTAGCGCATGATCCGGCAAAGTTGAATGCCGGGTCGCAAGAAGTTGGCGGATATGTTGGTGCTCGTCAGGCGGTTGGCAAACGATAGTCCTTGAATTGTTCCCGCAGCGTGGTCTTCTGGATCTTTCCCGTGGCCGTGTGCGGAATTTCGCTGACGAAGGCGACATCGTCGGGCATCCACCATTTCGCGACTTTGCCGTCCATGAAGCCGAGTATCTCGCTCTTGCTGGGTTCCTTGCCCGCCTTGGCAACAACGACAAGCAATGGCCGCTCGTCCCATTTCGGATGACTTATGCCGATAACCGCAGCTTCCGCGATATCGGGATGACCGACCGCAAGGTTTTCGAGGTCGATGGTCGATATCCACTCGCCTCCGGATTTGATGACATCCTTGGCCCGATCGGTGATCTGCATGTAGCCATTGGGATCGATGAAAGCGACGTCACCAGTGTCGAACCAGCCGTCTTCGTCGAACTGTTCCGCGCCCGCGCCGCCATAGTACGCGCGTGCCACGGCCGGACCACGCACCTTGAGCCGGCCGAAGGTCTTGCCGTCCCACGCATGTGCGTTGTCGTGGTCGTCGGTTACCTTCATCTCCACCCCGAACGGCGCGAACCCTTGCGTCTTCTGGATCGCCAGCCGTTCCTCTCCTTCCAGGTTCTGGGTTTCGGGCTTCATCGTGCAAAGCGTTCCAAGCGGCGACATTTCCGTCATGCCCCACGCATGCACCACTTCGACGTCGTAATTGTCCTGGAATTTCTTGGTGATGACGCGGGGACAGGCAGACCCGCCGATTACCACCTTGTTGAGGAATGGCAGCTTCTTGCCGGTCTCCTCAAGATATTGCAGCAGCATCAGCCATACGGTTGGCACGGCGGCACTGAACGTCACTTTCTCGGTGTCGAGAAGTTCATAGATCGAGGCGCCGTCCATCTTTGCGCCAGGCATGACCAGCTTGGCGCCGATCATCGGTGCGGCTTGCCCGAGCCCCCACGCATTGGCATGGAACATGGGAACGACCGGCAAGATGACGTCGCGCGCCGATATTCCCATTGCATCCGGCATCGCCGCGATCATGGCGTGGAGCACATTCGAGCGGTGGCTGTAGAGAACGCCTTTGGGACCACCGGTGGTACCCGAAGTGTAGCACATGCCGGCCGCGGTCTGCTCGTCGAACTCTTTCCACTGGAAATTGCCGTCCGCTTCGGCCAGCCAGTCTTCGTAGCAAACTGCGTTTGCAAGGGCAGTTTCAGGCATGTGCGCACGGTCAGTGAGAACGATGACCTTGGTCAATGATTTGACCTGTCCGGCGATCTTTTCCAGGAGCGGCACGAAGGTCAGGTCGACAAAGATCGCCTTGTCCTCGGCGTGGTTCATTATCCAGGCCAGTTGCTCCGGAAAGAGCCGCGGGTTCAGCGTATGGTAGATAGCGCCGATGCCCATGATGCCATACCACGCTTCGAGGTGGCGGGCGCTGTTCCAGGCAAGCGTTGCAATCCGGTCCCCCAGTTGGAAACCGTCGCGCTCAAGCCGCTGCGCCAGCTTGAGCGATCTCGTGCGGATGTCGGTATAAGTGGTGCGGACGATGGGGCCTTCGATCGAGCGCGTGACAATTTCCCGCTTGCCGTGTTGGGTCGCGGCCGCGTCCAGTACCTTATGGCAAAGCAGCGGCCATTCCTGCATCAATCCGAGCATGATGTTCCTCCTGAATACATTGTGGAACGAACCGCGAAATTGTCGAGTCGCCAATGCCGTCGCTTAGGCCGAATTGGCTACGATGCGCGCCATAATGCAGCCATTGTCGACGTAAATCTTTTGTGAGGCGGGGCTGGTCAGCGAAATGCACGAGGTTTGCATGGACGCGCAGCTTGATGAAAAGGCACTGGAGAAGAGCTTGGCTGATAGCCTTGGCGATCTCGTGCCAGAAGAGCGGACCGTTTCCGAAGATGAGTTCGTTGAGATCGTCGGCCAGGCTTTGGAATTGGTCGGCGGCGAAATGCTGTTCAAGATGTGTATTGATGTTGATGGCCGCAGCGAATTCGTGGCGGCTGCAACGGTGGGCAGCGACGAAAAGCGTCAGTTCCTGCTTCTTACGCTGCCGGTCAACGGTGGGACACTGAAGGTTGAGACGGCGTCGAAGAGCACGAATCCTGTAGCCGGCATCGCTCCCGCCTATGCCGGACTGATGGACGTTTTCCAGGCCGCTGCCTGACTAGCAAACATACGGGATTTGCCTGATTGCCCGATCAGGAAGCGGGCGGTTTTGCGTCGGCCTTGGTTGCGTTCGACCCGGAACCAGCCGGTATGGATGCTGCAATCAATATGGCGCAAAACACAAAGAACGCGTCCATGATGTCGTGCTTGAACATGATCTGTGTCATGCCAGAGACGGCGTAGGAAATTGAAACGATCAGCGCGAGAAACAACCGTGCCCGGTAGCTGGAATCGCGCGGTGCGCGCCAAGCGATAAAGACTGGCACGCAGAGAACTGCAACCAGTGCGGTCAAAGTCAGGATTCCACCGTCCAGAGCAAAAGAAAGAAAGCCGTTGTGGGCGTGGGTGAAACCACGAATCGGCAGGTCGTCTTTAGACAGTTCCGGCACCAGTGATGCCATCCTGTTTTGAATGCCGTGGCCCCAGAAGGGCGATTCGAGAAAAGCGTCCCGCCCTGCTTCCCAAAGTCTGAGCCGCTCGCCGATACTTTTCGTCGTCTGCTCGCCCATCAGGATGCGGTGAAACTCGCGGACCGTTTGTTCCCAACGAAAGTCAAGCATCCGCTCGACACTGTAGAACGCAACCGTTGCGGCGGTAAGGATCGCGAGACTAGCGGGGCGAACGAGAATGGAACGCCAACGGGCAGGATTGTATATCAGCAACAGAACGCAGACCGGAAAAATTGCAATGGCGACGCCGCGCGTAAGCGACATTATCAATGCGACCGCTCCGCCAACGACCGCCGCAATTGCCAGTATTTGTCGAGCCTTGGAGGTGGACGAGATATTGAGGCCGCCTATTCCCATCAGGCAAAGCGCCATGATCGAAAAGACCGCGGGGTTGCCCGCGCCGCCCTCCGATCGAAGCCCCAACAGTCCAGATTGTATGAGCGCTACGAACGCTGCAATCACGGCGCCAACGGCAGCGCCTGCGATGTAGGGTGGGAGAAAGTCGATGTCCCGGGTCGCCCTTAGCCTCGGAATGACGACCCAAGGCGCGAGGAAGGCAAGAAGCCAGACTATCGAATGCGGGATTTCGGATCTGTTCGGTGCAATCAGTGCGGTGAACACGATCAACGCCGCAAAGGCGGTAAACGTCAAAGCCAGCACCCGATCAGAACGTGTCATCTGGAATTCGAATCGCTGCAGCGCAAGCGAGAGAATTCCCCAGACGAAGAACGAGTAGAGCATGACGGAAATCACGCTTCCGCCGACTGCTGGAAGCGCTCCCATCAGAAAGATCGAAATGACGTTGTTTCGATCGATGCCGTTCTTTGGCAACGCCATACCAAGCGTTTTCGATTCGCCTAGGACACCTACGTTCACATCAAGACTTTGCAATGATTCGCCAGCTCAAACGATAGTCTACTCGAAATGTGGTCGCATTAGGCGTTGAACCCACGAATGGCGTCGGATCGTTCCCGCCATGTCGTCAAGCTTTCACAAGAGACATGTAAATCGCTGCAACGACCTTCTGGGGGTCTGCTGCGCGAGCGCAACAATCGAACCGCCGCGTACGCGAATTTGCGCAACCATTCCTTTCGCCCACAAGGAAGCAAATTGAAAGTAACGATATTCGGAACCGGATATGTTGGTCTTGTGCAGGCCGCAGTTCTGGCTGAAACCGGCTACGATGTTGTTTGTGTAGACGTTGACCAGAGCAAGATCGAAGCCTTGCAGCAAGGCGAAATCACACTGTTCGAGCCAGGTCTGGAAAAGCTCGTTCGTGAAAACAGCGAAGCTGGAAATCTTCGTTTCACAACCAGCCCGGAGATGGGCGTGCGCGGCCGCGACGTTCAGTTCATTGCCGTCGGAACGCCATCCGGCGAGGACGGCTCGGCTGACCTGCGCCACGTCCTTGCGGTAGCCGATACCATCGCTGCGCACATGGATGATCGCAAGCTCATCGTGGTCAAATCGACGGTGCCCGTCGGTACCGGCGACAAGGTTCGCGACCAGATCGCAAGGGGGCTTAAGGAGAGGGGACGCGAGGACATTATCTTTGATGTCGTTTCCAATCCGGAGTTTCTGAAGGAAGGGTCGGCGGTCGATGACTGCATGCGGCCTGACCGGATCATCATCGGGGTTTCGAGCGCAGAGGCTGAGCAGTCGCTGAGAGAGCTCTACGCGCCGTTCAATCGCAACCGCGAAAAGATCATCGTGATGGACGTCCGCAGCGCCGAGCTCACCAAATATGCGGCCAACTGCATGCTCGCCACGCGCATCAGTTTCATGAACGAAATCGCAAGCCTGGCGGAAATGCTGGGCGCGGACATAGAGCGCGTTCGCCACGGCATCGGCTCCGATCCGCGCATCGGCTACCAATTCATCTACCCCGGCTTGGGCTACGGCGGTTCCTGCTTTCCGAAAGATGTCCGCGCCCTGATCCAGACCTCGGAGGAAATCCGCTTCGGAGCGTCCGTACTTAAGGCAGTCGAGGAACGCAACAACCGGCAGAAGCTGGTGCTGGTCGACAAGATCACGCGGCACTTCGGCGGCGATGTTTCCGGCCGCACGTTTGCGCTGTGGGGACTGGCATTCAAGCCGAACACCGATGACATGCGCGAAGCGCCTGCAAGGGCCACGATGGAGGCGCTGTGGCAAGCCGGCGCCAGTGTTCAGGCCCACGACCCCAAGGCCATGAACGAGTGCCGACGCCTGTATGGCCACCGCAACGATCTCGTTTTGTGCGAGACCAAGGAAATGGCCCTGCAAGGTGCTGACGCCCTGATCGTAGCGACCGAATGGAAGAGTTTCCGCGTTCCCGATTTCGGCATGATGAAGTCGGCAATGAAACAAGCGGTCATCTTCGACGGACGCAACGTCTACGATCCGGCCATCGCGACTCGGCACGGCTTCGAGCTTTACAGCGTTGGGCGTAGCGCCCACAGGCCCCAGCTTGGGTAGCTAGCCTCTCCCTGCAATCGACGCCGCCATATGGTTTGAGGTGTCTCAGTCGCCTCTCAAGTTTTTTTGCCCGAATTGCCGTATATGTAGAAAAATCATTTCAACCTGACGGTGGAATGAGCGGGACCGACGTTGGCTGTTGGATGGGACGCGGATAGAAGACAGCCGCAGACAACCCCAAGGATGCTACGACTGCCGATCGGGCCTTATGCCGGCGAACAAGGGCGTACATCCGGGAAAGGAACGAACGCAGCCATGAACCTCGCGCTTACCCACCTGCAACGGCTGGAAGCAGAGGCTATCCATGTTTTCCGTGAGGTTGCCGCAAACTTTTCCAAACCGGTGATGCTCTATTCGGTGGGCAAGGATTCCTCGGTCCTGATGCATTTGGCCCTCAAGGCGTTCTACCCGGCCAAGCCTCCGTTTCCCTTCCTTCACGTCGATACGACCTGGAAGTTCCGCGAAATGATCTCTTTTCGCGATACCATGGCCAAGGAACTCGGTTTCGATCTGATCGTGCACATCAACGAGGAAGGGGTGCGCGACGGCATCAACCCGTTCGATCACGGCTCCAACACGCACACCCACATCATGAAAACGGTGGGGCTCAGGCAAGCGCTCGACAAGTACGGCTTCGACGCGGCCTTCGGTGGTGCTCGCCGTGACGAGGAAAAGTCGCGCGCCAAGGAGCGCATCTTTTCGTTCCGCAACGCCCAGCATGCCTGGGACCCGAAGAACCAGCGGCCTGAGATGTGGAACATCTACAACACCCGCATTTCCGCCGGCGAATCGATCCGTGTCTTCCCGCTGTCGAACTGGACCGAGCTCGATATCTGGCAGTACATACTTCAGGAAGGCATCCCCATCGTGCCGCTTTATTTCGCCAAGAAGCGGCCGGTGGTCGAGCGCGACGGCATGCTGATCCTCAAGGACGACGGCCGCATGAAGCTGCGTCCCGATGAGCGCATCGAGGATAAGATGGTGCGGTTCCGCACGCTGGGCTGCTACCCGCTGACCGGTGCGATCGAATCCGACGCCGACACGCTGGAAGCGATTGTCGGTGAAATGCTGACAGCTCGCACCTCGGAACGGCAGGGACGCCTTATCGACCGCGACGAATCCGGGTCGATGGAAAAGAAGAAGCGCGAGGGATATTTCTAAGCCATGCGCCATGTCTCCGCCGACAATCTGACAGCGTCCGACGATATTCGCGGCTACCTGGCATCGCAGGAGAAGAAGTCGCTGTTGCGCTTCCTGAGCTGCGGCTCGGTTGACGACGGCAAGTCGACGCTGATCGGTCGCCTGCTTTCCGATACCAGGCAAATCTTCGAGGATCAGCTTGCAGCGCTTGAACGCGATTCGCGCAAACACGGCACCACCGGCGACGACGTTGACTTCGCGCTTCTGGTCGATGGGCTCGAGGCCGAACGCGAACAGGGCATCACCATCGACGTTGCCTATCGCTTCTTTGCCACGCCGAAGCGCAAGTTCATCGTTGCCGACACGCCCGGCCACGAGCAGTACACGCGCAACATGGCAACAGGCGCCTCGACCGCCGATCTCGCCATTGTGCTTGTCGATGCGCGCCAGGGCATTCTGCGCCAGACCCGACGCCATTCGGTCATCGCCTCGCTGCTCGGCATCAGGCACATCGTGCTGGCCGTCAACAAGATCGACCTCGTCGATTTCGACAAATCCGTTTTCGAGCAGATCGTCGCTGATTACGCGCAGTTCTCGCAAGCGCTTGGCTTCCGCTCCGTCGCGGCCATTCCGATGTCCGCCCGCTATGGCGACAATGTCAGCAAGCGCTCGGAAAACATGGCTTGGTACGATGGGCCAACGCTGATCGAACATCTCGAAACCGTCGTGGTCGACGATGTGGCAAACGAACTGCCGTTCCGCTTTCCGGTGCAGTATGTGAACCGGCCCAATCTCGATTTTCGTGGTTTTGCCGGAACGATTGCGTCGGGGTCGGTTGCCAAGGGTGACGAGGTTGTCGTCGCCAAGTCGGGCACCTCGGTCAACGTCAAGCGCATCGTGGCGCATGGCGGCGATCTGGAGCGCGCGGTTGCCGGGCAAGCGGTGACGCTGGTCCTCGATGAAGAGGTTGAAGTCTCGCGCGGCAATCTGCTGGTTGCGCCATCAGCGCGCCCGCAAGTGGCGGATCAGTTTGCCGCCAACATCGTCTGGTTCGATGAGCAGGCCTTGTTGCCGGGGCGTTCCTACATTTTGCGCACCGAGACCGATCAGGCGAGCGCTACCGTTACCGATCTCAAATATCGGCTCAATATCAACGATTTCGCGCAAGAGGCGGCGAAGTCGCTTGGCCTCAATGAGGTCGGCGTCGTCAACATTTCGACCCGCTCGCCGATTGCCTTCGATCCGTTCGCCGAGAACCGTTCGACTGGCGCTTTCATCCTGATCGACCGCATCACCAACGCGACGGTCGGTGCCGGCATGATCCAGCATTCGCTGCGCCGCGCCGACAACATCCATTGGCAGTCGCTTGATGTCGACAAGCGCGCCCGCGCGGCGTTGAAGGGCCAGCGCCCCGCCGTGTTCTGGTTTACCGGCCTCTCCGGTTCGGGCAAGTCGACGATTGCCAATCTGCTCGACAAGAAGTTCCACGCCACCGGCCGCCATACCTATATCCTTGACGGCGACAATGTCCGACATGGCTTGAACCGCGACCTCGGCTTTACCGATGCCGACCGCGTCGAAAACATCCGTCGCGTGGCGGAAGTCGCCAAGCTGATGGCCGATGCGGGCCTGATCGTCATCGTCTCGTTCATTTCTCCGTTCAAGGCCGAGCGGCGTCTGGCACGGGAACTGATGTCCGGCGAATTCGTCGAGGTGTTCGTGGACACGCCGTTCGAGGAATGCGCCAAGCGTGATCCGAAAGGTCTGTACGCGCGGGCGCTGAAAGGTGAGATCAAGAACTTCACTGGTGTGGACTCGCCTTACGAATCGCCCGAGAACCCGGAGATACACCTGAAAACCCTTGGACGGACGCCCGAGGAAATGGTGGAGATGGTGGAACGGTGGCTTATTGAGCGCGACATTGCCCAGGACCAGTACGACAGCGGTGCCGGAATCTGACGACAGAGCCATCCTCGCAATCTTCGAGCAACTGGCCCTCGAGGCAGGTCGCGAAGTCATGCGCGTCTACCATGCGGGCTGCGACGTCGACAGCAAGGCCGACAGCACGCCGGTAACCGAAGCCGACCGCGCCGCCGAAAAAATCATTCTGGCCGGACTGCGGACTGCCTTTCCCGATATTCCCTGCGTGGCCGAGGAAGAGGCCGCTGCAGGCATCTTGCCCGATCGTCTGGGGCAAGCATTTTTCCTCGTCGATCCGCTTGATGGAACCAAGGAATTCGTCAAGCGCCGCACGGATTTTACCGTCAATATCGCACTGATCCGCAATCGTGTGCCGGAAATCGGCGTCGTGTTCGCGCCTTGCACGGGCCGGTTCTTTTGCGGAAGGCCGAACCATGCCGAGGCGCTTTGGGTCAGCGAGGATTTCGTTGTCGTCGCCCGCCAGCCAATTTTTGCGCGGGAGCCCACCCTCCCTTTGGCTGTAGTCGCCAGCCGCTCGCACAACACGCCTGAAACCGAAGCCTATATCCGCAGCCTCGGCGCAGCCGAGATCGTGTCCGTCGGCTCGTCTCTGAAATTCTGCCTCGTTGCCGCCGCCGAGGCCGACGTCTATCCGCGCTTCGGACGCACCATGGAGTGGGACACTGCCGCCGGCGATGCTGTGTTGCGTGCGGCAGGCGGCATGACGCGCAAGCTCGATGGCTCGCCATTGACCTATGGCAAGCGCAATCAGGACCACGACGAGGATTTTGCCAATCCCTATTTCATCGCCAGCGGAGCCCCGAAGGGTTCGTAGAGGGCAGGGCGTCGCCTTTGGAGACACTACCGTCGAACTGGCGCTCCTTTTTCCTTTCGTCATCCTCGGGCAAGCCTGAAGCATAGCGAAAGGCGCGACCCGGGGATCCATGCCGTGAGGATCAATCTGTATGGAGCGGGTCAGAATGAGGAGCGTTCTTTTGCACTCTCTACGCGCTGCCGTTTGGTAGCGGCATGGATCCTAGGGTCTCCGCAACGGCCTTCGGCCTGCTCCGCCCTAGGATG
>ERZ778022.1024-NODE-1024-length-45245-cov-13.513145_pt1 | contig 45245 bp, 41 predicted proteins | sample MGYA00375752_ERZ778022 | MGnify/ENA primary metagenome ERZ778022 (study PRJEB29350, sample SAMN05389826) | bioreactor metagenome | isolation source: Thiocyanate bioreactor | place: South Africa: University of Cape Town | collected 2014-04-04 ...
CCACAACGAGAACAGAGTCCAGTTATGAACGAGGGCAAACCGGGGGCAACGTCAGGTGCCAGCGCGATCGAATTCAAGGGCTTCTCCCCGGAACGTCAGATGGTCGTCGAGGCCGCCATCAGCGAGGTGGCCGCCGACTTCAAGGCCTTCGAGCAGGGATCCAGATCTGCCTTTGATGGCATTCTCAACCTGGACGAGTATGGATCGGCCATTAAGGGCGAGGCTTTTGCGTCGACAACCTTCGAAACCAACATCCAACTGCGCTATGCCGGAGACGAGAAGTGCGCCGGCGGTGCCGCAGCGCAGGTATTCCACGACGACACAAACAAAAAGGACTGGGTGGCCACCCTGCGTGTGTGTCCGCCCTTTTTTGAACTGACACCAACCAAGCAGGCTCAGACTGTCGCCCACGAATTGTATCACGTCGTCCAGGGCGCCGATGAGTGCTATGCGCGATACACTGAGTTTTGGGTCCGGGCGACTAATGGCAAGCCATACCACTTCGACGGCTTCTGGGCCGACTATGAATGTCAGATCATGTCGGACTACCTGCCCCCGGCCGACATGCGGACACACGAACCGGATCTACTGGCATCAGTCGATATCGCTGCAGCGGCTCCGGACTTTGGCGTCGACAAGTGGAGCGTCGGCGAAGGGATCATCGGTGTCCGCAGCTCCGATGGCAGCGCCTATCTGGGAATTGCATGCACACCTGTGAAGCCCGTGGCTGTCTATGGCATAGGCAAGATCGGCGCGACGACCGCGCTGAATCTGTCCCATTTGCTTGTCGCCCACGACGTCCCGGATAATACCTCGCTCGACGGGCGGGCTGCTGGCAAAGCCAGCAACATCTACGTGAACGGTAGGGCGAATGGACCTGCCTTCCTTGAACTCAACGGAGAAGTTGCAGAGTTCTTGGCGGAAGTTGCCCGCGGTGCCCAGAAAACTCTGACGCTTCAAGCAAGCGACACTGAGAACCCGAAACTCGTGTTCGGCCGTAGTACATTCACCGCAGGCGGTTCCTCTGCGGCGGCTCGCTATCTGCTGGGCGGCTGCGAGGACTGAAACGGGTTTCAACACAGTCGGCGGGACGACCGTTGAGGCCATCTGCTGTCTGCAATTCTTCTTGTCGGTTGCTCTGCTTGCCAAACCGCGATGAGGATGATGGGGTCATCCTGGTTGTCAGGCTGTGATGGTCTCTTCGCCATCAGTATCCCAACCGAGCGGCCGCCCGGAGAAACGACGATGTGGTGGTATCGCGGCTAGTGGGTGCAGCACTCGGCAAGCAGCCTGACTGACGCGTCTGCTTTCAGCAGACCTATGTGTGAAACGTCGTTACGGAGTCTACCCTAGACGTCCACTAGCCGAACCGGCGGTGGCTAATCAGCCGACGACTTAATCCGCTGGGTCTTCCGCCGGCGAGAGATGGTGACGGTCGGCTCCACCCCGCATGATGGAAGCAGCTCGACACGCGTATGGGTTCGCATCCGCGTGCCGGGCGCGACTAATGAGTCAGCTTGGCCGGGTGCAGGATCTGCCGGCCTGCGAAATGGCTGCGAACAGTGTTCGCATCCTTTGGGGGAGGGGGTCGTCGTGCTGACAGCGGCATTGACGTGCAGTCGATGGCACCATGGGGCAGGGCGCCTCGAGCTTGGGCTGGTCGGCTGGGGGGCCGGGCAGAACAACGGGCTAACGCTCAACTCGATTTAGCTCTATCGCCGGTGACCAATATGCTGGAGACTTCAATCCGTTGGGTCCTCCGCCGGCGAGAGATAATGACGGTCGGCTCCAGCCGCAAGATGGAAGCAGCTCGACACATGCACATGGGTTCGCATCCGAGTGCCGGACGCGAATAGCGAGTCCGCTTCGCCAGGTTGCAGCACCTGCCGGCCAGCGAACTGGGTGCGAACAGTGTTCGCACCCTTTGGGGGAGAGGTGCGAACTCCTACTTGCTGCTTACGCCCGAAATGCACCAGCGGTTAAGGGCGAACCGATACTTTTGCGTGGTCGTTCGCGGAGAAACGGAGGGGTCGCATGGCTGGAAATGGGACGGGCGTGAGCCGCCGGGCCTACGCCAAATCACGCAAAATCTCCGAGGCCACGGTGCGCAAGTACCTCGACCAGGGCAAGCTCAGCGACGCGCTCCTGCCGGACGGCACATTGGACGCTGAGAAAGCCGATCGGCTCCTCGCCGCCTCCATCACGCGAGATCATCAGCCCGTTGAACTGAAGGCCGCAAAAGCTCGGCGTCTGCGAGCTAAGGTCCGTCGCCTTGGCGATGAAGTGCGGGACCTTGAGAAAAGTCTGGTCCGTGCCGACCGCGTGGGCGCGGTTGCCAGGGTGGCAAGCCTTATCGTGGCCGACACTCTGGGTCCGATCGCCGAGCGCATGGCGCCGATCATAGCCGAGATGAACGGGAAAGATGCGCACCTGGCGCTCCGCAACGCTGTGTCTGACGCGCTGGAGGTCATCTCATCCGCGATGGTGACCGCAGGGGATGGGGCGCAGATTGCGGAAGAAAAGGAACTTGAGCTCGATGCGCTGGGTGAGCCTCAGCTCCTTGCGGTCCAGGCCAATCTGCAGGCCGACAAGCTTGAACTGGGCCGCGCCCTAGACAAGGGGATCCTCCGTCGGGTCGCCGATGCGGTCGAGGAGCATGAGGAGAAGATGGTGGTCTCCAAATCGCTCATGTTGGCGATGCCCGGCCGGGTGGCCCCGTACGCACAGAGCGAGACCGCCGAGCAGCTGCGGGCAAGGATCAGCCAAGAGATCGAACACGCCCTTGCGGCGGGTCCGCCCCTCAAGGTGGACGACGCCCACCAACTCGGAGGGGGCTTTAGGGAGCTGGCAGGCGAAGAGATTTTGGGCAAGGCGCTCCTCGATAGCAGCCGGGCAATCAATCGACCGCCACCGCGCATGTCCGTCCCTGACTGGGCCGATACCTACCGCCACCTCTCGACGTCCGCTGGCGCCGTGGGCGGTCCGTGGCAGACGCACCGTGTGGAGGTGGCGCGCGGTCCGATGATGGCCGTGACCGAGCCAGCAGTCGACACGATCACCATCATGTGCTGCACGCAGACGATGAAGACCTCGGTGCTGGAGAATACGCTTGGCTACTTCGCCCACCTCGACCCGGCACCCATGCTGGTTCTGCAGCCCAAGGACGAGATGGCCGATGCATTCTCAAAGGAGCGCATAGCCCCGATGATTGCGAGCAGCCCCGCGCTGCGCGCCATCATGGGAGACCACCGTACTCGGACCGGTGCCGACACCTTGCGCTTCAAGAAGTTCCCGGGTGGGTTTTTGGCGATGGCTTCGGCCGGCTCCCCATCGAACCTCGCCATGCGCGCCATTCGCATCGTCCTACTCGATGAGATCGACAAGTACGAGACCAGCAAGGAAGGCGATCCTGTCGCGCTGGCCGAGGAGCGAACCGCGACCTTCACGACCAACCGGCTCAGCATCCGGGCATGCTCCCCGACCTGGGAAGAGACCAGCCGCATCTACAAGTCGTACGTGGAAGGCGACCAGCGGAAGCCATTCGTTGATTGCCCCCATTGCGGGCACTCGCAGGTGCTCGACTTCTTCGAGCACGTGCGTTGGAACAAGAACGAGGACGGCAGTCACCGGCCGGAGACCGCGCACATCCACTGCGAGTCCTGCGGCGCCGAGTGGTCGGAGGCCGAGCGTATGAAGATCGTCTCGACCAAGTACGCGATCCAGCACCGCCAGACCAAAGCCTTCCATTGCTGCGGCTCCCATCAGGACCCACTGATCGAGCGCCGATGGGAGTGGGATGACGAGCATCAGATCGGGTACGCCATCTGCAAGGAGTGCGGGCGCAGGGGCGTCCCGAACCGGCACGCGAGCTTTTGGGCATCAAAACTCTACTCACCGTTCATCAGCGTGGTAGGGCTGGTGGAGAAGTGGCTGAGTGCCCAAGACGATCAGGACACCAAGCAGACCTTCTACAACACCCAGCTGGGCGTCCCGTTCAAGGCGGAGACACACCGGGCAATCGACGCGCACCTTCTCGCTGCGCGGGCGGAGCCATACGACGGCACCAAGGAGCTCCCCGAGGGCGTCGTCGTGCTGACGGCCGGCATTGATGTGCAGTCGATGGGCGCCACGGGGCAGGGACGCCTCGAGGTTGAGGTCGTTGGATGGGGCATAGGCGAAGAATCATGGTCCATCGCCATCGCAGCTTTTGAGGGCGACCCGGCTTCACCGGAAGTGTGGAGCCAGCTCGATCAGTTACTCTTGTCGCCCTACAAACACGCGCTAGGCTTCAACCTTTACATCGCCGGAGCCTGCGTCGACTCGGGGGGCCACAATGCTCAGGACGTCTACCGCTTCGTGCAGGACCACCCTGGGCGCAATATCTGGGCTATCAAAGGCACCAATGCCGACCGCGGCGTGAACTGGTCCCCCATCTGGCCGGACGCGACCCAGGAACGCTATGGGCACCGCCAGCGCACCGGGTACCGTCCTATCATCATCGGCGTCAACGCAGCCAAGTGGGCCGTGCATCGGAGCCTGCTCGTCGACGAGCCCGGCCCTGGCTACTGTCACTTCCCCGTCGGTAGGCCGGACAACTGGTACCATCAGCTGACCAGCGAGGAGCTGCTGGTCGACCGAAAGGACGGCGTCGAGCAGCGCCGCTGGAGGCTCAAGAAGCGCATGCTGAACGAGGCCCTGGACTGTCGCGTCTACGCCTATGCTGCGCTCCACGGGCTCTACCAAGTTCGGCGACTCGACCTCGAGAAGCAGGCAGCAAGTCTGTTCGCAAACCCGGCTGAGCTCGCCCAGAAGCAGAGTGGCACAGCAGGAGCCGCGGTGCAGCCGCGCCGCCGGACCATTCGGCAGTCCCTAGACTGATGCCGAGAGCGGCTCCGACGGTTCTGATCGGCGCCGACACCCGCGGTATGACGGCGCTTGATGAGAGCGACCCTAGAAAATCATTCTAATCCGGAGAGAAGAAGGTCAGTTAGTCGACTGCCGGCGAAGCTTGACCCGCATCTTCAAAGCGCTGGGTCCTCCGCCGGTGGCAAATAATGGGGGGTCGGCCCCAGCCGGCGTGTAGTCTCAGCTATTGGGAAAAAACTGATGCTGATGTCTGCCGGAACCGCCGACAGGACAGGGTCGCGGCCGCGCGGTCGGGCTGCAGGAGGACCTGCCGGAAGCCCAGCCGGCGCTTGTGCGATCAATCCTCTGGACTGCCCGCGCATAGCAAGCATGTGCTGCGGTCACCGCCCGGCCACTCTTGGCCCTTGTCGGCAAGGCCGGACAATCCTGCCTCGGCTGATCGACAAGGAGACCATCATGGCGGATCCTCAATCACTGCTGCGGTGGTCTTGTGATCGTTCGCCTGGGCGGCTTCGTTGATCAGCCCCCTTGTCCGCCGTCAGCGACGCATCATATCCACGCTCTTCGTCGTCCGTCGCTGGGCGAGACAAACCGGATGATCTTGCTATGGCCTCGATCGACGCGGCTACTGAGGCCCTGCAATGCTCAAGCAATACCGGTAGGGCGGACCGAACCGGAGGCCCCCGGTTGGGTCGGCTCAATCGCAAAGGAAGCTCGAGACAGACGGGAATTCGGGGGTCGAGGCGGGAGAGTTGCGCTAGCAGGTCCGACTGCGTCACCTCCCCTTCGCCAATGCTGCAGAACGCCCATCCGCCCTGGGTTGTGCGCACGTCTTTCAGGTGCAACGAAGCAAGTACACCACGGCACATGCCGAGCGCTGCTACAGGGCCGTCCCCCGACCCCATGCTGTAGGTGTGAATGTTGCACAAATCCAGGTTGGCGCGCAGCAGAGGCGAGTTGAACGAGAGCACGAACTCGACCAGCTCTTTGGCGGTCCCCACGATCTCGTTGTCGCCGTGTCCCGGGTTTTCAACTGCCAGCACCACCCGGGCACGCTCCAGCGCCGGAATAGCGTTCTCTAAGGTGCGTCTGACTCGCGCCAGATGCTGCTTTTGGGAGACGTTGCTGATTAGTACCCCCACCCCAAGGGTCGCAGCAAATTCGATCCGCCGCTCAAGCTTCTGCAGCGAACCTGTTCCGCTAAGATCGAAATGGGCGGACAACGTCGGCAGGCTAATCCCCAATTGCTCGGCGCGTCGGCGTAGTCGCGCCGCTTCCGCCGGCCGGAGGCTTCTCTCGTCAAAGTCTGTATATCCCGCGATGTAAGCCAGCTCTACTTGTCGCACTCCTATATCCGCGAGGGTGGCCAACGCGTCGAAGGGCGCATAGCCATCAAGGATGACTGTTGAAACCGACAGATTGTCCATAACCACCTGGCAGGTACGTAAAGCGCCTATCGCGAACCACCTTGTTGAGCTGTCCCAGGTCGCCCCGCTGTTCGGTATCAGCAAATACCGCCCATGAATGTGCGCAAGACAGGCGCCGGTCACAGAGCGTCGGGCACCACGTCCTCGCGCCGACTCCAACAGGGTGTAGGTGCTCCACAACACATATCAACTGTTCAACATGGCAACATGAAATTGCTTGATCCGCCTACGTGTTGGAGCAAGGCGCCATCCTCACATAGGATATCGCACATCATATTGTTTATGCAACAAGTTCGTACGTAGCGACACGACAAAATGATGCGTTGTCGTTAGGCACGCTACCTTGTTCGTCGCAACAATCTGGTATAATGAGTTGTGGAGACATGGAGATTGAGAATGACGAGTGTGGTCTTGGTCGGCGCGGGCGGCAAGATGGGTGCTCGCCTCGCGAGAAACCTGAAGCGCTCGTCTTATGAGTTGAGCTTCGTTGAAAACGACGCATCTCGACGTGCTGCCATCGAGCGCGAACTTGGTATTGTCTGCCAGCCGGTTGGCACGGTCATGGACAAGGACGTGCTCGTTCTCGCCGTACCCGACAATGCAATCGGATCGGTCGCGGCGTCGCTTGCGCAGCAGTTGCGGCCTGGCTCTATGCTGATCGTGCTCGACGCTGCCGCGCCCTATGCTGGACAGATGCCAGCACGCACGGACCTGAGCTATTTTGTAGCCCACCCCTGTCACCCATCCATGTTCAATTGGGAGGCTGACGCCGCCGCTGCGAACGACACGTTTGGAGGGAACGGTGCCCGACAGGCAATCGTCTGCGCGCTCGTGCAAGGCCCAGACCACGCCTTCGCACTCGGCGCCGATATCGCGAGCACCTTCTACGCACCGGTCACTAAAGTACACCGAGCCACGCTCGCGCAGATGGCCATCCTCGAGCCCGTGCTGTCAGAGTCCATAACAGCCACGTGCCTGACGATCATCTGGCAAGCGATAAACGAGGCAGCCCGCTTGGGCGTGCCGATCGAGATGTCTCGCGACTTCATCCTCGGTCATATCTATGCGGAAGCCGCAACAATCTTTGGCCACGTGCAGGGCGCGCGCATGTCGGATGGCTGTCTCAAGGCGATCGACTCCGCGATGCCGAAGCTATTCCAACCGGACTGGCGGCGCCTATTCGACAAGGAAGAGCTCGATCGAAGCATCGCCGAGATCGTGACGCCCTGAGCCCTTTGCCATGCAGCGTCACTACGTCGCGTCACTGGCTCCTCATCCCATCCTTGTGACCGACACGATAACTATTCTCCGACCAGAAGACTCCGGCGCCGTTATCGTGTCCGGATCGCATGGCGGGGTGAGCTCGGCGCAGTTCGTGCTCGGTCGCAAGCTCGCAGGGGTATTCTTCAACGACGCCGGCATCGGCAAGGATGAAGCGGGCGTCGCCGGTCTCCACATTCTCGATAAAGTTGGATTGCCCGCTGCCGCCGTCGACCATGCAAGCGCGGCGATCGGCGACGGCGGTGACACCTGGAGCACCGGCATCATCAGTCGCGCAAATAGTCGCGCAACAGCCGCCGGCGTTCTTCCTGGCCAGAAGGTCGACAAGGCGGCCGGTATTCTCGCACGCTGTCCCGCCGTGCAGACCGACGGCACCCACGCCTCGCTCAATCGCCAGTTGCGCAGGTTGGGTGGCGTCGACATTGTGCTGCTCGACTCTATCTCTATGTTGCACGCTGGGGAGATGGGGGAGGTCGTGGTATCGGGGTCACATGGAGGCGCTGTGTCGGCGGAGTTCGCGGCTCGTTTTCGGCCACTGCTCACTGTGTTTAATGACGCGGGGATTGGAAAGTACGGCGCCGGCTGTGCTGCCCTCGACGTTCTGTCTCGGGCCCAGCTTGCGGCGGTCGCAGTCGACTGCAACTCCGGCCGGATTGGCGACCCCGTCGATATGCTTGATTTCGGGATCATAAGTAGAGCTAACACCGCCGCTGTCGGGCTTGGTTTCGCGCCGGGCGGTGCGCTGCGCGATGCGGTTGTCGGGCTTGCACGGCCTCCTTCATTCTCACCTGACGGCAGATGAGCATCTACATCCGAGGCGACGACAGACGCTGGTCCCTCGGAGAAACTGTTCCGTTCAGGGGCATCCGTCGCGCATCCGGGCAAAGTACTCAGTCGGGCCCATCTGCCCACCCTTCAACGCAACGTCGAAGGACATCTCGCGAAGGTCTTGTCCATGGGCGGCAAGCAGCGCGGCACCCGGCACGCTGTGACCGATTGCGGTCAACGCGTGTATTCCGATCGCGGTGCAGACATCGCCCGAAGTATCGCCGCCAGCGACCACGAGGCGCTCAATGCCAGATGCCGCCTGCACTCTCCGCAGGATCTGTCCCAGGCATGCGCCTAGCCGCTCGCTGGCACCCTCTCGTGACAGCCCCAATATTGCCGCCGCGTTCCGGCAGACGGTGAGTTGTGGGTCATCGGGTCCCCGGACGCTGGCCACTATCGGCGACTTTCCCCGCGCCAGCACCGATAGCGCTGCTGCGACTGCCGACTGCATCGCTTGCTCCGCACATGACGGATCGAGGCAAGAGACCGAATCCAACACAATGACCTCGAAGCCACACGCTTCGGCGCAAACAAGCTGGGCCGCCGTCACGTCGGACGCCGAACCGGAAACCGCCACCAATTGCGAAACACGTCTTATGCGGGGCGATGAAGGCGACTCCAACGCGCCCGCGGCTTGCCAGTACCGGATGAGCGCATTCTCGACACCCTGCGAGCCGATCGCTAACAGCCGCTCGCCCCGGTTCTGCCAGATCAACTCGCCCGCTGCGACCATGTCATCCGAACTGAGCATGTCGATTGAAACGAGTTCGCATCCTGCCGCACGTTCGCGAGCTAGCGCATTTGGAGCGTCGCGCAGATCGAGCAGGTCGATGAGACCGATTGATCGGGAGGTCTGGCGCGCAAGGTGTAGCGCCACGTCACTCTCGTCCATGGGAGTCACTGGATGCCGACTCATTACGGGGTGCCGGTCGAGTCGATGGTGGCGCGCGCCATGAACCGCAAACAGATTACCAAAGGCCTGGTAGCGCCCGATGGGTGGCGCTGCCGTCAGAACGGGATGCCATATCCCGCCGAGATGAGGGATAGCCAGATCGATGGCGGCACCGATGGAACCCGTGCTCGGACTGGAATCAAGCGTCGAGCAGATCTTGTAGTGGGCGAGAGGAGCGCCAATCTGAGCCATGGCAGAAAACACCCTAGGAAGGACGCGACTGATCCACTCCTTTGGCTTGGCTCGTGCCTTGCCGGCAATACCGATACCTCTGAATCTGGAGAGGACGCTCAACTCGTCGGGCTCGGGCGGCGCGAGCAGGAGAATGGAGGACAGCCCCGCGAACTCCATCGCCTCCAGTACCGCCGCAGAGCCGGTGAAGTCGTCGCCGTACCAGGTAACAAGCGGGCCTTCGGGTAGCACGACATTCAATGATGCGCTCAGCATTACGCGCCATCAAAGGCGGCCAGCGCGCGCGCCAGCGGCGGATGTTGCGCTGCATGCCGTGCGACGGGGACTCCGGCAATGGCCGCATCCCATGCCTGCTGTAGCGCCTCAACCCCGGCGCGCGTGCCGTCAGGATGGCCGAGCACACCTCCTCCGGCAGCGAAAATGAGGTCTGAACTGCCCATCTGCGACCAGGTATCGGCCACTTGGCGTACAGTTTGGCCTGAGGAAAAGACCGGCATTGCTACTGCTGGCTTTGCTGGCGACATGGGCGTCAGGCAGGCGCGAGCCGAGACGAGCACGCTCTCGTCCGATTCGCAGAACTTGTTCTGAAGCCCATTGACGTGCAGATGGTCGACGCCCGCCAGCCGCCAGAACTTCTGCCAGGCTACATAGGACCACCCCAACACGGGATGGCGCGACAGCGCGCCCCAGCCATTGCGGTGGCCATGGATAATCAGCCGAGAATGGCGCGCCAGTGAAATTACCCCCGCAAGGCCGACCGAGTTTATGCTGACCATGACGCACGTGCCGCCCTCGCGCTCGACAAGGTCGTGACGCCATCGCATCTCGTCGACTTCGCCGGTAATGTTGAAGGCATAGAGCACGCGCTTTCCAGTTCGATCCGCATGCCGTCTCAGAACATCCATGACCGCGCGGACGCGGTCAGCAAAGGGGCTGGAGGGACTATCACCCTGCAACTCGTCGTCCTTGATGAAGTCGATGCCGGCCTCGGCGAGGCCCGACACAAGGTCGGCCGTTGCCTCAATACTCAGGCCGACACTGGGCTTCACAATAGTTCCGATCAGCGGCCGCCGTTCCACGCCCGAAATTCGGCGCGTACCCGCAACGCCGAAGGCCGGGCCGGCATGGGTCTCGAAGAAGGGGGGTGGCAAGGCGATGTCCATGATCTTTAGGCCTGAGATCTCCCTTAGTTCGAAGAGATTGCCCGCGACAGTGGACATGAGGTTGGGAAGCGAAGCCCCGACATTTGCAAACGGCCAGGCGATCTCGACATAGCCGCGGCGCACGGGCCCACCCATGGCGCGGCCGCCCGGCAGTGATGGTGCATCGGTGCCGTCGATCTCCTCGATCGCCACCACACGGGCGCGCGCGCGAGCGCGCAGCGCGGCGTCCTCGCCGGGTACCGCAACGAACGTGCCCGATGACTGCTCACCGGCGATCGCCTCAGCACAGGCTTCGAGGTTCAGAGCGGTCTCAACGAGGTAGCGCGCACGGATTTCGGTCATTCGCGCGCCTCGATCCACGCGTCGATAGCGATGGTCTCGTCTCGTTCCGCAGAATCGTACGAGGCAAGCGCCAGTGCGAGCGTCATAAGATTGTGTCGCCCCGAAGGCTCCGGCTCAGCCCGACCGTTCAGAACATCGACCACATGGCTTTCGAAGGCCCGGACGCTGTCCATCACACCATGCCATGGCGGCGCCCCCCACACCGGGACTGGAGGCTCGAGTAGTACCTCGCGGACCCCATCATGGCGGTGCCATTGCAGCCGATAGTCGGCCGTCAGCGAGAGGCTCGCGTCGTCGCCCTCGATCCACGCTGTCGTCTGGGGAAACGGCTCGGGTCGTATGACCGAATGGTACGAGCAATCGAGTACCGTCGTAGCGCCACCTACATGGCCCAGCAATGCCGTGAAGGCGTCTTCCCCGCGCACTTCGGGGTTTCGGCGTTGGGTCCGACACGACACTGTCTCCACTTCGTTGATGAGCTGTCGCGCGAGATCGAACAGATGCAAACCCATGTCCATCAGGGCAAAACGCTCGATGCGTTTCAAGTAGGGCTGATTGACATAGTTATCAACACCATGTCGAAACGAGATTCGCGCAAATCGCGGGGTGCCGATGTCGCCCGCCGCGATCCGCCGCGCTATCTCACGGTAGGGCTTCTGCCATCTGAAATTCTCGTGGACCATAAGTGTGGCGCCGGCTGCCTCCGCCGCGGCGACCATGGCCAGGGCATCCGCATAGGTGTTCGCGATCGGCTTTTGGCAGATCACGAGCCGGCATCGGGACGCAGCGAGTTCGACGAGGTCGCGATGCGATTCCGGTGTTGTCGCGACATCGATGAAATCGAGCTGCTCGTGCTCGAGCAAGTCCGCTGCGTCGGCGTAGACTCGCCCGATGTTGTGGACCCGAGCTGTCGTCCGGGCCCGGTCCGCATCGCTGTCGCACACCGCCACGATGGCGACATCGGCCAATTCGGCCCAGGCCCGAAGGTGGTTCTGCGCAAAGAAGCCGCAACCGATGATGGCGCCTCGAAACGTCAAGTGGATACCCTCCCCCATTTCAGATGTGCAACGCTGTACGGGCCAAGTGTTAGGGGGCCGTCGTGACGCGGCGCAGTCTCTAGCCAGTACCTGTCGACAACAGCAGCTGGCATCGACGCAGTATCGAGGACGAGCCCGGCCGCTCCCTGCGCCGTATCCAGCCGGATGGCTGAGTTGGTACAATTGGCGATAACGGCCTGCGACCCCTCGTCTCCTTCGGCGGCCACACCGCGAAGCCCAACAGGTAGTTCGATCGCAAGCCGCGGCCGCCCCGAAAGACCCGCCAGCGCCCTGAAAGCATGATAGGCGGGATTGAGAACGCTGATACCGCCGCCCCGTGCCGTCGAAGCAAGCCCGAAGGGGCCGTAGGGTGCGGCGAGCGCGATGAACTCGATCCGTGACCCCATCGTCGCGGCCGCGACGCCGACCATCCAGGCCGCGCCGAACAGCCCCATCTGTCGCGGATCAAGCTGCGCCATCGCAAGCCGAACGCCCGTTGGATTGTCCATCACGTCTCGGCCGTAGGGGTTGGTCCGCATGCCAATGCTCGCAAGCCCGAGGCGGTAGGGCCGTTCCCTCGCATGGGTCCCGAGTGTATCGAAGATCGGCTCCAGCGTATCCAACGCCCGCATCACCGAACGATCGTCCGCGGCATGGACAAGTGGTGTAAGAGAGTGCGTGACGTAGTCGAAATCGCCCGTCGGCGGGCAGCGGTTAAGCTCGGTGAAATTTGTCAGCATGCCCGCGCCGAGGCGCTGGGTCGGGAACACCCGGCGCGCGGCTTCGATCGCGCCTGCGGGCGTCGCGCCGGCGGGCGCCGCCTCCCATGTTTGGATACAACGCATATAGGCGCGAGGCAGGACCATCAGGTGTTCCGGAACGAGACCGAGGCCTGTGAGAGTGTCGAGGGCGAGCTCGAGCTGCCGTTCGAGCAGCGGCGGCTCGCCATCGACGATGACCTCGAGGTCGAAAGGCGACGCGCGCAGCGGGTGCGCGTTCATGGCGAGCCAGGCAAGATCGGTGTTACAGGCGAGATCGACGCGGGCCAGCCAGCGCGGCGGAGGTTGCAGAATCGCGGCCGCGGGGCCGAAGCCCCCCGCCATCGGCCACGACGGATCAAGCGCGAGGCCGAACTCGGGCATCAGGCTTCCATCGACGCCGCCGGGCCGAACTGCGCCACGCCGTCCTTCTGCCGGTGCTGTGCCACTTCCGGCGAAACGGATCGTGATCGCCTGGTCGATCGCCTCGCCGGCCGCGATGCCGAAGGGATAGGGCAGTAGTAGCGGCCGGCAGAAGGTCTTGTAGGACGCGTCGGACCAATTGCGCTGGTCCTCCATCTCGAAGCGGTCCCCGGCAAAGCGCATGCCCACGGCAATCCCGTGCGAGACCCAGTCGAGGCCGGCGATGTCCATCGCCGGCTGGGTGGGAGAAATGAGACCCGGAAAGATCGTCTCGTCCACGCTTGCGTCGGGATGCAGCACCCTCAGTGGGGCACCGGCAACGTCGAGCGGATGAAGAACGACGAAGCCGGCACGGCAGACGCGCGTGTCGGCCTTTGCGGTGAGCGACAAACTCAGCCTTACGTCGCCTTCGCGCCTAGCGTCACAAACGAAGCTACCCGCGAAATCACCTGCAGCAAAGTTGGTGGAGTAGCGAACACCGTCGACTGTTGGCTCGACCGACTCCATGCGAGTGCGCACGGGCGCGGTCCCCCAATCGACATCTCGTATCGGATAGGCGACGCCACAGATGGCTTCGATCCCGTCCCAGCTTATCGAGGAAACCTCGCCGTTAACGATCTCTACGACGAGGCGGCCGGCCTCGAGCCTGACCGGCTGGCCCGCTTGCTCTGCCGTCCCATACAGTCGGGTTGTTACGGATTTGTCGTCGTCCATGTCCATCACCCTTACCACCTCGTTTAAAGAGATCATACCAGTAACAAAGGTTCAGGAACCACTGGCCTCGGCCGGAGGATGTTCCTTTCTCAAGAATATCACTCTGCGTTTTGATGTTACCGCACCCAAGGGTATGCTGCCCCTTTGGACACTGCGAGTCGTACTTATATGACCTCCAAGCAAACCACAGCCGATGTGGCATCACCTAATGGGGCCAAGGCGGAGCTGCCTAAGCGTCCAAAACTATCGACCAAGGTCGAAGAGAAGTTGATCTCCCTATTGCAGTCAGGTGATTGGCTGCCCGGCGACGTGCTTCCCTCGGAGCGCGAGCTGATGGCGCAGTTTGGTATCGGCCGTCCGGCGATTCGAGAGGCAATGCAGAAGCTCGAACTCATAGGCCTGATCGACATTCGCCATGGTGAGCGTCCGCGCGTAGCGATGCCCACGGTCGACAGGATGTTCTGGGGGCTGTCCGAAACGGTTCATCACGTCCTGACGCACTCGGCCGGCAGTCTCACCTATCTGCTCGAGGTACGTGAAATCCTCGAGATGCAGATGGCCCGGACGGCCGCCGAATTGCATTCGCCCGAGACCGCCCAACGCATTAGGGACGCGCTCGGCGCCCAGGAAGCGGCCATCGGCTCGCCAACGGAATTCATCGAACGGGACGGCCTGTTCCACCTCGAAATCGCTCGAGCGAGCGGCAATCCGATTGCGATCGAACTGTGCCGGGCGATGTTCTCCTGGCTCAAGGATTTTCACTCGCAATGGGTACGACGTCCCGGCCTCAGCGCGCTCACTCTGTCCGAGCACCGCACGATTCTGCGTGCCATAGAAGAGTCCGACCCCGAGGCCGCTGCGCTTGCGATGAAAACGCATCTCAATCGTGCCAATAGCCAGTACGCAACAGATAATCGAATGCTCCCCAGAACTCGGGCCTGACCGGCGGCTATTCGGCACGTTCGAGGATGATGATCGCGTCACCCGGCACATCGACCATATCGATATGCACAGACTCGTCGTTCCGCAGCCGTGTCGTAATCGGCCGGCGGTCGGATAGGCTCCATGCTGCGACCTGCGTGTGTTGGCCCGACCGCCGGACCGAAACTGCCGTGGCATAGGGGGTGTAGATCGCGACACGCTTGCCGTCGGCGCTCGATGCAGCGCGCACCTCGCCTGGATTGTTGATGATGACCTCCTGGTCCGGCACATAGTCGTAGAGCCCGTACTCGCATAGTAGGAGACCGGCGAGAGAGACGTCGTTGGCGCCGGGGAAATGCATGGCCGCCTGCCAAGGAAACGGCTCACGCACCGACGACTGGGTCAGGAACTCGTTACCACGCGCGTGCCAGCTCCATACTCCGTGCGCGCCATAACCGATACCGGCCGCGGCACCTGCGAGGATGCTCCACCAGATGGCGCGCCGGACATCGCTTGCGAGCCAGCGCGCCGGCGTATCGGGAGGGATGCCGAACTCTTCGTAGACCGGCTCCATATTCAGGATTGGGCGGCGGACAGACTTGCCCATGTAGAGCGCGGCGAGATCGTAGCAGCGATGCTGCGTGGCCAAGTCGTGGCCCGATTGATAGCCATAAATGTCGAGATTTGGCGAATCTGCCAGCACTGCGGGCAGATCGGCCGTCGGCGCGGAATGCACGGCGGTCAGGCAGTGAGGAGCCTCCCGCGCGACCTGGTCAAGCACTTCGACATAGGTGGCGATTGCAACCGGGTCGGTGAAGTGTTCGTCACCGCTGACGACGAAGATCGGATCAAACTCGGCGAATGTCTTCGTGATCAACGAAACATAATCGCGCCGATGAGCATCAGGCATAACTGCCCAGGGCGTCAACTTGGCACCCCACGTATTGGGGACATAGTTGACCCAGAGGAACGCCAGGCAGATGACCATGCCCTCGTCACGGGCGATCCGGACAAGCTCTCGCGCGGTCGCGAAATAGTCGAGATCGGGTTGGTCGAATTTGTAGTGCCCGTTGGCGTCGAGAGCGAACGGCACTCGCGACTCTTTCCGGATCGAGCGATCGTGCAGACATGGCAGCGCCTGCACGAGCATACCAGTGAATCCCTGCATGCGACGAGACGTAACGTAGTAGCGCCACTCTTCAATACCGGCATCGGGGAATGCCGCCCACGCCGTGTCGAAGATCATTGGAAAGAACCTGCCGTCTCGCATCACGTGCGTACCTGACGGGTGGACGGTCAACCTGGACATGCTTAGTCTCCGTTTTGGGGCATTCTCCCGCTGTCGCGGTTCGACGGCTCTTCCGCCGCGCTACTTGATCGCGCCGCTGGTCAGCCCCGCGATGACGTAGCGCTGAAGCACGGCGAACAGCACGATGAGTGGGATCACGCCCAACAGGATGGCTGGGAACAGGGTCGTGGGTTGAACCACAAGCGGGTTCAGCAGAGCATACGCGTTCGACATGATCGTTCCGTTCTGGATACCCTGCAGAAAGATGATCGGTACGATCAGGTCATTCCAGACAGACAACGCAATGTAGGTGATCAGCGTGACGGTCATCGGTCCCAGCAGTGGAAAGACGATGAGAAAGAATATCCGCAGCGAGCCGGCGCCGTCGATGGAGGCCGCCTCCTCCAGTTCGGTTGGTACCTGCCGTATGAAGCTCGTGTAAAAGAAGATCGCCACTGGCAGCAGGCCGGCCGTGTAGATCAGGATCACCCCAGCGAAGCTGCCCAGCAGACCGAGATCGCGCATGAAGAGATAGAGCGGCGCGATCAGCACCCAGATCGGCACGGAGGTGCCGATTATGAACAGCTGATAGGTCAGCCGCGTCCAGCGCTTCCCGATCCGGCTAAGCGGGTAGCTCGCCATTGAACCTAGCGTTATCGTGAGCACAGACGTGCCGAACAGAATTAGCACTGTGTTCCACAGACTCTGGGCGTAGTTCATCTGGGCGAACGCCGTGGCGACGTTCTCCGCCGTAATGCGCGTCGGCAATCCCAGCGGGTCGTTTGCAACGTCGGCGGCTGGGCGGATCGCCGTTAGCACAGCGAAGGCGAATGGCGCTAGCATCAGGACCAACACGATACCCAGCAGGACGTCGCCGATCCGGCGCATAATGACATTGCGGTTGGTCACGACCTTGTTGAGCACGAGTGACTTGCCGGTAGATATTGCTGACATTCCGTTAGGGCCTCTCAGATCCGAGCCTCGCGCGCACGCAACACAACTGTGGCGATTGCGGCCGAGACCACCACAAGCACGAGCAAGGCGAACGCGATAGCAATGCCGTATGCGAACTTGCTCGCGGCGTGGAAGGTAGAATTGAAGATCAGCAGGGTGAGGGTCATTGTCGACCCAGCCGGGCCGCCATTTGTCAACACAAACGGGAACTCGAACACCCGCAGCGAGCCAATCAAAGACAGCGTAACGCAGACGGTGAGCGAAGGGGCGAGCAGCGGCCACTCTATCAGGCGGAACTGTTGCCAGCTCGTCGCTCCGTCTATCCGTCCGGCTTCGAGGAGTTCGCGCGGAATTGCCAGATAACCGGCAAGGAAGATCGTTGCCGTGTAGCCGGTGTACATCCAGATCTGGACTGCGGCTATTGACGCGAGAGCCGTAGTGGGATCGCCGTACCAGACATGCTGCAGACCAGGCAGCCCGATTAGTGCGAGCATGCGGTTCAATGCTCCGTCCGGCGCCAGCAGGTACGAGAAGATGAACGACGACATCAAAGGCGCAACCAATGTTGGTAGCAGAACCAGAGTGCCGATAACTCTGCGGGCGTGCGGCCGCTCGAACAGCGCCCGAGCCAGCAGCAAACCAAATAGATTCTGAAGAACGACCACGATGACCGCATACTGGATCGTGATCAACGTGGCCGAATGAACGTCGGGATCGAAAATCAGTCGTCTATAATTCTCGAGACCAATGAAGTTCGAGCGTGGGCCGCCACTGCTATCCGTCAGGCTCAGCCAAAGCCCCCTCACCAACGGATAGAGCGTGAACAGGCCGTAGGCGGTAAGCGCCGGAAGCAGGAAGCCGATAGCGACGAGTGGGCGCTTAGTGATCAATCTATGCTCCTAACAACTTGTCGGATCGTCGCGAGGGGAGGTTCGTAGGAGGACATTCGCGACGACCCGACCGTTGACGGCCTACTGCTTTCTCAAGCCGATGCTATCCAAAGCCTTGGCCGTTTCTTCAGGAGTGATCTGCCCGAGCAGCATCGCCTGCAGCTTCGAGCCGAGCGCTTCCTGGACGCCGTCGCCAAACCATGTCGACGTCGCCATGTAGGAGAAGTCGCCGGCCCCATAGGACGCGTTGAAGGTCTCGACACCTTCGAACGCTGGACTTGGCGCTCCCTTGAACATACTCAGCCCACCGTCGGCGGTAAGATACTTGAGCGAAATGTCGGGGCGAGCCTGGAACGCCACGTACTTCTTGGCGGCGTCAATGTTTGGTGAGGTCGCACTGATCGTCCAGCCGGCACCCGCGTACATGAAGACCTTCGGGCTTGATCCAGCCGGGCCGGCAGGCACCGCGGTAAACTGGAAATTGATGTTGTTCGCCTTGAGGTCCGAAATGTTCCACATCCCCTGCACCCAAAAGGCCGTCTTGCCCTGCTTAAAGTTGCCTAGACCTTGGGAAAACTCGTCGACCCCAAGCTGCTCCTTCCAGTTGATCAACCCCTTCTGATCGAGCTCCATCATCTGCTGAAGCACAGGGAGCCAGGTGCTGAAGTCCCCTTTGCCATTCCAATAGTCGTCTGCCCAAGTGCTGGGAACCAGCGTGCTGCCCATGTTGAGAAACGTCATGGCGCCGCCCCACCCGAGCTTGTCGGGAACAGCGATTGGCGTATATCCGGCCGCCTTCACCTTGGCGAGGGCGTCGAGGAAACCGGGCCAGTCTGTCGGGACCGAGGTGATGCCCGCCGCGGCCAGCACGTCCATGTTAGTGAACATGCCGATACCCGATCCCAGCAGCGGCATGGCATAGAGCTGTCCTTCATAGCTGAAGAACGGCTTGACCTGCTCCAGAACATTTGCCGCCCAAGGCTCGCTCGAAAGATCGACAAAGTAGCCGTTCTTGGACAACTGTGTCAGTTGCGTGCCTTGCGCCATGATGACATCGGCACTCTTTCCCGCAAGCAACTCGACCTGGATCTTGCTTTCGTAGGCCGTGCCGGCGGGCAGGGCCACATAGTTAAGCTTGATATCCGGGTACTCCGCCTCGAACAACTTATTGATCGCCGGCATGTCTGCTTCCTGGCCTGGCGTTCCCTTGAACGAATAGACCGTCAGGGTCTGGTCCGCGGACAGTGCAGGTACGGCAGCGCTCAGCATGATTGCTGCTCCGGCAGCCAACAGAATTGTCGCCTTGCGGCGCATTAGGTCCTTCATGATTCACTTCCTCCTCAGGGGTTGGGTCGCCGACACGGCAGACCACGGTCTTTCTTTCGCATTCGTCATCGTGAGTTTGCTCACGTAGTCGCACCGTTCTTTTAGCGCGGCGTTTGCGCGGTTCGTCTCGTGCGTCTCCTTTCCTCTAGAAGAACTTTCCACCGACGGTGACCAGCGCTTCCGCGATCTGGCCGAACGGTCGGCCATCCGCTTCCAGGTCGAGGGCAAAGGCCTGCCGACGACCCACAGAAGGCACGAAGATACTGAGCTCACAACTGACCTCTTCCCGTGGCCCCGCAGGCAACGTTGCGACAGCTCTCCGCCAACCCGCGGGGCCCACAAGCGAAACCTTCAGCCTTGAGTTTCGTGGATACGGATTGCGTACGGTCACCGTAACGGTGATGGGCCCGGGTTCGATCAACTGCGTGCGATAGGGCCAGATCCAGCCGCCCCAACTGTCGAGGTCGAAGTGTGTATCTCCGTCGGCAAGCGGCATGATCGCTTCGTGCAGGTCACGGTACTCGGTCGTCCACGCTTTGACCTGATCGAAAAACGATTCGTCGGTTACATATGGCGCCTCATGTCCGTTGAGCACAACGTGGGGGCGCCGGGCGAGTAGCCAGTTGCCACTCTGATCGTAACCGTCGAGCAGGGCGCCATTCGCATAAACATGATTTTGAAACCGCGTTCTTTCAGCAAACGGCCGTTGGCCGGAGAAGAATAGGTATTGGTCGCCGGTGTGCGCAAAGCGCAGGCCATCCGCCTCGAAACCGACAAGCACCGAGAACCGGGTGTGCCCACTCATCGGCGCGAGCTCAAACTCAAATTCCTCCCAGCGCGCCGTTTTCCCGAACGCGAGGCGACGGTCTACCCGGATTGGCTCAGGCGCATTGCAGGGAAATCTGTGCGCCTCGGGCTGAGCCAACAGATCGGCGAATGTCTCGGCCGCCCAGCACTGGGTGCCAAACGTTCGCTGCAGGATCGGAATGGCCGACACATGATCGTCATGGAAGTGGCTGGCTAGGACCACGTCGATCCGGTCGATGCCGAATTGTGCTTTGAGCTGCTCGAGGTCATGCAGCAATGCGCGCCGGTTGGCGGGTGATCCATAGAGAGGAAAGCACAGGCTTCTGGCTTCGTATCCATAATCGATGGCGAGCGCCTTGCCCGATCGGCTGATGAGATAGGTGGTATTGCTGGCCGAAGCGTTGCTGTACCAAACGCTTTGGCTCACGCGGGTGAGGGATCGGTTCTCCAGCGCATCGATACGTTCGACGAGATGCTCGACGAAACTCTCGCGTGGTGCACAGATAGCGCGCAGGTTGGTCTTGAGTGCCTGCAGCGCACTCTCGACACCGGCGCCCATGATCGGCTCGCCAAGGCTCGGACATAGAGTGTCGAACTTCTGCCCGAGCAAGGTATGAGCGCTATAGAATGCGCTGACAGCGCCACCGAGATCCTGATAGTCGTATTGGAGCGGCGCCACACGTGCCACACGCCCATGCGAGTGGATCGCTTCGCCGCAAAAGACGATATGCTGGCCATCGACAGGCGAGATGACAGCCAAGCCGATCTGATGCACCGTTGCGCCAGGCAGCGGAACGACTTCGCAGGCAAGACCGCACAGATTGACGCGATCGTAGTCCAGCAGTGTGCCGGCGATCGTAATCGGCTCGATTGGGATAAATAGATCCCAGAGGTTGTCGTACTTTAAGTATGTCTCTCGGCGGCGATACTTTTCCGCAGGCTCTTCGTAGCTCTCCCTCTCACCGTGCGGCACGAATACCGCGATGCCGCTACGGGCAGCTGCGGCTGCACCAGCACTGTGATCCCTGAAGTAGTGTGTGCAGACGAGCGCCTCGGGACGGAGCGGGAGCTCGTCTAGGTAGTCCATCCACACGCCCGTACCGGCATCGACGATCAGCATGCCTTGCTGTCCCTCGACGGCATAGACGTTGCAGCTATCGCGGAACATCCACACTCCGGGAACTACGGCTGACCAGTTCTCCACCACCACCCCCGCCGCTGCGATATCTGCGGCTGATACCCATCTGCGCCCTCAGGGACACCGTTTCTAATCTACTGGTAACGTTTCGACTTACTGGTATCATCACTTCGCTACTCGATCAAGAGGTAGATTGCGAAAAGTTCAGTGACGCTGCGCCGCTCAAGCGGCATCAATCCCTTCCGGGAGTGCCAATAGAGACAAACTAAGGTTCAGCGAAGCGCGTCGCCGTGAGGTGCCTGAGAGTTATCGTATCGGGGACGCCTACGGTCGTTCCGGAGACGACAAGCGAAAGTTCGGCGATGGAATCCGGCTAGCTTAGCTTAAGCTAGCGCTCGGCATCGGGACTTAACTTCTGCGTCGAGTCGCGCAGAATGAGACTGCATTCCAACGTCATCGCGCGCGGCGGCAGGCTCGGATCGCCGAGACGGGAGAACAGCATCTCGGCGAGGGAATTCGTGATGGCTTCGACCGGCTGCGAGAGTACCGTGATTGCGGGCCGCATGAGCGGAAAGGCCTCGATGTCGTCGAAGCAAATGAGCGAAAGGTCGTCGGGAACGCTTAACCCCCGCTCTTTGATCCATGCAAGCGCGCCGATCGTCATCCGGTAGTTGGTGACGAACAGTGCCGTCGGCGGCCTCGACTGGGACATCAATTGCTCCATCGCATGGTAGCCGCCGTCGGGCAGCCACCGCCCGTCGCGTTCGTAGTCCGATGTGACGGGCACCCCCGCTGCCTCCAGGGCGTCGCGATAGCCGGCGAGACGATCCACGGCGGACGAGGCATCCAGCGACCCGTGAATGATCGCTATGCGAGTGTGGTCGAGATCGAGTAGATGGTTGACCGCCCGCCGGCTGGCATTGCGATTGTCGACGAGGACACGGTCGGCCCACAGGCCACGTAGCTCGTTGTTGTAGAAGATGACGGGAGTCCCGCGCCGGATGAGATCGTCGGTTCGGTCCCGAAGCGGGGCCTCACCCGCAATGAACAGGCCATCCAGGCGCTGCGTCGAAATGAAATCGACGATCTCGTGCATCACCTTGGTGTCGCCGCCGTGGCAATAAGTCACCAGAACCCGGCCGGTCTGACGCAGGCGCGTCGCAAGTCGCTCAAGCACGGCACTGTGAAACTCGTCAAGTACCGGAGCCATGATTCCGATCATGTGGCTCCGGTCACTCTTCATAGCCGCCGCCATCGCATTGCGGCGAAAGCCAAGCTGCTCGATAGCGATCTCGATCCGCTCGCGATTGGCGCGCCGCGTCGGCACGCCATTGAGATACCGCGATACAGTGCTGATTGCCACGCCGGCATCGCGTGCTACATCGACGATGGTGGGTTGGCGGGCTGACCGAACCATGTTCATCTCCGGTCGCTGAACACCACCACCATCGGCACCACCCAGCGCCGTTGGCCTAACCTTCAAACACGACCGCAGCGTGAATTCGAAGATACGGAATCGCGACCTCGACCTGACCGCTGCTGTTGACCTGCCATTCCATCGTCCGCCCCGTCAAGGCGTCATAGACCCGCCGCGGGGGCGCCGGCAGCCGCAACATGGCACGCACCGGACCGATGCTGGGAATGTCTTCGATCATCTCGACGACCCGTGTCGTGCCATCGGCCTCCGGTAGCGCCTTGCCACGTATCTGCGGCGCCCCATAGAGTAAATGAAGGATGTGTCGGTTGTGCCGCGCTTGATGGGTCAGACTGGCCCGCCCCGCCGTAGGTAGGTCCGTGGCTAGCGTTGGCTCGCCCAGCAGACGGTCGATGAGACCGGCAACGAGCGCGCGGTAGAGGGGCTGACCGACTGCACGGTAGAGCCGGAAGATCGGATAGGCGACATATGCTAGCCGCCCGTTCATCGTCACAGCTGCGCCAAGGGGCGACGCCGCCGGATCGTCGGGGGTGTGCTGATGCGAAGAGAAGTGTGCATAGGAGCGGTTAAAATAGGGCGGGCAGACTTCCGCCAGCACATCAGCTCCCGCCGACGCTATTGTTTCCGCCTCGTCGTACATCACGAATGGCGTCGTCGGTAGGGCCGAAGCCAGCTCTCGGCCGGCCTGCACATAGCTAGGATTGAACGCGACGGGAGCGCCGTTACGCCGAATACCGAAGTCCAATGCGAAGTCCCCACCGTCGCCCAAAGTAGAATGCCAGGAGGCCAGGATCGCCCCGCCAGCAGCGACGTACGCCTTCAGCTTTTCCACCAGAGCCGGTTCAGGCGGTATCTCGTCGGGCAGAATGAGCAGCTTGTAGACACTGAAATCGGCCTGCGGGTCGAGCACGTCGAAGAGACGGTGGAGCTCGAGCAGCATTTGCGCCGCGCCGTCGTCGCTGGGGTGATTGCGGGACCGACTCTCGACATAGTGCTCCGCCGACAGGATGCCGATCTCGGAGCATTGCCGCGCATCTTCGACGAACGGCTCGAGGCGCGCAATACGGTCATAGGCCGGTGCGATGGAGCGGTATGTGTCCGGGTTGATGGCTCCGTTCGGATGCAACTGGTCGCCGATCATGCACTTGCTGCCCAGAGCAACCATCTGCGCGCACTCGTACTCTAGCGCGTCGGGATGCTTGAACCCGCCGAACTCGCCCCAACTGGTGTGAAATTTGCCGGTATGGGCGAGAAAGTCGAGGTCTAACGTGGCTGCATAGCGCGCATTGAGGGGGAAGTGATCGTAGCCCCACCCACCGGTTGGCAGGCTTTCGAGCTCAAGGTGGCTGTACGTTGCAAACGACTTCGCGCCGGCTTTTGGAATGTGGCCACTGTTGAAGAATGTGCGCAATCCTGGAAACTCCGCGCGCAAAGCGGCGCTCACTTCTTGGCGGAATGCATCATTGACGGCCTCGTCGTTGCGCAGCCGGTCGACCGGATTCTCGGGATCGAGCCCATCTCTGCGCATGCGTTCGAGGCAAGCTTCGCAGACGCAGTCATTGTGTAGCAGAATGTCGAAGAAGAAGCCCGGCGTATCATACGCGCGCGCGATCTCGCGGGCCTGTTCGAGCACGTAGCTACGTACCCCCCCATGGTTGAGGCAGAGCGCGTGCCACGCCGCACTTAGCTGCTTACCGCTCGAGGTATCGTCGGGCCGCGCTCGGCTGAAGCTATTGCCGGCACTCAGCGCGCGCCATTCAGGATGCACACGGGACGACAGTTCGTCCCACTGCACGGTGATGTAGATCGGCGCCACGATGTCGCGGGCGGCCAGCGCACGCAGCATGTCTCCCATAAGGTCTGTGCGCTTCAGGTTCGGGTGCGGCGTGCCGATATTCGTCGGATAATAAGACCAGCCGTGGTGGCACTTGGCGAAGATCGTCACCGAGTCGACGTGAGCTGACTTCATCGTTTCAGCGAAGACGTCGGGATCGAACGCTGCCCCCACATCCGCGATATGTTCAGAAGTGTGGAAGTCGAGGTGGATCTGGCGATAGCGAAGCGGCTTGTTGGTGCGAGTGTCCATAGCTATTCCTTGTTGCCACTACGGCTCATCGAGCCGCTGGCAAATTGCCGTTCGATCGAACCTGCGTTCACCGATAGCGCCCACCGTCTAACTAAGACGAAACGTTACCACTTTTCTGGAAACATGCAACGGCACAATTGATGTCCTGTAGGGTCCTACCGGGCCGTTGATGCTATGAGGCCCGATCCACCCCGCAGCATGAGTCCATACTTTGGTACTTTTGACCGATTGTTGTCTGACGTCCTTACGCCGATCGAGCTACAGCCCGCAAACGTCGCCGCTACCGGCGCCCGGCAGCCGAGCGCCCCCGACAAGCACCCAAAGAACGCCCTCCGGAGAGGCCCGGAACGCCGCAGATCGCGAGACAAGTTAGTTTGTCTCGCTTCGTCGCTCAAAGCCCGGAACTGCGCGACTTGCCCGACAGTTGGGCAATCTTTCTCCTTTGGCTTCGATAGTGACAGAAAACGACGGCCCTCAGCTCAGATGGTCTACGAGATCGAAGAGGTGGCGCCCTCGCGGGCGCCACCGCAACATCAGGATCGTGACCATGGTCACGACTTAACGGGCGCGACATAGTACCGGCGTACGCCATCGGCACCTTTTTCGCTGATGACGTCGATCCCGAGGCGCTTCTTGACGGCGCCGGAGAGGAACCCGCGGGTGCTGTGCGGCTGCCAGTCGGTTGCAGCAACGATCTCGTCGATGGAGGCGCCGTCCTGGCGGCGGAGCAGGGCAAGCACCTGGTCCTGCTTGGTGGTCTTGCTTTGCGGCACGTGGGCCGCCTTGGCGGCCTTGGGCGCACTCCGGCGCACGATGCGGGGTTTGGTGGATTTGGTCGGCTTCTTGGCCATGCTGGCCTCCTTGTGGTTCGGCCTCGGCGGGATGCCTGGCCTTACCGACAAGGGCCCGGGGGTTCCGGGCGGTGAACCAACACATGCTTGCTGCCGGTCGGCAGTCCAGCGTCAGTTGGTGATCCGGGGCTGGTGAACAGCAACAAGGCTAACGACAGCTGTCGTTCCCTCGGGAAAGGCCAGACATCAGACCTGATTGGCGAGGAGCCTCAGGTCGCGGCCGAAGCGTTTGAGCCGGCGCAGGTCGGCGTCGTCGAGCAGGCTTTCGCTGATCTCGATCTGCCACAGGATCGCACTGAACTTGGCAGCAAGTCCGGCAGCATCCGGGGCAGGGGCGGCGACCATTTGGTCGATGAGGTCAGCTATCTCATCCATCGTGCTCGACCAGGGCTGCCATGCTGCAGAACTCAACGCAATCCGCGGGCATCTGGCCGAATACGGCTGGGTGGCTCCAAAGGGCCCTTCATATGTGACGGTGCTGGTCGACAAGATCGATGGCGAGATGGGCTCGTCGCTGCCAGATGCGGCCACGCCGATCGTGCGGATGATGCTCGATCTGCTCGACGTGCTGAACAGGAAGATCGGGGAGCTGGACAAGGAGATCGCGCTGCGTGCCCGCGAAGACATAATCGCCAGACGGCTGATGACGATACCGGGCGTGGGCCCGATTACGGCTACAGCGATTGCCGCCCTGGCCCCGCCGGCTGAGACGTTCAGCAAAGGACGAGACTTTGCAGCCTGGTTGGGCTGACGCCACGTCAGCACTCGAGCGGTGGCAAGCAAAAGCTAGGATCGATCACGAAGATGGGCGAGAGAACCTTGCGGCGCCTCATCATCATCGGCTGCAGTGCGGTCGTTCGGTACGCGAGTCAGCGAGGTGCGTCAGCAGGCTCGTGGCTCGGGCAGATGATGGCCCGAAAGCCACGTATGTTGGTCGTCGTCGCCCTGGCCAACAAGACAGCGCGTATCATCTGGGCGCTGCTGACGAAGCAAGAGGAATACAAAGCTCCGGTCGCAGCCGCGGCATAGGCCAAGGCGGACCAGAGGTCGCGGAGACGTAGTCGGTCGAAGGAAGGTATGGCGCAACAGTCGGCGAGACAGGGTCGGTAAACCAGGGCAACTCACAGTGCTTCGAGCACGCCGGACTGATCTAGAACCGGTCCACGAACTCCCATACGGGCCCGCAGCTTCTGATGCTGCATCAGAGGCCGGACAGATGGCAGACTCCGACTACGGGCCAACCTTCAAAAACCGCTTGCGTCGTACGGGGCGTCCACAGATGAGTTGCCGAGGAAGTCTAGCCGGTCAGGCACGCTCGAGGCGAGATGACCGCCACTCGCGATAGGTCGTCCCTGCGGGCTGTATCTTCCACTCGATCGGGCCGCTGGCACTCCGTGCGGAGACAATCGAGGCAGCAGCACTGGGACTGGTAAAGAGCACGTCTGTCGTAAAGGGCAGAAGGTCCGGGGACGGACCATCGATCAGCTGACCGGTGGTCAGGAGGCGGTCCCGCAGGGCTGCATAACCCGCCGGGAACGTGCCGCTCGGCGTCCGACGCGCAGTGGAGCCGGCGAACACCACGAAGCCATCCTCGGTCTCCTGGCCCGTGGCCGCCGCACCAGCCGTGGCGAATGTGAAGATGGGACTGTCCAGATTGTCGGGGGCGGCCCTTCCTACGGCGGGAGCGGTCGTCGGTCTTGTCTTACGCCGGAACAGATCGCAGCCAAGGACTGGCAGGACCAAGGCCGCATTTTCGACGAACGTGTCCATGTCGGCCCGGTCCGCCTCCGGCAGACGCTGGAAATCAGGATGGGTGTCATTGGTGAGAGAGACCGAGCCGGCTTCCTGCGTCAGCATGATCAGCCGGCTCTCTAGGTAGCGCACATGCCCCTTGGTCAAAGCCTCATGCTTCCAGCGCAGCCGCATTTCTTCAGGCCGTCCCAAGGCGCGGACGCCGCGACAACGCCGAGTCTTACCGTGCCGACGCGGGGCAGACATCGGATATCAAGGTGGACGCGCCAGAGACCCGCCCCTCGACTTAGCTAGACCCGGCTCGTTGCCCTTCCGCCGCGGCTGGCCCGCCAGCTCCATGGGCTGGTCTTGGTTGCCACCAGTCGAGGGTCGCCCACAGGTAGTCCTCATTTTTGATAAATACGTGCCAGCACCGCACGGTGAGCCTGCGCGCCAGGGCCACGGCAGCGATCTGGTGGCCGCGCCGGGAACGCACTCGCACGAAGAAGGCGTGCCACGGTCCCGGTGCCTTGGCCGCCGCCCAGGCCGCTTCCACCAGCATGGAGCGGGCATGGCTGCGGCCAAGCCTTGCCCGGGGGTTGAGGCCTCTTGGGCGCGCATGAGTGGCGCGGCTTGCTTGGCATATGCCGCGGCTGACACCGCGATGGCTCAGCCGCGTCCAACGAGGGGCATCTTCGTCGCCATGATGGTCATCGTCAGGATGTTGGCCTCCAGCGGTAGGACTGCCATGTTGGCAACGGCTTCGCCAACCAGCTCCGGATCGATGGTTGGCTCCAGCGCGAGCGAGCCATTGGCCTGTAACACGCCCCTGGCCATCTCGCGTGTCATGGCGGTACCGGCATTTCCGATGTCGATTTGACCACACGCGATATTGAACGGCCGGCCATCAAGCGCCGACGACTTCGTCAGCCCAGTGATGGCATGTTTGGTAGCCGTGTACGGCACCGAGTGTGGACGGGGCGTTGTGGCTGAAACCGATCCATTGTTGATGATGCGGCCACCTTGTGGATCCTGCCGTTTCATCTGGCGGAAAGCCTCGCGAGTGCAAAGGAACGCACCAGTTAGGTTCGTACCAACCGCCTGGTTCCAGAGCTCAACATCCAGTTCATCGATCGGGATCGAAGGGATGGACACGCCGGCATTGTTGACAAGCAAATCCAGTCGACCGAAGCACCGCACCACCGCGTTGAACAGAGTAGCTACATCGGGGGCGGCGGAGATGTCCGCGGGGCAAACGAAAGTGTTGCCGCCGAGCGCACGCGCAGTCTCTTCGAGGATTTCGCGGCGACGCCCAGTTAACGCTACGGCGAATCCTCTGGCCAGCAGCGATTTCGTGATGGCCTTGCCAACGCCGGTTCCAGCGCCCGTTACGAGTGCGATGCTGGTCACGTGACCCAACCTCCCAAGTCGAGAGTGCTACGTTGACCCAGATGCGGCGTGTCGACCTTAGCCATCCCAGCCAAGATGGCTCAAGAAGTCACGAGTACGCGCGGTTTCAGGATTCTCGAATATCTGCTCAGGCGAACCGTGCTCCAAAATGGTGCCGTGTTCGAACACGGCGACACGGTCGGCGACACGTCGTGCGAACGCCATCTCGTGCGTCACGACGATCATGGTCATGCCCTCTTCGGCGAGTGCTTTCATGACGTTGAGAACCTCGCCGATGGTCTCGGGATCGAGAGCTGAAGTCGGCTCGTCGAACAGCATGACCTCAGGCTCCATGGCCAAGGCTCGGGCGATCGCGACTCGCTGTTGCTGGCCTCCCGATAGATTGCTTGGAAAGCTGTCAACCTTGTCCGCCAGATTCACCTTCGCGAGGAGTGCTCGGGCGCGTTCGCGCGCTTGAGTTTTGGGCATGCCGAGAACCGTCATCGGTCCGATAGCGACATTGTCGAGTGCCGATTTATGCGGAAAGAGCTCAAAGTTCTGGAACACCATGCCCATTCGCTGCCGAACCTTCCGAATGTCCCGGTCGACACTCGGCAGCGCACGTCCGTCAAAGTAGATAGTGCCGCCGCTGATCGGCTCAAGCGCATTCGTGCAGCGCAGCAATGTCGACTTGCCCGATCCTGAGGGGCCGATCAGGCAGACCACCTCGCCGGCATCGACGCGCAGCGACACTTCATCCAGCGCGACGAACTCGCCATAGAGCTTTCTGACCTTCTCGTAGATCAGCACGGGCGACGGCGTCGAGCCGCTCTCTTTTGGTGCGATCATGGTCATTCCGCTACCTTGAATTTGCTGTGTATCCAGTCGACGAGTTTCGCTTGCGGATAGCCAAGCAGCCAGTAGATCACCGCCATCGCGGTCAGCATCTCCATGACGCGGAAAGTCTGAGAGCGGATCTGCAGAGCCACGTGGGCCAGCTCTCCGACGGCAATGACGGAAACTAGTGACGTGTCCTTGAATAGGGAAACCCAGGTGCTGGCGAGAACCGGAAGGACGCGCCGGGTCGCCTGTGGAATGACGATCTCCCGCATGACCTGCCAGCGGCTCATGCCGAGAGCGAGGCCCGCATTGACCTGTCCTTCCCGGATCGAATTGATGCCGGCCCTGAACGTCTCGCCATTGTAGGCGGAGACGTTGAGACAGAGCGCGATGAGGCCGGTCTCGAAGGCCGCAATCTGGATGCCGAGCACGATGGGCATCACGTAGAACGCCCAATAGACCACCAGGATGAGCGGCAGGTTCCGGAAGAGCTCCACGAAACACAAACTGATCGTCGAGAGGATGCGCGAGCGCGACAGCCGCATCATCGCCAGTATGATGCCGCCCGGAATGGCGACGATCATCGTGATGACGGTTAGCGCGATCGTCAGCAGGACGCCGTGCAGCAGATCCTCGCGATACTCCCAGACGATGCTCCAATCGAGGGTCATGACCGCCCCAGATGCGCCACGCGCCGATAGAGAAGATCGATGAGCCGTGTCGCTGGGACTAGCAGCAGGAAATAGATCAACATGGCTGCGGTGAACACTTCGATGGGGCGGAAGCTCTGCCCAGCCAAGGTTTCGGAGCGCCGAAGCAGCTCGGGAACGGCGATGACGGAGGCAATTGCCGTATCTTTGATGGTGACTGAGACGATCGAGCCGAACGCCGGCAGCATTCGAACCAGGGCCTGCGGCAGGACGATCACGCGGACGACTTGGGCGGTGGACATACCGAGTGCGAGCCCCGCCCTTGTCTGCCCTTCGCGCACGGATTGGATGCCGGCACGGATGATCTCCGCGACATAGGCAGCAATGTGAAGGGACAGCGCGACGGCAGCGGACCAGAACGGGGATAGATTGAGCCCCGTCAGGAGCGGCATGGCGAAGTAAATCCAGACCAGGACGACCAGAACCGGGATGGAGCGCATCGTATCGATATAGAAGACGAGCGGGACGCGGAGCCACGCGGATCCATAGACCCGACCGAGTCCGACAGCCGCGCCGAGGGCGAGACTTCCCAGCATTGTCCACACGGACAGCATCAGTGAAATGCCGACGCCGTCGAGCAGATAGCGCCAGCTATCGACTACCGGTGAGAAATCGAATTCCAAGAGACATCCCCGCTGGTCGCGTTCAGTGGCGCGGTCCTGCGCGGTAACGCAGGGCCGCACCGCTTGTCAGAGGCTATCGACGATGCGGCGCTCGTCGGCGAGGAGTGTCGGCTCCATCGCCTTGGATACCGCGCGCAGCCATTCGAGATAGACGTCTTGACCCTTGTCAATGGCCAGGCCGACGGGGGCCGCCTTCTCCGTGCTGTCCTGACAATCGTTCTCCGCTGGCAGGACCTTAAGACCTTTGACCTTCTTGTTGAGGCTGGGCCACGTGACGCGGTTGATCGCGACGGCATCCGCGCGCCTGGCCATGATCTCCTCGATCGGAGCGGTGGAGCTCGCCCCGGTGATGCCGCGCAGTTGCGCGTTCACGAAACGCTCCTTGATCCAGGGCTCCTCGCCGCCACCGGTGATGTAGGCGATGACGAATTTGGGATCGTTGAGCTCGTCCACCGAGGTGATGGCCGCGAAGGCAGGATTGTCGGCGCGACCGAACATGCACACGCTGGTCTGCGAGTAGATGACGAAGTCCACCACCTTCAGACGCTCCTCCGTTTGGGCGAGCGCCGTGATCGTCATGTCGACCTGGTTCGAGGCCAACACCGGAATCCGGGTTTCGTTCGAGACGGCCACCGGTTCGACCTCGACCCCGAGCAGCTTGGCATATTCACTTGCGAGCAGCCAGGCCGGGCCGCTCCATTGCGGGCCGGAGCCGGTGGTGTTCTCGATGAGCCAGGGCACGTTGGCCAGAACGCCCACGCGCAGAACACCCGCCTTGCGGATCGCGTCGATACGTGGACTGGCGCCCTCGGCGGGCGCCGTGGGCATATCTTGCGCGAGCGCGGTGAAACTCGCCATCACGACTGCGAGCCCGAAACCGAATGCTGCCATACGGTTGATGATATTCATGGTTCCTCCTGCGGTTAAAGGCGCATCGCTGGGCACCCTTTCCTTGCAGCCGAAGTCCACCATGTCGGTGAGGCCGGTACCAGTAGAGGATCGTCGCCGCTGATGGTTTCTTATCGGGCCGACATGGCGCGCCGGGAACGATGCAAACCGTCGGACCGCGAAAGGGCTGTACGCCAATCCAATTGACCGCGACGTTCCAGTCTCTATTCTGGCAAGTGCAGGATGGCACGGGCGACCCACTGAACGAGCACACCGATGCGCGGCACGTGAACTCTCTCGCTGGCGGTCACCCGGAGCGGCACCAGACATGGACTTCTCAGCGCCAGAGCTCAGCGACGAGACCGCCGCCCGCGAGTGGCTCGAGGCGGCCATGTGGCCGGCGGGGCCGGTCTGTCCTCACTGCGGCGAGCGCTCCCACATCACGCGACTGGCGGGCGGCAGCCACCGCCGCGGATTGCACAAATGCAATACGTGCAACGGCCATTTCACCGTTACCGTCGGCTCGCTGTTCGCGCGCAGCAAAGTGCCCTTGCATCTCTGGCTCAGGGCCATCCGATACCTTGTCGACGCCGATACGGCCAATCCAGCGGCCGGTCTCAGCGCGGCGCTCGAGCTTTCGGCCAAGACGACCAGCTATCTGGTGCAGCGCATCGTCATGGCCGTGGCCGCCGGAACATTTCCATCGATCATCGGGCCCGATGAGATGGTGCGCCTCGTGCGGGCCTGCCGGACGCTCGACAGGTCGGGCGGCAAACGCGACGTCGTGGTGCCGGCACTGGCAGCGCGATCGGCGGGGGGCAGCAAGGCGCCGCCGCTCGCAGACGGGCCGGCCTCGCTCGGTGCGCGCGCGTCCCATGTCATGGACGAGAGGCGCGCTTACAAACACAGCCCGGCCACCGAGATCACGAATCGCGGCCGCCAAGAGGTCACCGGCGTGCTGGTCAGCGCCGCGGCCTACCTGCCGGGCAGCCCCATGCTCAACCGCTTGACCGCTCGCCTGCAATCCGCCGCCAGGATGGTCCTGATCGTCGAAGTCGGTTGCAGTGAAGACGCCGACGCCGCGGTGCTGCAGCTCCTGCATCACGGCGTGCACAGCATCCTGTCGCTCCATCATTCGCCCTCGGATGAGAGTGCAGCGGACTGTTCCCGCGCCGATGTGCCGCTGGTGGTGCTTTCCCCCGAGGCTGGCCGTGCCGAGGGCGCCTTCTACATATCATGCGACAACGAAGCGGCCGGACGACTGGGCGCGGACGCTCTCATCTCGGGCGAACATGCGAATATCGCCTATATTCGTGGCCCCAGGAAGCTTCGGAGCGACGAGGATCGCCTCCGCGGTCTGGTGCATCGGCTGGAGGAGTGCGGCGGTCGCTTGTGGGCCGTCGACGAGGGTGGGCTGACATATGAAGATGGATATGCCGCCGCATCGCGCCTCTTTACCGCCCACACCAAGCCCGACGCCTTGTTCTGCCATAACGATCTCGTTGCCATGGGAGCGCTGGACGCCGTTCGCACCGAATTCAGGTTGAGCGTGCCACGCGACGTCGCGGTTCTTGGCTTCGGCAATCTGAGCATGTCGTCGTGGCCCACATACCAGTTGGACACCATCGAGCAACCGGTCGAGGACATGATCGACGCCGCGCTGACGTTGCTCCAACTCTCTCACGAAGATCGGGAAAGCCGGGGTCGATCCGAGTTGTTTGCCGGGCGATTGCTGCGACGAAAGACGATCAGGACTCCCTCCTAGCCGCAAGGACCACGGACGATAGGCATGAAGAAGGTACTTGTCATCCAGGCGCTGCACGATGATGGACTGCGCCTCATGCGCAAGCGCCGTGACGTCCGGTTCGAAGTTGTCCCCGATCCGACCGATTCCATTCTGCGTGACCGGATACGCGATGCCGATGCGGTCATCGTACGAGGGTCGCTGCTCACGGGCTCCGTCATCGAGAGCGCAAGCCGACTGCAGATCGTCTCACGGCAAGGCAGCAGCATCACCAATCTCGATATGGCGATGTTGACGGCTCGACGGATCCCTGTCGCCATCTCGGGTACCGCCATCGCGTCTTCCGCCGCGGAGCAGACCCTGTTCCTGATGCTGGCCCTGGCCAAGCACGGTCTGGCCCATGACGCGGCCACCCGGAACGATAATTTCGAGATTCGCGAGGATCGCCACGCCATCGACCTTCTCGATCGCGTCCTTCTGATCGTCGGCTTCGGCCGCGTCGGACGCGAGGTCGCCAGGCGCGCTCTGGCTTTCGGTATGCACGTCCTCGCCCACGATCCCTTCGTCGAGGACGCGGTGATCGTGACCCATGGGGCGACCCCCGTTCCGGAGTTCCGCCGTGTTCTCGGCAAGGCCGACTTCGTCTCGCTTCACACCCAGGCCAGCGCGCAGACGCACAACCTCATCGGGGCCGACGAGCTGGCCCTGATGAAGCCGACGGCGTTCCTGATCAATGCGGCCTGGGGCGGATTGGTGACGGAGATGGCGCTGTACGAGGCCCTCGCCACCGGCCGCCTCGCGGGAGCCGGTCTGGATGTGTTCGTCGGACTGCGCCCATCGCCCGACAACCCGCTGCTGCGGCTCAAGAACGTTGTTCTCAGTCCGCACAGCGGCTCGCAGACACGCGAAGCCGTCTCCCGAAACTCGAGGATGGCCGTCCAGAATGTCCTCGATGCTTTCGATGGCACGCTCAATCCGGAAGTGGTGGTCAATCGCGAGGTCCTGAGGCCCTGATCCGGCCACGGCGGCGCGCCTCGGTATGCGAGCCGCGCAGGTATGTGATCGTTCGGTGCGTCGCGTCATTTTCGATAACAAACCAGCGACGACCCGATGTCGCCACTGGCACCGGTTTCGTCGATGTGGTGCATTTTGGCCTGCGGGGACAAGATGCCCGCCGTCGAACGGAACGAAGCAATGCGAAAGAACAACGCTCTGGAGATATGGAAGGACGGCGGTGTCGTCATCAATGGCTGGCTGCATAATCCGAGCTCGTTCAGCGCGGAAATGATGGCGCATCACGACTATGACTGCCTGACCATCGATCTGCAGCACGGCATGATCGACTTTCAGGTCGCCGTGACCATGCTCCAGGCCATATCGACCGCATCGCCAACTCCCTTGGCGCGCGTTCCTCATAATGATCCGGCGATCATCATGAAGCTGCTCGACGCCGGCGCCTATGGCATCATCTGCCCGTTCGTGAACACCCGCGAGGAATGCGAGCGGTTCGTCGGAGCCTGCCGGTATCCGCCCCACGGCTATCGCAGCAACGGTCCGCACCGGGCCGTTCTGTATTCGGGCGGTGGCTGGTCGGACTATACCGAGCACGCCAACGAGATGATCGCCGCCATTGCCATGATCGAGTCCAGCGAAGGGCTCGAGAATGTCGACGCCATTCTCAGCGTGGAAGGCTTGAACGCGGTTCTGATCGGCACGACCGATCTGGCGTTCAGCCTTGGATGCTCGACCACGTTCGGCGACATCGATCCGCAGGTCCGGGACGCGATCGAGGTCATCATGGCGACAGCGAAGAAATACGGGTGCAAGGTGGGCACGATCTCGCCCGATGGACTGGGTGCCAAACGCGCCGTTCAGAATGGCTTCGACATGGTGACGCCCGGCACCGAAACGTCGATCATGCAGGCGGCCGTCGCGGGTCAGATCGAGATCGTGCGGGCTGGATTGAACCGTGCCTAAACTCCTCATCCTTGGCGACATTCACGCCGAGGGGCGAGCGCTGCTGGCGTCGCGGCCCGACATGCAGTTCGAGATCGTCGCCAGTCCGAGCGAGGTGGATGTTCGGAACGGCATGCGCGATGCGGAAGCCGTCATCCTGCGCAAGGCCGATTTGCGCGCCGACACGATCGGCCTGGCAAGCCGCCTGCGGATGATCTCGCGGCACGGCGTGGGGCTAGACAATATAGATATGGACGCCGCCACCGCGAGAGGCATTCCGGTCAGCGTGGTCGGCGATGCGAGTTCGTCCTCGGTGGCCGAGCATGCCATGCTGCTGATGCTGGCGGCCGCGCGCCGGCTGCATGCGGCGGAACGTCTGGCGCGCACCACCGACCCCGGAACGAGGGCGGACTTCATCGATCGCCGCAACCATCTGGGCATGTCGGACCTGGCGGGCAAATGCGTGCTCATCGTCGGCTTCGGGCGCATCGGCAGAGGCGTGGCGAAGCGATGCGCCGCCTTCGAGATGTCGGTCATCGTCGCCGATCCCTTCGCGACGACGGACGCGTACAGGCACGTCGTGGACTTCAACAGCGCGCTTCCAGAGGCGGACGTCGTCGTTCTTTGCCTCCCCGCCGCCGCGCAGGCGTCGCCGCTCATTGGCGCCGGGGAACTGGCCCGCTTCAAGTCCGGCGCCATATTGGTGAATGTCGCGAGAGGCAGCCTTGTCGACGAGCAGGCTCTCGCCGACGCCCTGCGCAGCGGTCACTTGCGAAATGCGGCGACCGATGTGTGGGCGCACCTGCCACCGGCGCTGGATCATCCGTTCCGGGCGTTCGAGGACATGGTGCTGACACCTCATTGCGCGCCGCTGACTGAGGAGTGCATGGCCAGAGTCGCGGTGCTCTCGGTGCGGAACGTTCTGGACTATTTCGATGGCCGGCTCGATCGCCGCTTCGTCGTCAATCCAGAGGTGCTGGGTTGACGATCCAGGGGCCATGAGCGTGCGCAAGACGATCCTGATTACCGGCGCGAGCGGGAGCATGGGCGGGAAAGCGCGCCGATATCTCGAGGCACTAGGTCGGTACGATCTGCGCCTGTTCACCTATCGCAATCCGCATGACGACCCGGCCCTGGTGCAGGCCGATCTGTCGGTGTGGGACGAGAACTGGGTGCGACAGTTCGAGGGGGTGGACGTTGTGCTGCATATGGCCGCCGATCCGTCGCCCACCTCGTCCTGGGAGTCGATTCAGCGGCTCGATATCGACATGCTGCTGAACGTCTTCCTCGCTACGGCCAAGATGAAGGCGAAGCGGTTGGTCTTCGCCAGCTCGAACTGGGTGCTGGCCGGGCATAGATTCGATGATGAGCCCCTGTCCCTCGAGACGTCACCGTTTCCGATCAATCCCTACGGTTCCGCCAAGCTGTTCGCCGAGCGCTTCGGCAAGGCGCTGGCGGAGCGCGAGGGGATTTCGGTCATCTGCCTTCGTATCGGCTACTGCCGGCGCGACGTTGCCGAGAACCGCCCCGGACCGGATATGCGGTTGGGCCGATGGGGCCAGCAGATGTGGCTCAGTGACGGGGACTGGGAACGGCTCGTCGAGCGATCCATAGACGCCGAGGACGTATCCTTCGCGGTGGTCAATGCGGTCTCCGACAATGCGGGCATGCGCTGGTCGCTCGATGAGGGCGAGCGTCTGCTGCAGTGGCGTCCGCGGGATCGGCATGTGCCGGTGACGACGCTGCCGATGCGGGTCACGGAATGGTTCGCCAGGCGGCGGTACCGCCAGATAAGGCGCTGGCTCGGCAGGTTCCCGGGCTGGACCTGGTAGGGGCGGGGCGACATGAAGATGCAGATCGATGTCGTGGCCGATGTCAAGACTATCGTGGGGGAGGGACCACTGTGGGACGTCGAGACGCAGCGGCTCTACTGGGTCGACATATTCGACCGGCGCGTGTTTCGGACGACCTTTGACGGACGTGAGATTCGGGCCTGGGACGTGCCGATGAAGATCGGGTGCATGGCGCTCCGGCGTGGCGGAGATGGCGCGATCGTTGGCCTGGAGCGCGGCTTCCATCTGCTCGATTTCAGGAGCGGGACCGTCGAGCTCATCGAGGACCCTGAGCCGGACAAGCCCGCCAACCGGATCAATGACGGCAAGGTCGACAAGCAGGGGCGCTTCGTCGCCGGCTCGATGGAGACGCAGAAGCAGGGCCCGAGCGGCGCGCTTTATCGCGTGGACGCGGACCTTTCGGTCCACAGGCTGGAGGGAGGCTTCACCGTCCCCAATGGACCTTGCTGGAGTCCGGACGGAGGCACCTTCTATGTCTCGGACAGCTGGTCCGGCGAGATCAGGGCGTACGCGTATGATCAACTGCATGGCACAATCGGCGACCGGCGCACCTTCGTCCGCGTCGACGCATCCGATGGTGCTGCAACCGACGGTGCTACCGTCGATGCCGAAGGCTGCGTCTGGAATGCGCTGGCCCATGGCGGCAGGATCGTCCGCTACACCCCATCGGGGGAGGTCGAACGCGTCATCGAGATGCCCGTGAAGAAAGTGACGAGCGTGATGTTCGGCGGCCCGAACCTCGACATCCTCTATGTGACGTCTATGGCCAAGCCGGCGCCGCGTCCTTCCCCTGACGACGGAGTACTGGGTGGCTCGCTCTTCGCGATCACCGGCCTGGGCGTCGAGGGGCTCCCCGAATCGCGTTTCGCCGGTTGATCGAAGGATATATTGCAATGGACAGGATCGGATTCATCGGCCTTGGCACAATGGGCGCTCCAATGGCAGGGCACCTGCTGGAGGCGGGATATGAGGTGATCACCTCCGACCATCGCTCCCGCCCGCCCGCCGGCCTCGTCGCCAAGGGACTGGGCACCGTGTCGCGGCTGGATGCGGTGGCGCGCGCGGCCGACGTCATTATTTTGATGGTTCCCGACACGCCGCAGGTCGAGGAGGTGCTGTTCGCCGAAAGCGGAATCGCTGCGGGTCTGTCAGCGGGCAAGCTGGTTATCGATATGAGTTCCATCTCGCCGGTCGCGACCAAGGCGTTTGCCAGCCGCATCAAGGCGCTCGACTGCGACTACCTCGACGCGCCGGTATCGGGTGGCGAGATCGGCGCCAAAGCGGCGTCGCTGTCGATCATGGTCGGTGGCGCGGAGGGCGCCTTCGAGCGCGTCCGCCCGATCCTGAGCGTGATCGGGAAGAATATCACTCTAGTCGGCCCAAGCGGTGCCGGCCAGACGGCCAAGATCGCCAACCAGATCGTCGTCGCCCTTACGATCGAGGCGGTCGCGGAGGCCCTGGTGTTTGCTTCCAAGGCAGGCGCCGACCCAGCAAAGGTACGGCAGGCCCTGATGGGCGGCCTTGCCAGCTCGCGCATTCTCGAAGTGCATGGCGAACGCATGATCACACGCAGCTTTGCGCCGGGATTTCGCATTGAGCTGCACCAGAAGGATCTCAATCTCGCGCTCGAGGGCGCGCGGTCGCTCGGCGTCGCGCTGCCGAACACCGCAATGACCCAGCAATTGTTCAACGCCTGCACGGCCAATGGCGGCCAGATGGAGGACCATTCGGCTCTGGTGCGGGCGTTGGAGCGCATGGCTGGGCAGGAGGTGGGTGCCGACAAAGTGAGAAGCGGCGGGCAGGCGGCGAAAAAGTGAGCAATCGGCTGACTGCAAATGTGAGCTTCTTGTTCGAGGAATTTCCGTTCATCGACCGCTTTGACGCAGCGTACGCGGCCGGCTTCGGGCTGGTAGAATGCCATTTTCCGTACGGCATGCCTGTCGACGTGTTGAAAGGCCGACTGGAGAAGGCGGCAGTTCGTCTGACAGGCATCAATACCTCTCCCGGCGACGCGGGTGCGGGCGAGTGGGGACTGGGCGGCGTTCCGGGCCGACAGCGCGATTTCATCGCCCATTTCGACGAAGCCTTGCGCTACGCGTGCCGGCTGGGGTCGAACACGATCCACGTGATGGCGGGTGTCGTCGAATCAAGTGAGCGCCCGGCGGCGCGCGAAACGTTGCTCGAGAACCTCAAATACGCGGCGGCCAGGGCGCGGGACGAAGGCATAACCTTGCTGCTGGAGCCGCTGAACAAACGGGACAGGCCAGGCTACCTGCTCAGCACGACCGACGAGGTCGCCGAGATCATCGCCAGCGCTGGCGCGCGTAACCTGGCGCTGCTGTTCGACATCTACCACGTGCAGATCATGGAAGGCGACCTGACTACGCGGCTGGAGCGCTACCGCGACATCATCGGTCATGTGCAGATATCGGCCGTGCCGGATCGAGGCGAGCCAGATTGCAGCGAGGTCGCCCTCGGACACATTCTGGGGACGCTGGATGCGATCGGCTATTCCGGCCTGATAGGGCTCGAGTATCGGCCTCGCGGCTCAACGACCGCCGGGCTGGGATGGATAGAAGGATTTGCTTCGGCACTACGAAAATGAGCAGCGCGAAGGGCGTCGTCGCTGGTCGTCGGCAAACGTACAGAAGACAAGGAGGGCGCGATGCCGGGACTTCGCAAAATGGTCAGGGAAGGCACCGGGCTGCTTGCCGTCTTCTCGATCCTGCCACGGGTGGAAATGATCGAAGCCATTGCTATTGCGGGCTTCGACGCGGTCATCATCGATTTGGAGCATGGTCCCATCGAGGTTGGCGACCTTCCTCAGCTTACCCTTACCGCCCGGGCGCACGGACTTTCTTCCATTGTCAGGGTGAGGGAGAACAATCCGTCGCTGATCGGGAGTGCGCTTGATGCAGGAGCCAATGGCGTTCTTGTGCCGCAGGTCGGATCCCGTCGTGAGGCGGAGGCAGTGGTTGCCGCGGCCCGCTTTGCCCCGGAAGGTGCCCGCGGTGCCAACCCGTGGGTGCGGGCCGCCGCGTTCCAGGGCGGCCCGGACTGGTTTGCGGCAGCAAATGAGAGTGTCGCGATCCTGGTGACGATCGAGGGTACGGACGGCATCGCATCGGCACGAAGCATCATCGAGACGCCAGGACTCGACGGCGTGTTCATCGGCCCCGTCGATCTCTCGAACTCATTGGGCGTTCCGGGCCAGATCGATCACCCGCTCGTGGTCGCCAAGAGCTCGGAGGTGATCGATCTGGCGCGCGAGCGCTCTATGGCGGTGGCGATGTTCGCGCCGACGCCGGACGGCGCCAGGAAATGGTTGGCGAGGGGAGTCACTATGGCCGTGGTCGGTGTCGACGCCGGCCATCTTGTAGCTGCGCTGAGCGATATTCGGAAGCGGGCAAGCAATGAACAAGGCGGCCTGGCCACGACGGTGGAAGAAGAGGAAAGAACATGACTCCAGCAGTATCGACGGATGCGAAGACAGATCGGCGCACCAAGGTGGCGATCATTGGCTCCGGCAATATCGGCACCGATCTCATGATCAAGATCATGCGGACGAGTGCGACGCTCGAGGTCGGCGCCCTTGTGGGGATCGATGAACGATCCGACGGGTTGGCTCGGGCGCGGCGGCTTGGCGTCGCAACCACTGCGGACGGTGTCGAAGGGCTCCGGCGTCTCGAGGTCTATTCCGATGTCAGTCTGGTGTTCGACGCCAGTTCCGCATCGGCGCATCAGGCGCATGCCCCTATTCTGCTCGCCGACGGAAAGCGGGTCGTCGATCTCACGCCGGCCGCGATCGGCCCCTATGTGGTCCCGTCGGTCAACATGGATGAGCATCTGGGCGGTCAGATCGTCAACATGGTCACTTGCGGCGGTCAGGCCACAGTCCCCATCGTCGCGGCGATGGCACGCGTCGCGCGTGTCAGCTACGCCGAAATCGTGGCATCCATCGCGTCGCTCTCCGCCGGGCCGGGCACACGGGCCAACATCGACGAATTCACGGAAACAACCGCGCGCGCCCTTGAGGTGGTCGGCGGTGCGGAGCGCGGCAAGGCGATCATCGTGCTAAATCCCGCGGAGCCGCCGCTCATCATGCGGGACACGGTTTACGGACTGGTCGAGACATCGGACACGGACGCGTTGCGGCGCGCCATAGAAGATAGGGTGGCCGAAGTGCAGCGATATGTTCCGGGCTACAGGCTCAAGCAGGACATTCAGTTCGAGCCGATCTCGCACAACGAGCCGCTTTCCATCCCCGGTATCGACGCCCCTCTCAGCGGAACGAAGGTTACCGTCTTTCTCGAGATCGAAGGCGCAGCGCACTATCTACCCGCCTATGCGGGAAATCTGGACATCATGACATCGGCGGCGCAACGGACCGGCGAACGGCTCATCATGAAGAACGAGCGGGAGGCCGCAAGATGACTCGGCTTTACATACAGGACGTGACACTGCGCGACGGGATGCATGCGATCAGGCATCAGTACGAGGTAGACAAGCTGACCGATATCGCCATGGCTCTCGATGCTGCTGGTGTCGATGCCATCGAGATTGCGCACGGCGATGGGCTGTCGGGCTCGAGCTTCAACTACGGGTTCGGCCGGCACACCGATTGGGAGTGGATTGGCGCAGTGGCCGATCGGCTCAAGCACGCGCGGTTGACGACATTGCTGCTGCCCGGAATCGGAACGAAATCCGATCTGAAACGTGCCCTCGATCTCGGCGTGAAATCCGTGCGGGTGGCAACCCATTGCACTGAGGCCGATATTGCGGCGCAGCACATCCACTATGCCCGGAAGATCGGCATGGATGTGGCTGGGTTTCTGATGATGGCCCATATGAGCACTCCACAAGCCCTTGCCGGTCAGGCAAAGCTGATGGAAAGCTACGGCGCCCATTGCGTCTACGTCACGGATTCGGCGGGCGCGTTGACCATGGGTTCGACCAAGGAGCGGGTTCGCGCCCTGCGCGACGCACTTCAGGACGGCACCCAGGTCGGGATCCACACGCACAATAATCTGTCACTGGGCGTGGCGAATGCGATAGTGGCGGTTGAAGAGGGCGCGTCTCGCGTCGACGCATCGCTTGCCGGCATGGGAGCCGGCGCCGGCAATGCCGCGCTGGAGGTTTTCGTAGCGGTCGCCAAGACACTCGGCCTCGATACCGGATGCGATCTGTTTGCCCTGATGGACGCGGCCGACGACCTCGTCAGGCCGATCCAGGACCGCCCGGTCAGGGTCGACCGCGAGACTCTCTCCCTCGGCCATGCCGGAGTCTATTCGTCCTTCCTGCGGCACGCGGAGAAGGCGTCGCACCTATACGGAGTAGATCCGCGTTCGATACTGATCGAATTGGGCAAGCGTCACATGGTCGGTGGGCAAGAAGACATGATCGTTGACGTTGCTCTCGATTTGGCTCGCGAGCGCGACCGAGCAGCGATCGTCGGTGCAGCCGGGGCCTGAGGGTTACTGTTGCTACGCAGCCGGACTATCATGGAGGTTCTCATGAACTATGCCCCTGGGTTTGATCCTCGGCCTGCCGCCCTGCGTCTCGCCAATGCTTGGGCGAGGGGAGCTGTCCTAGAAGGACTGCCGGAGAATGAGCGCCCGCGCTCCATCCAGGATGGGTATGCCGTTCAGATCGAGGTTCAGCGGATGCTCGATGAGCCCCTTGCAGGGTATAAACTTGGCATGTCAAGCGTCGCAGGTATGCGCGCGAGCGGTATCGGGCGGCCAGCTTGGGGCTTCATGACAAAGCCAAGAGTTCACCGCAACACCGCATGCCTGCCGGCGCCCCCCTCAGGTAACATCCTTATGGAACTTGAGGTCTGCTTTCGGCTTGGCGACAAGGTGCCTGCTGCTGGCGCCACCCCTGCCCAAAAGCTTGCCAGCGTTGAATGCGCCTATGTTGGCTTCGAAATCGTGAGCAGCCGGTTTGCGGATCGGCTTGTCCATGGCGTGCCAAGTTTTCTTGCCGACGACGTGGGCTTTTGCGCGTACGTCATTGGCGATGAGATTGATCGGAGCGATTGGCTGGCGACATTTGCAGCACCAGCAGTCATAAATCTGGATGGCGAGCGCTACTGCGAGAATGCGCAAGCGGAGGCACGCACCGACCCCGTGGAGGCCCTTTCTCTTTTCATCGATGAAGCAGCGTCGACTGGGTTGCCCCTTCGGCCTGGAATGTTGATAACGACCGGCAATCTGGTGGCATCCAAAGAGTCGCCGTCGAAAGGTTTTTTCGCCGGGCGCCTCGCAAGCCATTGCGTCGGCTGCACGATCGAATAGCCGTCTTGGCCCGGGGGTAAGAGCAGTGACGCGTAGGCGGCGCTGCGGCATGGCGCGGATCTGATTTGGATGACTGCCCTTGCTGTGGCCGGGCAGGTGTTACAGCTAGTCGGTTGCCACTGGAATGAGCCCCTGAAGGTGGACAGGGTCAGGCTATGGTTTTTGACGGCGGGCCGGGCGTGTTGATCCTCGAACTGTTGCGGGCTGAGATAGCCGAGTGCTGAGTGCAGCCGGGTTTTATTGTAGAGATGATCGATGAAGTGCGGTAGGTCGGCCGCGACGCCTTCGAAGGTCTCGTAAGCCATGGGGTAAACGGCTTCGACCTTGAGCGTCTTCATGAAGCTTTCGGCCTTGGCATTGTCGTAGGGATTGCCGCAACGCCCCATCGATCCGACAAGGCCGTGTCGGGCCAGTGCCTGCCGATAGAGACCAACCGCGTACTGCGATCCGCAGTCCGAGTGATGGACGCAGCCAGGTGGCGGCCGGCGTCGCTCGATGGCCGACAGGAGCGCGGCGCGGGTCAGCCTGACGTCGATCGTGCGGCGGATGGCGTAGCCGACAACCTTGCGCGACCGGCATCGAGGCTCACCGCGACGTAGACGAAGCCGGTGAGGATCGCCACGAAGGTGATATCGGCGACCCACAGCTGGTTCGGTCCGTTCGGCGTCATCGCCTTGGCCAAGTTGGGGAAGATCGGCAGCTCGTGGTCGCCTTCGGTGTGGTGACGTAACGCCTGCGCCGACGGGGCTGCAGGTCATGCTCGCGCATCAGACGACGGAGCTTCTTGTGGTTGACGACAAGACCGCGATGCCGCAGCGCCGCCTGCATGCGGCGGTAGCTGTAAGCCTCGAAGAGGTCGGCGATCCCCACCATGGTCTCTACCAGCGCGGTCTCATCGAAGCTGATGGCGGTTGGTCGCAATAGGTCGATCGAGCATCCCCATCAGCCAGCATCCTCGCGCGATGGAGATGCCGGAGGGCCGGTGACGATGGACATAGCCTCGCTTTTGGCTCGGGGTAAGTTCTTCAATGCCCCCTTTAGAAACTCGATCTCGAGGGCCTGTCGCCCGACCAGCCGCTCAAGCGCGGCGATCCGTGCTTGCGACGTCTCGATCGTCGAGGCGGCGACCGTCTCTTCGGTGAAGGCGCCCTCCTCGAGCTTCTGAACCCACATGTGGATCAGGTTGCAGGAAAGATTATGCCGCTTGGCGAGAGCGCTTAACGACTCGCCGCGATGTAGTCCTGCGCCATCTGGCGCTTGAACTGGGTGCTGTAAGATCGGTGTGGCATGCTTCCATCCCTCGAAAGCCGGTCGCCACCGTCAATCCCTTCTCCTCAAACTGTCCGCCGCTAGGGGCGCAGTCCAGACCAAGACACATCGTCTGTCCCTCCGTCTGTTCCCCGAGCACCGTCGGCACAATGCCCCAAGAACAGCCTGGGTGTCCCTGTCTCCCTCTCCGCCACTTTCCGCCATCGCACACATGCCGAAAATGCTGCTAACCCCGCGTAGCAGCGCGGCTTTAGCTTAGGGCTTGCA
>ERZ778022.1035-NODE-1035-length-44535-cov-4.980148_pt1 | contig 44535 bp, 36 predicted proteins | sample MGYA00375752_ERZ778022 | MGnify/ENA primary metagenome ERZ778022 (study PRJEB29350, sample SAMN05389826) | bioreactor metagenome | isolation source: Thiocyanate bioreactor | place: South Africa: University of Cape Town | collected 2014-04-04 ...
AGTCAGGCTGCGCACATAGGCGACGACGGCATTCACATCGGCGGCAGGCAGCATCTGATCGCGGCCGAACGCCAGCATCTGCCCAAACCGGGTTTCGGGATGGGTGGAGTTGATGCCGACACGGATGGTCTCGGCAATGGTCTCGGGATCGTCGCCCCAGAGCGTGGGCGCCTGCACCAGATTGGGGAAGCCCGGGCCGCCGGTCGCGTTGCCGCCGTGGCAGGCCGCGCAATTGTCGCCGAACAGCGTGGCACCGGTCTGGCGCACGATGCTCATCAGGCCCGGATCGGCCTGGATCGCGGCGAAATCCTCGCTCTCGATGCGCGAGGTCCACGACGCCCGTTCGGCCGCCGCTTCGGCCAGAGTCTGCTCGACCTCGCGGCGCTGATCGGTGCCGAGAAGGCCCTTGGTGTAGGTGCTGAAGCTCGGCCAGGCCGGCATCAGCACGGTCCAGATCACCAGAAACAGGATACCGGCGCCGAGGAAGAACAGCACTACCTTGGGAATCGGGGAGTCGAGTTCCTTGATGCCGTTCCAGTCGTGCCCGGTGGTCAGCTTGCCGGTGTAGGAGTCGCGATCATTCACCGCCATGGACGGTCCTCCTCATCGGCGATCGGATTGGCCGCGGCCTGGTCGAAGGTTTTCCGGTTCGAGGGCCAGTAGACATAGACCAGCACCGCGACCGACATGGCGATCAGGTAGAACAGCCCAAACGACTTCGAAAACGCGACCAGTGTGTCGTGATCAAACATGGGTCACTCCTCGGCCGGCTCGGTGGGGGTGGCGGTCGCGGCGTCGGTCAGGCCGCCCAGGATCTGCAGATAGGCGACGAGCGCGTCCATCTCGGTAAGGCGCGAGCCATCGCCGTCGAAGGACCGGATGTTGGTCGCCATGCCATAGCGTGTGCTGACGCCCGATGCCTGGGCGCTGTCCGGATTGGCCTGCCCGAACGCATCGGCGCTGGCATTGGCGATCATCTCGTCGGTGTAGGGCACGCCCACCGCCCGCAACGCGGCAAGATGGCCGCTCAGATCATCGATCTTGACCGTGTCGCGCAGCAGCCAGCGATAGGCCGGCATCTTCGACTCGGGGACGACGTCGCGCGGATTGTAGAGATGGGCGACGTGCCAGGCGTCGGAATACTTGTTGCCAAGACGTGCCAGATCGGGCCCGGTGCGCTTGGACCCCCACAGATGCGGGTGATCGTACTGGCTCTCGACGGCGAGCGAATATGGTCCGTAGCGCTCGACTTCGTCGCGGAGCGTGCGGATCATCTGGCTGTGGCAGGCATAGCAGCCTTCGCGGATATAGACGTTGCGGCCAGCCACCTCGAGCGGGGTATAGACCCGCATGTCGTCGACCTTTTCCACCGTGTCGCCGATGGTGAAGAGCGGCGCGATCTCGACGGCGCCGCCGATCGACGCCACTGCGACAATGGCGAGGACGAGCCCGACGGTGCTGCGCTCAATCTTGCGGTGCCAACCCAGCATAAGTCTATTCTCCCGCCTGCAGGGCCGGCCGCGGCAGCGGCGCATCGGCAGAGGCGTCCTCAGGTACCGGCGTGGGCCGGCGGATGGTCATGAAGATGTTGTAGGCAGCGCACACGGCGCCGAGGAGGAACAGCGTCCCGCCCACGGTCCGGGCGATATAGTAGGGATGCATGGCCTCGAGGCTGTCCACGAACGAATAAGCCAGGGTGCCGCTCTCGGAATAGGTGCGCCACATCAGGCCCTGGATGATGCCCGAGTTCCACATCGCGAAGATGTAAACAACAGTGCCCGACAGGGCGAGCCAGAAGTGCAGCTCGACGAGCTTCTTCGAGTAGAGCGCGGGGCGCTTCCAGATCCACGGCACCAGCGCATAGAGCGAGCCGAAGGTGATCATGGCGACCCAGCCGAGCGCGCCGGCATGGACGTGGCCGACCGTCCAGTCGGTGTAGTGCGAGAGCGAGTTCACCGGCCGGATGGCCATGAACGAGCCCTCGAAGGTGGAGATGCCGTAGAACAGGGCTGCGAGCGCCATGAAGCGCAGCACGGCGTCGTCGCGCACCTTGTGCCAGGCGCCGTTGAGCGTCATCAGCGCGTTGCCCGCCGAGGCCCAGCTGGGCACCAGCAGCACGACAAGCTGGCCGACCATGTTGACGGCTATCCCGCCCGCAACAGAAACCGATGTCCCCGCCAGCACCGCAAGGCGCCAGCCAGCGATCAGAACCGTACCCAGCATCAGCACGAATGCGGCAGCCACCGCCGGTGCGATGCGCCCCGCGTCTAACTCCGCGGGCCATCCGCTGCCGAACGCAATGAAGGCCGCAACGGCGAGCGCCAGCACCACTGCTGCCCGCAGGAAGAGGACGGCAAGCATCGGCCGGCTGCCGTCGGGCCGTTCCTTCCCCGGAGGTGGCGTCTGCGGGAGCCCGTTCATCGTTTTGCCAGTCCTCGCCCGGGCGACTCGCCATCTGCCGAGTTGTCGCTTCTCCAAGCGAATCTCTCGACGATGGCCGGCTGCGCCCCTATCGGGCCTTTTCGCACAGAAACGCCCACAGAGGCGACAATTGCCAAGGCAGCAGGCGAACAGGCACGGCGACCTGACGGGCAGTCGGGAAGCGGCGCAGAACCTGGCTCTGCACCCGCTTGAAATTATTGACGTTGAGATGGTTCCACACGAGGTCGGGCCGCTTGATCCCGCGCCGGCGCATCGTCGGATAGGTCATCAACGTCTTGAAGGTCCCGACCGCCAGGCTTCCGTTAGTGGGGACGATGACCAGAAAGCGGCCGCCGGGTGCAAGAACGCGCTCCACCTCGTCGAGCACGCGGTCGAGCTGTTCCACATGCTCGAGAATCGAGTTCGCCAATACACAGTCGAAGCTGGCGTTCTCGAACGGCATGTCGGCCGCGTCGGCGCACACGACCTCGACGCCGAACTTCTGCCTGCAGATCTCGGCATATTCCGGACTGAGATCGAGGCCGACATAGCGTTCAGTGCCGGTGTCGGGGTGGCGGTAGACCAAGTGTTCGCCGCCGCCGATGCCGATTTCGAGCACCCGCCTGGTGCCGCGCGCGCTGTCGGCGATCAGCCTGTGGGCGTAGTCTTCGACATTCGTGAGCAGCCGGACATAGGTGCCCGTTTGCCGGGAGTGCCGCGCGTGGGCCTCCTGGGCGATGGTTTCCCAGATTTCTAGGTCGCGGACGGCATCCCACATGCGATTGCTAGTAAGCGAGATCGCAACGCTTGCACATCGGCATCTTGCCGGCGTTCTGGATGAAACGCCGCCAGCCCTTCATCTCGTCGCCGTTCCAGATTTCGGCGATGGACTGGTCGTTTATGTTGCCGACGGGCTTGGAATGACACCGGGTGTAGACGATGACGCCGCCGTCGGCGAGGACCTGAAGGAAGAACCAGCTTGCGAGGCAGCGGCCGGCCGGGTTCACGAACTCGTTCGGGCTGTGGAAGTAGCGCTCGAGCTCTTCCCTCGTGAACAGAGGGGAGAAATGGACCTTCGGCTTGTCCTTGAGCTGCTGGATCTGATCGTAGAGCAGGTCGATGTCGACGGCATGAGGGTCGATCCGCTCGCTGTAGCAGCTCGGGCTGACTGCATAGCGGTCGCCGTAGAGGGCGTTCTGCTCGGCCGCCGTCTCCGGGTCGATGAACCACATGTAGGTGAAGTTGATCGTGTTTACCGGCAGCGGCTCGATCGCCTTGTAGAAATCCACCAGCCTGTGATGGTTCATGTTGGTGATCGTGCAGTTGAGATAGATTTCCGGCCGGCGTCCCAGCTTGCGTGATGCGGCCGCGAACGCTTCGCCCCCTGCATAGGCCTGCTCGAAGCTGTCCTTGCGTCCCCGGATGTGGTTGTGGATGTCGGGCGGGCCATCCATGCTCACCGAAAGGCGCGAAAGGCCCGCCTCGGCGAGCGCCTGGGCCTGACGCGGCAGCGTATAGGCGCCGGTGGTCACGCCCGTCTTCAGGCCGTTCTCGGTGCAGTAGGCGATGGCCTCGGCCAGCGGCTTATACATGAGCGGCTCGGTCGAATTGAGCGCCATGAAAGGCTTGTCGTCCTTGACCTCGTCGACCACCCGCTTGAAGACCTCGATGTCGACCTCATGCAGCTTGCGGTCGATACGCAGGTTCTTGAAGAACATGCCCTCTTCGTTGAACATGCCGACGTCGCACATCTTGCAGCGCAGGTTGCAGACGCTGTTGATCGACCAATAGATCGTCAGCGGCGATGAGACCTTGAGTTCGCCCGGCAGATAATAGGGCGCGACGTTCCGCACCATCCGCCACGGCGAGGTGTCGATGCCGGGTCGGTGGAAGGCCTGTACGGCCTTCTTCATCTCATAAAGCATAAGCTAGCCCTGTTGTGGCCTGTTGGCATCCCGTTTACAAGCAAGCGCGAAGGAAGTCGACCGCCCTTTGCGACGGCGCGCACGCCAAGGAAAGCTGACGAGGAATCCGCCCGCCAATGCCGACCGTCCTTGCCCGGCCGAAAGCTAATGGCGTCTCGTTGCTCGGCGATGACGCGCAAAGCATCCGGAAGTGGCAGGATTACGTCGCGCACAATCCCAATGCGACGATTTATCACGACATCGCCTGGCGCGAAATATTCGGACGCGCACTGGGCTACAGGAGCTACTATCTGGTCGCCGAAGCCGGCGACGGAGCGGTCACCGGGATATTGCCGCTTTTCCGCGTTCCCTCTCTCTTCGGGCGCCCCCGATTGGTTTCGGTGCCATTCCGGGATCGCGGCGGCGTGGTCGCCGACGACACGGAAAGCTTTCGCGCCTTGGTCGACGCAGCGACCACCATGCTCGGGCGCTTGGGAGGGGCCGGTCTGGAGCTCAAGACTCTCGTTCCTTATCCTGAGGACGCGCTGCGCGACACCGGTCTGCGCAGGGTCGATCACTGGCTTCATTCGCGAGTCGACCTGGCGGAGATCGCCAACCGTACCTTGCAGAAGGCCCTTCGCGACAAGATGCGGGCGGTCCGCCAGGGCATCGAGGCGGGCCTCCGTTTCGATGATATGACCGACAGGCCCGACGCCGTCGCCAGATGGCATCGTGTCTATTCGGCCTCACAACACAGCCTCGGGGTGCCTGCTTTTTCGCAGCGGTTCTTCGAAGCGATGATCGCATCGCTCGCTCCCCGCGGCCTGCTTCGTCTCTATGTCGTGACGAATGCTGCGGGAAAGAACGTTGCAGCCACCATCGTGCTCAACGACCGGCACGTCTCCATCTACGCCTATTCGGCCTCGGACCCGGTCGAGCGCTCGACCCGGCCGAACGACTTCATGCTCTACAACCTCTATGGAGCGCTCATTGAGGCGGGACAGCTTGCCTTCGATTTCGGGGCTGATTCGCCCGATCAGGAAGGGCTGCTTCGCTTCAAGCGGAAGTGGCAGGCCAGCCAGCAGTTGATCCCGTTCTATTATCTCGGCAAAGGCGATCCGGCCGACACCGACAGTTCCTCGCACCGCTTCGACCTCGCAAGAAGCATCGTGCGAGCGATGCCGATCGCGGCTTCGCGGGCGTTGTTGGCACCGCTCGTTCGCTACTTTGGATAGGATTGCCGTTGGCTGCCGTCGGAAATTCATATCTCGCGGAGGCAATCGCCTATTCGCGCTATGCGTTCACGCAGTGGCATCGTGAGCCATCGGCCCCCTCCTATGGCTGCTTCGACCGGCAGTACTGGGGGTGGAAGAAGAAGGATCTGCCCGACGCTGCCCTGCAGCAGGCAATAGCGCTCATTCTGCGTCTTGCAGACCATACGGGCGAGACGAGATCGTTGCCGCCGCTGCTCGACGCCTACGTCTCCTTCATGCGGCGGATACAGCGCACCGACGGCAGCTTCGACCAGATCTATCCCTACGAGAAGGCGCCCGGCGTGGTGCACGACATCCTGTCGTCGCTGATCTTCCTGTGGCGGTCGCCGCTGCTGTCGCAGCCGTCTCGCCTGGATCTGGAAGGGGTGATGGCGCGGGCAGTAGACTATGCCCTCCGGTCGGACGAGAAGCACGGCGAGATCGCCAACCATTTCGCGCACTACGCCTGGGAACTGATCAATTACGGCGAGACTTTCGCGAACGAGGCGGCGCAGGCCGGCGGACGCCGCTACCTCGACCGGACGCTGGCGCTGTTCAACGGCCGCGAGGGCTGGTTCCGCGAGTATGACGGCGCAGACGCGGGGTATCAGAGCCGGTGCATCGCGTTTCTCTCGCGCGTGGCGGAGCAGACCGGCGACGAACAGGTGTGGTCGGTCCTCGGGCGGGCGGGCGGCTTCCTCGACCGCATGACGATGCCCGACGGCTCCTTTCATCCCATGCTGGGCGTCCGCTCGACGGCGCTGACATATGTGTCGGGTTTCGAGCGCCTTGCCCTGCGTTTCCCGGAGTTGGCCAGGCTCGCCGACCGCGTCCATGCAGCATGGGCCGTCGGGCGATCGCTGACCCCGGGGCTGCTCGACTTCGAGAACGGCTTGCGGATAGCCGACGATGCATACGACGCCGCCGAGTTGCGCGAGCGGCGGCTCGTGCTTGGTGATCGCGGACGGATGGCGGCGGATGACGCGCTTGCCGCGTTCGACCTGCCGGAGGCCGGGCTGTCGCGTCGCTGTGTCGAAGCCGGCTCGGCAACGCGCACGATCCATGTCGCGACACGGCTCGGCGGTGTCGTCATCGTTCATGATTGCCAGTCCGATGAAGAGGCGAGGCTCGCATTCGAGGATTCCGGCTATCTCGTGGAGCTCAGCGACGGCAGCCGCTGGGTCATGCGTCATGCGGGTTCGGGCGCTCAGATAAACGTCGGCGACAGCGAGATTTCGCTGGAGGCGGGGTTCGTTCGCGCGTTGCACGAGGACATGTCGTCCCTGCAACTGCTGCTGCTCAGGTCGCTCAACCTGACCGTGCTGCGCTCCCAGTTCGTCGGCGACCTGTTCAAGAAGCTGGTCGTGCGCCGGCTGATTTCCGGACGCCAGCACCTACCGCTTTCATGCCGGCGGCGGATTGCGATCGAGGCCGGCCGCGTGGTGCTCGAGGATCGGTTCGGCATTCCCTCGTCCGTCGCCGCACGGTTAAAGGGCGCACGACTGCTGCGATGCCGCCGGGCAATCGCCAACCACATGGCAAGCTCGCGCTATTTCCAGCCCCAGGAGATGGAGCTGCAGCAACCGTGGACAGAGGAACTGCCGGTCGAGTTGGTCGACGGGCTCACCGTGCGTCGGGAAGTGCCGGCTGCGGATTCTGCTGCTCAGATTCCATCAATCTCCCGCGCATAGGCGTTGCGCGCCAGTTCTGGCTTGAGCAGCCGCAGGCTCATGCGGTTGGCTCCATCTGCGGCGCCGCGGCCGGCTCCCCGTCCGCGACGAGCTCCACACCCAGCCGCTCCCGATATTGCCTGAGCCAGCTTTCGAGGCTCAGCAGCATGAAGATGCGGTGGGTGGCGATTTCGTCGAGGGGGCGCAAGCGGCGGCGCCAGGAGGTGCGGTAGGCGGCGACGGTGCGCGTGAGGAAGGCGGGCTCGAACAGGCTCGTCAGCGCGCTGCCGGGTCCCGTCAGTCGCGCTTCCATCCAGCCGGAAAGCTCGCCACGCAGCCATTTCGACAGCGGATTGGGGAAGCCGCGCTTGGGCATCGCGAAGAGTGCGTCGGGCAGCACGCCGCGCGCGGCCGCCTTGGTGACCGCCTTGAGCACGCCGCCTTCGAGCTTGGTCGCCTCGTCGATCGAGAGCGCGAAGGCGAGAAGCTCGTTGTCGAGGAAGGGCGTGCGCGATTCCAGCCCGTGCGCCATCGAGATCTTGTCTTCGACGATCAGCAGGCCGGGCAGGTAGGCGTTGAGATACTGGTCGATCAGCCGCTCGTAGGTGCTTGAGCCGGCTGATGGTTTCGCCCCGTCGTCGATCTTCATGCCTGCCGTGGAGCGGAATGCCGGCCGCAGGCCCTCCGCCTGCTCGTGCGCGGAGAACAGCCGCGGCAGGAACTGCCGCTCGCCCCGCCGCAACAGCGCCGACAGCGCGAAATAGGCGATGTGCGGCACTTCCGAGGGGCGCACCCGCGCGAGCAGCCGCAGGAAGCGGGCGGGGCTTTCGCGCAACAGCCGCGACAGCAGCGCGAACTTGAACACCGGATAGCCGGAGAAGAACTCGTCGCCGCCATGGCCGGTGAGGATCATCTTGTGCGTCTGCGCGACCTTCTGGGCGACGAGGTATTGCGGCAGCGCGCCGGTGCCCATGCGCGGCTCCTCCAGCGCGAACACCATGTCGTCGAAGGCGTCGCGGAAGGCGGCGGCGTCGATCTCGACGCGGGTGTTGGGCAGCCCGTGCCGCTCGGCGACCAGCGCGGCGCCCGTCGCCTCGTCGTACCAGCCGCCCTCGCGGAACGTGCCGGTGAAGGTGGCCGGGCCGTTGCCGGACAGCAGCTCGGCCGCGACCGAGGTGACCATCGCGCTGTCGAAGCCGGCGCTGAGATAGGAGGCGACCGGCACGTCGCTCATCAGGTGGCGCGAAACGGCGTCGCGAAAATTGCGGCGGAAGCCGTCGACCGCGGCATCGAAGTCGGCGAGGCGCGCGGCCGGCGGCGCGACCCCGGCATAGGGAAGCTCGCGCGTGCCCGCGGCGTCGATCTCCAGATAATGGCCGGGCAGGAGCAGCCTTATCCCCTCGAACATCGTCTCGGCGCCGAACCGGTTCTCGTAGGTCAGGTATTGCGCGAGACCGCGCTTCGAGACCGGCCAGCGACGGCGGCCGCTGGCGGCGACGATCGCCTGCACGTCCGAGGCGAAGAAGGTGCGCGCGCCGTCCTGCCAGTAGTAGAGCGGCTTGATGCCGAGCCGGTCGCGCACGAGGAACAGCCGCCGGTTCGGCGCGTCCCACAGGGCGAAGGCGAACATGCCATTGTAGCGCGCGAAGGAGCGGACGCCCCAGGCGCGGTAGCCGTGGATCGCCGCCTCGATGTCGCAGTCCGACCGGAAGGCCGCGCCCTGTGCTTCCAGCTCGGCGCGCAGCTCGGGATAGTTGTAGATCTCGCCGTTGACGGAGACGGAGATTTCCCCCGAGCGCATCGGCTGGCGGCCGCGCTCGGAGAGGTCGACGATGGCAAGGCGGCGATGGCCGAGCAGGATGCCGTCGCCTTCCCACAGGCCGTGGCCGTCAGGGCCGCGTCGCTCCATCGCCGCGATCATCGCTTCGACGGCGTCGCGCCTGCCGTCCGGGCCGTGGATGCCGCAGATGCCGCACATCAGCCGTCGCGGGCGCGCTCGAGCGCCTTCACCCGGTCGTTGACGCGGGCGAGCAGGATGTAGAGCTCCTCGAACTGCTTCTTGCTCTGGTGCGACTGGAAGTAGAAGGCGAGGAAGATCAACAGGAAGAAGGCGCCGCCGCCCATGATGGTGAGCGTCAGCGCGCCATTGAGCAGCGTCGTGCGCAGGCCTTCGTAGAGGGCGTAGAGGAAGCCCCGGCTAGCCAGTTCGGCGATGTTGACGATCCAGCTGTAGAGCAGCGTCACCGCGCCGACGGCGATGACGAAGCCCAGCGTCAGGACCGGCAGGATCAGCATCGAGCCCGGCCGCAGCACGTAGTTGTAGACGAGGTGCGAAGCGATCGTGCCCGACATGGCCAGCAGCGGGAAGCGCCAGCCCTTGCCGACGCGCTTGGCGCGCGACTTGTCGCGCCAGTCGAGCGTGGCCGGAATCTCGACGATCCGGTAGCCGAGCATGTTGGCCTTCTGGATGATCTCCAGATGCAGGTCCTTGCCGGAATTGACCAGCTCGAGCGTCTCCACCACCTCGCGGCGGTAGGCGCGCACCATGCAGGTGAGCGTGTGGAGCTGGCCGCGCACGCCGGCGCTCAGCACCTTGTTGCCGTAGTAGGAGAGCTTGGCGCGCACGAACGGCACGTTCCGCACCACGCCGTCCGGGTGGTAGGCCGAGGCGAGCACGATGTCGGCCTTGCCCGCCTCAAGCGGGGCGAGCAGCCGGGGAATGTGGTCGGGCGCGTAGGAGAGGTCGGAATCGAGCGTCACCACATAGGCGCCGCGCGCCGCCGCGAAGCCGGTGCGGATGCCGGCGCCGCGGCCGAGGTTGCGCGGATGCCGCTCGACGCGCAGTGCGGGCATGTCGAGCTCCGCCAGCCGGGCATACATGCCGTCGGTCGAGCCGTCGTCGACGACGATGATCTCGAAGCTGCGGCCGGGCATGGTCTCGCGCATGAAGGCGTCGAGCTGGCCGACCGTGCCGGCGATGATGCCCGCTTCGTTGTAGGCGGGGATGATGAGCGAGATTTCGACCATGGCTTCCTACATCACGTTCCCTGACAAGCGTCAAACGCCATGTGATTCTCGCCTGCGCGGCCGCCTTGTTATCCTGCCGCATGCCATCGGGGGAAGTGCGGCGGCATGCCGGAAGGCGCGGGAAGGGCGGTTTTGTTGACAAGGACAGCGCTGTGACGCTACGGCCCGGCCTGTCCGGCAGGCTGCGGCCGGGCGGCGGGAGCGGCCCGGACCTGATGCGCGGCGCGGAGCCGCATCGGAAGCGATGGCGATCAGATGAATCGACCGCAGAGCGACGGCTGGACGGGCTTCTACGTTCCCGAGATCCACGACGTGCATCCGGGCATGCTGCCGGAGCTCGAGGCGATGCTCGGCGTGATGCCGGCGGCCGCCCGCGAGGTCGCCGCGCTGCTCGTCGTGCCGGACTGGCAGGGCGCGGCCCCGATCGGCGCGGCGCCGGCGCTGCTTTCGAGGCTGGCCGGCCTACCGGGCGAGAAGGTGCTGCACGGCTGGACCCATTCGCTCGGGCCGGACTTCCTCAACTGGCTGCTCTACGGCCACGACAACCGCTCCGAATTCGCACGGCTGGACGGCCGGCAGGCCGCGGAGCGCATCGGCCGCGGCGTCGAGGCCTTCGCGAGCCTCGGCGTCAGGCCGCGCTGGTTCTGCGCGCCGCGCTGGCAGCAGAGCGAGGCCGCGCGTACTGCGCTTGGAGAAGCGGGGTTCGAGGCCTGCATGCTGGGCCGCAGCCTGGAGACGTTTTCGGGCGTCTCGGTGCCGATCCCCGCGCTCAATTTCGACGAGGGGGACCGCAAGCTGCGCAACCGCATCATGCACGCGCTGCGCAGAGGCCGCATCGCGCGGCTGCTCGCCGCGGCGCGGCCCTTCCGGGTGGCGTTGCACCCGGCCGACGTGCGCGACCCGGTCGCCTGGGAGCAGGTGAAGGACCTGTTCGCGCGACTGGAGGGCGAGGGCTGGCAGCCCGTCTCGCCCGACGCGGCCGTCGCCCGCTGGCTCGCGGCCGGTGGAACCGGCGCCGGGGCGCGGCGCGCATGAAGGACATCCTGTTCGCCAGCAACGGCCATGGCGAGGACGTGATCGCAGGGCGCGTGCTCGACCGGCTCGCGGCGCGGCGGCCGCAGCTCGCGGTCGAGGGCTGGCCGATGGTGGGCGAGGGGGCGGCCTATGCAGCGAGGGGCATCGCGACGGTCGGCGCCCGCAACCTTCTGCCCAGCGCCGGCTTCGCCACGCTCGACCCGGCGCTGATGGCGCACGACCTCAAGGCGGGCTGGATCGGCACCTACTGGCGGCAGGCGGTTGGCGCGCGCGCCATGCGCGGCCGCTACCGGATGATCGTCGCGGTCGGCGACATCGTGCCGATCGGCGCGGGCGTGCTCGCCCGCACGCCCTTCGTCTTCATCGGCTGCGCCAAGTCGGCCTATTACGGCCCGCGCCACGGCTATACGGGGCTGGAGAAGCGGCTGCTGTGCCGCCATTGCGTCGAGACTTACCCGCGCGACCCGCTGACGGCGGGCGAGCTGGAGCGGGCGGGCGTGGCCTGCCGCTATCTCGGCAACCCGATGATGGACGGGCTGGAGGGTACCGGCGACCGGCTGGGCATCGGCGAGGGCGAGACGGTCGTCGGCCTGCTCGCCGGCACGCGCGCCGCGCCGCGCCCCCTTCCCGCCCCCGCCCGCCTGCGCTTCGTTTTCGCCGCACGGTCCGAGTTCGACCCGCAAGCCTTCGCCGCTGCCTTCGGGACCGACCCGCGCCTTGCCGGATGGCGCGTCGCGTCCGCCGGCGCGCGGGAGGGTGTCGTGATGCGGCTGGAGCATCCGGCCGGCATGCAGGTGCTGGTCGCCAAGGGCCGTTTCCCCGACGTGCTGCGCCTGTCGCGCGTCGTCGTCGGCATGGCCGGCACCGCCAACGAGCAGGCGATCGGGCTGGGCATCCCGCTCGTCACCGTCCCGTCGTCGGGCGTCCAGGGCGAGCGCTACGTCAGGATGAAGATGGAGTATTTCGGGGGAGCTGCGGTGCTCGCGGCGCGCGAGCCGGACGCCATCGCCGGCGCGGTCGCCGGACTGCTCGCCGATCCCGCCCGCTGCGCGCGTATGGCCACCGCCGGCCGCGAGCGCATGGGCCTGCCGGGCGGCAGCGATGCGATCGCTCAGGCGATCCTGCACCGCTTCGACGAAGCGGCGGCCGGACGGAGCGCGGCATGACCACCATCACTCCCGCCGTCACGGTCCTCATCACCGCCCACAACGCGGCGGCCGACATCGGCCCGTGCCTGCGCTCGATCGCGGCGCAGCGCGGCCTGCCGGAGGGCGGCTTCGAGATCGTGCTCGTCGACGACCGCTCGACCGACGGCACGGCGCAGGCCGCGCGCGCTCTGGGGCTGGAGAACCTGAACCTGATCCGCGTCGACGCGCCTTCCGGCAGCGGCCTGACGACCCGGCAGGACGCGCTGGCGCTCGGCGTGGCCGCGGCGCGGGGCGACGTCGTTCTGACCATCGACGCCGACGGCATCGTCGGGCCGGACTGGGTGGCCGAAATGAGCCGGCCGATCCGCGAGGGCAGGGCGGACGCGGTCGCCGGCCCGGTCTTCTTCCGCGCCGCGCGCGGCTGGCTCGGCCAGTGGCAGACGGTCGACGTCTCCTACTATCTCGCGCTCTGCCGCCTGCTCGACGGCGCCGGCCTCGCCGGCGGCGTGCTGTTCGGCAATTTCGCCTTCCGGCGCGAGCTGTTCGACGCCGTCGGCGGCTTTTCGCGCATCGGCTTCACGCTGACCGAGGACCTCGCCTTCTCGCGCGCCCTCCATGCCCACGGCGCGCGCATCCTTTACGGGCGCCGCGCGCCGGTCGAGGTCGCCGCCTGCGCGAGCTGGTCGGTGCTGGTCGAGCGGGCCAAGCGCGTCAGCTCCGGCGGGTTTTCGGCGCTGGCGGTCGTCCTCGGCGTGTGGATGGCGCTGCTGCCGGTGCTCGCCGTGCCCGGCGCGGTCCTCGGCGGCGTCTTCGCCTGGCTGGCGATCGCCCGCTACGGGCTGGGCGTGCTGTTCTGCGCCTTCGCGCTCACAAGGGCCGGCCGGCCTTCGCTCCTGCCGCTGGCGCTGCTATACGAGCCGCTCGCTTTCCTGATCGGGCTGCGCGTGATGGTCTCGCTCAGCCGCAACAGCCGCGTCGAATGGGGCGGGAAGAACTATGCACGCTGAGCGCTCCGCAGCGCAGGCCGGCGACACGGCCCAGGTCGGCCCCGGCCTCATCCGCCCCTACCGCGCGGAGGACCGGGAGCTCGTGCGCGAGATCTGCCGCCGCACCGCCTACCGCAACCGCGGCTCGGCCGCCGTCATCGAGGACGGCGAGCTGTTCGCCGACTACTGGACGAAATACTACACCGACGAGGAGCCGGAATCCGCGCTGGTGGTCGAGGAGGACGGCAAGGTCATCGGCTACCTGCTCGGCTGCGTCGATTCGACCGTGTTCCTCCGCGCCATGGCGCGCCGCATCGTGCCGGCGATCCTCGCGCGCGCCTTCTTCCGGCTCGCCACCTTCCGCTACCGCGACCCCAACAGCCGCCGGATGCTCTACTGGCTGCTGCGCTACGGCTGGCAGGAGGATCCCGCGATCCCGCTCGACCGCTATCCCGGCCACTACCATTGCAACGTGCTGCGCCAGGGCTACGGCAAGGGCTACTATTCGGCGCTGGCGCTGCGTTTCCTCGACCGGCTGGACGAGAAGGGCGCGGCGGGGCTGCACGGACAGGTGCAGGAGCCGGTGACCGGCGGCCCGTGGATGCGCATGGTCGCGACCTACCGCGCGCAGTTCGGCGCCGCCGACCCGCTCGAATTTTTCGCCGAGAAGCCCTCGACCTTCCAGCGCTACATGTTCGGCATCGACAAGCCGATGGTGAACAGGGCCTGGGGCGCCAAGGTCGGGGACTATCGCGGCTGGCTTGTGTGGGCGGCCGAAAAGTATCACATGTGAAGGCGAATCCAGCCCCGGGCGCGTATCCGCGCGCCGGTGCGAGACGCGATGGACGGGCATTTGGCTGAGGGCGACAACGACCTGCAGATCGTGGTGACGGTCAACGGACCCGGAGAGGTCTCGAGCTGGCTTCACCCGATGGCGCTCGCCATCAAGCAGCGCATGCCGTCGGCCCGCATCTGCGTGGCGACGGTGCCCTGCGTCTTCTCGGCCGGCTCGGAGCTGGCCGTCGTCAAGTCGCTTCCCTATGTCGACGTCTCGATGTCGGTCGACGAGACGATGGACCTCGTCTGGCGCAACAAGCGGCCGGCCTGTCTCTCCCGCGGCGCGCCGGGCGCCGTCATCCACCTCGGCGGCGACACGATTTTCTCCGTGCTTTTGTCGCGCCGGCTGCGCCAGCCGCTGCTCGGCTATGTCGAGCGCCCGCCGGCGCTGTCCTGGTTCTTCGACAAGGTGTTCTATTCGGGCTTCGAGAAGCTGCCCCGGGCCGAGATGAACGTCGACGTGATCGGCGAGATGATGGTCGACGCCGCGCGCCTGCGCTGCCCCGACCGCCAGCCCTCGCGCAATGGCGGCTTCGTCGTCGGCCTCTATCCCGGCAGCCGCGACTACCTCGCCAGATACATGCTGCCCTTCTACGCCGCCGTCGCGGAGCTGGTCGCCGAGCGCGTTCCGGGCGTCGAGTGGAAGCTCGCCAAGTCCGACTTCCTGTCGGCCGATTTCCTGCGCGCGCTGCCGGCGATGGACGACGACGGCCCGATCGACGCCGTCGCGCTCGAATGGCGCGAGGAGGGCGACCGCCGCTTCCTCGTCACGCCGCGCGGCCTGCGCATCGAGGTGGCCACCCCCGGCGCCGTCGCCGCGCGCGCCAACGTGGCCCTGACGCTGCCCGGCACCAACACGGCCGAGCTGTCGGCGCTCGGCATCCCGATGATCGTGACGGTGCCCACCCACCAGGCCGAGCGGGCGCCGATGCCCGGGCTTGCCGGCCATCTCGGGCGCATCCCGGTGCTCGGCAAGTACATCAAGCGCGGCTTCGGTCACCTGATCCTGCGCCGGCTGAAGTTCATGTCGCATCCCAACCGCCGCACCAACCGCATGCTGGTGCCGGAGATGATCGGCCCCATCACCGCGCGGCAGGTCGCCGACGAGCTGGTGCGCGTGCTGGGCAGCGACACCCGCGCGCTGGAGGACGAGCTGCGCGCCACGATGGGCCAGCCCGGCGCCTCGCAGCGCCTGGTCTCGGCCATCGCCGAATTCCTGGAATCCCCGGATGCCGCGCATGAAGCCGCACCGGCACGCTAGCTGGCTGTGGAACGAACTGTCGAAGCGTCGCGGCATCTTCGCCGCGGCGCTGTTCTGCACGGGCGCGTCGGCCGGCCTCTACCTGCTGATGCCGGTCTGGGCCTCGAAGCTGGTCGGCGAGGTGTTCGCCAGCGGCGACATTCGCTGGCTGGCCGGGCACCTGCTGCTCGGCGTCGCGCTGTTCACCGTCGCCTCGATGCTGTCCTTCGGCCGCATCTACCTGATGACGCGGCTCTCCTTCTCGATCACCGCCGACACGCGCGAGCGCCTGTTCGGCCAGATCCTGCACGCCTCGCCGCGCTCGCTGGTCTCCGTCGGCGGCGGCCAGCTCGTCTCCTCCTTCTCCAACGATTTGCAGACGCTGCAGGAGGCGCTGGTGCGGGTCGTCGCCCAGCTCGCGCCCTCGGTCATCCTGATCGTCATCTTCGCGGGCGCGATGGCCTGGTATAGCTGGCTGCTCTTCCTCTGCTCGGCCGTGCTGATCAGCCCGCTCGCCTGGGTCACCTCCTATTTCGGCCGCAAGCTGCACGGCGCCGCGCACACTACCCAGGACCGGCTGGCCGGGCTCGTCGCCCGTTTCGAGGAGATGCTGGGCGGGGCCAAGGAGATCAAGTCGTTCAGCCGCGAGGAGGACGTTCTCGGCCGCTTCCACCGGCTGAACGCCGAGACGCTGGACGCGCAGCTCACGCGCGAGCGGACGGACGCCTTCCACCCCTTCGCGGTGGCGCTGGCGGCCAGCGTCGGCATCGCCGGCATGGTCATGGTCGCGGCCGTCCTGCTGGGCAACGGCCTGATCACGCTGACCACGCTCACCTCCTTCCTCGTCTGCGTCGGCCTCGCCTATTCGCCGCTGCAGGAGGCGAGCAACTCGATCGGCCGGCTGGTCCAGCTCGCCGCCATCCTCGACCGGCTGGAGCGCCTCGCCGGCCTGCCGCGCGAGCAGGGTGGCGACCGGCCGCTCGGCGCGGTGTCGGGCGCCATCGCCTTCGACCACGTCGATTTCTCCTATGTGGCGGGCGGCTTCCGGCTCGAGGACTTCAACCTGCATATCCCCGCCGGCCAGCGCATCGCGCTCGTCGGCCCCTCCGGCGGCGGCAAGTCGACGATCGTCGACTTCGTCCCGCGCTTCCTCACGCCCGACAGCGGCCGCCTGCTGATCGACGGCGCCGATGCCGCCAGCCTCGACCTCGCCGCGCTGCGCCGCGAGGTCGGCGTGGTGTTCCAGCAGCCGGTGCTGTTCGAGGGCACGCTGGCGGACAACCTGCGCTTCGGCGCGCCGAACGCCACCGACGAGCAGGTGCGGGCCGCCGCGTTGGCTGCCCATGTCGACGAGTTCGCGCGGCGCCTGCCGGCCGGCTACGACACCCGCATCGAGCCGCGCGGCGGCAACCTGTCGGTCGGCCAGCGCCAGCGCATCGCCATCGCGCGCGTCTTCCTCAAGAACCCGCGCATCCTCGTGCTGGACGAGCCGACCTCGGCGCTGGACGCCGATTCGGAGCGCATGGTGCGCGACGCGCTGGAGCGGGCGAGCGAGGGCCGCACGACGCTGATCGTGGCGCACCGGCTGAGCACGATCCGCGCCGCCGATCGCATCGTGGTGATCGAGCGCGGCAGGATCGTCGAGGACGGCACGCACGAGGAGCTTGTCCGCGCCGGCGGCCTCTACCAGAAGCTCTGCGAGGAGCAGTTCGAGAAGGAAGAGCAGATTTGACGGTCAGGGTCAGCCTCATCATGCCGACGCGCAACCGTGGCGACGTGCTGCGGCTCAGCCTGCCGCGGCTGCTCGACCAGACGATCCCCCACGACGCCTATGAGATCGTCGTCGTCGACGACGCCTCCGAGGACGACACCGGCGCGGTGGTGAAGGGCTTCGGCGCGGCGAACATGCTCTACGCGCGGCAGGAGAAGCGCACGGCCGCCGCCGGCGCCCGCAACCGCGCCATCTCCATGGCGACCGGGCCGCTGCTGCTCTTCGTCGACGACGACGCGCTGGTCCGTTCCGACTTCGTGGCGGAGCACCTTTCCACCCACGAGCGCCATCCGGGCTCGGTCGTGGCCGGGCCGATCGTCGAGGTGACCGAGCCGCCGGAGCAGGCCAACCCGCCCGTCGGCCGCTTCCTCGGCTGGCATTCCAACCCGTTCCCCACCGGCAATGCGTCTGTGGCGCGGCAGGCCATCCTCGACGCCGGCGGCTTCGACGAGGGCTTCAACGCCTATGGTTGGGAGGACCCGGAGATGTACCGCCGGCTGATCGGCACCGGCGTCAAACGGCGCTACAACTGGCGCGCGCCGATCTGGCACTACAAGCCGGCCGCGCACCGGCGCGACTTCTTCGACCGCCTGAAGCTCGAGGAGAGCCGCGGCGCGATGGGCGCCTACTACTACGCCAAGCACCCGACCTTCTCGGTTGGCTTCGAGACCAAGCAGCTCGGCGTGTTCAAGGCGCTCGACCGCGTCGCCGAGGGCCTGTTCGGGCTCGACGCCCGCATCGCCGAGGCGCGCGCCAGCGGCGTCGAGCCGGCGTCGGGCTTCCTGAAGCTGCTGATGGTCAACCACACCGAGATCCAGGCGGGGCTGCGCAAGCGGGCGGAGCTGGAGCGCGCGCGGCGCGGCTGACGGCGCCGGTCAGCTCCCGCGCGGGATGCCGATGCCGGCGAGGCCGGCGGCGAGGTCCGGGCAGGCGACCGGCAGGCCGAAATCGGCCGGGCTGTAGACCTTGCGGTAGGAAAGATCGCGGTGCTGCATGCAGTAGCGGTCCCAGGGCGACAGCTCGATGCGGAAGACGCGGATGATCCCCTCGGCCAGCCAGTCCTTCAGCGTGACCGTGAAGGGCGTGCGCAGGCCGAGATAGGACACGAAACCGGCGATGAAGTCGTTGGCGGTGGTCGCCGGGTTGCCGAGGACGAGGCGACGCGGCTTGGCCAGCCCTTCGAGCGGCGCGTCGGCGAGGTGGCGCGCGACGCGGGCGATGTCCTTGGCGTGGACGTAGTGGAACTTGCCGTCGGCCCGCAGGAAGCGCGCCAGCCAGGCCCACGGCCGCGCCTGGCGCAGCAGGTTGCCGAAATGCGACATCGGCTTGCCGTCGCCGCCGCCGAGGATGAGCGTCGGATAGAGGCCGACGATGTCGATCCGGTCGCCCAGCTTCTCGATTTCCTCGACGAGCTGGTATTTCGAGCGGATATATTCGGAGCCGAGCTCGCGCGCGGCCGGCAGCATGCGGCCCTCGGCGTCGATCACGCTGCCGGTGGCGAAATAGAGCACGCGCTCGCCGCCATTGTCGGCGAGGTAGGCAGCGAGCGCGAGATTGGCCTCGACATTGACGCGGAAGGCGTCCGGCCCGCCCCAGCAGGCCGCTACCAGCATCGCCACGTCGATCCGGCCGAGCCGGCCGCGATAGCCGGCGACGTCGGTGACGTCGGCCTCGATGATCTCCACCCGCGGCGAGCCCGCCACGGCCGCCGGAAGCTTGCCGGGATTGCGCACGACGAGCACGAGCCGGTGCGGCGTCTCCGCGAGGAGCTCCTCGACGAGGTACTGGCCGACGCAGCCCGACGCGCCCGTGACGAGGATGCGCTTCGCGCCGCTCCGGGGCGTCGGGGTACGATCTGCTTGAGAAGTCATCCGAGAGGCTGGTTCCGGCACGCTGCGGGGCGACCGCGCCGGCGTCTGGCGGCGGCGGGTCTGGACTGGCGGGCCTCTTAGAGGACGCGCCGCCGCTTGTCGAGGCGGTTGCGCCGGGTGTCCGCTATGCGGCCCGGCTCAGCTTCTCCATGACGTCGGCGAAGGCCGGCGCGATGCGGGCCACCGGCTCCTCGGACTGGTCGAGCGGCTCGATGCGCACGTTGCCGTCGGCCGGGATGGTCACGATCAGGAACTGCCGCTCGTCGCCGCTGCCGATCGAGACGGCCGCGGTCCAGCGCGTTCCCTCGCCGTCGTCCACGCGCATGTGGAAGAGCAGGGTGCCGCCGGCCTTTTCGAGCGCGTGGCGCACGGCGCCCTCGAAGCCGGCCTGCACCGTGTCCTGCGACTGCAGGGCAAGCTCCAGTTCGATCGTCTCGAGTGAAATGGCCTCGGCCGGGCCGGGCAAGCGTTCGGTCGGCGCGTTCATGCGTGCCTCGTGTCTGCGCCTCCCGTCGTGGAAAGGCTCCGCCGACAGAATGGCCGAAATGCGGCAAAGGTTCCCTCGCGCGAGCGTCAAGCCACTGGACAAGCAGGGGGCCGGAGGGCAAAAACTGCGGCCGAATGCCAAGGAGGATCTTCTACATGAACGGGCTGATGCAGGACTGGCCGCTGTTGTGCCACAAGCTGCTGGATCACGCGGCGATCCAGCACGGACATCGCGAGGTCGTCTCGCGGTCCGTCGAAGGCCCGATCATGCGCACGACCTATGCCGAGATCCGGCAGAAGGCGCTGAAGATCGCGCAGAAGCTGCAGCGCGAGGGCTACAAGCCGGGCGACCGCGTCGCCACGCTCGCCTGGAACACGGCCCGGCATCTGGAATCCTGGTACGGCATCATGGGCATGGGCGGCGTCTACCACACGCTCAACCCACGCCTGTTCCCCGACCAGATCGCCTGGATCATGAACCACGCCGAGGACAAGGCGCTGTTCGTCGACCTGACCTTCCTGCCGATCGTCGAGAAGATCGCGGACAAGGTGCCGTCGCTCAAGCAGGTGATCGTGCTGACCGACGCGGCCCACATGCCCAAGACCTCGCTGACCAACGCGGTCGCCTACGAGGAATGGCTGGCCGACGCCGACGGCGACTTCCGCTGGCTGGCGCTCGACGAGAACGCGGCGGCCGGCATGTGCTACACCTCCGGCACGACGGGCGACCCCAAGGGCGTGCTCTATTCGCACCGTTCCAACGTGCTGCACGCCATGATCGCGGCCCTGCCGGACGCCATGGGCGTCTCCTCGCGCGACGTCATCCTGCCGGTCGTGCCGATGTTCCACGCCAATGCCTGGGGCCTCGCGCAGAGCTCGCCGATGGTCGGCGCCAAGCTCGTCATGCCCGGCGCCAAGCTCGACGGCGCCTCGATCTACGAGCTGCTGAACACGGAGAAGGTGACCTTCACGGCGGCCGTGCCGACCGTGTGGCTGATGCTGCTGCAGTTCCTCGAGGAGACCGGCAACAAGCTGCCCTACCTCAAGAAGGTCGTCATCGGCGGCTCGGCCTGCCCGCGCGCCATGACCAAGAAGTTCCAGGACGCCTACGGCGTCGAGGTCATCCACGCCTGGGGCATGACCGAGATGAGCCCGCTCGGCACGCTCGGCACCATGAAGCCCGAGACGGCGGACTTGACCGGCGAGGCGCGCCTCGATGTCCAGCAGAAGCAGGGCTACACGCCCTTCGGCGTCGAGATGAAGGTCACCGACGACGAGAACCGCGAATTGCCCTGGGACGGCAAGACCTTCGGCCGGCTCAAGGTGCGCGGTCCCGCCGTCGCCTCCAGTTACTATGGCGGCGCCGGCAAGGAGCAGTTCGACGCCGACGGCTGGTTCGACACGGGCGACGTCGCCCATATCGACGAGAACGGCTATATGGAGATCACCGACCGCGCCAAGGACGTGATCAAGTCCGGTGGCGAGTGGATCTCGACCATCGCGCTCGAAAACCTCGCGGTCGGCCATCCCGACGTCGCCGAGGCGGCCGCGATCGGTATCGCGCATCCCAAATGGGACGAGCGGCCGCTGCTGGTCGTGGTGCCGAAGGCCGGCAAGTCGCCGACCAAGGACGAGCTCCTAGGCTTCATGCAGGGCAAGATCGCCAAGTGGTGGCTTCCCGACGACGTCGTGCTGGTCAAGGAGATCCCGCACACCGCGACGGGCAAGATCCAGAAGACCACGCTGCGCGACACGTTCAAAGACTACAAGCTGCCGACGGCATGAGCCGGCGACCGCAGCGATCGCCGGGTGAGCCGCGGCCGCGCGCGTTCAGCGGCCGGGGCGGGAGCCCCGCTTGAGCGGACCGCTGCTGATCGAGCGGCGCGCCTCGGCCTCGGCGGTCTGGGCGCGTCGCATCGCGGTCTTCGCCGCCGTGCTGCTGGTGACGTCGACAGCCGGGCACCGCTTCGGCCCGGTGCCGACGCTGCCCTTCCTGTGGCTGCTGCTGATCGTGGCCGGCCTCGCGGTGCTGGCGCTCCTGCTCGCTGCCGCCGGCTTCGCCCGGCTCTGGCAGCGGGGCGACCGCGGCGGCCGCGCCTCCGTGCGCGCCACGCTGATCGCGATCCTGGTGCTGCTGCCGTTCGGCTTCGCGGCCTGGCGCGTCTACGCGCTGCCGCAGCTCGCCGACGTCACCACCGACACGGCGAACCCGCCCGACTTCTTCCTCGCGCCGGGCCTGCGCACGGCCGAGATGAATCCGCTGCGGGCATGGAGCGATCCCGAGCCGGGCGCGCAGGCCGAGGCATACCCGACGGTCACGGGCCGCCGCTACACGCTGCCGCTCGACAGGATGCAGGAGATGGTGGCGACGGCCGCCGACGATCTCGGCTGGAAGCCGGAAGAGCCTGCGACCCTGTCGGCGGACGGGCGCGAGGCGACGATCGAGCTCGCCGCGCCCTCGCTCGTCTTCGGCTTCGTCTCGGACGTCGCGGTGCGCATCGTCGACGAGGGCGAGACCTCCTATGTCGACCTGCGCTCGGCCTCCCGCTACGGCCGCCACGACCTCGGCGACAACGCCGCCAAGATCGCGCGCTTCCTCGACGACCTCGATACCGTGATCCAGGCGACCTATACGCCGACGCTGCAATAGGCGAGGCCGTCAGGCCGGGCGGAACACGCCGTCGATCGCCACTTCGCCGTCGGCAGCGACCACGCCGCGCGCCACGAGATCCTCGATATGGGCGAGCACCGACAGACCCGCCGCACCGTGCAGGCGCGGGTCGGTGTCGCGGTAGATCGCGCGCACCATGTCAGGGATCGTGCGGTCGCCGGTGCGGATGCGCTCCAGGATCGCCCGCTCGCGCATCTTGCGGTGTCCCTTCAGCGCCCGCATGAAGGCGGCCGGCGTCTCCACCGGCCCGCCATGGCCCGGCAGCAGGCGGCGGTCGTCGCGCGCCAGCATCTTGTCGAGCGAGGCCATGTAGTCGCTCATCGAGCCGCCCGGCGGCGCCACGATGCTGGTCGACCACGCCATGACGTGGTCGCCCGAAAAGGTGGTTCCCGTCCCCTCCAGCGCGAAGACGGCGTGGTTGGCGGCGTGCCCCGGCGTATGGATCGCCCGCATCGCCCAGCCGTCGCCCTCGACCAGTTCGCCGTCGCCGAGCACGATGTCGGGCCGGAAATCCTCGTCGTTGGCGTAGTCGAGCGTGTCGACCTCGCCGATCCGCAACGGGCGGGCGTCGCGGTGCGGCCCCTCGGCGGCCGTGCGCGCGCCGGTCAGCGCCTTGAGTCGGGCCGCAAGCGGGGAATGGTCGTTGTGGGTGTGGGTGATGAAGATGTGGCTCACCGGCCGCCCGGCGATCGCCTTCATCAGCGCATCGAGGTGGCGCTCGTCGACCGGGCCGGGATCGACCACGGCCAGCGTGTCGGAGCCGACGATGTAGCTGTTGGTGCCGCGGAAGGTGAACGGGCCGCCATTGTCGACGGTGATGCGCAGCACGTCCGGCGCGACCGGCACCGCCTCGCCATGCGCGGGTTCAAAGTTCATGTCGAATTCGAGGGCCATTGGAGTTCGGACGCAAATGGCGTGAAGCGGATTGCCGCTTATCACGTAAGCCCCTATACCGAAACCCCGCATCCCCCGATGGGACTATCCAAACGCTGAGAGGACAAAGATGGCCACCGCTATTTCGGCTCGCCCGCTGATCTCGGGTGCTCTTCCCGACAACCGAACCGCCCGTCTCCTGACCCAGTTCGGCCTCGTGCTCGGCGGCACCGCGCTGCTGGTGCTGTCCGCCAAGACCAAGGTCGTGCTCGGGCCGGTCGACATGTCGCTGCAGACGCTGGCGATCTTCCTGATCGCGGCGAGCTTCGGCCTGCGCCTCGGCGTCGCCACCCTCGTCCTCTACATGATCGAGGGCGCGCTCGGCTGGCCGGTCTTCCAGGGCACGCCGGAGAAGGGCCTCGGCCTCGCCTACATGATGGGCACGACCGGCGGCTACCTGCTCGGCTTCATCGCCGCCGCGGCCATCGTCGGCTGGGCCGCCGACCGCGGCTGGGACCGCAGCTTCTTCCGCTTCCTCGCCGTCCTGCTGGTGGCCGACCTCGCGATCCTGATCCCGGGCACGGCTTGGCTCTCGGTGCTGCTCGGCGCCGAGAAGGGCTGGGCCTTCGGCTTCATGCCGTTCATCGTGCCGGACCTGATCAAGGTCGGCCTCGCCGCCGCGATCATGCCGGCGGCCTGGGCGCTGCGCCGCCGCTAGGCGCGAGGCGTCGTCGTATCTTCGGACGGCCCGCCCCCGCGGCGGGCCGTTTCCGTTTCGGGGCTTCCGGCGCGCCCGCGGCGGCAGGAGAACGCCGTTCCCCCGGATCGCGGCCGGCGGGCAAAGCCGCTCCCGCGCCGGCTGCAAGTTTGGCATTGCATGTTTTGAAGCCGGCACCCTCCGGTTGCTAGGTGTGGCGGATGTAACCCGCGTCGTCGTGTCGTGGGCCGCGCCTTCCGAAAGCCACCCATGCCGGCACCGCTCACCCATCTCGATCGGCTCGAAGCCGAGGCGATTCACATCTTCCGCGAGGTCGCGGCGACCTTCTCGAACCCGGTCTTCCTCTATTCGGTCGGCAAGGATTCCTCCGTCCTGCTGCACCTGGCGCTGAAGGCCTTTTATCCCGCCCGGCCGCCTTTCCCCTTCCTCCACATCGACACGACCTGGAAGTTCCGCGAGATGATCGCGTTTCGCGACCGCATGGCGGCCGAGCACGGCCTGCGGCTGATCGTGCACACCAACCGCGACGGCCTGCGCGACGGCATCAACCCGTTCGACCACGGCTCCAGCACCTACACGCACGTCATGAAGACGGTGGCGCTGCGGCAGGCGCTCGACCTGCACCGCTTCGACGCCGCGTTCGGTGGCGCGCGCCGCGACGAGGAGAAGTCGCGCGCCAAGGAGCGCATCTTCTCCTTCCGCGACGCCGCCCACGCCTGGGACCCGAAGAACCAGCGGCCGGAGATGTGGAGGATCTACAACACGCGCGTGGCGCCGGGCGAATCGATCCGTGTCTTCCCGCTCTCCAACTGGACCGAACTCGACATCTGGCAGTACATCCGCCAGGAGGGCATCCCCATCGTGCCGCTCTATTTCGCCGCCCGCCGCCCGGTGGTCGAGCGCGACGGCATGCTCGTCATGGTCGACGACGACCGCATGAAGCTGCATCCGGGCGAGGTGGTCTCCAACCGGCTGGTGCGCTTCCGCACGCTCGGCTGCTACCCGCTCACCGGCGCCATCGAATCGGAGGCCGACACGCTAGACGGCATCGTCGAGGAGATGCTGGTCGCCCGCACCTCGGAGCGACAGGGCCGGCTGATCGACCGCGACGAAGCCGGCTCCATGGAGAAGAAGAAGCGCGAGGGCTATTTCTGATGACCGCCGCCAGCAACCTCGCGCCCGCACTCGACTACGAGGTGGCCGAGCCGCAGCTGCGCCTCGACGTCGGCGCCGTGCTCGACGACCACAACCGGCGCTCCTTCCTGCGCTTTCTCACCTGTGGTTCCGTCGACGACGGCAAGTCGACGCTGATCGGCCGCCTGCTCTACGACACCAAGCTGATCTTCGAGGACCAGCTCGCCGCGCTGGAGCGCGATTCGCGCCGCCACGGCACAGCCGGCGAGGAGATTGACTTCGCGCTGCTGGTCGACGGGCTGGAAGCCGAGCGCCAGCAGGGCATCACCATCGACGTGGCCTATCGCTTCTTCGCCACGCCGAAGCGCAAGTTCATCGTCGCCGACACGCCCGGCCACGAGCAGTACACCCGCAACATGGCGACCGGCGCCTCGACCGCCGATCTCGCCATCGTGCTGGTCGATGCCCGCCGCGGCGTCATGCGCCAGACGCGCAGGCACGCCTTCATCGCCTCGCTGCTGGGCATCCGCCACGTCGTGCTGGCGGTCAACAAGATCGACCTGGTCGATTATTCGGAGGCCACCTTCCGCGACATCGAGCGCGACTTTCGCGCTTTCGCCGGCGAGCTCGGCTTCCGTTCGCTGCAGGCGATCCCGATCTCGGCACGCAACGGCGACAACGTCATCGCCGGCTCGCGCCAGACGCGCTGGTATCGCGGCCCCTCGCTGCTGTCGCATCTGGAGACGGTCGAGGTCGACGCGGACGCCGCCGAAAAGCCGTTCCGCTTCCCGGTCCAGTACGTCAACCGGCCGAATCTCGACTTCCGCGGCTTCGCCGGCACCATCGCGGCCGGCACGGTCTCGGTCGGCGACGAGGTCGTCGTGGCGAAATCCGGCCTGTCGTCGCGCGTGCGCCGCATCGTCACCGCGAAGGGCGACCGCGACGAAGCGCGCGAGGGCGAGGCGGTGACGCTGGTGCTGGCCGACGAGGTCGAGGTCTCGCGCGGCAACATGCTGGTGGCGCCCGCCGCGCGGCCGCTGCTCGCCGACCGCTTCGCGGCGAGCCTCGTCTGGTTCGACGACGCGGCGCTGATCCCCGGCCGCGCCTATGTCCTGCGCACCGAGACCGACGAGGTGGCCGCGACCGTGGTCGGCCTCCAGCACCGCATCGACATAGAGAGCTTCGCGCCCGGCCCGGCCGACCGGCTGGCGATGAACGAGATCGGCGTCGCCGACATCTCGACCCAGTGGCCGGTCGCCTTCGACCCCTTCGTGGAGAACCGCGCGACCGGCTCCTTCGTGCTGATCGACCGCATCACCAACCGCACCGTCGGCGCCGGCATGATCCGCCACGCGCTGCGGCGGGCCGGCAACATCCACTGGCAGGCCGTACAGGTCGACCGCGCCGCGCGCGCCGCTCAGAAAGGGCAGACGCCCGCCGTCTACTGGTTCACCGGCCTGTCCGGCGCCGGCAAGTCGACGATTGCCAGCCTGCTCGAGAAGCGCCTGCACGCGGCCGGCCGCCACACCTACCTGCTCGACGGCGACAATGTCCGCCACGGACTGAACCGCGACCTCGGCTTCTCAGAGGCCGACCGCGCCGAGAACATCCGCCGCGTCGGCGAGGTGGCGAGGCTGATGGTGGATGCGGGGCTTGTCGTGCTGGTCTCCTTCATCTCGCCCTACCGGGCCGAGCGCGACGCCGTGCGCCGCATGTTCGGCGCGGGCGAGTTCGTGGAGGTCTTCGTCGACACGCCGGTGGACGAATGCGCGCGCCGCGACCCCAAGGGGCTCTATGCGCGGGCCTATGCCGGCGAGTTGTCCGGCTTCACCGGCGTCGACGCGCCTTACGAGCCGCCGCTCGCGCCCGAGCTTCACGTGCGGACCCTCGGCCGCACGCCGCAGGACGTGGTCGACGCGCTGATGGACGACATCGCGCGCCGCGACGGCGCCGGCGTCTTCCGCGACGGCGGCGGCATCTGAGACGGAAGCAGGCCTTGTCAACGCGCGGGCTCCGGTTATGGTCCGCTACCGGCGGGCTCCGGGGAGCCCGTGGGGAAGTGGCAATGGACGACGTCGATCTGCTCGGCGAACTGGAAGTGCTGGCGCTGTCCGTCGGGGCGCTGGTGATGCGGGCCTTCACCGAAGGCTGCGAGGTGATGAAAAAGGGCGACGATTCGCCCGTCACCGCCGCCGATCGCGACGCCGAGCGGCTGATCCTCGACGGCCTGCAGCACCTGTGCCCCGCGATGCCCATCGTCGCCGAGGAATCGGTTGCCGCCGGCAGCTTCCCGCTCGATCCGGGCCGCGAGTTCTTCCTTGTCGACCCGCTCGACGGCACGCGCGAATTCGTCGGCGGCCGGGCCGAGTTCACCGTCAATATCGGGCTGGTGCGCGACGGCGCGCCGGTTCTGGGCGTCGTCTACGCGCCGGCCTCCTCGGTGCTCTATTCCGGCCGGCCGGGCCGGGCCGAGCGCGCGACGGTGGGGGAGGGGTTCCGCATCGTCTCGCGGCAGGCGATCGCCGTGCGGCAGCGCACCGCCCATGTCGTGGTGCTGGCCAGCCGCTCGCACCGCTCGCTGGAGACGGACCAGTATATCGCCACCCTCGGCCAGGCCGAGATCGTCACCGTCGGCTCGTCGCTGAAGTTCGGCCTGCTCGCGGCGGGCGAGGCCGACCTCTACCCGCGCTACGGCCGCACCATGCAGTGGGACACCGCTGCGGGCGACGCGGTGCTGCGGGCCGCCGGCGGCATGACCGAGACGCTGGACGGCAAGCCGCTCGCCTACGGGCCGCGCGGCGGCGCGCCGCTCCTGCTCTACGAGAATCCCGACTTCATCGCGCGCGGCGCCTGACCCGGACCGCGTCGCTGCGTCAGCCCAGTTCCGACAGCCACGGCGGGTTGGCGCCCGCCCGAGACACGGTGACGGCCGCAGCCCGCGCGGCGAGCGTCAGCGCCGCCTCGATCTCGGCCGGCGTCAGCGCCGCGATCGCCGCCTTGTCGAGCCTGCCGGCGCGATGCAGCCAGGCGAGCAGGCCGGCATTGAACGTGTCGCCGGCGCCGACCGTGTCGACCACCTCCACCTGCGGCGCCGGCACGGCGACCGTTCCGCCGCGCGCATAGGCCGTGGCGCCGCGGGCTCCCGCCGTCACCACGACCAGCTTCGGCCCGGCTTCCAGCCATCGCGTCGCGATCTCGGCCTGCGATCCCGCCTCGCCGAACCAGGCGACGTCCTCGTCGGAGAGCTTGACGATGTCGGCCATCGCGATCATGCGGCGCATCCGCGCGAGGTGCTTCCCGCGGTCGGTGACGAAGGCGGCGCGGATGTTGGGGTCGAGCATCATGACCCGCCGGCCGTGCTCGCGCCGCATCAGCGCTTCGTAGGTCGAGCCGCAGGGCTCGGGAATGAGGCTGATGCAGGAGAAATGCAGCGCCGCGACGTCGTCGGAGAGCGCCGGCAGGTCGGCCTCGGCCAGCATGCGGCCGGCCGAGTTCTCGTCGTAGAAGGCATAGCTCGCCTGGCCGTCGGCCAGCCTGACGAAGGCGAGCGTCGTGGGCCGGTCCGAGAAGCGGACATGCCGGAGATCGACGCCGCTCGCTTCGAGTTCGGCCTTGAGCTGGTCGCCGAAGAAGTCGGTGGACGGGCGGGTGAAGAAGGAGACCGGCGCGCCGAGCCGGCCGAGCGCGACCGCCGTGTTGAAGACGGCGCCGCCGGCATGCGGGGCGAAGGCCGGACCGCCGCCCTCCAGCCGGCGCGGCAGCATGTCGATCAGCGCTTCCCCGCAGCACAGAATCATCGCGTCCTCCCGCCCTTGGCGCGGCTGCTGGATGGCCTAGTTCATCCCGCGGGCCGGTTCAACGGTCTCCATTTCCGCGTTGCGCGCCGCCGCCGCGCGCAGCTATGGTCGATCGGCAAGACTCACGCTGCGGCCGGATCAATCGGTTGAAAGCCGCTGTTATGGACAATCCGACAAGGCTGAACGGGAGGCGGCTGTCGCAGATGGGGTGCCGCCGTGCCGATTCAGAAGACTAGCGCCGACAGGGCCCGCGACGAGGGCATGGGCGCCAGCGTCGACCCGGCGGTCGTCGCGCTCGCCAACGAGATCCTGCGCAGCCTGACCTACCGGCTCGGCAAGAACGCCTCGGTGGCGACGCGCTACGACTGGCTGTCGGCGACGATCCGCGTGGTCCGCGACCGGCTGGTCGACAGGTGGATCGCCTCGACCAAGAAGGCCTACGAGCGCGAGGACAAGCGCGTCTATTACCTCTCGCTCGAATTCCTCATCGGCCGGCTGCTGCGCGACGCCGTCACCGACCTCGGCATGATGGACGACGTACGCGGCGCGCTCGCCTCGCTCGGCGTCGACCTCGACCTCGTCGCCGCACTCGAGCCGGACGCCGCACTCGGCAATGGCGGCCTCGGCCGGCTGGCGGCCTGCTTCATGGAGAGCATGGCGACCGTCGACATCCCCGCCCACGGCTACGGCATCCGCTACGTGCACGGCCTGTTCCGGCAGGAACTGTCCGACGGCTGGCAGGTCGAGCTGCCCGAGACCTGGCTCGACCACGGCAATCCGTGGGAGTTCGAGCGTCGCGAGCGCTCGATCGAGATCGGCTTCGGCGGCGTGGTCGAGATGCAGCCCGCCGGCGACGGCGACGAGCCGCGCTATGTCTGGCGGCCGCAGGAGCGGGTGCTGGCCGTGGCCTACGACACGCCGATCGCCGGCTGGCGGGGCAAGCGCGTCAACACGCTGCGTCTGTGGTCGGCGATGGCGGTCGACCCGATCCTGCTCGACGCCTTCAACGCCGGCGACCATATCGGCGCGCTGCGCGAGAGCAACAAGGCGGAGGCGCTGGCGCGCGTGCTCTACCCGGCCGACCAGACGCCCGCCGGCCAGGAACTGCGGCTGAAGCAGGAATATTTCTTCTCCGCCGCCTCGCTGCAGGACATCGTCCACCGCCATCTGCACCAGTATGGCGAGCTGGATTCGCTGCCCGACAAGGCCGCGATCCAGTTGAACGACACGCACCCGGCCGTGTCGGTGGCCGAGCTGATGCGCATCCTGATCGACATGCACGGCTACGGCTTCGACCAGGCCTGGGACATGACCCGGCGCATCTTCTCCTACACCAACCACACGCTGCTGCCGGAGGCGCTGGAGAGCTGGCCGGTGCCGCTGTTCGAGCGGCTGCTGCCGCGCCACATGCAGCTCGTCTACGCCATCAACGCCAAGCTGCTGCGCGAAGCACGACAGGACCACGGCTTCGGCGACGACCAGATCCGGTCGATCTCGCTGATCGACGAGAATGGCGGCCGGCGCGTGCGCATGGGCAACCTTGCCTTCGTCGGCTCGCACTCGATCAACGGCGTGTCGGCGCTGCATACGCAGTTGATGAAGGAGACGGTGTTCGCCGACCTCCACACGCTCTATCCGGACCGCATCAACAACAAGACCAACGGCATCACGCCGCGCCGCTGGCTCCTGCAATGCAACCCGGCGCTGACGCGGCTTTTGAACCGCACCATCGGCGAGCGCTTCCAGGACGACATCGAGGCGCTGGCGGCATTGGCCGACCATGCCGAGGACGCCGCCTTCCAGGAGGCGTTCGCGGCCGCCAAGCGCGAGAACAAGCAGCGTCTGGCCGAATTGGTGCGCGAGCGGCTGGGCATCCGCATCGACCCGGCCGCCATGTTCGACATCCAGGTCAAGCGCATCCACGAATACAAGCGCCAGCTCCTGAACATCATCGAGGCCGTGGCGCTCTACGACCAGATGCGCTCGCAGCCGCACCGCGACTGGGTGCCGCGCGTCAAGCTGTTCGGCGGCAAGGCGGCGCCGAGCTACCACAACGCCAAGCTGATCATCAAGCTCGCCAACGACGTGGCGCGGGTGATCAATTCCGATCCTTCGGTGCGGGGCCTGCTCAAGGTGGTGTTCGTCCCCAACTACAATGTCAGCCTGGCCGAGGTGATGGTGCCGGCCGCCGATTTGTCGGAGCAGATCTCGACCGCCGGCATGGAGGCCTCGGGCACCGGCAACATGAAGTTCGCGCTCAACGGCGCGCTCACCATCGGCACGCTCGACGGCGCCAATGTCGAGATCCGCGACCGGGTGGGCGACGACAACATCGTCATCTTCGGCCTGACGGCGGAGGAGGTGCTGCAGCGCCGCCGCGACGGCTACGCGCCGCGCGAGGCGATCGAGCGCTCGCCGGAGCTTTCGCAGGCCCTGTCGGCCATCGCCTCGGGCGTCTTCTCACCCGACGACCGCGACCGCTACAAGGACCTGATCGGCGGCATCTACGACCACGACTGGTTCATGGTGGCGGCCGATTTCGACGCCTACACGGCCGCGCAGCGCCGCGTCGACGACCTCTGGCGCGCGCCCGCGACATGGAACGCGATGGCCATCCGCAACACCGCGCATATGGGCTGGTTCTCCTCCGACCGCGCCATCCGGCAATATGCGAAGGACATCTGGAACGTGCCGACGGCATGACGGGCTTGCGGGAACGCTCCCGCGGCGCTTGAGTTGGCCAGAGCATGTCGCCCGAAAGTGGGAACCGGTTTCGGGGTAACGACATGCGAAAAGCAAAGACCTGAAGCGCGTCGCATGATTCCGGTTCGAGGCAACGCGCTTTAGCCACGGGGAGAGTTTCCGAAACCGCATGAGCAAGGGGCGCGGAGCGAAAGGCGGGCAGGCGGGCGGCGAGGCGTCCCCCGCCGACGTGGCTGCGATCGTCGCCGGCACCCATGGCGATGCCTTCTCCGTACTCGGCCTGCACGGCGCGGGCGATCGCCTGTTGGCGCGCTGCTTCATCCCCGGCGCGGAACGGGTGACGGCCTTCACGCTCGACGGCGAAGAGGTCGGCGAGCTTTTCCACCGCGACCCGGCCGGCTTCTTCGAGGGGCCGGTCGCGGTGACGGACCGCCGGCCGCTCCGCTACAAGGCGGCGAACGCCGAGGCGAGCTGGCGGCTCACCGATCCCTACAGCTTCGGCCCCGTGCTTGGGCCGATGGACGACTACTACATGGGCGAGGGCTCGCACCTGCGCCTGTTCGACAAGCTCGGCGCCCACATGATCCGCCACGAGGGTGCCGACGGCACGCATTTCGCCGTCTGGGCGCCGAATGCGCGGCGCGTCTCGGTCGTCGGCGACTGGAACGCCTGGGACGGCCGCCGCAACCCGATGCGCCGCCGCGCCGACAGCGGCATCTGGGAGATCTTCATCCCCGACATCGGGGAGGGGCGGCCCTACAAGTTCGAGATCATCGGCCGCGCCGGCGCGGTGCTGCCGCTCAAGGCCGACCCCTTCGCCTTCCGCTCCGAGTTACGGCCGGCCACGGCTTCCGTCGTGGAGCGCAATCCGACCCACGAATGGGGCGACGCGGCCCACCGCGCCTTCTGGCAGGGCGCCGACCCGCGCCGCCAGCCCGTCTCGATCTACGAGGTGCATGCCGGCTCGTGGCGCCGGCACGCTGACGGCGGCTTCCTGTCATGGGACGAGCTGGCCGACGAGCTCATCCCCTATGTGGTCGACATGGGTTTCACCCATATCGAGTTCCTGCCGGTCTCGGAGCATCCTTACGACCCGTCCTGGGGTTACCAGACCACCGGCCTCTACGCGCCGACGGCCCGCTTCGGCGAGCCGGAGGGCTTTGCCCGCTTCGTCGACGGCGCGCACCGCGCCGGCCTCGGCGTCATCCTCGACTGGGTGCCGGCGCATTTCCCGACCGACGCGCACGGGCTCGCCCGCTTCGACGGCACCGCGCTCTACGAGCATGCCGACCCGCGCCAGGGTTTTCACCCGGACTGGCACACGGCGATCTACAATTTCGGCCGCCGCGAGGTGGAGGCCTTCCTCGTCAACAACGCGCTGTTCTGGGCCGAGCGCTACCACGTCGACGGCCTGCGCGTCGATGCGGTCGCCTCGATGCTCTACCTCGACTACTCGCGAAAGCCCGGCCAATGGGTGCCGAACGCGCGCGGCGGCCGCGAGAACCTCGAGGCGGTCGCCTTCCTGCGCGACATGAACAAGGCCGTCTACGGTCGCAATCCGGGCTTCATGACGATCGCCGAGGAATCGACCTCGTGGCCGAAGGTGTCGCAGCCGGTGCACGAGGGCGGGCTGGGCTTCGGCTTCAAGTGGAACATGGGGTTCATGCACGACACGCTGGCCTATCTGGCGCGCGAGCCGGTGCACAGGAAGCACCACCACGACGAGATCACCTTCGGCCTGACCTATGCCTTCAGCGAGAACTTCGTGCTGCCGCTAAGCCATGACGAGGTCGTGCACGGCAAGCGCTCGCTGCTGGAGAAGATGGCCGGCGACGACTGGCAGAAATTCGCCACCCTGCGCGCCTACTACGCCTTCATGTGGGGATATCCCGGCAAGAAGTTGCTGTTCATGGGGCAGGAATTCGCCCAGCGGCGCGAATGGAGCGAGGCGCGGCCGCTCGACTGGGACCTGCTGGAGGCGCCTGCGCACGAAGGCGTGCGCCGCCTGCTGCGCGACCTGAACCGTCTCTACCGCGAGAGCCCGGCGCTGCACGCGCGCGACTGCGAGCCGGAAGGCTTCCGCTGGCTGATCGTCGACGACAAGGCGAACTCCGTCTTCGCCTGGGCGCGGTTCGCGCCGGATGCGGCGCCGGTCGTGGTCGTCAGCAACTTCACGCCGGTGCCGCGGCAGGACTACGCCGTGCCGATGCCGGCGGCGGGCGTCTGGCGCGAAGCGGTCAACACCGACGCGGGCGCCTATGGCGGCAGCGGCAAGGGCAATGGCGGTCAGGTGACGGTCGCCGGCAAGCGGCCGGTGGCGCGCATGACGCTGCCGCCGCTCGCCACGCTCATTCTGGAACTGGCAACTTAGCGCGGGCAGGGACATTGTTGGGTGTGTCGGTAAAAGTGGGAGGGGGAAGGGCATGAACACGAAACGCAGTCAGCCGCTCGCTCGCGACGCGATGGCCTATGTGCTCGCCGGCGGGCGCGGCAGCCGGCTGAAGGAGCTGACCGACGTGCGCGCCAAGCCGGCGGTGTTCTTCGGCGGCAAGACGCGCATCATCGACTTCGCGCTCTCCAACGCGCTGAACTCCGGCATCCGCCGCATCGGTGTGGCGACGCAATACAAGGCGCATTCGCTGATCAGGCATCTGCAGCGCGGCTGGAACTTCTTCCGGCCCGAGCGCAACGAGAGCTTCGACATCCTGCCGGCCAGCCAGCGCGTCTCCGAGACGCAATGGTACGAGGGCACGGCCGACGCCGTGTACCAGAACATCGACATCATCGAGGCCTACGGCCCCGAATACATGGTCATCCTCGCCGGCGACCACATCTACAAGATGGACTACGAGCTGATGCTGGGCGAGCACGTCGACAGCGGCGCCGACGTCACCGTCGGCTGCCTCGAAGTGCCGCGCATGGAAGCGACCGGCTTCGGCGTCATGGCCGTCGACGGCAAGGGTCGCATCACCGCCTTCGTCGAGAAGCCGGCCGACCCGCCGGCCATGCCCGGCAAGCCCGACACCGCGCTCGCCTCGATGGGCATCTACGTGTTCCGGACCAAGTTCCTGATGGAGCAGCTCCGCCGCGACGCGGCCGAGAAGGGATCGAGCCGCGATTTCGGCAAGGACATCATCCCCTATGTCGTCAAGCACGGGAAGGCGGTGGCGCATTCCTTCTCGCGCTCCTGCGTGCGCTCCAGCTTCGAGCGCGAGGCCTACTGGCGCGACGTGGGCACGATCGATGCCTATTGGGAGGCCAACATCGACCTGACCGACGTGACGCCCGAGCTCGACATCTACGACCGCGACTGGCCGATCTGGACCTATGCCGAGATCAAGCCGCCGGCGAAGTTCGTCCACGACGAGGACGGCCGGCGCGGCTCTGCCGTCTCCTCGCTCGTCGCCGGCGACTGCATCATCTCCGGCTCGGCGCTGCGCCGCAGCCTGCTGTTCACCGGCGTGCGGGCGAATTCATTCTCCGCGCTCGACGAGGCGGTGGTGCTGCCCGATTGCACGATCGGCCGCCATGCGCGGTTGCGCAAGGTCGTCATCGACCGCGGCGTGCACGTCCCGGAGGGCCTCGTCGTCGGCGAGGACCCGGTGCTCGACGCCAAGCGCTTTCGGCTGACCGAGGGCGGCGTCTGCCTGATCACCCAGAAGATGATCGACGCCGTCGCATGAAGGTCCTGTCCGTCGCCTCCGAGATCCAGCCGCTGGTCAAGACCGGCGGCCTGGCCGACGTGGCCGGGGCGCTGCCGGCCGCGCTTGGCCCCCTCGGCGTCGAGATGCGCACGCTGGTGCCCGGCTATCCGGCGGTGATGGCGGCGGCGAAGGGCGGCCGCAAGCTGCGCGGCTATGCCGCCCTGTTCGGCGGCCGCGCGGCGGTGATCGAGGCGGAGGCCGCGGGGCTGTCGCTGCTGGTGCTCGACGCGCCGCACCTGTTCGACCGGCCGGGCGGCCTCTACGGCGGCAACGGTGCCGACTGGCCGGACAACTGGCGCCGCTTCGCCGCGCTCGCCCGCGTCGCCGCCGACATGGCGACCGACGCCTCCTCTGCGTGGCAACCCGACGTGGTGCACGCGCATGACTGGCAGGCGGCGCTCGCGCCGGCCTATCTGCGCTATGGCGCGACGCCGCGCTTCCCCACCGTGGTGACGATCCACAACCTCGCCTTCCAGGGCCATTTCCCGGCCTCGATCTTCCCCGAGCTCGGCCTGCCGCCGCAGGCGATGTCGGTCGACGGCGTCGAGTATTACGGCGGCGTCGGCTTCCTCAAGGCCGGGCTGCAGGCGGCGGGCGCCATCACCACGGTGAGCCCGACCTATGCGCGCGAGATCCGGACGCCGGCCTTCGGCATGGGCCTCGACGGCCTGCTCACCCTGCGCGGCGAGAGCGTCGTCGGCATCTTGAACGGCATCGACGTCGAGGCGTGGAACCCCGTCGCCGATGCCTATCTCTCCGCCTCCTTCTCTGGCCGCACGCTGGGCGCCCGCGCCCGCAACCGCAAGGCGGTGGAGGAGCGCTTCGGGCTGGAGCCGGGCAACGAGCCGATCGCCTGCATCATCAGCCGCCTGACCTGGCAGAAGGGCATGGACGTTCTGGCCGGCGAGTTCGACCGGCTGCTCGGCACCGGCCTCAAGCTGGCCATCCTCGGCTCCGGCGACCGCGCGCTGGAGGGCGCGCTGCTCGCGGGTGCCGCCCGTCACCGCGGCCGTGCCGGCATCGTCGTCGGCTACGACGAGGAGCTGGCGCACCTGATGCAGGGCGGCTGCGATGCGATTCTCCTGCCCTCGCGGTTCGAGCCCTGCGGGCTGACCCAGCTCTACGCGCTGCGCTACGGCTGCGTGCCCGTGGTGGCGCGCACCGGCGGGCTGGCCGACACGGTGATCGACGCCAACGAGGCGGCGGTGGCGGCCGGCGTCGCCACCGGCCTGATGTTTTCGCCCGACAATGGCGACGCGCTCGCCGACGCCTGCCGCCGCATGGTCGAGCTCTACGGCGATCGCAAGGTCTGGGCCGCCATGCAGAAGCAGGGCATGCGCGCCGACGTCTCGTGGAGCCGTAGCGCGGCCCGCTACGCCGACCTCTACCGATCGCTCGTCTCGAAAGGCTGAGCCCGCCGATGATCAGGACCGTTCCCACCACGCCTTATCCGGACCAGAAGCCCGGCACCTCCGGCCTGCGCAAGAAGGTGCCGGTGTTCCAGCAGCCGAACTATCCGGAAAACTTCATCCAGTCGGTGTTCGACGTGCTGGAGGGTTTTGCCGGCCGCACGCTGGTCGTCGGCGGCGACGGCCGCTACCTCAACCGCGAGGTGATCGACAAGGCGATCCGCATCGCCGCCGCCAACGGCTTCGGCAAGGTCATCGTCGGGCAGGGCGGCATCCTGTCGACGCCGGCCGCCTCCAACCTCATCAGGAAATACAAGGCGTTCGGCGGGCTGATCCTGTCGGCCAGCCACAATCCCGGCGGCCCGCACGAGGACTTCGGCATCAAGTACAATATCGGCAATGGCGGCCCGGCGCCGGAGAAGGTGACGGAGGCCGTCTTCGCCCGCTCGAAGGTCATCGACCGCTACCGCATCGCCGAGGGCGGCACGGTCGACATCGACAGGATCGGGGAGACGGGGCTGGAGGGCATGGCGGTCGAGGTGATCGACCCGGTCGCCGACTATGCCGCGCTGATGGAGAGCCTGTTCGACTTCGAGGCGATCCGCAGCCTGTTCCGCTCCGGCTTCCGCATCGTCTTCGACGCCATGCACGCCGTGACCGGCCCCTATGCGACCGAGATCCTGGAGCGGCGGCTGGGCGCGCCGGCCGGCAGCGTGCGCAACAACGTGCCGCTGCCCGATTTCGGCGGCCACCATCCCGACCCGAACCTCGTCCATGCGAAGGCGCTCTACGACCTGATGATGTCGCCCGAGGCCCCCGATTTCGGCGCGGCGTCGGACGGCGACGGCGACCGCAACCTGATCATCGGCCGCGGCATCTTCGTCACGCCGTCGGATTCGCTGGCGCTGCTCGCCGCCAACGCGCATCTGGCGCCGGGCTATCGCGGCGGGCTGAAGGGCGTCGCCCGCTCCATGCCGACGAGCGCGGCTGCCGACCGCGTGGCCGAGAAGCTCGGCATCGGCATCTACGAGACGCCGACCGGCTGGAAGTTCTTCGGCAACCTGCTCGACGCAGGCATGGCGACGATCTGCGGCGAGGAGAGCGCCGGCACCGGCTCCGACCACGTGCGCGAGAAGGACGGGCTGTGGGCGGTGCTGCTGTGGCTCAACATCCTCGCCGCGCGCCGGCAGTCCGTCGCCGAGATCGTGCGCGGGCACTGGCGCGAATACGGCCGCAACTACTATTCCCGCCACGACTACGAGGAGGTCGATGCGGCCGCCGCCAACGGCCTGATCGACGACCTGCGTGGCAAGCTCGCGGCGCTGCCGGGGCTGAAGTTCGCCGGCCTCGTCGTGGAGGCGGCGGACGACTTCGCCTATCACGATCCCGTCGACGGCTCCGTGACGGAGCGGCAGGGCATCCGCGTCATCTTCGCCGGTGGCTCGCGCGTGGTCTTCCGCCTCTCGGGCACCGGCACGTCGGGCGCGACGCTCAGGGTCTACATCGAGCGCTACGAGCCGGACCCCGAGCTGCAGGGGCAGGAGACGCAGGCCGCGCTCGCCGACCTGATCCGCGCGGCGGAAGAGATCGCCGGCATCCGCCTGCGCACCGGCCGCGACGCGCCGAGCGTGATCACGTGAGGCCGGTCCAGCCTTGCAGGCCATGAGCGCGGAAAAAACCCTCGGCGCGACGTCGGAAGAGGGCGGCGTGCGCTTCTCCGTCTGGTCGTCGGCGGCGACCGCGCTGTTCGTTTCCGTCTTCGAGGGCGAGGAGGAGGTCGGCCGCGTCGAGCTCGCGCGCGAGGGCGACGTGTTCTCCGGGCTGGTGGAGGGACTGGCGCCCGGCGCGCTCTACGGCCTGCGGGCGGAGGGGACCTACGACCCCTCGCTCGGCTTCTGGTTCGATCCCGACAAGCTGCTGATGGACCCTTATGCCGTCGAGATCGACCGGCCTTATGCCTACGACGCGCGGCTCGCGGCGAAGCGCGGAGAGGGCGGCGACACCGCGCCGCTGATGCCGAAGGCGATCGTCCGGAAGCTGCCGGAGCCGGTCGCGCCGACGCCGCCACTGTGGCGGCCGGGCGGGCTGGTCTACGAGATGCAGGTCCGCTCCTTCTCGATGCGCCACCCCGACGTGCCGCCGGAGCAGCGCGGCACGCTCGCCGCCCTGGCGCATCCGGCGGTCATCGAGCATCTGACCGGACTCGGCGTGACGGCGGTGGAGCTGATGCCGCTGGCGGCCTGGATCGACGAGCGGCACCTGCCGCCGCTCGGGCTGCGGAACGGCTGGGGCTACAATCCGGTGAGCTTCATGGCGCTCGACCCGCGGCTCGCGCCGGGCGGGCTGGCCGACCTGTGCGGCGCGGTAGAGGCACTGCATGGCGCCGGCATCGGCGTCATCCTCGACATGGTCTTCAACCACACCGGCGAGAGCGATGCGCAGGGGCCGACCCTGTCGCTGCGGGGTCTGGACAACCGAGCCTATTACCGCCACGCGCCGGGTGAACCCGGCCGGCTCGTCAACGACACCGGCACCGGCAGCACGCTCGCCTGCGACCACCCCGCCGCGAGCCGGCTGGTGCTCGACACGCTGCGCCATTTCGTGCGCCATGCCGGCGTCGATGGCTTCCGCTTCGACCTCGCCACCGTGCTGGGCCGCACCCGCGACGGCTTCGACCCCGACGCGCCGCTGCTCGCGGCGATCGCGGGCGATCCGGCGCTGGCCGACCGCGTGCTGGTCGCCGAGCCGTGGGACATCGGCGCGGGCGGCTACCAGTTAGGCCGCTTTCCCGGCCGCTTCCTCGAATGGAACGACCGTTTTCGCGACGATGTGCGCCGCTTCTGGCGCGGGGATGCCGGCACGCTCGGCAGCCTCGCGACGCGGCTTTCCGGCTCGTCCGACCTGTTCGCAGGCGCAGCGACCCGTACCGTCAACTTCGTCGCAGCCCATGACGGCATGACGCTCGCCGACCTGACCGCCTACGACCACAAGCACAACGAGGCGAACGGGGAGCAAAACCGCGACGGCCACGACGACGACCTCTCGTGGAATTGCGGAGCCGAAGGAGAGACGGCCGACCCGGCCATCCTCGCGCGGCGCGCGCGCGACCGCCGCGCGCTGCTTTCCACGCTGTTTTCCTCGCGCGGCGCGATCATGCTGACGGCCGGAGACGAGTTCGGCCGCAGCCAGCGCGGCAACAACAACGCCTATGCGCAGGACAACGAACTGACCTGGCTCGACTGGCAGGGCCGCGACCGCGACCTCGAGGCCTTCGTCGCCGGCCTGTCGCGGCTGCGCCGGCAGGCCGGCCTGTGCGACCTAACGCGCTTCCTGACGGGAAAGCCGGGACCGGGCGGCGTCCCCGACGTCGAATGGCTGCGGCCGGACGGCGGCGCGTTTGCCGTCGCCGACTGGGAGGCGCCCGGCGCGCGCTGCCTAGCAATGGTTCTGGCGGTCGAGGGCGGCCGGCTGGCCGTGCTGGTCAACGGCTCGGACGAGCCCGCCGCCTTCGCGCTGCCGGGCGGCACGTGGCGGGCCGCCGGCGAGGGCGTGAACGATCGCGGCGCGGGCGCGTTCGAGGTCGGAGCGCGCAGCGTCGGCTTCGCCGCCCAAGGAAAGTGGACGGCCAGCTGATGGACAGGGAAACAGCGATGACGAAGACGCATGCGAAGGCCGGCGACTGGTGGCGCGGCGCGGTGATCTACGAGATCTACCCGCGCTCCTATCAGGACACGAGCGGCGACGGCAGCGGCGACCTGCGCGGCATCACGAGCAGGCTCGGGCACATCGCTTCGCTCGGCGCCGACGCGATCTGGATCGCGCCCTTCTTCCGCTCGCCCATGGCCGACATGGGCTACGACGTGTCGGACTATCGCGACGTCGATCCGATGTTCGGCACGCTCGCCGATTTCGACGCGCTGGTGGCGGAGGCGCATCGGCTGGGCGTGAAGGTCATCATCGACCAGGTGCTGTCGCACACCGGCGACCGGCACGAATGGTTCCGCGAGAGCCGGTCGAGCCGCGACAATTCAAAATCTGACTGGTACGTATGGGCCGACCCGCGCCCGGACGGCTCGCCGCCCAACAACTGGCTGTCGGTGTTCGGCGGCCCGTCCTGGGAATGGGACAGCGTGCGCCGGCAGTACTACCTGCACAATTTCCTCGTCTCCCAGCCGGACCTGAACTTCCACAACGAAGACGTGCAGGACGCACTCCTCGACGCCGTACGCTTCTGGCTCGACCGCGGCGTCGACGGCTTCCGCCTCGACACCTCCAACTTCTACTTCCACGATCGGCGGCTGCGCTCCAACCCGCCGCTGAAGCCGGCCGCCACCGAGACGAACCCCTACAATTTCCAGGAGCACGTCTACGACAAGAACCGGCAGGAAACCCTTGGTTTCATGCGCCGGTTGCGCGCCTTGCTCGACCGGTACGGCGCGATCGCGATGGGCGAGGTGGGCGAGGGCGACGGCCTGCGCTCGCTGGAGCTGGTGCGCGCCTACACCTCCGGCGGCGACCGGCTGCACATGTGCTACACCTTCGACATGCTCGGGCCGAAATTCTCGCCCGAGCAGATCCGCAAATGCGCCGAGCCTTTCGCCACAGGGCTGGCAGAAGGCTGGCTGTGCTGGGCCTTCTCCAACCACGATGTGGTGCGCCACGTCACCCGCTGGACGCCGCCGGGCGTCGAAACCGACCGCATCGCCAAGCTGTCGATCGCGCTGCTGGTGGCGCTGCGCGGCGCCGTCTGCCTCTACGAGGGCGAGGAGCTGGGCCTGCCGGAGGCCGAGATCGCCTTCGAGGACCTGCGCGACCCCTACGGCATCCGCTTCTGGCCGGGCTTCAAGGGCCGCGACGGATGCCGCACGCCGATGGTGTGGGACGTCTCCGAGCCGAATGCCGGCTTCTCGACGGGGAAGCCGTGGCTGCCCGTGCCGGCCGCCCACATCGTCCGCGCCGTCTCGGCGCAGGAGGGCGACGAGCAGTCGGTGCTGTCGGCCTACCGCACGATGATCGCGCTGCGGCGGGGAAGCCCGGCGCTGCGCGACGGCGACGTCGAGCAGCTCGCCGCGCCCGGCCACCTGCTCGCCTTCGTCCGCGCGGCCGGCGGCGAGCGGGTGCTCTGCCTCTACAATCTCGGGGCCGCGTCCGAGAGCTGGCCGCTGCCGACCGCCTTCGCCGGCGCGGCCGCGATTGCCGCCGTCGATCTCGGCGCGCGGATTTCCGGCGGCATCGCCCGCATGCCGGCCTTCTCGGCGCTGTTCGCGCGGCTGCCCTGACTACTGCACCAGCACCGGGCGGCCGCAACTGGCTGACGTCACGCGAATGTCGGCCTCGCCGATCCGCAGGCCGAGCAGGGCAAGCAGGCCGTCGAGCGCCTCGTCGATGGCCGGGGCGGTCTGCGCCAGAAGCGCGCCGAGCGCGGCCTTCGTCGCGTCGCCCAGGCCGAGCGACAGGCCGGCGACGCTGGCCTGGAGGCGCAGGTGGGAGAGCAGCGACCGGGTGAGCGCGCCGGCGACGCGGCCGGTCGCGACCCGCTTGATCGTGCCGGACCCGATGTCGGCGGGGGCGAACCGCAGCGTCGAGAAATCCGGGCTGGCGATCTCGGCCCGCGCGTCGCCTGTGACCTTGACCAGCGGCGCGTCGAGCAGGCGCGCTGACGCGTAGGACGGCGCCTTGGTCCAGTCCGCCAGCCGGGCCGGCTCGCCGATGCGCAGGCGGGCGAGCCCCGGCCGCGCTTCGACCGTCACGGCGGGTGTGTCGGCGATCCGCGCCTCGGCCGGCGCCAGCTCGACGGCGACGGGAAGCTCGACCGCCGCAGGCAGCGCGCCGCCGGCGATCCGCAGCCTGACGAGCAGCCGCAACTGCGCGGTGCGCGCGAGCGCGCCGATCGTGCCGGCGCGAAAGACGGGCGAGCCCTGCGGCGGCTCGCCGACCGCGAGCGTGGCCGATACGCCGGCAAGGCCGCTGGCGGCGGCATCTAGGCCGAGCTCGACCTGGTGGCGCCCGTTCGCCACAGCGAGCAGGGCGGCGGCGGAGACGAGGTCGAGCGCGTTCGCCACCGGCTCCGGGCCGGCGGACCTGTCGCCGAGGGGTGCCATGTCGTAGGGGCCGAGGTCGAGCAGGCTGGCGAGACCAATTGTCCGGTCGGAGCCGGAGAGCGCCCGCGCCAGCCGGCCGAGCGCTGCGTCGGCGCGGACCGCCAAGCCGCCGGCCCTGTCGAGCGCCGCGACGAATCGGCCGAGGCCGATCTTCGAGCGGAGCAGGTCGCCATAGGTGGCCGCCTGCAGGTCGAGGTCGGTGCGCAGCGCGTCGAGCGCGCCGAGCAGGTCGACATCGGCGGCGGCGAGCGCCTCGTAGTCCATCAGCGACAGCGAGAGGCTGCTGCCCGTCAGCGCGCCGAGCGCAGCGTTGAGCGCGCCTCCGTCGAGGGCGGCGAGCCGCGAGCCGACCGACAGCGTGGCCTGCGGAATGCGTGCTGCGGTTGCCGTGACGGCGATCCTCGGCGGCGGGATCAGCGCGCCGGCGAAATAGCGTGTGCCGGTGGCGACGAGGCTGACCCGCGCCGCATTCGGCTGCGCGGCCCCGGCGGTGAAACGCCGGGCTGCCGGAATGCCGGGATCCGGCGCGTAGCTGCCGGTTTCGACGGCAAGGCGGATGTGGTTGCGTGTCCCGCCGCCTTCGGCCGGCAGCGCCGTGGCAGGCTCGGCCCCGTTGCCGGCGAGCGCGGCGGTTGCCGCGGCCTGCGCGTTGGCGGGAGCGGAGGCCGCCTCGATAGCCGCGATGTCGGCCGCTGCCTGCAATTCCCGCCGCTCGAGGAAAAGCGAGCCTTCGTCGATCGCGAATGCGGCGACGGAAAGCAGGATCGGCATGGTGAGCGCCGTCAGCGTGGCGATGTTGGCCGCGCGGGAGCGCGCGAAGCGGCCAAGGCGGCCTGCGGTCGTCTGCCTGTCGCGCGCCACTGTCAAAACCCTCCGATGCGGATGGCGGCGCGGCGCACGATCGTCACCTGCGGCAGCGGCAGCCCGTCGAACAGGTTCCAGATCGGCAGGCTGCGCGCGTCGTAGTCGAGCGAGACGACGAAACGGCCGGCCTCGCCGTCCCGCGCGCCGACGGTCAGGTGTTCCGCCTCGATCAGCGGGTAGGTGCCGGCATTCGCGGCGACGTAGTCGAGTGCGATCTCGTGGCGCTCGTCGGCCGACAGACCGGCGATCGCGGCACGCGCGGCGTCGGCGGCGACCTGCTGGAGCGAGTGGCTGGTGCCGAGATAGAGCCCGTAGGCCGCCATGCCGGCCATCAGCAGGAAATAGAGCGGCGACAGCAAAGCGAACTCGACCGCGGAGGTGCCGTGCGTCGAGCGCGCGAAGGCGGTAATCGTTGCGTTCCGCATGGCCGGACCCTCGCCGTTGCAGGCCTTCCGGTACAGCCGGAGGTTGCTCATCGGCCAATATGCAATCAAAAATAGAATCGAGGGTTAAGCGACAACCGAAAATTGCAGCATACAGCCGGTCCGCGCGGGAGGCGGACATGACGATGGCGAGGATTTTGCGGGAAGGGAAAGACTGGTCGGAGTGGCAGGATTTGAACCTGCGACCCCATCGTCCCGAACGATGATATAGCCCGTTTAGTCCGTCTCTGTTCCCTCTTTCACCTCGGTTTCGTTCTCACTCAATGTCAGTTGGTGACGCTGAATCCGTGCGCAAAGTGTGCGCCAATCTCACGCCCGCTTTTTCGTCACGGCTTCCGCTGCCTGCTTTTGGAATTGAGCGTGGTGATGCCCGTAGGTGCGCTCCAGCATCTCGCTGGTCATTCCGAGGAAACCTTGTCAATCGGCTCGGAATGGGGACCCTGGATCGGCGTGCAAACGGGACCCCTTT
>ERZ778022.1038-NODE-1038-length-44463-cov-4.388534_pt1 | contig 44463 bp, 45 predicted proteins | sample MGYA00375752_ERZ778022 | MGnify/ENA primary metagenome ERZ778022 (study PRJEB29350, sample SAMN05389826) | bioreactor metagenome | isolation source: Thiocyanate bioreactor | place: South Africa: University of Cape Town | collected 2014-04-04 ...
TGCGTGGTCAGGCGAGCTTGAGGCGGCGGGCGAGGGCGGTCTCGTCCATCGGGAAGTTTCCGCCGCGAAGCTGGCCGAGGCGGACGCCGGTGCAGCTCATCTTGAGGCGGGCGAAGTCCTCGTACCAGTCGAGGCCGGCGGCGGACTTGCCCGAGACCTCCTCCCACAGGGCGACGGTCTCCTCGCGGGTGCCCATGCCTTCGAGGTAGCGGCCGACCGCAGGGTTGGCCCTGCGGCCGTGCATCGATTCCGACAGCTCCGAGAACCAGGCGAGGTCGTGCAGCGCGCCGCCGAGCGAGGGCTGCTCCCAGTCCATCACCGCGACCACGTCGAACCGCTCGTCGAACATCATGTTGCCGATGCGGGCGTCGCCCCAGACCAGGCCCTCGGGCTGGTGCGCGGGCCAGGCGGCCTTGAGCCGCGCCAGCCCGGCCTCCAGCACCGGGCCGAAGCGCGCGCCGGATGCGGGGTCCTCGCGCCGCAGCCAGGCGACGAAGCGCTCGTACTTGTCCCACTCCTGGGCGAGGCCGCGCGGCGCATGGGCCGGGCCGGCGAGGAACGAGACGGAGTCCAGCGGCACCCGCTGGATCGCCGCGAGCTGGCGCACCGCGCCCTCCCACAGGCGGCGGCGCTGGGCCGGGGTCGCCTCGGCGAGGAAGCCGGTCTGCGAATAGTGCGGGATGCTGACCGGCACGCGGCCCTGCTTCTTCTCCATGACGAAGAACGGCTGGCCGAGCAGGGCCGGGTCCTCCTCGAACCACAGCACTTTCGCGACCTTCACCAGGCCGCCCTCGCCGAGCACCTGCATGACCCGGTACTGCTCCTCGAACAGGGTGTCGGGGAAGACGGTGAAGCTCGCCGGCCTGATCCGGACGACGCAGCCCTGGCGGCGGGCCACCCCGTCCTCGGTCCAGACGATGTCGAACAGCACGGTCTCGTGGCTCTGCCCGGCGCCGCGCGGATAGGCGAGGTCGACGATGCCCAGGTCGCGGGCCGCGGGCATCCGCGCGGAGACCCAGCCGCGCAGCTTCTCGGCCAGCCGGTCGAGGTCGCGGGTGTGGGGGGCAACGATCACGTCGGACACCGGCAGTCTCCCAGCATCGGGACGGTGATAATTCCCGATTGCGAATAATTATTCCTTATTTTGCATATGGCACGGCGTGGCCTCCGTCAAGCGGTGGCCCCCGTCAAGCGGCGGGCGGCCGGAAACGGACGACGGCGCTCAGGCGGCGCGGGGCTGGCCCAGCGCGCCCGAGAATTGCGCGATGCGGGCGCAGGCGGCCTGGAGCCGCTCCCCCGCGTCGAGGATCTGCCGGCCGGTCAGGGCGACGTTGAAGCCGGCCATGAGCAGGCAGAAGCTGGTCCGCCCGGCGGCGTCGAGCACCGGGGCCATCAGCGCCGCGACCGGATAGAGCTGGCCGGCGTCGAGCTGGGTGAGGGGAAGGACGAAGTCGTCGGTCTGCGGGGTCAGCCCCTGCGGCGAGAGCGCCCCGGCCATGTCCGCGCCCGGCTTGCGGACGAGGACGAGGTAGCCGTGGGTGCGGACGAACTCCATGCTCTCGAACATGCGCTGGCGCCGCTCGGGCGAGGGGGCGCTGTCGGTCCGCTTGAGCCAGGCCTCCGCCTCCTGCGGCGAATGGGCGAAGAAGGCCGCGGCCTGGACCGAGCGCAGCGGGCGGCGCGCGCCGAGCGGGACCGGATAGCCGACATGGCTGACCGAGGCGGCGCGGTCGCGCAGGTGGAGCATGTCGCCTTCGAGGAAATAGGCGCCGCAGACCACGTCGAAGGCGTCGGCAAGCTGGCGCATCTCGGGCTGGGCGACCTGGAGCGGCGAGGAATGCTCGGCGGCGGCGCGGCCGATCGCGGCGAGGGCGGGGCCGAGCAGATAGGTCTTGTCCGTCGCCCGGTAGAGATAGCCGACCTCGACCAGCCCGGTCAGCAGGGCGTGGCAGGTCGCCCGGCTCAGCTTGAGGGCGCGGACGATGTCGCTGAGCGCGAAGGCCTGCCCCGGATGGCTGGCCATGAAGTTGAGGATGGCCGCCACGCGCCTGACGCCGGGGGAGGAACGGGTCATAGGGTCTTTTCGCTATTTCGAACGAGGCTCGGCGTAAGAGCTGCCCGGTCATCCGTCAATACGAACCCATGCTCCACGGCGGCGATTGCCGGTAGCCTCCGCCGCCGCGATGTCGCAGGGAAGCGGCATTGACGGGTTCGCCCGGCATGGATACGATTTGGAACATTAATTCTCAACTGCGAACAAAATCGGGAGATCGGGCAGTGCCTCAGGCGGGTTTCATCGATGGCGCCTTCGTCACCGGCGAGGGCGCGGCCCTCGCGGTCCAGGACCCTTCGACCGAGGAGGTCTTCGCCGAGCTGCCCGGCCTTTCCTCCGCCCAGGCCGAGCAGGCGATCCTCGCCGCGCGGCGGGCCTTCGACGGCGGGGCCTGGTCGGGTCTGTCCGCGCAGGAGCGGGTCGCCGCGCTCGGCCGGTTCCTCGAAGCGCTCGACCGCCGCGTGCCCCAGCTTACCGAGACGATCATGCGTGAGGCGGGCTGTCCCAAGGCCAGCCCCGCGATGCTGTCGCAGGTCCAGATGCCGCTGAGGATCTCGGCCGACCTGCTCAAGCTCTACCTGACCCTGCCCGAGAGCGAGGAGAACCCGCTGCCGCTGGCCGATCGCGTGACCCCGCACGGGATCGTGCTCCAGAGCCATCGCCGCTTCACCCCGCTGGGCGTCGTCGCGGGCATCTCGGCCTACAACTTCCCGATCATGACCGCGCTGATGAAGGTGATCCCGGCGCTCGTCACCGGCAACACGATCGTCATGCGGCCGAGCCCGCTGACCCCGCTGTCGCACCTCCTGCTCGGCGAGGCGGCGCAGGAGGCCGGGCTGCCCGCCGGGGTGCTCAACGTGGTGCTCGAATCCGGGCTCGAGGGCGGGCAGGCGATGAGCACGCACCCGGCGGTCGATCTCGTCTCCTTCACCGGCTCGACCGGGGTCGGCGCGCAGATCATGGCCCAGGCCGCGCCGACGATGAAGCGCGTACAGCTTGAGCTGGGCGGCAAGTCGGCGCAGGTCTTCCTGCCGGATTCGGTCGGCGGGGCGGCGGCGGCCGCGCTCCAGGTCTGCACCGCCCACGCCGGGCAGGGCTGCGCGCTCGGCACCCGCATCTTCGTGCCCGAGGAAAGCAAGGCCGAGGTCGTCGCCCAGACGCGGGCCGCGCTCGAAGCGGTCCGGGCGGGCCGCGCCGATGATCCCGAAACGAAATTGGGCCCGGTCATCAGCGCCGCCCAGCGCGACCGCTGCCAGCACTTCACCGATGCGGCCGTGGCGAGCGGCGGCAGCGTGATCGCGGGCGGCAAGCGCCCGGCCCACCTCGCCAAGGGGTTCTTCTTCGAGGCGACCGCGCTCGACTTGCCCGACAATGCCAACCCCGCCGCGCAGGAGGAGATCTTCGGCCCCGTCGTCGGGATCATCGGCTACCGCGACCTCGACCATGCGGTGCAGATGGCCAACGATTCGAAGTTCGGCCTGTCGGGCTACGTCCACGGCAAGGACAAGCAGGCCGCCTTCAAGGTCGCGCTGGCGATCAAGAGCGGCACGGTCAACGTCAACGCCGGCATGGCTAGCGCCTATATCTCGTCGGGCGGCCAGCGGATGAGCGGCATTGGCCGTGAGCGCGGGGTCGAGGGGCTGCGGACGTTCCAGGCGCAGACCAACATCAATCTGGGAGCTTGAGGCAGATGCAGGGACTTCTCCAAGGCAAGGTCGCGGTCATCACCGGCGCGGGCTCGGGCGTGGGCCGCGCCGCGGCGCTGATCTTCTCGGCGCACGGGGCCCGGCTGGTCGTCGCCGACATCAACCAGGGCGCGGTCGAGGAGACCGCCGCCCAGGTGAAGGCCGCGGGCGGCGAGGCCGTCGCGCAGGCCTGCGACGTATCCAGGGTCGATCAGGTGGAGGCGCTCGTCGCCGCGGCGGTCGCGGCCTATGGCCGGCTCGACGTGATGTACAACAACGCCGGGCTCACCAACCTGCCCCGGCCGGGCGACACCGGCGTGCGCAAGTTGACCCAGGTCGAGCAGGACGAGATCGACCTGCTCTACGGCGTCAACGTCAACGGCGTGATCTACGGCTGCCAGGCGGCGGTGCGGCAGTTCCAGAAGCAGGCCGAAAGCGGCGGGGGGAGTGGCGGCGTCATCGTCAACACCGCCTCGGTCGTCGGCCTCACCGGCTACGGCTCGGTACTCTACAGCTCGACCAAGGGGGCGATCACCACGCTGACCCGCTCGCTGGCGATGGAGCTGGCGCCCGAGGGCATCCGGGTCAACTCGGTCTGCCCCTCGGGGATGCCGACCAACTTCATGCCCGGCGTCGCCCAGTCCGAGGCGGCGCTGGCCTCGATGTCGGCGACCCATCCGCTCGGCCGCCCGATCGCGCCCGAGGACTGCGCCAACGGCGCGCTGTTCCTCGCCAGCGACCTCGCCGCGAACATCACCGGCCACAACCTCCCGGTCGACGGCGGCTTCGCGGCGGGCCAGGTGATGCGGCGGCGGTGAGCGGGGCGGACGCCCCGGTCCTGCTGATCGCGGGCGGCAGCGGCTCGATCGGCGCGGAGATCGCCCGGCAGGCGAGCGCGGCCGGCTGGGCCGTCGCGCTCCACGGGCGGCGGCGCGAGGCGATCGACGCGGCGTGTGCGGGGCTGGAGGGCGCGCATTCGGGCCACCGCTTCGACTTCGCGCAGGCCGATGCGATCGAGGCCCTCGTCGCCGAGGTCGCCGCTCACTACGGCCGGATCGACGCGGTGATCGACTGCACGACCGGCGGGCCGGCGGGGATCGCCGGGCCGTTCGCGGGCACCGATCCCGCCGCCTATGCCGGCTTCGCCGCGCAGTCGGCCGTCGCGTTCCAGCGGCTCGCCCATGCCGCGCTGCCCTGGCTGGCGCAGCGCGGCGGGACGCTGATCGCCTTCGTCTCCGACGCCGGGGTCTTCGCCGCGCCGCGCCAGGCGCTGATCGGGGCGATGCGCGCGGCGACGATCGGCTTCGTCCGCAACCTCGCGGTCGAGGTCGCGCGCGAGGGCGTGCGGGTTCACGCGATCGCGCCCGGCTATGTCGACGGCACCGCGATCGCCCGCCGGCTGGAGGCCGCCAGCGCCGAGCGCATGGCCACGGCGCGCCGCCGCGCCGGGCTCGGCCTGCCGACGCCCGCCGACATCGCCCCGCTCGCCCTGTTCCTCTGCGGGCCGGGCGCGGCGCGGATTACCGGCCAGGTCATCAGCGTGAACGGCGGGGTCAACGCCTGAGCGATCAGGCCGCCATCTCGCCTTGACCCCGCTGCCCAGCCGTGAACACTGGTCTCAGGGAAATTCGGGAAGGATGCCATGAAGATCAACTGTCCGCTGCCGTTCGACCATATCGACCCGCCCGGCGAGTTCACCACGATGGAGGCGGTGCGCGAGGTCGGGGCCGCGGTGGAGCGCGCCGGGTTCAACGCCGGCCTCGTCACCGACCATCCCGCGCCGACCGGGCGCTGGCTCGACAGCGGCGGGCACTATGCCCAGGGGCCCTTTGTCATGCTGGCCCTGCTCGCCGCCTGCACCACGAAGCTGCGGCTCCAGACCGGCATTCTCGTCCTGCCCTACCGCAACCCGTTCGGCGTCGCCCGCGACGTTGCGACGCTCGACCGCTTCTCCAACGGCCGCGTCTCGCTGAGCGTCGGCGCGGGCTACCTCAAGGGCGAGTACCGCGCGATGGGCGTGGATTTCGAGCAGCGCAACGAGCTGATGGACGAATATATCCGCGCCCTGCGCGTCTCGCTCACCGGCGAGGAGTTCACCTTCGAGGGCACCGGCTACGTCGCCTACGGCAACCGGATCATCCCCGGCCCGGTGCAGCAGCGCCTGCCGATCTACTGCGGCGGCAACGCCAAGCGCGCGATCCGCCGCGTGGTCGACCTCTGCGACGGGTGGAACCCGTTCTTCACGACCAGCCCCGGGGTCTTCACCGAGACCACCCGCACCGTCGCCATGACCGGCGAGGAGGACCTGGCCAGCGGCATCGCCTACATGCGCGAATATTGCGACCAGGCCGGGCGGGCGGACCTGCCGGAGATCGTCCTCGGCAGCCTGACCGCGCCCGGCGAGAAGGCCGAGAACCAGCTCCTGATCGACCGCATCGGCCGCTTTGGCGAGATGGGCGTGACCACGGCGGCGATCACCGTCAACGGCCGCACCCGTGCCGAGTTCTGCGACGAGGCCGAGCGCATCGGGGCGGAGGTGATCGCGAAGATCGGATGATCTTCGCAGCCTAGGAGCGGGCCGGCGCCGCGCCTGGCTCAGCCTCGCCGAACCGGGATCACGACGCCGCCGGCTTCCGCCAGATCGTGTAGATCCGCTCCGAGAACAGCCACTGCCCGCCCTCGCGGCGGAAGCTGTCGGCATATTCGCCGAGCACCTCCTTGTCGGTCGGCCAGACCCGCCCGACCATCAGGCTGGAGGCGGTCGCCGCGTCCCCGGCCAGCTCGACCACGACGTTGTGGATCATCGGCACCATCCGGACGCCGCCGGTCGAGCTGCCGACATAGCCGGCCACGCCCTCGCGCCCCTCGACCCGGCTGCGCACGGTGGGGCCGGCGGGGTCGAACGGATCCAGCTCGCGCACCTCGAAGGCGCCGTCGGCGGTGAACAGCGCGGCGCAGCCTTGCGGATCGCCGCGGCGGATGTGCAGCGCATAGCGGTGGACGAGGTCGGTGACGGCGGCGCGGTCGGTTTCGCTCATGGGTCGTGCAGTGCCACGGCGGCGGACCGCTGGCCAGAGCCGCGCCCGATCCGCTGCCCGGGCGATCCGATATGGCCGTCTTACACCGCCCCTCGACACCGCGCCCGGCGCCGCTTCATCATCGCCCGACCGCCCCCGGACTTGCCCCCTGCGGCAGCCCGACGCGCCCCACGGCGCAGTGCCCACGCGCGCCTGCCGGATTGCGGAACATCGGCGTCGGAATTTGACACCGTTATTCCTTTATCGTTGCCCAATGAAACGCTCCGTGGCATATTCATCGAGGGGGGTGTTCAAGGGAAAAATCGACTCCCCCAGGGGAAGATCGCGCGGCGCATGCCGCGCGAGGGACATGGGAGAGCCGCATGAACATCTGCACAGGAGGATTCCGTCCACGCTCCCGGCGCGCGCTGCTGCTCGGCGCCGCGCTGATCCTGCCGGCGACCGCGCTGCCGGCCCTCGCGCAGGACCGCGCCCCGGCCGAGGAAGGGGCCGGCAACAGCAACGAGATCCTGGTCACCGCCCAGCGCCGCACCGAGCGGCTGGAGGAGGTGCCGATGTCGGTCCAGGTCGTCAGCCAGGAGACGCTCAGCAGCATCGGCGTCAACACGGTGCGCGACCTCCAGAACGTCACCGCCGGGCTCCAGGTCGGCAACAGCGGCTCCTATCCGCAGGTGGCGATCCGCGGCATCACCACGATCAACGCCGGCACCTACGAGAACAACGTCGCGGTCTTCGTCGACGACCTTTACCAGTTCACCCCGCAGATCCTGAACATGGACCTGCCCACGGTCGACAGCATCCAGGTGCTCAAGGGGCCGCAGGGAACGCTCTATGGCCGCAACGCCACGGGCGGCGCGATCCTGATCAACACCAAGGACCCGACCGACCACTTCGAAGGCAACATCGAGGGCACCTACGGCAGCTACAACGACCGCCGGGTGCGCGGCTATGTCTCGGGGCCGCTGTCGGACTCCATCGGCGTCATCGTTTCCGGCAACCTCCGGCACACCGACGGCTTCTACAAGCGCCTGAGCCCGACCACGCCGGGCACCTTCGACGGGCGCGGCCTCGGGCTTCGCCAGGAGGCGATCCGGGTCAAGCTGAAGGCCGAGCTGAGCGACAGCTTCCGGGCGACGCTGGCCTACAACTACCTGCATGCCAGCGATCCGCGCGGGGTGTTCTTCACCGCCACCGAGAACGTCACGACCAGCCCCCTGCGGCCCGCCGGCCTCGGCGAATACGCGGGCGACGTCTTCGCGCTGGACCTGAAGCAGCACGAGGGTTCGCTCAAGCTCGAGTGGGATACCGGGATCGGCACCTTGCGGTCGATCACCGGCTATACGGCGGGCAACCTGGTGACGACCTACGATTTCGACGGCTCCTATGCCGCGAGCAGCTATTCCGATTCCGAGATCCACGATCGGACATGGCAGCAGTCGGTCGACTTCAACATTGATGCGATCGACCGGCTCGACCTCGTGCTGGGCGGCAATTACTACCACATCACGACCGGCTATGCCCCCGGGCGGGCCAATGCCGCCTACCTGGCGCCGACCGGCGCGGCTCCGGGCACGCCGCTGTCGGCCTACCAGTTGTACCAGTCGATCGACTTCCGCCGGACCAAGCAGGCCTGGGCCTTGTTCATCGACGGCACCTATCACCTGACCGACCGGCTCAGCATCACCCTCGGCGGCCGCTACAGCGAGGAAACGCAGGACGTCGCCGCCGAAAAGAGCTTCTATTGCCGGACCGCCGGCGGCTGCGCCGGCGGCATTCCGGTGGGCGGGGTGACGTCGACGCTCTACACCTTCGCCCAGTCCGCCCAGAGTTCGAAGTACAGCAAGTTCACCCCGCGCGCCTCGATCCGCTACGAGATCGCGCCGCGCACCAGCATCTACTTCGCCTATTCCGAGGGCTTCCGCAGCGGCGAGTGGAACTCGGTGCCCCCGGTCGACAACGAATGGGCCCCTGGCGGCCCGCTCGGGGCCTGGTTCAACACCGGCCAGGTCGGCCAGGAATCGGTCCGCGCCTACGAGATCGGCATCAAGTCGGCGGGCCGGCGCCTGCGCTTCGAGGCCGCCGCCTTCCACTACGACTACTCGGACCTCCAGCTCAGCTCGACGGCCTTCGTCGGGACCCCGCCGCTGGCCGTGGTGGCGTTGCAGCAGGTGCCCAAGGCCAAGGTCTGGGGCGTCGAGGCCAGCTTCGACTATGCCGTCACCGACAACTTCAACATTCGCGCCGGCGCCACCTGGCTCCATGCGCGCTACGGCGAAGGGGCGGTCTGGTACGGCTCGGGGGTCAACGTCTTCGCCTCGACGACCGGCTATGCGCCCAACGCCGACCCGCTCAAGGTCTTCCCCAACGTCACCGGGATCGCCCAGGACATCTCGGGCCTGCAAATGGCGCGGGCGCCCAATTTCTCGGCCTACTTCGGGTTCGACTACAACATCCCGATCCGGGAGGGCGGCATCCGCTTCGCGGCGAACGTGAAATATACCGACAGCTACGCCGTGACCGAGCCGGGCGTCTGGGGCGGCGAGACGGTCACGTCCTATCAGTGCAAGAACGGCTCGCTGAGCGGGTCGGCCTGCACCGGCATTCCCTTCGTCAGCACCAGCTACCTGCCGGACAACACCATCCTGCTGGCCGGCTCGTCCTATGTCGGCCGCGCCAGCGAGCAGCGCGCGCGGCAGCCCAAGTTCGCCCTGCTCAACGCCTCGATCACCTGGACCGACCCGACCAACCACTATTACGTCCGGCTCTGGGGCAACAACCTGACCGACGTCACCTATCGCCAGCACTATCGGGCCGGATCGACCACCTACGTTCCGATCGGCGAGCCGCGTACCGTCGGCGGGACCATCGGCGCCAAGTTCTGACCGCTTCCTCCTGAGCCTTGGCCCTCCCGCGAGCATATCGCGGGAGGGCTTTTTTCGGCTTTCGCCCGCCCGCGCCCCGTGCGCGAATTGACCCCCTCCGGCCACGCGGTAAGGTCGCCTTTCCACAGCAGGAGAGGCAGATGTACAGCCACGTTTTCGTCGGCAGCAACGACCTGGACCGGTCGAAGGCCTTCTACGACGCGCTGTTCGGCGCGGTCGGCGGCAAGCCCGGCACGATGGACCCCAAGGGCCGCCTGATCTACGTGCACAACGGCGGCATGTTCATGGTCACGAAGCCGATCGACGGCCAGCCGGCCACGGCGGCGAACGGCGGCACGATCGGCTTCGCCATGGCCAGCCCGGCCGAGGCCGACGCCTGGCACGCCGCGGGCGTCGCCGCCGGCGGCACCGCGATCGAGGACCCGCCGGGCGTCCGCAGCGCCGACTTCGGCGACCTCTACCTCGCCTACCTGCGCGATCCCGACGGCAACAAGCTCTGCGCGCTCCACCGCGTGGCCCGATAGGAGTCAGTCTCATGACCATCATGTCCGTCCGCTTCGGGACCAACGACGTCGCCCGCGCGCGCGCCTTCTACGACGCCACCTTCGCCGCGCTCGGCGTGGCCAAGTCGGATGTCCCCGCCGAATATCCGATGGCGCTCTACCGGATGCCCGGCGGCCCCGCCTTCCTGATCGGTCCGGCCCGCGACGGCCAGCCCGCGACCCACGCCAACGGCGGCACGGTGATCTTCGCCGCCGACAGCGACGACGCGGTCAAGGCCTGGCACGCCGCTGGTCTCGCCCAGGGCGGCACCTGCGAAGGCCCGCCCGAGGCCAAGCCCCAGGCGCGCGGGGCCTTCGGCGCCTACCTGCGCGATCCCGACGGCAACAAGATCGGCTGCTATCACGGCCTGTCGATGGGCTGACGCGCCCCGCGCGGCACTTATCCACCCGATTTCGCCGCCCGGCGCGGCAGGATCGGGTGGACGAGCCGCGCGCGATTCTGCAAGGGCCTTAGACCATGTGGCAGCTCTACCAGTTCCCCCTATGCCCGTTCAGCCGCAAGGTGCGCCTGCTGCTGAGCGAGAAGGGCATCGGCTACGAGCTGTGGCGCGAGAACCCGTGGGAAGGCCGCGACGAGTTCCGCAACATGAACCCGGCGGGCCGCACCCCGGTGCTCCACCTCGCCGAGCGCGGGCTGACCCTGGTCGACAGCCGGGCGATCTGCGAATATTTCGAGGAAACGGTCGACAAGAACCCGATGATCAACGGCACGGCCGCCAACCGCGCCGAGATTCGCCGGCTGGTCGCCCTGTTCGACGAGAACTTCTACGCCGACGTCACCGAGCCCCTGCTGGTCGAGCGGATGAAGAAGCGCATCATCCTGCGCCAGTCGCCAGACAGCCGCGCCCTGCGCGAGGCGATGAAGCTGGCGCACGAGCACCTCGACTATATCGACTACCTGCTCGACAACCGCCCCTGGCTGGCCGGCGCGACGATGAGCCTGGCCGACCTCGCGGCGGCGGCGCAGATCTCGGTGGCGGACTACCTCGGCGGGCTCGACTGGTCGAACCACGAGCAGGCCAAGGGCTGGTACGGCGTATTCAAGAGCCGCCCGAGCTTCCGCCCGCTCCTTGCCGAGCGGATGGAGGTGATCCAGCCGCCGAGCCACTACGCCGACGTGAACTGGTGAGGTTTTGCTGCATGGATCGCCGCTACTGACGTAGCGGCTAGGATCAGGCGCCGCCTGATCCGGTCAACGCGCCGACGACATCTTCCCGCCAAAGCGCCCGTGCTTGCGGAACTGCACCATCCAGCGGTCGAGGAACAGACCCAGCGGCCGCGCCGCGATGCCGAAGTCCTTCAGCCCCGGCAGCTTGCCGCTGGCGACGTTGCCGCCCTTGAGCAGCGCCCACTGATCGCGCGTGAGCGGCGCGCCGGGCGCCCAGCCGGTCGCCGTGGCGAAGGCTCCTGACAGGGCGTCGGGCAGGGGCAGGAACAGCCGCTTGCGGTCCTGCGCGGCGGCGATGCGCTCGTGCAGCTCGAGCATGGTCAGGACCTCGGGGCCCGCCAGCTCGCAGGTCTTGCCGCCGAAGGTCTCCGGCTGGTGGATCGCCGCGACCACGGCCTCGGCCGCGTCGTCGACGAAGACCGGCTGGAGCCGCGCCTGCGGCCCGAACACCGGCAGCACCGGCAGGGCGGCGATCAGCCGGGCGAACATCGTGACGAAGGCGTCGTCGCCGGCAAACAGGATCGAGGGGCGCAGGATCGTCGCCTGGGGAAAGGCGGCGAGCACGGCGGCCTCGCCCGCGGCCTTGGTCCGCGCATAGGCGACCTCCGACTCCGGATCGGCCCCGTTCGCCGAGACGTGGACCAGCGCCCGCGCGCCCGCGTCCCGCGCGGCGGCGGCGACCTTGCCCGCGCCAGCGCCTTGCAGCGCGTCGAGATCGCCCGTGAAGGCCCCGACCAGGTTCACCACGGCTTCGGCGCCCGCGAGCAGGGCGGGCAGGCTCTCCGTCCGGGTGATGTCGCCGCGGACGAACTGGAGCTGGCCGAGCGCGGCGAGCGGCTTGAGCGAGAAGGCCCGCTCGGGCCGGCGGCTGACGATCCGCAGCCGCGCCCCGCGCGAGAGCAGCTCCTGCGCCAGATGCCGTCCGAAGAACCCGCTGCCGCCCAGCAGCACGACCAGCTTGCCGTACAGCCTGTCGTTCTTGCGCTCACCCGCCATCGTGAAGAGACTCTACCGTTTCGCCAATGATCTGCCGCCGCCATTGCACGGCCCCGCGCCCAGGCGCAACCGGCGAATGGCGGCATTTGCACGCGACCTGCGATCCGCCCGTTGACAACCGCCCGCCCCGCCCCTATCCGCGCCCTCCTACCTCGGCGGAAGCGCGAACCGGCGCCTTCGCCCCGTGCCCAGATGGCGGAATTGGTAGACGCACCAGCTTCAGGTGCTGGCGCTCGCAAGGGCGTGGAGGTTCGAGTCCTCTTCTGGGCACCAATACTGGCTCTGGCAACGTCCAGATAAGTCCAGTAAGCGGCTGGTTTCACAGCATTTCTTGACCGAGAATCGCCAGACACCGTCCGGCGACATCCGGCCAAGAGCACCAAAAACCACCCCCCTTTGGTGGTTCATTTGGTGGTCACGGATCGACCCGGCTTTGCTGGGAAAACGATATGCTGACCTACATCCAGATCAACGCAGCCAAGCCAAGGGATAAGGAGTACGCCCTCTCCGACTCTCAAGGCCTCTATCTCACCGTCCGACCCAACGGCTCGAAGCTATGGCGCTTCAAGTACCGTTTCCTTGACAAACAGAAGACGCTCCATCTCGGAGGGTGGCCAACCATCAGCCTCGCGGACGCCCGCGTCCGGCGCGACGAGGCCAAGAAGCTCGTGGCAACTGGGATCGATCCCGCGCTGGAAAAGAAGCGCTCCCGCATCGCTGCCAAATATGCCGCGGCCAACACCTTCCAGGCGGTGGCCGAGGAATGGCTGGTTAAATGCGAGCGGGACGGCCTCGCCAAGGTAACGATCGAGAAAATCGCGTGGCTGCTTGCCAAGGCCTACCCCGTGATCGGCAGCATCCCCATCGCGCAGATCACACCGCACGAGGCACTCGCCGTCCTGCGCAAGGTCGAGGCCACTGGAGCCTATGAAAGCGCCCGGCGAATGCGAAGCGTGCTGAGCCGCGTCTTCCGCTACGGCGTAGCGACCGTGCGCTGCGACAAGGACGTCGCTGCGGACCTACGCGGAGCGATCGCAGCGCCCAAGGTCAAGCACTTCGCAGCAATCACGAGGCCATCGGAGGTCGGAGCCTTGTTGAGGGCCATTGACGGATACAGCGGGCACAAGGTGACGATTATGGCAATGCGCCTGTCTCCGCACGTCCTGCTTCGCCCAGGCGAACTCAGGCAGGCCGAATGGACTGACATCGACTTCGATGAAGCCATTTGGTTCATCCCCGCCGAACGGATGAAGATGCGCAGGCCCCACCGCGTGCCACTGTCACGACAGGTGATCGCGATGCTGAAGGAACTGCACGAGCACACACATTGGTGGAAATACCTGTTCCCGTGCCTCGGAAAGCCGCGGAAGGCGATGTCAGAGAACGCCGTGAATCAAGGCCTGCGCAAGCTCGGTTACACCACGAACCAGATGACTGCCCATGGCTTCCGGGCAATGGCCGCGACCCTTCTCAACGAGATGGGCGAATGGCATCCCGACGCGATCGAGCGGCAACTCGCGCATGTCGATACCAACCAGGTGCGGCGGGCCTACGCCCGCGGCGAATATTGGGATGAGCGCGTGCAGATGATGCAGCGTTGGTCCGACTATCTCGACACCCTGCGGGATGGTGGCAAGGTCTTGCGACCCGCCTTCCCTGCGATCCAGCGCGCATCCTGACAAGAAGCAATCGGTCGCGGACGTCGGCACGGACAAAATGCCGACGTCCGTGAGGATACAGGGCGAGAAGTGCACACAAACTCGCCCGCCATATGGAATTCTCGTTACGCAGGAAGTTGGGCATCAAGGCCGAAGCCGTCCGCAGTACATCCTTGGCGGCGATTGGCGACATTGAAGACCGACTGCAGTTATTCCGAAGTCAATCGATGCAGACATTCGTTCGGAAGGCGCGTACTGTCACTATCGCAGGTCGCCTTAGCTAAGCAGCTCGGACTTCTGCGAGACCTACCCTCAAACCAAGCGGGACGAGGACCGTCGAGATGAGCCGCGCCTGGCTTGCGTGCATCGAGTCGCCGGGTGCCTTGACCTCGACAAAGCGGACTTCATCATCTCGCCAAAGCGTAAGGTCCGGCCATCCAGCGCGAAGGTCATAAGAAGCCTCCGCGAACAGCTCGGCAATCGGACGCAGACCTGAACCACCGAGACAATTGAACAGCCCAACCACGTGATCGCGTTGCACCTGCGGGTAGAACCTTGGAGTGTCGCCGGCACTTGCAGCGATGACCGCCCAATTGCGCTCGATCTGCTCCGGTGAAGCCTGCTCGATCGCTGCAAGAAGTTCGCTGTGCTCAAACCGGTCCTCCGGAAAGGCCACGTTCTTGGCATAGAGCGCTTCGATAAAGGTATCGGCATGGCGGACCGGGAGCACCTTGAACGATGCGGCCTTGATCAAAGTCAGAATGAGGCCGCCCTCGGCGGCACAACCGTGCCAGCCTTCGGCCTGGTAGTGGTCCAGGGTAGCTAACTCGACCGGCTTGTAGGCATCCGAACGATGGAAGCGCCAGTCCTTCCCGCCGCCGTCCAGCTGAACCACTTCGTGCTCGATGCCAAATCGCTGTGCCTGCTTTTCGAAGCGACTACTCTTCGTGATGGAAGGCTTGGCACCTTTCCGCGATTTTGGTTGCTGGAGCTTTGCCAATTTCCTTGCGACACCCACCTGAGGATCGATCGACAATGCTCTGTCATAGGCGTCGATCGCAGCTTCCAATTCCCCGGCCTGTTCGTGCATTTCGCCACGAATTCTCAGCGCGCGCGCCTGCCTCCAGCCTTCGCCAGAAGCCAAGGCAACGTCGAGCCCAGCGAAGAGGGCAGCACGCAAATCCGGTGAAGGATTTTGGTCCAACGACCCTGCAACCGAACGAATGACGTCTATGTCGCCGATTGCGATCCTGCCGCGCTGCCACCCTTCGCGGTCCAGCATTTCGCCATCGAAGCCGTATCCTACGCGTTCTTCATCCTGACCGACCAGGACGACACTCCGGTTGGCAGAATCGATCTCGTAGGAATTGGTCCAACCGGTCTCCTGCATCCAACTCGCGATCTCTTGCCCCACCTCGAGATCGAACAGAAAATGGCGATTGCTGTCAGGGCTACCGGGAGCATGGAGTGTCTGGCAGATTGCAAAACGGCCGTCGCCTGAGATCCCGCTGGGCCCAAGGTTCGCCGAGAACTCGCGCTCGAGGAGCTTCTGTCCGTCGGCACGGAAGGCGCAAAGGCGGCCATTCAATCCATCACCGAACATCCAATCGCTGAGGATGAACGTGCCGTTGTCGGCAACATGACCGTCCTGCGGTCGCTCGAGACGCCCCGTAGCCAATGTCGCGCCACTATCGCTCAACAGAGTCCATGTCCCGTGTCCCTCATACCGATGACCGCCAGTTGTGCCCTCGGGGTTTCTGTCCAGCCAAATGAGGTGAAACCTGCCATTTGACGATGCGGCGTGGGGGCCAAAGAAGTCGAGTGCAGGGATACTGACCAGGCGATGGGAATAGGGTTCGATTTCCAGCGGACTGGCGAACTCTGGCTGCGCGGGCGTCTTGTCGCTCGGACCATCGCCGCCGAACAAGCGTTTGAGGAACCCTTTCATGCGGCCGCGTTCAAAGAATTCTGCAATTGGGCAATCGCCTCGACGACCGCATCAAAGGGCGGCGGCTCGCCGAATATCATGGTGCTCATGGCGCGATAGTCCTGGCGCAAGGCATCCGTCATCTCTCCCTCCGGGCACAAGGCAAATGTCGGGGCCTGCGCGGTAGCCAGGTCGAAGTCCGGGCGATTGAAGAACATGCGGGCATGGGCGACGCAGTCTTCGCCAAGCGCGCGGTTTGCCAGGGCCGCTTGGCCGATCTCCGATTGGAGCAGGCGGAACAGGTCGTAATAGTGGCGAGAAATGCGCTGACCGTCGCCCCGTAGGAGCCCTCGGGTTTCGAACCATCGCCTCAGGCCATGCAGGATGACGACCTTGTCCCAGAAGGTTCGTTCGGCATCGACCACAGTAATGCCCGGGACGGCGAGGTCGAGGTCGATGGCGTCAGCGTCGACATAGGGCACAATGGTTCGGACAGAATTGGGATCGAGCGCCGACTTTGCGCCTGATTCGATCTTCACCGACTTGGCGATGTAGGCATCCTCGGGGGTGATGCTGGGATATACGAGGAGCAAGGTCTGGCCATCCCGAGCGTCGGCCTCGACCCGAATTGACTGCGCTTCGAGGTCTGTGCGCGCGCAGGTATCGGCGCAGATCTGCGCGAGGCGCGCCTTCATTGGTCCGTTGATATGTGCTTCGCAGGCGGCCTTGATCGCATCGAGTGCTGCCTCACGCTTTTTGCGGCTCAGCGCTGCCAGTTCCGCGATGGTCGCGGGCACGCCAAGATCATCGCGGAAGACCGTAACGTCGATGTCTTCCGAAAACCGCTCAATCAGCCCAAACCCTTTCGACAGCGAAGTTCCACCCTTGAACAGCAGCCGGGGTCCGTCCTCGATCCCGTTGAACAGGGCATCAAGGGTCCAGCAGACCCAGAAATCCTTCTCGACGTTCTGCGGGGTCGTGCCGAGCCGTTGCGCAGTTGCGGTAAAGAGGCCTGTGCGGGTGGGCGTGTCTGCGCGCAGAACTTCATCGAATGCGGAGTTCATTCGCTGGACGCTTCCGATACGAGCGGACGGAGCAGCTCCTGCATCCATGCCGGGAGCGTTGGCAGCCCCTCGGCAAGATCAGCGCGCAATGCTGCGCCGTGGGCGGGATTGCCGAGAAGGATGGCGAGACGCTGGCGCCATTGTCCGGTGTCGTCCGTCGACATTGTATCGCGCAGCCAGTGCAGCGCCTGGACGATCCTCATGGCCGGGCGTCCCGCCCAATAGAGTTTGCTTGCCGCGGTCATTTTGAACTCGATGGTGAGATTGCCGAGTTTGATCGACTTGGGCCGCGCTTCGCTGTGAACGACGATCTTCGCCGGTACTGCATTGGTGAAGCCAAGATCGTTGGCGGCCGTCATTCCGTCGACCAGGACACGGATCTGATCACGCCGCGCGACGGCGTCGATGACCGCACGCGGATCAGGTGCGCTATCCTGCCGGGTCAGACTATTGAACTGCGGCTTGTCATAGAGACCACGATCGATCCGGCGCAGCTCGCCCCATTTGACCAAACGCTGGAGGGTCTTGTCGACCGCATCACGGCCGGCAAGGTCGAGGAAGTCGGCCGGTGTCCAGACTGTGTTCGCCGCCGCTCGGCTTACACGGTGGAGGATTTGCGCTTTCAGTCCAGGTGGGATTGTGTCCATGTCCGAAATATGTAGCATAACTTCGGACACAATCCAAATCGCCATTGTCCGAAAAATGTAGACGGATTTCGGACGGGGGTGGTGACGAAAACCGTCTCCCCCGGCCAAAGCAGATCAAACAGCTTATGGATGAAAGGGAACGTAAGGCTCGGCCTTCTCATTGAAGAACCGGGACGCCACCGCTGGCCCATTCGTAAGGGCCAGTTCCTTCGCCACATTTGGCAGCTCTGCCTTCGCCCGCTTCACGTCGTCCAAACCGATCGGACCATCGGGCAGCAGTGGCGCGTTCAAGCGCATGAGTCGATCACGGCCAATGAGTAGCCCAGCTTGCCCAAGCGCATTCTGGCTGGAGAGATGCATTGCTGACGAAACGATATCGCGCCAGTGCCACAATCCTCCGCGCAGGACCTGTGCATCCGAAATCGTCATTTCGGCGTCACCGCATCCCAGCGACAGGATATCGATCTGATCGCGATCGAGTTCGTTGCAACTGAGCGCATCGACCAGTGCGACCATCACCGGATTGTTTGCCCACACGCCTCCGTCTGCGAACCGTCGCTGCCCATCCCTGTAGATCGAGAAATAGGTGGGAGCAGCAGATGTCGCGAGCGCGACTGTGACCATTTCTTCGCGCCAATCGAGCTTGAAATCGGGATGATGCGGCGTCTTGAATATGTTGACCTCGGTGAAGCCGTCGAACGAAGGAATGCAAAGTCGGCGCTGGGCATCTCCAAAAGGGCGCGCGCCAAAAATCCGGCGCAGTTCACGTTCAAGTGGGTCTCGGTCATACTGGTAATATGCCAGTGATCGAGCTTTGGCCCAAAGTCGCTTGAGCCCTACCAAGGGCGGCCTGGCCGATGGAAAAATCTCTTCGCCGTGATCAAAATAGACCTGGAGGATCTCGGAGGCAGGCAGCCCGATCGAAAGCCCGAGGGCAATTATTCCCCCCGTGGATGTACCCGCAATCAGGTCAAAATAGTCACCAGCGGAGTGTCCGCCCAGATACTGCCGTTCAAACTCCGCCAGAATCGACGCGGGCAAGATTCCCCGAATGCCACCGCCATCGATGGACAGGATCCGAAATCGCTTACCCTCCGGCCACGGCAATTGTCGCCGCCGCTCACCCAGCGTTCCATCAGACCGCCGCAATGGCCTTTGGTCGCTGGGTTCCATCCAACTCCTCCTGTGTCGGGTGCCGGCCACCGCCCGACCATTTTCCGGTCAGTAACCAGCCTTCATAGAAGTAGAGATACCGTGCGGCCCAAGGCACCGTCGTTTCGGCCAACAGGTCCGATAGCGTCCACTCGCCATTGAACGGATCGAACAGGCACAAGTAAGGCAAGGATTGCTCCTCACGGTTTACATAGACGTGCGGGATCGGACCTTCTTCATATTCGGGATGGCGTTCCAGACGTGGCGATAGCACCTGAACGCGCGGCTGCACGTTGAGAATGGAGAAGTTTTCGATCGCAAGCGGGACTTCATAGCCGATCCGCACACGGTAGCGTTTGCAGACCGGGTCTAGCGTTCCTTCCCAGACCGCTCGGCGCCCGATCCGTTGCACAAGCGCAAAATCCGGCCAGCGTTGCTCCATCGCCGCGATCTGGGTCTCGATCGAGATCAGTCCCGGAACCATTCGCCGCCCATGTTGGTGCTTGCCCGAGCCGGAGTGCAATTGGTTGCGATAGCAGCGGCAGTCACGCCGGCGTGAACCCTGCCGGTGGGACCGAACCGCATCGCGCCCTTCTCCATGGCGACACGGCTACGTTCCATGTGCTCATTTATCGCGTATTTTGCCGCGGTTTCTCCGAACAGATCGTTGAGAATCGTGTTTGCTTCGGTGAGCGAGATGTTTTCCGTCCGCAGGCGAACCAATTGCCGGACCAGATACTCCAGATCGCGCACATACTCATTCTGGTCTGGCAACGCGCCGGGCCAACGATCGGTAAAAACATCCGGGATGTAAGCAGGGTTGCGAACATCGATACATAGATTGTGTGCGCTCCGCTCCTGAAGGCGCTGCGCAATGTGCCGGGAAATCGAGACGACCTCCTCCAGCAAGCCTGCGCCTACAGGGGCCACTTCAAGGGCCAATGCTGCCAGCACCACAGAGGGCGGCTTGCGCTTCGAACGGTTGCGAAACCGCACGTCGCGATTGCGCTTGATCAGCTGCAGCGCGACGACGCGAGCAGCCTTTTCCGACAGCGGAACGCGGTCGGGCAACGGATCGACGTCGGCCTTCGCGACCGTCCGTCCGTCAGCCAGAGCTCGGGATTCAAAGATCGCAGCAAAAACCGGATCGTATGCCGTCTGGGCGTTGAAGTGGTCGGCAAAGCCCCAAGGATTGACAGGCTTATGATAGCTTTCAAGCGGCTGCTGCTTGAAATGGAAAAGATGCCCCGCTTTCTCGGGCGCCGCCGTCAGCCGCGAAATGGGCATCAAGTCGACGCGGACACCATCGTCGTATTCGACGGTCACGCACCGCGAGTTTCGCGTTACCCGTCCATAATAACGGGACCCCGGTTCGGCGTTGATCGCTTCGAACAGCAGGTTGAGAATCCTCTCGGGATCGCTGTTGGTGGGAACATCGAGTTCCATGACCACATCAACGTCATGCTGATCCTTCGAAACGCTCGAGGCAATCGCTGTTCCCGTCGCGAAGCTGCCCCCTGGGTAGCAGGCGATCACCTTGTCCTGCAGTGGGCTGCCAGAACGATCAACATAGCTGCAAAGCGCCTCGAAATGCTGTTGCGCTTCGTCGTGCTTCGTAGGCGACAACTGGACGCGGCGAGCCACGTCCATAAGCATCGCGTCGGCGAAGCTCGGGGTCGGCAGGCGCTCGGGGCGCGGACGGATCGGATCGAAAACGGTCATTATGCCCCCTATTTGGCGCAGGTGGCAAAGCCCAAGATCGGCAGACTTCGCCTTACAGGATCGTAAGATACACCGAACGACCGGCGCAGTCAACCAATCTGCCGTAAATGTTCGATTGACCGAACGACGCAGCTTTCCTACAGGCGCGCGGGTGTGTTACTCTTAGGGGGCTGGGAGAGTGCCATGTCGCTCGCGATGAAATTGCAAAAGCTGCGGACCCAACGAGGTCAATCCCTACAGGTGGTTGCCGATGCAGTGGGGGCTTCGAAGGCGCACATATGGGAATTGGAAAAGGGAACGACAAAGAATCCCTCGATCGAACTTCTGAAGGGCCTGGCCGAACATTTTGGGGTGACGATTGCTTCGCTGGTTGGCGAAGACCCTTCTGAAGCGGAAGACGAGCAGATGGTCGTCATGTACCGCGATCTGCAAAAACTCGATCCCAAGGACAGGCAGTTCATCGAAGCGATGATCGAGACCATGAAGAAGCGCGGGGGTAAGACAACAGATGCAGATTGATCGGGTCGAGCTTGCTGACTGCACCTCACCCGAGCGCATCATCGCAGAGATTCTGCGGCAGGTCCCTGATCTCCCAATTCCCGTTCCAATCGAAGAACTCGCTACCGCAGTCGGAATCACGACCATCCACAGGATGGCAACTGACAACTTCGAAGGCGGATTGATCACCCAGCCAGAGCGCCGAGATGGTGTCATCCTGGTCAATGGCAAAGCCAATAGGCTGCGACAGCGATATACGATCGGGCATGAACTTGGGCACTACCTTATCGCCGCCCACCAGCCACGACGTTCGGGCCAGTTCACTTGCTCAAAATCCGACATGAGCATTCGCAAGGCCGATCGTGACGACCGTGCTCAACGGATGGAAGCAGAAGCCAACCGTTTCAGCGCGGGTATGTTGATGCCATTGATCAAGTTCAAGGCGGACATGCGCTCTCAGGGCGGACCAGACCTGAACCATGTCGTAGCACTGGCCGCGACCTACGATGTCAGCAAGGAAGCGACGGCAATTCACTATTCGTCCTATCACCACGACCCGTGCGCCATCATATTGTCGCAGAATGGCTTGGTGAAACGGGTGTACAAATCCCCTCGATTCCCTTTTGTGGAAGCCGCGATAGGCAAGCCGCTACCGCACAATTCTTTGTCCGCCAGCTACCAAGATGGCGACGCAGCTTGGGACCAAGTTGACAGAGGGGTCTGGCTTGCAAGGCTTGGGCACCCCGCAACAATCGACGAACAAGCTCTGTGTCTGGCGAATGGGTGGAAGATGACCATGTTGTTCGTCGAAGACAGCGAGGCCGACGGCGACGCAGAGGTGCGCGACACGTATGATGTTTGGGAAAACCCTCGCTTTCCAGGCAAAAGCCGACGCCGCTGACCGAATTGAAGCCCGATCTGTATCCAGCGAACTTTGGCTCTGCCCTACCAGCGACCCGCTCTACTCGGTTCACGCGCCATCGCCGACCTCGTTGGCAGGCTCGGCCGCCGCAAACTCCTCTGGCACGACAAGTTGATAGGCTGCCGCATAGCGACCGCCTTCGACCAGCATGCGCGGCCCCTTGCCCATGTCGATACCCGCGCGATCGATGTGCGGTAGCCACCGATGCCGATGGCGGTCGGCGAACAGGAAGAACAGCCGCTTCACCTTTATGCTCTTGCAGGCGCCCAGCAAGGCACTCAACCGGCCGGGGCGCAGCGTCGCCAGTCCCTGGAAAAGCATGTCGATCTTGTGAAAGCTCTCCTGGTCGGGAAGTTCGTTCAGGGCTTCGAGCACCGCGCGCTCGGGGGTCGAGCGCCGCATTGGCCAGTCCCAAGGGTTCGGCCCAGTCCCTGACGCAGGGTCAAAGTCATGGTCTTGGATTCCAAGAGAATTCGAACCGAACAACTGCCTTCGCCGCATCACAAAATGAGCGTCGAGAGTCAGCCTCGACAGCCAAGACGGGACGTCGCCGTAGAGATAGACGTCCGCGCTGCGACCGAGGCCGAGATAGTGGCTGTGCCCTTCAAGGCTCAGTGCGCTCATGCCGCCGACGTGGAAATCATAACCCATGATCCACTGGGCCGAGAGCACCGCCATCTTCCATTCGACAACATTCCCCGGTGGCTTGCCCGGGTAGGGGCGGCGATAGACGCCACGTGCGACACGCTCGAGCCAGCCATCTCGATCATAGTTCGATGCCGAACTTTTGGCGACGTCGTGGGTCCCCAACCATTGCGAGTCGACCAGGAAGCCAGCCGGAACCCGATCAAGAACATATTTTAGTCGATTGCGATTTGGTTCGGCCATGATGGCCTAAATAGCAAATTTTCAAAATTTCTGCAAATCGGATTTCGATGATCGAGGATTTGGTACGCCTTAGGTAGACTAAAACCACTCAAGGTAAAATTGGGGCCGTAGCGCCACACCTGATCGGCATTCCCGGATATCAGGGCACGGGGCCTCACCCCTGCAGGACAATGACACGCAACCATCACAGCGTCCTCGCTTCGATCTGGTTGAGATAGCGAAACTCCGGTGCGCGAACGCCAGCGATACGACGGATTTCGACGAGCTGCGGGGATTCGAAGAAGGCGCGAGCCGCGTCGAGCGAAGTCCATTGCGAGAAGTGGACGACCTGACGGGCATCCGTGTCGTAGGCCAGCAGTTGATAGGCGATCTCTCCAGCTTCGCGCCGGATCGCGGCCGCATCGTCGAACACGGCCTTCCACTTATCGTAGTCTTCGACTTCATGAATGATGAGGACATAGGGCTGCTGGGCATCGCCCTTGGAAAAGCTCATGCGCCAGCTCCGTTGATTGCCAGGAGATCGATGACGAAGCCCACCCACATCGCGAACAGCACGATGCTCGAGGCGATATAGACGCGGGCGCGGGTCCGAACCGTATTGGGCCCAATGTGGATGGCGGAATGCACCACCCGGAGCGCGACGAAGATCCACGCCAGCACTACTTGCGCAGGCGAGGCACTGCCCGTCAGAATCAGCAGCGGCACCAGCGCGAAGTAGAGCACCGGCATCTCGAACAGGTTGGCAAGGTTCTGCGCGGGCCGTTCGACGGGACGAAAGTAACGGCCCACGGCTTCCGCATTGGCGAAGTCGGCAGCGGTGGGCCGGTTGGCCGCGATATGGGCGAAGCGCTTCCGCAGCAGAACGGACCAGACGACGAATATCAGCCCTGCCAAGGCCACGGTTGGCCAGAGAATGGCCAGGTTCATTGCGCTCACGACGGTGCCTCCTCACATCGATACTGAGTCCATATTTGATACCTAGGCATAGAGGCTGGATTTGCTTTTGCAACCCAGATATTCTGGGCCACATGGCCACACCTCCTTTTCGTCGACAGTCCCCGGTGCACATCAGCCACTGCACGCTGGCGGCGAGCTTCGATTTCCTGGGGGATCGCTGGTCCCTGCTGATCCTGCGCAGCGCGCTGTTCGGGGTGAGGCGATATGACGATTTCCACACCGAGATCGGAATCCCCCGGACAGTCCTGGCCGACCGGCTCAAGCGCCTCGTCGCTTCGGGACTGATGGTCCGACAGGACTACAAGGCGGACGGCAGCCGGCCCCGGAAGGAATACTGCCTCACAGAGATGGGCGAGGCGCTGCGCCTGCCGTTCCTGGCCATGCGCGAGTGGTCCGATCGCTGGGTCGGCCAGGGCCGAACACCGCCCATGAGACTGGTGCGCCAGTCCGACGGTTCGGAAATCCACGTCGCCTTTGTCGATGACAAGGGCCGCACCGTCCCTCCGGATGACCTGGCCGCCCGGTTCGAAGACTGGGCCCCGCTTCCGGTGGATAGTGCGGAATAGCGAGCGATTGCCGCTAAACCTTGCTTGATGCGGCCAACTGGGCCGTCGGCTAGGTCTGGGTCAGGTTCCTGAGGCTCCGGAACTGGATCAGCGTCGCCCGCCCGACCTTGATGGTCTCGAGGTCCCCCGATTGGATCAACTCATAGATCCGCGAGCGACTGAGACCCGTGATGCGCACCGCCGTGGCGACACGGACCGTAAGTGGCTGCAATGCCTGCTCGGTCTGATGGTCAATCATACCCGTCCCCGCTGTGCTGCCTCGCGAGCCCGGACGAAGGCCCGGTCGCTCTCGAGGAAAGCCGCCAGAATCGCCGGAATCAGTTCAGCGATGGGCTCTTCGCAGCCATAGGCGGCCGCGTAGATGGCGGCATATTCGCGCAAGGCGCCTTGCAGGTCGGGCGTGATCGTGATCGCAAGCTTGACCGGCGTGCGGTCCGGCAGCTTGGCAAGCTTCAGTTCGGCCATGGCTATCCTCCGATGTTGCCGCGCCAGGGCGCGAGGATGAGGTCCCGGCTGACCAGCAGCCGCACGGGAGCGCCCGGGCGGATCGTGATGGTCGGCTGGACATCCAGGTTTCGGGACGTCAACTGGTCGCCAGCGCGCGATGCGTTCTGCTGCGTGGACTCGCGGATCGCCTGGACGAGGTCGCTCTCGCCCTTGATCGACAGTTCCGACCCCACCCCAAGCAAGGTCGCCATGGCGACGCCCTTCAGCAGTGCCCAGCTATGGAAATCGACCTTGTCCGCGAGACCAGCATAGCCCGACGGGTCGGTCGCAGGCATGTTGTCGAGGCGCAGCGAGCTGCCGTCGGGCAGGATGATCCTTTGCCAGATTACCAATGCCCGGCGCTGCCCGAAGGCGACGACGCTGTCATACTTGCCGACCAGCCGGGTCCCTTGCGGCACCAGAAGGAAGCGCCCGGTTGCGCTGTCGAACACGTTCTGCGTGACCTGGGCAGTGACCAAGCCTGGCAGGTCCGAATTGAGGCCAGTGATGAGGCTGGCCGCGATGACGCTTCCCGCGGACAGCATGTAGGGAGAGGCTGGGGCCATCAGCGTGTGCGGATTGGCATCGCCCCCCGGGTCCGCCCGTTCGGCGAATGCCGTCTTGCGATCCTGCGGGGCCGCTGCTGCTGCCGGGGTCAGCGGTTGGCCCGCCGAGATGGCTTCGCTTGCCGATGGCGCGGGATCGCCGGGCCTCGTCTGGACCATGAGCCCCGACTGACGCGCCGCCTTGAGCTCCGCGAGGCGTGCCATCCTCTCCGCCTCGGCAGTGTCAGCCCCTGTCCGGGCGACCGCAGCTCCGTCCACAGGCGCGAGCTGTTGCTGCTGCGCGCGCAGGATCGGTCGGCCAAGGTCGCCTGGCAGTGGCGGCCCCAGTCTTGGGGCATCGCCATAACTTGACGGCAAGGCCGCCAGTGCGTCGGTCGAGGTCTTGCCCACCGGCTGCGCCAACTCGCTTTCCTGGGCTTGCCGGTGGAAGATTTGGGGCTTTAGCGCCATCCAGGCAATGCCCATCAGGCTGGCGGAGCCCAGTGCGGCAATGCCAATGATCGCACCCCGCCGAAACCGGATGGCCCGTGCGGGACTCGCACGCAGGACCAGCGTCTCGGGATCGACCTTGGCGGCGGGCGTAGCCGGCTGCCCGGCGTTTTCGGCCGTCATGCGCCCCTCCGATGCTTCGCCCGGGCCCCGCGGGTGATCCGGACGACCTGCTGCTTCTTGAGACCAAGCCGCAGCTCGGCCGCATCGAACAGTCGGTCGACGATGTAGTAGCGCTCGCGCACCCGGTAGTTGGCGAGTTCGGCCTTTCCGTCGGCCCCAAGCACGAACAATGGCGGCGCCTCGCCCTGCGACAGGCCGGAGGGAAACTCGATATATGTCTTCTGTCCGTCGTCGAACGCACGCAGCGGTCGCCATGCCGGCCGATCCCCTGACAAGTCATAGTCGAAGCGCAACTGGCCCACGTCGAGGCCCGCTGCGATCGGTGCGGCGGACCGGGCAACTTCGGCCTGCCGCTTGAGCGAAAGCAGTTCGTCCTGGGGATAGGTCCAGCTTATCGCCGCCATGGGCGTTCGTGCCGTACTGGCGAGGCGCAGATGGTACGTCCGCCGGTCGGTAGTGATGACAAGGTTGGTGACGAGCCCAGCGTTGAACGGCTTTACGAGGATGTGCGTTCGCCGGGTATCGCCGCTCCCGCTGGTCGTATCTCCGATAACCCAGCGCGCCGTGTCACCGCTCGCCACGGCTACGAGGGCTTCGCCCGGCTGCAATGCGATGTCGGTCACCGCTCCTGGCGCAGTATAGGCTTGGAAGATCATCCCCTCGGAAAAGGCATAGACCTGCGTTGCGTTGATAAACCCCTGCGCGGCCGGTTGCTCGGTCGCACTGCGGTTGGCAGCGGCCACTCGGCGCACGGGCGACGCACCGTCGTGGGCCTGGGCCGGGACACAGGCAAGCGCGGCAATGGGGAAAAGCATGGAGCGGATGATCATGGCTGGACCTCCTTGGCGTTCTGGGTGGCAGGCGCCGCTAGGCCGGGATCGAGCGGCGAGCCGAGTGGCAGGTTCGAGGCGGGCGAGGCCATTGGAGCTGGCCTCGAAGGTGAAGGGGATTGCGGCTCGCCATCGAGCTCGCGGCTCCAGTCGATCGCGTCGACGTAGATGCCGAGCGGATTGCGACGCAGCGTGTCGGCATCGACGGGAGGCTTGGTCACGATGGTGAGGATGGCCGTCCAGCGGCTGCTCCCAGCCCGTGCGCCGCGCTCGAACACGGTCTCGGTCCACTTGACCTGGAACGATGTGTCGGAAGCCCGCACGACGCTCGTGACCTGGACCGATACCGTCCGCTCGCCGATGCGTGCGAACGGATCATTGCTGCGGGCGTAGTCGCCAAGGAACTGGGCCCCACGCCGTGTAGCGAAATCATAAGCCTCGAGCCAGCCGCGCTTGATCAGGACAGGGTCGAGCGACGCCGAGCGTACGTTCGTGATGAAGCGGCCAAGGTGCCAGGCGATCTGCGGATCGGTTGCCTGGTAGCCGGTGGCCGCCTCGCTGACAGCGCGGGCTTCGCCCAGTCGATCAACCTCGACCACATAGGGTACGACCCGGCTTTGCAGGGACTGCCAGAGAAGCCCCCCGGACAGACCCGCGGCGAGCGCCAGGCTTACGAAGGTCGCAAGACGCCAATTGCGTGCCTGCACCCGGGCCGATCCGATCCGGTCGTCCCAGACCTGTCCCGCACGCTGGTATGGCGTCTCGGGAATTGGGGTGCGTCCATAGCGCTGGACGCTTCGCTTGAAGATCATGGCCTAGTCGTTCCTTTCCTTAATGTCGGGAGTGGCGGCACCACCGCCCCGGTCACCCTGTTGAAGCGCATGAAGAGCAAGCTGCCGGCGATGCCGCGTGGACTGCTCGGCGCGCATGGCGCGCGCCCAGGCGGGCGCAGCATCGTTGCCGCCGCCTGCGTGGGCCTGTCCCGGGCTCGTCTTCGTGTCGTTGAGTGCGTTCCAGGCGGCCTGGCGTCCGCTCGACGCAGCTTCGCCAATGCCTAGTGCTTCCGATGCCTTGGCCCGAACTGCGTTGCCTGCAGCTCTCCCTACCCCCGCAAGGCCAGCGCCGACTGAGGAATTGCCCGCCGCCTCCTGGCCAAGACCATAGGCCGTGGCCGCTGCCGAACCCATGGCCGTACCGGAACGGACCGCCCCCAGGGCTGCCCCGCCGAGCGCGCGCGCACCGCCCATGGCCGCGCCGCCTGCCACCATGGTGATGCCAGCCGCCCCGGCCGCCGTGCCGAAGGCTGCACCAGCACCAAGCTGGGGAGCGCCCGAGACAAGGCCGCTTGCAATCGAGGGCCCGAAGATTCCAAGGCCGAACAAGGACAGGCTTGCCAGCACGAGGCTCATGGCCTGGCCAATGTCTGGCTCCTGGCCCTGGAGGGCAGCCGTGAATTCGGCGAAGAAGTTGGATCCGATGCCGACAATCACGGCAAGCACCATGACCTTGATGCCCGAGGAAACCACGTTGCCGAGAACGCGCTCGGCGAGGAAGCTGGTCCGGTTCCAGAGGGCGAACGGCACGAGGATGAAGCCGGCAAGGCTCGTCAGCTTGAACTCGATGATCGTCACGAACATCTGCACCGCGAGGATGAAGAAGGCGATGATCACCAGGGCCCATGCGAACAGCAGCACCATGATCGTCAGGAAGTTGTCGAAGAAGGTCGTGAAGCCGACCATCTCGCTCGCCTGGTTGAGCAGCGGCCAGGCTGCCTCGAACCCGGTCCCTGCAAGCCGCCCCGGCTTGAGAAGGTCATCGGCACCGAGCGTGCCCCCGCCAGCGGTGAGCCCTGCCTGCGCGAAAGACCGGAAGATGATGTCGGCGAGCGTGGAGAAGCTGTTCAGGATGAATGCGAACGTGCCGATGTAGAGGATCTTGCGGAGGAAGCGGCCGATGACATTGTCCTCGCCGCCCATCGCCCAGAACAGCCCGGCAAGCGTGATGTCGATGCCGATGAGCACGGACGTCAGGAAGCCGACGTCCGGGCCGAGCAGCCCGAACCCGCTGTCGATGTAGGTGATGAACGACTGCATGAAGCGGTCGATGACATTGAGGTCGTTCACGGGCGTGGTCTTCCTGGATGGATTGGATGCCGCGGGGCGTGACTGGGGGGCACGCCCCGCGGGCGGCGGCAGGCGCGGGAGGCTCGCCTTGCCGCCATGGCCGGGTCGGCTTTGAGCCGCGTGGGGGCTATTGCGGCGTGTAGGCCGACCCGGAGCCGAGGAACTTCTTCGTCGCGGCCCGCGCCTCGACCCCTTGTGTCGCCCGTCGGGCCTGTTCCTGGGCCTCGGCTCGGAACTGGGCGGCCATCATCTGCTGGATCTGGAACTGCTGCTTTGCCGTCAGGGCCAGCAGCTGGTTCGTCGCCTGCTGCGCTGCAAGCGATCCCTCGGCACCCTGGCTTCGCGACACGATGTCGGCGAGCGCCACGGTGTCGTCCCGCACGTTCTCGACGACCTGCGACTGAACCGTCATCGTCTGGCGAAAGGCATCCATGCTGGCATCGAGCCGGCCGCGGGCGCCCTGCACGCGCTGGTCGGTTCGAAGGGCCGTCGCAAAGTCTTGCGGAAACAGCGATCGGAACCGGGCGTCGAGCTGGTCGACCCGAAAATCGATACCCTGGGCCTGGCCCATGAGGCGGTCGATCTGGGCGAGCTTCTGCCGAAGGGCATCGAGCTGGGGAAAATCGATCCGGGAGAGGTTCTTGCCCATGTTGACCAGCATCTGCGCCTCGTTCTGGAGCTGCCTGATCTGCTGGTTGACCTGCTGAAGCGTGCGCGCGGCGGTCAGGATGTTCTGGGCGTAGTTGCTCGGGTCGAAGACCGAGATCTGTGCCTGGGCGGGCGCTGCGGGCAGGCCGAGTATGGCACCCGTGACGCAGACCGATGCCAGGGCAAGGCTGCATGCGACGGCATGGGCGGGGGCAGGAATTCGCATCAGGATTCTCCTTCTTCGGGGGATAGGGGTTCTGGGGCCTGCGCCAGGAGGTCAGCCGCCCAGTCGAGGCCAGCGGTGCGCAGGAAGCGGACTGTGAAGTCGTGCGTGCCGCCCGCCTCGAGCAGCGCGTCGATGCGGGCCTGGGCCGCAGGGTCGGAGGCAGCGCAGAATGCGAGCGCGACAGGGCCGAGTCCTAGCTCGAACAGCCGGTTCCCGCGGGTCGACTGGAGGTAGTACTGGCGCTTGGGCGTTGCCCTCGCGACCAGTTCGACCTGTCGGTCATTGAGGCCGAACTGCTCGTAGATGCTGCGGGATTGCGGTTCGATCGCCCGGTCGTTGGGGAGAAGGATGCGTTGCGGGCAGCTTTCGATGATGGCGGGCGCGATCGCCGACCCCGCCATGTCGGCGAGGCTCTGCGTGGCGAAGACCACCGAGACGTTCTTCTTGCGCAGGACCTTGAGCCATTCCCGGATCCGGGCTGCGAACAGCGGATGGTCGAGGAATATCCAGGCCTCGTCGAGGATGAGCAGCGTCGGGCGCCCGTCGAACCGCTCCTCGAGGCGGTGGAAGAGATAGGACAGCACCGGGGCGACCACGCCGGCCTGGCCCATCAGGGCCTCCGTCTCGAAGCATTGCATGTCGGCAAGCTCGAGGCCCTGCTCGGCGGCATCGAGCAGGCGCCCATAGGGGCCGTCGAGCGTATAGGGTTGCAAGGCCGTGCGCAGGGCATTGGACTGGAGCAGGAGCACGAGGCCGGTCATCGTCCGCTGCTCCGCTGGTGCGGTGGCGAGACTGCCCAGCGCCGACCAGAGCATATCCTTTACCTCCGGCGTGACCGCGACCTTCTCGTGCTCGAGCAGGGCCGCGATCCATTCCGCTGCCCAGCTGCGCTCGAGGGGCCGGTCGATTCCGGCCAATGGCTGGAAGGCGAGCGCCTTGCCCTCGTCGCGGCCCAGGGCGTGGTGAATGCCGCCGCAGGCGAGAACGGCGGCGCGCGCGGAAAAGCCCTTGTCGAAGATATAGACCTGCGCGCCCTCGTAGCGCCGGAACTGGAGCGCAAGGGTGGCGAGGAGCACGGACTTGCCCGCTCCGGTGGGACCCACGACCAGCATATGGCCGACATCCCCGACATGCGTCGATAGGCGGAACGGCGTCGAGCCGGCCGTGCTGGCGAGGAGCAGGGGCGGCCCATCGAGATGATCGTTGCGGCGAGGGCCCGCCCATGTGCTCGAAAGCGGCATGAGGTGCGCAAGGTTGAGCGTATGGACGAGCGGTTGCCGGACGTTCGCGTAGGACTGGCCGGGAAGCGAGGATAGCCACGCTTCGACGGCGTTCACGCCTTCGCGAATGGTCGTGAAGCCAAGGCCATTGACGATGCGCTCGACGGCGCGGAGCTTCTCCTCGACTGCGCCCCGGTCCCGGTCGCTTACCGTGATCGTCGTGGTCAGGTAGCCGAATTCGACATGGTGCTGGCCGAGCACCTGCAGGGCTTCGTCGGCATCGAGGACCTTGTTGTCCGCATCGCTGTCGAGCAGCTGCGTCGGCTGGTTGTAGAGGACCTCGCGCAGCAGGGCGCTGACCGACTTGCGCTTGTTGAACCACTGCCGGCGGATTCCCGTCAGCGTCCTGGTTGCCTCTGCCTTGTCGAGCGCGATGAAGCGCGTAACCCAGCGATAAGACAGGCCGAGGTGATTGAGCGCGTCAAGGATGCCCGGCCGGCTCATGTTCGGGAATCCGAGCACGCTCAGCGTTCGCATGTGGCTCGCCCCGAGCATCGGCTCGAGCCCACCGGTCAGCGGCGTATCGACCAGCAGCGCGTCGAGATAGACCGGCGTTTCCGGCACGGAGACCGGATGCCGCTTTTCCGAAATGCACCCGTGGAGGAAGGTCAGCGTCTCGCTGTCGTCCAATGCACGAACTTCGGGCATGAAGCCCGAGAGGAGGTCTGCCACGCGGTCGGTCTCGGCGACGAAGCCCGACAGCGCCCCTCGCCAGTCTCTTGCCCCTTCGGCATCGGGCCGATCGACGAGCTTGCGCCCGGCGCTATCTACGGCATCGGCGGCCGGTAGCCATTGAAGGGTCAGGTGGTAGCGGCTCTCGAAATGCACGCCCTCTGCCTCGAACGCAGCGCGGCGCTCACGATCGACAAGGGCGCTGGCCGGATCCGGGAACCGACTTGCCGGATAGCCGGGGGCGGCCACCCGCTCGGCATCGAAGAACATCGCCCAGCCACTGCCAAGGCGCTTGAGGACATTGTTCGCTCGCGCGCAGGCGCCGATTAGTTCGGCTTGCGTCGCGGACTCAAGGTCTGGCCCGCGAAAGGCGAGCGTGCGCTGGAAGCTTCCGTCCTTGTTGAGCACGATGCCTGGCCCGACCAGGGCCGCCCACGGCAAGTGATCGGCCAGCCGGTCGGCGCGCGACCGATATTCGGCAAGGTTCAGCATGCGAGGTAGCCTTTCTGCCGCAGGTGCCGGATGAGCACTGGGGCGAAGTCGGGATCACGCCGGGCGGCAAGGACGGCGAGGCTGTGCCCCGCCGCCCAGAGCACCATCCCGGCCAGCCATTGCTGGAGGCCCAGCCCGACGGCGGCAGCGAGCGTGCCGTTGACGATGGCAATGCCGCGCGGGGCACCGCCGAGCAGGATCGGGCTGCCGAGCGAGCGGTGGATTGGCGCCTCAAAACCCTCGATGTGGCCGCCGGCAGAATGGTGAACGCTGCCGCTCATGCGATGAGGGCCCCACCGCCGAAGCTGAAGAAGGAGAGGAAGAAGCTCGACGCGGCAAAGGCTATCGACAGCCCGAAGACGATCTGGATCAAGCGGCGGAATCCACCGGCCGTCTCGCCGAACGCGAGCGTGAGACCCGTGACGATGATGATGATCACCGCGACGATCTTCGCGACGGGGCCCTGCACCGACTCCAGCACCTGCTGCAACGGCTCCTCCCATGGCATGCCGGAACCCGCCGCATGCGCCTGCACCGAGACCATGAGGGAAGCGGCGAGGGCAGCGACCGCAGCCAGCGCGGACGACATCGGGAAACGGGTGGGCTTGGTCATGAAGCATCTCCTTCGGGTTGGGGATTGAGAAGATCGGCAAGGTCGTAGGCACCGGTGCGAGGGTCCAACCCGCCGACCCGCGCGACCGCGGCCACCCGGCGGCCAGCGCCGCGACCAGCGATGAAGACGATGATGTCGATGGCCTCGGCGATGAGCTGCCGCGGTACGGTGACTACGGCCTCCTGGACGAGCTGCTCGATCCGGGTGAGCGCAGCGCGGGCCGAGTTGGCGTGGACCGTGGCGATGCCACCAGGGTGCCCGGTGTTCCACGCCTTCAGCATGTCGAGCGCCTCTGGGCCGCGCACCTCGCCAACCACGATACGGTCGGGCCTCAGCCGCATCGTCGAGCGCACGAGGTCGGTCATCGACGCGGCGCCCGCCCTGGTTCGCAGCGCCACCGTGTCTGGCAGGGGGCATTGCAGTTCCCGGGTGTCCTCGATGAGGATGACACGGGTATCGACACTGGCCATCTCGGCAAGAAGCGCATTGGCGAGCGTCGTCTTGCCCGAACTGGTGCCGCCGGCGACGAGGATGTTGAGCCGGTCGGCAACCGCTGTGCGCAGCAGCCTCGCAGCTTCAGCCGGCATGATGCCCTCGGCGACATAGTCCTCGAGCAGGTGCAGCCGCTCGGCAGGTTTGCGAATGGAAAAGCAGGGAGCCTCGGAGACAGGCGGAAGCACGCCTTCGAAGCGTTCGCCCGCACGCCCTTCGGCATGGGGCGGCAACTCCGCCGAGATCACCGGCCTGTCGCCATGGATCTCGGCGCGGGCATGGCTCGCAACGAGGCGGATGATACGCTCGACTTGCGCGGGCGGGATCCGCACGCCTGTGTCGATGCGCCCTTCGCCAAGGCGGTCAAGCCGCAAGGCGCCGTCCGGGTTGACCATGATCTCCTGGGTCCGGGGATCGGCGAGCGCCGAGGCGATCTCCGGCCCCATCGCGGTCCTGAGCATCGCGCGGCGCCGCACGCTCGAAAGCGTCGCGGGATCATTCAGCGCGCTCACTCGCCCGCCTCCGATCCCAGCGTGCGCCGACCGGTCGCGACCTGGCGGCCCACCTGGTTGACGAAGGCCTCGAAGCGCTTGGCACCCAGTGCACGACCAGCCTGGTCATTCTCGGCACGCGGGGTTTGGATCGCGAGCTCGAGGCGGATGAAAAGGGCCAGCGTCTGGAGGATCACATAGGTGTCCCGATCGACCCGGCCGATCGCCCGGGTCAGGCAGTCCAGCCGGATCGAGAAGCGGTCCTCGAGTTCGGACGCGCCGCGGCGATTGAGCCACGCGGTCAAGGCATCGACCAGGATAGCCGACTTGGTCGCGCCGGGCCTTGCGGCCAGCGTCTCGAGCCTGTCGCTAAGGGATCTCGGGAGGAAGAGCTGGTGCCGAACCTTCTCCATGGTCAAAAATCCAGCTGGAGGTCGTCGGGACGCGCCGCCCCGGTATCGAGCGCGTAGACGGCTCGGGCCGCTCCGAGCGCCTGGACCCGGTCCATGGCCCGGCGCTCGGCAGCCTGGTCACCATCATCGTCGGCAAGGCCGAGGGGATCGGCGAGCTCTGCGTCTGGTAATGCGACGGCCTCGATCTCGTGCGCGGGGTGGCGAGCCTGCTCGAGGCCACCGGCATCGGCGCCGTCATTAAGGTCTAGGCGGCCGCCGAGCCGTTCGTCAGCGCTGCGGACCTGGCCTGCCCAGTCGTCGGCGCGCCGCGGCGGGAGGTCCTGGTATGGGCCAGGAGTCAGCGTGGGTGCAGGCAGCACGCGGGCGGCAAGGCGCCTGTCTTCATAGTAGCGCAGCTTGCTGGCGCGCACCGGCGGATGGCCCGAGACCAGCACGAGCTCGTCCTTGTGGCTGAGTTGCATGACCTCGCCAGGCGTCAGCAGTGCGCGGGCGGTCTCCTGGCGGCTGACCATGACGTGGGCGAGCCAGGGTGCGAGCCGGTGGCCAGCATAGTTGCGCATGGCCCGCTGCTCGGTGGCAGTGCCAAGGGCATCCGAGATGCGCTTCGCGGTACGCTCGTCATTGCTAGCGAAGGCAATGCGGACATGGCAGTTGTCGAGGATGGCGTTGTGCTCGCCATAGGCTTTCTCGATCTGGTTGAGGCTCTGCGCGATGAGGAATGCGCGCACCCCGTAGCCGGCGAGGAAGGCGAGGCTCGTCTCGAAGAAGTCGAGGCGGCCCAGTGCGGGAAATTCGTCGAGCATCATGAGAAGCCGGTGACGGTTGCCGTGCACGAGGGCCTGGCCCGCGGCGCCCTCCGCCTGCAGCTGCTCGGTCAGCCGGCGGCCGATCTGGTTGAGGATGAGCCGAACCAGCGGCTTGGTGCGGCTGATGTCCGACGGCGGCACGACAAGGTACAACGAGACCGGATTTTTGGCCTCGACGAGGTCGGCGATCCGCCAGTCCGAGGCGCTCGTCACGGCAGCGACGGTCGGGTCGCGGTAAAGCCCGAGAAAGGACATGGCGGTCGATAGGACGCCGGAGCGCTCGTTCTCGCTCTTGTTGAGGAGCTCACGCGCGGCCGAGGCGACGACCGGATGCACGCGCGGTGCCGCTTCGCTACCAAGGTGGTTCGTGGCCATCATGCGCCGCAAGGTCGCGGTGAACGGGCGCTGGGGGTCGGAAAGGAAGGTGGCGACCCGGGCGAGCGTCTTCTCCTCCTCCGCATAGAGGACATGGAGGATCGCGCCCACGAGCAGCGAATGGCTCGTCTTTTCCCAGTGGTTGCGCCGTTCGAGTGCACCTTCGGGATCGACCAGGATATCGGCGATGTTCTGGACGTCGCGAACCTCGTCGATGCCGCGGCGGACCTCCAGCAACGGGTTGTAGCGGGCCGAGCGGGCATCGGTCGGGTTGAACAGGAGGCAGTGGGAGAAGCGCTGGCGCCAGCCGGCGGTCAGCTGCCAGTTCTCGCCCTTGATGTCGTGGATCACGGCCGAACCGGTCCAGCCGAGCAGCGTGGGCACGACGAGGCCCACGCCCTTGCCCGAACGGGTCGGCGCGAATGCCATGATGTGCTCGGGACCGTCGTGGCGCAGGTAGCGCGCACCGAGCCGCCCAAGGATCACGCCGCGCTCGTCCAGCAGGCCGGCGGCGGCGATATCCCGCAGGCCAGCCCAGCGCGCCGAGCCGTAGGTCGTTACATTGCCTGATTGCCGCGCGCGCCAGACCGAACCGAAGATGGCAGCTCCGCAGCCGACCAGGCCACCTGCCGCCGCGATTGCACCGGCCTCGTCGAAGACGACCGGCGCATAGGCGTCGAACTGGAACCACCAGACGAAAATCGACCAAGGTCGATAGACCGGCATTCCGAGGAAATGAAGCCAGGGCTCGCCAAGCTGCGGCTGGTAAGCGAGGGCTGCCGCCGCCCATTGGGTGGCAGACCAGATGCCCGCGACGATGATCGCGAGCACGACAAGGATCTGTCCTATGAGCAGCTTGGTCGGGGTCATGCGGGCCTCCGCCCGCCGCCGACTCATTCGGTGGCGGGCAGCCCCAAGCATCGGGCCAACCGCTTCCCGGCATCAGTCACCAGCGGGTGCCGCGAAGGACGTTTCTGGTGTCATTGGCGCGGAAGGGATCCTGCCGGAGCGCTCGCTGGAGCGTTGCGATCCGTATCGACATCCAGTGCCTGCACGCTCCCCGGACATTCCTCGTGACGGCAGCGAACACCGCGGCCCTGTTCGTCTTTGCGGCCATGCGCGCGGTCGAGTGGCGCGCGGTGCTGCTTTGCCCCCGCGATGGATGCGAGCGCTGACGCTGGCCCTGGCCTCTGTCGTCAGGCTCGCATTCTTCGGAAGGGCCTATGCCTGAGAACGCCGGGGCTCGAGTTCGAACATGGCAACCTCGATCCGGAAGCTACCGTCCTCGGCAATGTCGAGGACTTCGCGCACCCCGGCGGTCGCCCCGGACTGGAGTGCCCTGATCGCGGCGACATGTGCTTCGGGCGTCTTCATGCGCGCCACCCAGGAAGCAAACTCCATGGGCAGCCGATGTTTAGCGACACCGAGGATGCGTAGGCCGGCACGCTCGAGCGCGCCCATCCACTCGTCCATGCGATAGTCGCGGACATGGCTGGTATCGCGCAGCAGCTCGATCGCCTGGAGATGGGTGTCGGCGGCGGGCTCGCCTGGAGCGACGACGTCGATGACGACCGCCTTGCCGCCAGGTCGCAGCACCCGGCACGCTTCGCGCAGTCCCGCGTCAAGATCACCCCAATGATGGGCCGTGAGACGGCAGGCGACGAAGTCGAATGCGTCGTCCTGAAAAGGCAGGCGCTCAGCGGCAGCCTGCTCCACGGCGATGTTCGTGAGCCCGCGTCGTGCCGCCTCGGCAGCGACCGCGGCCAGCATCTCGCCGGAAAGGTCGCAGGCGACGACCTCACGGACATGGGGGGCGATCCGGTAGGCGGCATGACCACCGCCACAGCCAAGATCAAGCACCCGTGCTGCGGGCATATCGCGTGTGATCGCCTCCAGTCGCTCGAGGTCCGGACCGACCGAATGGACCGTACTTGCAACATAGGCTTGCGCCTGTGGGCCGAACTGCCGTGCGGATGCTTCGTTCTGCGATATCATGGGACGCCTCCTTGAGTGTGACTTCGTTCCTGCCGATGGAAAAGCAGTGTTCCTGCCATTGAAACGACTAGTTGAGGACCGCAATGCGGGATATACGGCGACAGGCTTCGGTGATAACGAAGGCTCATGCGCTTTGACCTCGTTGATCTCAAATTGTTCGCCGCCGTCGTGGAGGCAGGGAGCATTTCTCGCGGGGCAGACGCAGTCCACCTCGCGCTAGCCTCGGCCAGCGCCCGGATCAGCGGCATGGAGGACGTCCTTGGCGTTCCGCTGCTCGAGCGCGGCCGGCGGGGCGTCACCCCGACACCAGCCGGACGAACGCTGCTCCAGCACGCAAGAACGGTGACGGCGCAGGTCGAGCGCATGCGCGGGGACCTCAGGGTCTTTGCGTCCGGGCTCAAGGGGCGGATTCGGATGCTCTCGAACACCGCAGGCCTCGTCGCACCGCTCCCCGACGCCATCCGCGTCTTCCTGACGGCCAATCCAGATGTCGACATCGAGATCGAGGAACGCACCAGTTCCGACATCGTGATGGCCGTGGCCGAGGGGCGCGCCGAATTCGGGCTCGTCGCCGACTCGGTCGACCTGGGCCAACTGGAAATCGCCGAGGTGGCTGATGACACCTTGGTGGTGCTTGCCCCGGCGTCCCATCCCTTGGCGGCACGCAGTTCCGTCGCCTTCCTCGATCTACTCGACGAGCCGTTCGTGGGCCTGAGCGCCGGGGCGCTCCACAGTCATCTTGCCGACCAGGCGGCCAGGCTCGGGCGCCGGATCAACTATCGCGTGCGCCTGCGCAGCTTCGAGACGGTGGCTCGCCTCGTGGAAGCCGGGATCGGCATAGGCATCCTCCCGCTGCGCGCTGCCGAGCGCCTTGGCTCGAACGCGCTCTGCCTCGTGCCCCTGTCCGATCGTTGGGCCCACCGCCGCTTGTTGCTCTGCGCCAGGCGCTTCGAAGACCTCAGCGGCCATGCCCTGGCACTGGTTGGCGAGATCAAGCGCCAAGGCGCCGGCGATTCCAACCTCGAGGTGTCGATCATCTGACAGGCCTATTGCCCTTGCTATTGAGGTAATAGGAAGCAGGGAAGAATTTCGAAGTGATACAGTCACTCCGATGCGGTACGAGATGGAAAAGGGGGCAATGAGATCAGGAGTATAATCGGAATGGTAAAGCCCACGGAAGGAGGATGCCTCTGCGGTGCTTGCAGGTATGAAAGCACCGGCTCGCCACTAAACATCCGGGTCTGCCATTGCCGCCGTTGCCAGAAGGCGACGGGCTCTTCATTCTACGCACGGGTTATGGTTCCGCTCGACGGCGTGTCGATGCAAGGGCCTATCGAATGGTTTGACGCTGGCACGGGAATAAGACGGGGGTTTTGCGGCCGATGCGGAACCACCCTGTTCTCTGAACGGCGTAGCGCCAGTACGATCGGCTTATCCATGGGCAGCCTAGACCACCCTGACGATTTCATGCCGTCAGAGCATATCTGGACTTCAGCCAAGCAATCATGGCTGCACTGCGACGACGGACTGGCTCAATATGCAGAGGGGCCACCTGCATAGGGCAAGGAGGGGGCGGCATGGACGAGAGTCAGGCGCACCCCGACGTTTGAGCGCCGCGCGGGTCATTTTTTGACTGGCTATGCTGCCGATCCCTGCGATATAGTACAATTCACAAAATTGTATTGCGAGCAGCCTTGGATACTATCCTCCACGATAAGATCGAATTGCCCGAAACGGACGGTCCGCTGCACGAGCGACTGGCAATGGCGGTCGAACGCCTCATTGGCGATCGCCGCTACCGGCCAGGGGACCGGCTGCCCACGCACCGCGTCCTCGCACGGCAGGCTGGCGTTGCCATCGGCACGGTCACCAAGGCACTCGACCTTCTCGGTTCGCGTGGCATCCTGCGCGGGGAAGTCGGACGCGGCACATTCGTCAACGATATTCGCATCGCGCCGGTCGATGGTGGCACAGTCGATCTTTCCATCAATGGCCCTCCGCAGGTTATTCCCGAGGAAATGTTCAAGGCAGCCGCAGACCGGGCAATGCGCGCCTCCTTCGCCTTGCCGCACGGCGGCTATGCCGATCAACGGGGAACGGCCGCCCAGCGCCGCGTCCTCGTCGACTGGCTCGCGCGCACGCGGTTGCGACTCGCCGAAGACGACGTGATCGTCACCATCGGTGTCCAGCATGGCGTCCACCTGGCCTTCCAGGACCGGCTTGACGCGTCGCCGCTGATCGCCACCGAAGGCGCGACCTATCCTGGCGCAATCGCCGCCGCGCGCTCCCTTGGCATGCAGATGGTCCCAGTCCGACATGACGGCGAAGGGATGGAACCCGGTGACCTCGACCGGGTTCTCGCCGTCACCAAGGCCAAGACCGTCTACTTGACCCCGGTAAGCCATAACCCGATCGGCTTCGAGACCGGCGAGGAGCGCCGCCGCGACCTCCTCGCCGTCATCGACAGGCACGACGCCTGGATCGTCGAGGACGACATCTACTCTGTCTACTCGGCCCGGAAGGCGCCGACCTTCAAGGAATTGGCGCCCGAGCGGACCTATTATCTCAACAGCCTGTCAAAGTGCCTGACGCCTCTCTTGCGGGTCGGCGTGATCGCGCCGCCCCAAGGCAGGCGCTCCGCGATCATGCGCGCCTTGCGGGCGCAGGTCTGGGGGGCACCTCCCTACGGAGTCGAGATGGCCTGCGGGCTGATCGAATTGGGTGCGGATACGATCGTTTCCGCCATCCTGCGCAAGGAAGCCAAGGCGCGGATCGGGCTGGCCCAGAGCATCCTGGGCCTTGAATCCATCCCAATGCCCGAGGGCGCGCCACATCTCTGGCTGCCGATGCCCGCCACCCGTGCTGAAAAGCTGGCACGTCGCGCAAGCGAGCAGGGGGTTCGCCTCACTCCACCCGACGCCTCGTTCGTTGGCGGTGAATGCGCTGGGGGTGTCAGGCTCTCGATCATGGCGACGACCAGTCGCGATGATCTCGAACGCGCGCTGCGCGTGGTCGCGGCGCTCCTCGACGAGCCGGAGGAAATGATTGTCTAGAAAGCTGTCTCGAGAGGGTGACTGCCAGAGGGGATAGGCAAGTCGCCTGCACACGAACCGGCCGACCTCTCGCGCGGAGTCCCGGACCAACACGATCTGCTACTTGCGCGTGGTAGCCACCCTGGACGTTCTTTAGCACCAAGGCTCCCACAAGAGTTGGCCTTCAACTTCCGGTGAACTGAGGCCTTCTCTTTTCTACAAAGGCAGCGATGCTTTCTCTTCCGTCATGGCGGCCCATTGATTGGGTGATTGTTACGCCTTCGAGTTCGCCCGCCTGCTCCAGTGGCATGTCGAGGCCGGAGTAGATGATCCGCTTCGCCCGGCCCAATGCCCATGATGGCCCGCTGGCGAGGCTTCGCGCCAAATCAAGGGTGTGCTGCGCAACCTCGTCATCGGCCACGATCCGATTGACCAGCCCCCACGCCTCTGCTTCGTCGGCCGTCAGCGTCCGGTTGGTCAGCGTCAGGTCCAGCATTCGTCGCAGACCGATATGACGTGCCAGGAAATAGCTTGAGGTCCCGTCAGGAGTAACTCCTGCGCGGGTATAACCCATCGTGAACTTGGCAGACTCGCCACACACGACGAGATCGAACGCCCCGACCATCGACAGGCCTGCGCCGCCTGCGGCTCCATTCACTCCCGCAACGAACGGCTTGGGGATGCGGTTCATCTTGTACATCGCTGCGTGGAAATCGACGAGCATGGAAGCCACCATCTGTGGCAACTTCTCGCCCGCACGGTGGAACTCTTTCATGTCACCGCCTGCGCAGAAGATGCCCCCCTCAGCCGTGACCGCAACCGCGCGAACGGCTGGATCGAATTCTATCTCGAGCATGACCGCGCGCAGATCGCGGGCGAATGCGGGATTTACCGCGTTTGCTCTTGCTGGTTGCGACAACACGATGTGGGCAACGCCCCTCTCGACCTCACACTCGATCGTTTCGAACCTCATGAAATTCCCTTTCATTCAGAGTCCTGGACATGCCTTTGCAGCGACGGGCAACGACCTCGATTCTACCGACAAAACCAGCATTCTGAACAAATGCTGGAAATGTCACATACAATAGATACAATAATCGTCGAATCCATGATTCAATTTGGAGGCGACGTGAAAGCTGCCGTGTCGATTGTCGGTACAATGGTCGAGCCGAGTGATGGCGTTGCCGGCACGGCGCATGCCTTGCAGGTTCGCTGCGACGATGGAGTCGTGCTGGCGGCGCAGCTTTGGCGCGGCGGTCCGGCGCGCAGCGTCGTGATCATCAACCCCGCGACCGGCGTCCTTGCCCGCTACTACCATCGCTATGCGGCATTCCTTGCCGGGCGCGGCCATGACGTCATCACCTATGACTATCGCGGGATCGGCGGCTCCCGGCCGGCAGCCTTGCGCGGATGTGGCTATCGCGGCAGCGACTGGGGCATGCTCGATTTCGCCGCAGTCCTCGATGAAGCGGAGCGGCTCGCGCAAGGTCGCCCGATCATGGTCGTCGGCCACAGCATCGGCGGTTTCATTCCCGGGCTCGCCCTGCGCATGGATCGCTGCGCAGCCGTCCTCACGGTGGGCGCGCAATATGCCTACTGGCGCGACTATGCCCGATGGGCGCGGCTGAGCCATTGCCTCAAGTGGCATGTGGCCATGCCGGCCATTACCGCACTGCTCGGTTACTTTCCCGGGCGACGGATCGGGTGGCTGGAGGACCTGCCGGCCGGGGTGGCAATCGAATGGGCCTTCCGCCGGGCGCGAATGGAAAGAAGCCTGCCCCGGGCGGAGCGGGCCGAGATCATCCGCCGGCTCGCGGCATTCGAGGGGCCGCTGCTCGCCGTCACCATGAGCGACGATCCCTTCGGGACGCCAGCGGCGATCGAGCGCGGATTGTCCTACTACACCGGAGCGCGACGGTCGCTCGCGGTGATCGAGCCAGCCGACATCGGGTGCGAGCGCGTCGGCCATTTCGACCTGTTCCACAGCCGCCATCGCGACACCTTCTGGCAGTCCAGCGCGCGCTGGCTCGAGAGCGGTGGTCGATGCTGGGACATTGGCATCATCCGCCCCGTGACGGGGCATTCCCTCGCGAAAGGAAACACCCATGCTTCCTGATTATGACGACAATACTGGCTGGCGGCCAATGGTCGCGCTCGATCTTCCCCCACGCGCCAAGCCAAGCAACTATCCGGAGCCGTTTGCCACCCGGATGGCGGGCCGCACCAAGCGGCAGCTGGGGGATGCCTTCGGCCTTACCCGGTTCGGCGTCAATCTCACCACCCTGCGGCCCGGAGCGGAATCGGCCCTGCTGCACCGGCACAGCCACCAGCAGGAATTCGTCTACGTCCTGAGCGGGACGCCAACGCTGCGAACCGAGGACGGGGAGTTCTTGCTCCAGCCCGGCATGTGCTCCGGGTTCACGCCCGGCGGATGCGCGCACCAACTGGTCAACAGGTCGGGCGAGGACGTCCTCTACCTCGAGATTGGTGACCGCAATCCCGAGGATGGCGGCTCCTATCCGGAGGATGACCTCGAAGCCATCTGGGCCGAGGGCGGATGGCGGTTCCTCCACAAGGACGGGACGCCCTATTGATGTTCTCGCACATCTATCTTGGAGCCAACGACCTTGCCCGGGCCGAAGCCTTCTACGGGCCGATCCTCGAGCGGCTGGGATGGCGTCCCCGCTTTTCCGCCCCCGTTGTCGGCTGGGCGGCGTGGCAGCCTGCCGATGCGGCCCGACCGCTCCTGATCGTCGGCAGGCCCTATGACGGCCGCCCGGCCTCGCCGGCCAATGGCGGCATGGTTGCCCTGCTGTCCCCGGATCGGCCGACCGTGGATGCGGTATTTGCCCTGGCGCTTGAGGCCGGCGGCACCAGCGAGGGCGCTCCTGGCCTGCGCCCCCAATACCACGCCGACTACTATGGGGCCTATTTCCGCGATCCGGAGGGCAACAAGGTCTGCATCTGCTGCCACGATGCGCTGGGCGAAGTCCCCGCTGCGAGGGTGGGCGCAAAGCTGACGCGCGAGCAGATGGTCCGCCACGGCGAGGAATGGATCGAAGCCTGGAACCGGCGTGATGCCGAGACGGTCCTTGGCGGCTTTGCGGAAGACGCAATCTTTCGCAGCCCCATGGCCGCGAGGATCGCCGGGACGGACCAGCTCGAGGGAAAGATGCAGATCCGGGCCTACTGGCAGGCTGCACTGGACCGGATCGGCCATCTCCACTTCCGGCTGATCAACATGGTCTGCGACGAGACCGCGCAGGCGATGGTCATCCACTACGAAGCCGAGCTCGATTCCTCGGTCATGCGGGCCTGCGAGATCTTCCAGTTCGGGCCCGGCGGAAAGGTCGCGGGCGAGGCGCTCTATGGCCACGCCGCCGAACGACCCGCGCCTGGCCCGCCTTCCAACCCCGATTCCTGAGGACACTGCCCGTGCCGACCTATTCCTATTTCACTGTTGACGTCTTCACCAACCGGCGCTTCGGCGGAAACCCACTGGCGGTCTTTCCCGACGCGCAAGGCCTTGATGCGCCGACGATGCAGGCGCTCGCCGCCGAGATGAACTACAGCGAGACAACCTTCGTACTGCCGCCGGACGATCCGTCGAATACGGCTCGGGTTCGGATCTTCAACCGTACTGCGGAAATGCCCTTTGCCGGTCATCCCAATGTCGGCACGGCCTGGATCATGTCCTCGCTCGGCCTCGCGAGCGGTCCCAGGTTGCGCTTCGAGGTCCCGGCCGGGATCGTCGAGGTCAGCCTGTCTCCCGATGGGAAAGTAGAGATCGAGGCGCCCCGGCCGCTTTCGACAGGTCCTGGCCTACCGGCCGCCATGGTGGCGCCGTGCCTGTCGATCGACCCTGCCCGGATCGTTACCTCGCGCCACGCGCCAGTCGTCGCTAGCGTCGGCCTCGACTTCCTGC
>ERZ778022.1046-NODE-1046-length-44002-cov-5.317769_pt1 | contig 44002 bp, 40 predicted proteins | sample MGYA00375752_ERZ778022 | MGnify/ENA primary metagenome ERZ778022 (study PRJEB29350, sample SAMN05389826) | bioreactor metagenome | isolation source: Thiocyanate bioreactor | place: South Africa: University of Cape Town | collected 2014-04-04 ...
AAGCGGGCAAGCGCACCGGCAAGCCGGTCGGACTCGAGGTGATGGTGCCGCTGATCGCGACCAAGGCGGAGTTCGATATCGTCAAGGCGCGGATCGATGCCATGGCGCAGTCGGTGATGAAGGATACCGGCGCGAAGCTGGTCTATCAGACCGGCACCATGATCGAACTGCCGCGCGCCTGCCTGATGGCCGGCGAGATCGCGCAGACCGCCGAATTCTTCTCGTTCGGCACCAACGACCTGACGCAGACGACCTACGGCATCAGCCGCGACGATGCCGCGAGCTTCCTCGGCACTTATGTGACGCGCGGTATCCTCGATATCGATCCGTTCATTTCGGTGGATCGCGACGGCGTCGGCGAACTGGTGAAGATCGGTGTGCAGCGCGGCCGCAAGACCCGCGCCAATCTCAAGATGGGCATTTGCGGCGAACACGGCGGCGACCCTGCATCGGTGGCGTTCTGTCACGATGTCGGTCTCGATTACGTGTCGTGCTCGCCCTATCGCGTGCCGATCGCGCGCCTTGCCGCCGCGCAGGCCGCCCTCGGCAAGACCGTCGCCAGCCAGGCGTAAGCTGGAGTTGTATCAAGACATCAAATGCCGCCTCCGAAAGGAGGCGGCATTTGCGTTTCGGAGACCTGGTAATCGTCATTGTGAGGAGCCATTAGCGCGTTCACGCGCGTCTTTGACGCGCTATGGCGACGAAGCAATCCAGCTTTTTCTAAGAGTGGATTGCTTCGCTTCGCTCGCAATGACGGCTGAATGGAGTGCGGAACTGGAACTCTCACCATTTCGCATTCACCATTTTCATTGACGCGATCTTTACCACCTTGCTGGACGCACTGTTTACCAAGGGTTTTGATGTGATCGCGCGGAGTTTCACGCGCGCTTGCGTGTGGCGCGCGTGCCGCGCCGATTAACTCCGCGGCAACTTTAATTCGATAACAACGAAATCGATCGAATTGCACCGAATGTGCGGTTCGGTCGCGTGTGTACAAGCGTATAGTTGCGTGAGCGTTCGATGTTTGTGTTGCGTAACGGGTCGAAGGGCGCGCGGTTCGCGCCCTTCGGCTTTGTTCTCTGTCTGATGACAGTGAGCCCGACCGAAATCGGCTATCAGGATCTCGCCTCGCTGCTGGCGCGCCAGCCGGGCGTCGCCGAGCGCTGGCAGGAATTCCTGTTCTCCTCCGCGCGCCGCACGCTTCAGGTCGCCTCGTTCAATCTGCCGCGCCCGATGGGCACGCGCACGCTTGAGACGGCATCCTATCGCCTCGCCAGCCTCGAAAGTCAGGGCATCGACGTCACGGGTTCCATCAGCGGCGATCCGCTGGGTCCAGTGCTGCGTCCGTATCAGAAATCGGATTTCCCCAAGGTCATGCGCGCCTCCAAGGGCGACCGCCTGCCGCTGCGCGCGCCGGAAGCCGCTGCGCCGCAGGCGATGCCGCAACCCGCGCCGGAACAGCCGGAGTCCAATGCGTCGGTCTTCGGCGCAAAGACCGCGGAAGCCGCGCCCGCTGCGGATTCTGCCGCGCCGCTCGATGCCGAGCTTGAAGCCGCGCTCCATGCGCCGCACCTGGAGCAATACGAGGCGGCCTCGCTTCAGAATCTTCCCGCCGGCCATCCGCTGAATGCGGCGCCGGAGAGCGACGACGCTGCAGCGGCGTCCGGCGGCGACAGCTTTTCGTTCCAGAGTTCGACGCCGTTTTTCGGCAACACCTCGCTCGGTCTTCCGATCGGATCGCTTGAACGCTGGCAGCCGGGCGAAGAGCCCATCGTTATCGTGCCGGGTGTCGATCCCGACATGAAGAAGCCGGCCGCGCTGTCGGTCGCGCCTGCGGACCCGTCGAACGGCGGTGAAAGCGTCGCGAGCAAGGGCGAAGTCAACACGCAGGGCCAGCGGCCGCGGACTCCCGCCGAGCGCCTCGGCCTCGACGACAAGTCGCGCGCCAAGGCCGAGCGCTGCCTGACCGATGCGATTTATTTCGAGGCGCGCGGCGAAGCCGTGCGCGGCCAGATCGCCGTGGCGCAGGTGGTGCTGAACCGCGCGTTCTCCGGTTACTATCCGACCACGGTGTGCGGTGTGGTCTATCAGAACAAGCACCGCCATCTGGCCTGCCAGTTCACCTTCGCGTGCGACAATGTCGCGGACGTGGTGCGCGAGCCCGACATGTGGGAGCGCGCCAAGAAGATCGCGAAGGCTTCGCTCGACGGCAAGCTGTGGCTGCCGGAAGTCGGCAAGTCCACGCACTATCACGCCTACTGGGTGCGCCCGTCGTGGGTCAACGAGATGAAGAAGATGTACAGGTACGGCGTGCACACCTTCTATCGTCCCCGCGCCTGGGGTGACGGCAAGGATGCGCCGAGCTGGGGCAGCGCTGAAGAGACCGCGAAAATTTCCGCCAAGCTCGCTGAAGCGGCGAAAAGCTCGGCCGAAATGGCTGGCGGGAAGTAGCTGTTGTTTGAACAAAAGCTCGTAGTCGTCCCGGCACCCCCTCGCTTGCACCTTTGACATCGGAAAAATGCATTGCGCCCTGCGCGTTGCGATGCGCGCGCCGTGCGCTATGGTGCGGGCATCAGAACGGATTCAAGACGTACAAGAACAGGGAGACCGGGTTTGGCAACGTTCAAGGCAATCAGGATCGACAAGGCGGAAAAAGGCACCACGGCTGCGCTGACGCAGTTCGACGAGGCCGAACTGATGGACGGCGACGTCACCGTCGCGGTCGAATGGTCCACGGTGAACTACAAGGACGGGCTTGCGGTCACCGGCAAGTCGCCGGTGGTGCGCCGCTTTCCGATGATCGCGGGGATCGATTTCGCGGGCACGGTCGTGGAATCGTCGCATGCGGGCTGGAAGCCGGGCGACAAGGTGGTCTCCACCGGCTGGGGCCTCGGCGAAACCCATCTCGGTGCCTACGCTGAGAAGGCGCGGGTGAAGGGCGACTGGCTGGTGCGCCTGCCTGAGGGCATGAGCGCGCGGCAGGCGATGGCGATCGGCACCGCGGGCTTCACCGCGATGCTGTCGGTGCTGGCGCTGGAAAAGCATGGCGTTACGCCGAAGGACGGCCCTGTGGTCGTCACGGGCGCCGCGGGCGGCGTCGGTTCGGTCGCGGTCGCGCTGCTCTCGAAACTCGGTTTCCATGTGATCGCCTCGACCGGCCGCGCGGCGGAAGCCGGCTACCTGCGCGACCTCGGCGCTTCGGAGATCATCGATCGCAACGAGCTGTCCGGCCCAGCGAAGCCGCTGGCCAAGGAGCGCTGGGCGGGCGGTGTCGATACCGTCGGCTCGACCACGCTGGCGAATCTTTTGTCGATGACGAAGTATGGCGGCGCCATCGCTGCCTGCGGCCTCGCCGCCGGTATGGACCTGCCGTCCTCGGTCGCGCCTTTCATTTTGCGCGGAGTGTGCCTTTTAGGCATCGATTCCGTGATGTGCCCGATCGAGCTTCGCAAGGTGGCCTGGGGGCGTCTCGCAAAGGATCTGGACCATGCGAAACTCGCTGAAATGACTACGGAAATCGGCCTCGCCGATGTTCTGGAGGCGGGGCCGAAAATTCTCGCGGGGCAGCTCCGTGGCAGAACGGTGGGGAGAATTTCCTGAGGACGTTCAGACTTTGCAAACCATGGTGCTTCAATGTCGCCATGGTTGGTATGGTAATCACGGGGTTAAGGCGTAAACCGCCGCCGCCCCGCCCGGCAGTTTACCCAGACCCGCAAGTTCAGTCAGTTGGAGTCCTCGTATGCTCGCGCGTATCGTTTTCGGAGCCGTCCTCGCAAGCTCGTTCGCGGCTCCCGTTCTGGCCGAAAACATGAATGCGGACGAGGCGCGCAAGTTCGTCGCCAACAAGATGTTCGCCTTCACCTGCTTCGATGGCACCAAGGGCGTCGGCAAGATCACCGAAGACGGCGCTGCGGCCGGTGCGGTCCAGTTCAGCGGCACGCCGCAGGCCCGCAACATGCGGCTGCCGTCGAACACGCTGCAGGTGCGCGGCCAGCAGATCTGCGCGTCGATCAAGGGCATTCCCTTCGAGCCGTGCTTCAATCTGGACAAGACCAGCAATGTCAGCTTCCGCGGCGCGGTGTCCGGCCTCGGCTTCGCCTATTGCGACTTCCACCGCCATGGCAATGCCCGCGTGTTCCTTGCGCGCTCGATCTCGCGCCCGCGTTCGCTGCGTGCGCCGGGCGCGACCCGCTCGGCGGATGCGTCATCGCGCGCCGAGGTGAAGCCCGCCTCGCACAGCGAGACGGCGCCGCTCGAACTGCGCCGCTCGGCGAGCGAGTAACACTGACTGTCATCACCGGGCTTGTCCCGGTGATCCCGACCGTAACGCACGGTCGATGCGTCTCGCACAATGAATCGGGATGGCCGGAACAAGTCCGGCCATGACAGCGGTGATATGGACTACGCCGCCGGCTGCTCCGGCGGCGTTTTCGTCTGCTTGAACAGGATGCGCTGATACAGCCATCCGATCGCGACCAGCACCAGCCCGAGGCCGATAAACGAGAATGCTCGCCACGCGCCGGTGAGGTTCGACATATCGATCAGGAACACCTTCAGGATGGTAATGCCGATGATCACCGCCGACGCGAGGCGCGCGCGCTGCGACGGCAGGAACAGGCCGAGCCCCAGCAGCACCACGCCGAAGGCAAGCCACGCCACCGAGTAGGTGTACTGCTCGGCGTCGAAGGTGGTGCTGCCGTTGAGATAGGGCCCGTGATAGAGGCGGCGGATCTCCAGCGTGATGTAAGCCAGCGCGAGCACTAGCGCGCCGCCCGCGATGGTGTTGGCATAGGCAGCGGCGCGGCGTCCGGCCACGGCATAGGACAGCAGCAGCGCGAGAACGGCCGGGATCGCATAGCCGAGGATCAGCGGATTGATGATCGCGCCGGCGATCTCGATGCGCCAGATCGACGGATTGGCAATGAAGAACAGGCCGAACAGGGTCGCCAGCCCGGAGAACCATGTCAGCAGCAGCGCGCCGATATTGTGGATGATGCTGCCGCTGCGCACCCGCAACCGTTCGAGGCCGATGGCCATCGCCAGCGCGACGCTGACCTGCAGGCCGATCTCGATCAGATCCGACGACAGCCGATAGATGTCGCCGTTGTTGACATAATGGCGGATCTCCGTGAACGCGAGCAGCACCGTGAACAGGATTGCGGCGGCCTCGATGCTGCGCAGCGGCGCATCGTCGCCGCGCTTGCGCAGGAAATGCGCGCCGAGCCAGAACGACAGCGCCGGAATGCCGTAGCCCAGCAACAGCCAGTTGAAGATCGGCGTGGTGCCGACATTGTCGCCCGCGATGCGCGGCTCATAGCCGATCCGCAGCACCACGATGCCCGCGAGGATAGCGGCCAGCGAGCGCAGGAACGGAATCGGCCGCTGCATCGAAATCCATGCCGTACCGAGCGACATCAGCGCCAGCGCGATGGTGAGCCAGCCCTTTTCCAGTGCGAAGGTGAAGGCGAGCGCCAGTGCGGCGAGCGCGCCGGTGGCGAACAGCGCGGTAGCGATCATCTGTCCGGGCCGTGCGTCGCGTTTGGTCAGCAATTCCGTCGCTGCAGCAAAGGCTGCGGCTAGCGCGATCGCGATCACCGCGAAGGGAATCGAGCGGTCGAGATGAGCAATGCGCGCATAGAGCGCGACCAGCAGCGCCAGCGGCGTGAACACGCCCGCCGCCGCCCAGATCACGGGGACGAGCGCGCCCACTGAGCGGCCCTGCGCCAGGAAGCCCGCCGCACCGAATGCGGCGGCGAAGCCGGCCGCGGTGACGAGATGCGTGGTGACGGAGCCGTCGTTCGCGCTGGTGCCGATGCCGGGCAGCGCGCCGCCGGGCACGACGGCAAGATCGGGGTTGGCGCGGATCGCCCATTCAGCGAACACCAGGAAGACGAACAATGCCGCCGCGCCGATGGCGCCGACCGCCGCGTCCGTGCGCCATGCGATGACGAAGGTCGCCGCGACCAGCAGCGTGAACACGATCATCGCGGCATCGGCGTGATTGTTCGCGAGCACCAGCACCATCGCGCCAGCGAGGAAGACATCGAGCGAGAATGTCGACACCCGCTCGATGCGGCCCGGCTCGGCCTGCGGCCCGAACGCGAAGCCCGCCACCACCAGCAGCGCGGCGAGCGCAAAGCTGGCAATGATGTCGAATGCGTGCGGACCGAATGTCCTCGCGAGTTCGATATCGAACAGCATCCAGATGGCGCTGAGCACGATGGTCGTGACGGCGAGCCAGCGCCACAGCCGGATGCGCGCGAGTCCGAAGGCCGCCGCAGTGACGATGGTGATGTAAATATAGAGCGCCCAGTAATCCGGCTGGCCTGACGAGACCAGCACCGGCGTGACGAAGGCACCGACCACGCCGAGTCCCGCGAGCGCAGGGCCGTGCAGCAATGCAGCGGCGAGCGTGCCGAGCGCGACCGCGCCGAGCAGCACGAAGGCGAGAGGCGGCGACAGGAAGCCGTACAGCGCATAGGACGCATAAACCGTGGCGAAGGCGACCGCGGTCCCGGCGGCGGTGAGGATCGCCGGAATGTTCGCCGCCGGGATGGCAGCGATCGACGACAGGTTTTCCTTGCGCCGCGCGACTTCGCCGGTGGCCAGCAGCGCCAGCGCGAACAGGCCGCCGAGCAGCACGCGCACTTCGGGGCCGAGCAGGCCGGCTTCGATGGAATATTTGACGAGGAACAGGCCGCCGAGCGCCAGCGTCAGGCCGCCGATCCACACCACCCAGCGGGTGCCGAGCCGTTCTTCGAGGCCGGGCGACGGCGCGGCAACCGGCGGCGTGGGATTTTCCGCCGCAGCGTCGGCGGGCTTTTCGACATAGGCGGGGGCATCGACAGGGAGCGGCGGCGGGACCGGCTGTGCAGTTTCTGGCGCGATGGACGGCGCAGACTGCGTTCGCGCAAGCGGGGAAGGCGCGACGCCTTGGGCACCTTCAAGCTGCGCCAGCCGCGCGGCCAGTTCCTTCGTGCGCATGTCGGCCTTGCGGGCAAGGCCCACGGCAACGAGCGCGATCACAAGCGCGATGAATTCCATTGATGTCCCCAGCCCGCCGGCGTGATGCCGGCGTTTCAGTGCGTCGTCATAAGTCGCATGTCACCGTGCGCAGGTTCACTCAATCTCGACGCGAAACGGCTTGCCCTCGATCATCATGTTGCCCGGCCCCATCGCGTCCAGCGCGCGCACCATGCGCCCGTTGCGGCCGAGCACCTTGTCCGCCAGCGTCACGATCAGGCGGTTGGGATAGGCGGTGGGCGAGGCCTTGCGGATCTGGCGCGCGATGGCGAATTCGTCGCGGTGCGGATTGAGCGCACAGGCCGCCATGAAGGCGCTGGCGGTGGAGCGGCTGATGCCCGCATAGCAATGGATCACCATCGGCGCGGCACGGTCCCATGCGCGGATGAAGGCCAGCGCCTGTTCGACATGATCGCGCGACGGCGCGGTGAACCCGCTTGCGGGTTCGTTGATGTCGTCCATCTGGATGCGCAGATGATTGGCCTCGAGGATCGATTCCGGCCGCATCACCTGGGCGACATTGGCCATCACCGTGAGCACATGCCGGGCGCCGGTGGTTTCCACGGTCGCGGGCAGGGCGGCAAGCGAGCAGACGTGAATCATGGCGTTTCCTTTTCCCGCTATTATAGGCAGGCATCCGGTGGATCGCCAATGTGGCGGATCAGTCCAGCAACGCCTTGAAGCGCGCGAGAAACTGCTTTTCCGCGCGCCCGGCGGACCACGGCGTCACGTAATCCTTTTCCACGGCCGCAGGCAGCTTCGGGTCGCGGCCGAACAACCGGCGGGATTCCGCCTGGCTGAAGCCCGCAAGATGCGTGGCTTCGAGATATGCTGCGCCCATGTCCGCGGCCTTGATCTTCTGTTCGATTTCGGCAGGCAGGATTGCGGGAAGGCCGAAGCGGAGATGGATCGCGGACAGCAGCCGCTTCTCGACGCTCTTGTAGGAGCCGCCGATCACCGCCTTGAACGGCGAGATCATATCGCCGACCACATATTCCGGCGCATCGTGCAGCATCGCCGCGAGACGGATGCGGTGATCGACGCGCGGCGTTTGCTGGCGCAGCACGGCCTCGACCAGCAGGGTGTGCTGGGCGACCGAAAAGATATGCGCGCCGTGGGTCTGCCCGTTCCAGCGCGCGACACGCGCCAGCCCATGCGCGATGTCTTCGATTTCGATATCGAGCGGCGAGGGATCGAGCAGATCGAGACGGCGGCCGGACAGCATGCGCTGCCATACGCGCCCCATCGTTTTCGACGGAGTGGGTTTCTTCGCAGTCATTTCGGTTTGACGCGCTGCGGCTTCTTCAGCTTGCTGCAGGTCGCGTGGCAATGGCAGGCGACGAGATGATCGTTGACCATGCCGGTGGCCTGCATGAAGGCGTAGACGATGGTCGGCCCGACGAACTTGAAGCCGCGCGCCACCAGTTCCTTCGACATCCTTGTCGAGATTGGCGTCGCGGCGGGCACGGACGCCGTAGTCTTGAAATTGTTGATCTTCGGCTTGCCGTCCACGAAATCCCACAGAAAGGTAGAGAATCCGGGACCTTCCTCCATGATCTTCAGGTACGCCTTCGCGCTGTTCACCGTGCCTTCGATCTTGGCGCGGTTGCGCACGATGCCGGCGTCGTTCATCAGCGCCGCGAGCTTCTTGTCGCTGTAGCGCACGATCTTCGAAGGCTCGAAATCGTCGAAGGCTTTGCGGAAATTGTCGCGCTTGCGCAGGATGGTGATCCACGACAGGCCCGCCTGAAAGCCGTCGAGGATCAGCTTCTCGAACAGCGCGCGGTCGTCGTAATCCGGCACGCCCCATTCGGTGTCGTGATAGGCCATGTAGAGCGGGTCTTCGCCCGGCCACGGGCAGCGATGCAGACCGTCGGCATGAAGACGCGCGCTTGTCATGCGGTGGCCTTCTTCGGCGGAACCACATCGTCGACAGAGACGAGGCTGACTGGCAGGCCGCCCGCGCTTAGCGCGTGACCTGCATCGAGTGCATCGGCCACGCGGTCGATCCGCAGCAGCGCGAGGCCCGCGCCGTTCGCCGACGAACCCATGGTGCCGACCGGTTTGCCGTCCGCTGTGACCGGCAGGCCCGTCTCCGGCGCGGCTGCGCCGAATGTCACGCGCACGATGCGGGTGCGCGCGGTGCCGCGATGCTGCATGCGCGACACCACTTCCTGTCCGACATAACAGCCCTTGTCGAAATCGATGCCGTGCAGCCGATCCATGTTGGCTTCGTGGGGGAAAGCATCGCCATAAAGGAAATCGGCGCCGCCGCGCGGTGCGCCGCAGGCGATGCGATGGGCCTCGTAGGCCTCGCTGTCGCCGAGGTCGGCACCGATTGCGGCCGCAGTGTCCGCGGCCAGATCGTCCGGCACGAACATGCGCCAGCCAAGCTGCGGGTCGCGTGGATCGGCGAAGGCGAGGTCCGGCTTCACCGATGGAGCGCCGTCCCACACCGCCAGCACGCCAAGCTGCGCGGACAGATTCTCGACCGTGACCTTGGCGCGCAGCTTGTAGAATTTCAGCTTGTCCGCGAGCGCCTGCGCCAGCACCAGCGGCACATCGAGCACGAAGCCGCCGCCCTGCGCCTCCGAGGCTTCGGTGACAAGGAAGTCCACGATGATCTTGCCCTGCGGGGTCAGGAGCGCGCCGAACCGGCCGAGGCCCGGCCGGAGCACATCCACATTGGTGGTCACAAGGCCGTCGAGGAACTTGCGGGCATCCTCGCCGCTGACCTTGACCACGCCGCGATCCGGCAGAAACGCTGCTTTCATTGGGATTTTCTCGGGATTCTCGACATTCTTTGGGGAAATTCATTCCCCGGATATTACATGGCAACGTAAGACGCTAAGGTGCGAACAACAAGGCTGCGCGGCCATGCGTATGTCGCATCGGATGCGCAGAATCAGTCCACATCAGACGAGTTTACACTTGCCCCAGACATTTGACGTCATTCTCAAATCCGGCACCGTCGTCAATCAGGATGGCGAAGGCGTGCGGGACATCGGCATTTCCGGCGGCCGCATCGCCGGGATCGGCTCGCTCAATGGCGCGCGCGCGGGCGAGGTGATCGACTGCAAGGGCCTGCACATCCTGCCCGGCGTCATGGATACGCAGGTGCATTTCCGCGAACCGGGCCTCACCCACAAGGAGGATCTGGAAACCGGCTCGCGCAGCGCGGTGATGGGCGGCGTCACCGCGGTGTTCGAGATGCCGAACACGAATCCCTTAACGGTGACCGAAGAAGCCTTCACCGCGAAGGTGAAGGCGGGCCACCATCGCATGCACTGCGACTATGCGTTCTTCATCGGCGGCACGCGCGAGAACGTCAATCAGTTGCCTGATCTGGAGCGCGCGCCGGGCTGCGCGGGCGTGAAGGTGTTCATTGGCTCCTCGACCGGCTCGCTGCTGGTGGAGGACGACGAAAGCCTTCGCCGCATCTTCAACGTGATCCGCCGCCGCGCGGCCTTCCACGCCGAGGACGAATATCGTCTCAACGACCGCAAGCATCTGCGCATCGAAGGCGATCCGCGCTCGCATCCTGTCTGGCGCGACGAGACCGCGGCGCTGATGGCGACGCAGCGGCTGGTGAACCTTGCACGCGAGACCGGCAAGCGCATTCACGTGCTCCACATCTCCACGAAAGAGGAGATCGAATACCTGCGCGACCACAAGGATGTCGCGTCCTGCGAGGCGACGCCGCATCATCTCACGCTCGCGGGGCCGGAAGCCTATGAACAGCTCGGCACCAAGGCGCAGATGAATCCGCCGGTGCGCGACGCGGCTCATCGCGACGGCATCTGGCGCGGCATCGAGCAGGGCATTATCGACGTGCTCGGCTCCGACCACGCGCCGCACACGCTCGAAGAAAAAGAAAAGACCTATCCGGCGTCGCCCTCGGGCATGACCGGCGTGCAGACGCTGGTGCCGATCATGCTGGACCATGTGAACGCCGGAAAGCTGTCGCTGGCGCGGTTCGTCGATCTCACCAGCGCCGGACCCGCGCGGCTGTTCAACATCGCCTGCAAGGGCCGCATTGCGGCGGGCTACGATGCGGACTTCACTGTCGTGGACCTCAAGCGCGAGGAAACCATCACCAACAAGTGGGTCGCCTCGAAGGCGGGCTGGACGCCCTATGACGGCGTGAAGGTGAAGGGTTGGCCGGTCGGCACCTTTGTGCGCGGCCAGCGGGTGATGTGGCAGGGCGAACTGACGACTCCGTCCACCGGCGAGACGGTGCGTTTCTTGGAGACGCTGAAGCCGTAGACCGTCAAGGCGTTTCGCGGTTGGTGATCGCGGAGAGCGCCGCGATTATGGTCGAAGCCTCATACGGCTTGTTCACGATCGTGACGTTCGAGAACTGTTCGACCAGACCCGAACGGTCGCCGTATCCGGTCGTCAGCATGAACGGAATTTCGCGCCGCGCCAGTTCTTCGGCAACGGTGAGGGATGTTTCGCGACCGAGATTGACGTCGAGGATCGCGACATCCGGCCAGGCATTGCGAAGTTTTTGCAAGGCATCCTCCGCCGACGCGGCGGTGGTGATGTCGGAAACCCCGGCGTCGAGCAGGATTTGTTCGAGGTTGATGGCGATCAGCATCTCATCCTCGACAATCAGCACGCGCAGGGCATTGAGGCCGGTGCTGGACGGTGCGGCTGCGCCTTTGGCGGGCAGGTTTGCCGTCTGGGAACGGGCATCCCGCGACGCATGACGCGCGGGAATGCGGAGCGTCGCCTGCACGCCTTCGGGATTGTAGCTGACCTCGCTTTCGCCGCCGAGGTCATAGGAAATGCTGCGGTGGATCAGCACCGTTCCGAATCCTTGCCGGCTCGGCGGCGCGACGCGCGGACCATCGCTCTCTACCCAATTCACGACGCATCCGTCGGTCTCGTTAAAGGTCCATCGCACGGTGAGATGGCCGCCCCTCTGCGAAAGCGATCCATATTTTGCGGCATTGGTTGAAAGCTCGTGTAGCATCAGCGCCATCACCGAGAAGGCGCGTGCATCCAGCCACACCGGCGGGCCGTCGATGTTCAGGCTGACATCACCACCACCACGATATGGAGTCAGCTCCGCATTCAGAAGTTCGAGCAGGGAGCCGCCGCCGTCGCCGCGAACCACCTGATCGTGCGCGAATGCAAGGGCCTGAATGCGTCCGCGAAGAGACTGCACATACTGCTCGACGGTTTGTCCCTGCTGTCCCGGCACGTTGATGAGCGATTTGATCACCGCAAGGATGTTCTTGACGCGGTGGTTCAGCTCCTCGTTCAGCATGCGCTGGCGCACGCCCGCCTTCTGGCGTTCCTCTTCCAGAAGCTCGCTGTGGCTCAGCGCGACTTCAGCCAGCACCGTGCGCGTCGCCTCGGCAATCTCGCGATCTTCATCGGTCCATGGCGCGGACTGCTGGTGAACCGTTTCCTTCCAGATCGCGAAACTCTTGCGCGGGGTCAGGCGGTCGCCCAGCGGACCGGTCTCGTAGGATTTGTCGGGGTTTCCCGCCCAGTTCAGTGTCTGCACCAGTTCTTTCCGGAAAAAGAACAGGTAGTCGCGCGGCCGGTGAGAGAGCGGCACGGCCATGACGCCGGCGGCAGACGCCGCGAAGTTTTCCGCGCCCGGCAGGTGGCTGGACAGCATGTGCGTGGCCCAGATCGTTCCGTCCGCGACATTGGTCGCAAGACGCGCCAGCGCCGCCATGCCGCTTGGGGGCGGGACCGAGCCCACGCTTCTGCTTTTTCCCTTCAGCCAGATCGCGGCGCCGTCGCAGGGCATCAGCGAAGCGAAGTCGGGAAGGTTGTCGAAAATCGCCTCGTCGAGATTGGCGATGCGCGCGTTGACCCGGAGAAACCGGTCGAGCGATTGCCGCGCGCGCGTTGCGAATTCAAGCTTGCCGGCCTGCCGCAGGGCATTGAGATGTAGCGAGAAGAACTGGCCGAACATCTCGGCCGCGACGCGCTCCGCCATCGATAGCGCGCGCGGGCTGTAATGGTGGCATGCGATCAACCCCCACAGCTCGCCGTCCACGATGATCGAGATCGACATGGAGGCGCCGACGCCCATGTTGCGGAGATATTCGCAGTGAATGGGGGAGACGCTGCGCAGGTGAGCGAAGGAAAGATCGAGCGGCTCGCCGGAGGCGTCGAAAACCGGATTGATCGGAATCGGCTTGAAATTCGCGTCGGAAATGATGCGGATCGTGTTGCGCAGATAAAGCTGGCGCGCCTGCTGTGGGATGTCGCTGGCGGGGAAGTATTGCCCGAGGAAACTTTCCAGCTCTGGCTGCTTGGATTCGCTGACGACCTTGCCGGCCCCGTCGTGCATGAGCTGGTAAACCATGACGCGGTCGTAGTGAAACAGTCCCTGCACCAGCCGCGAGGTGACGCGCAGCAGCTTGTCGACCGTATTGATGGATGAAATCCGTCCGATCATGGTTCGGGCAAGGTCGAGCGGCAATGGCGCCTGGTTATCCGATGGTTCGAACTCGATGATGGATACGGATTTGTATCTGTGAACGGCAACGTCGAAGGTGCGTCCGGTCCCGATTTCGAGATTGAACAGCAATGCGGGGCGCGATCCATCCTCGAGCCGCGTCAGCGCGTTGCGGATCGTGTGAACCGCATCCCCGCCAAGAAGCGCATCCAGCTTCCGGCCGTTGATGTTGCCGTCGATGCCGAGCAGGCTCTGGGAATTCGCGGAATGCCGCAGCACATAGCTCGCGGCTATGTCGCATGCCAGCAGGCATCCGTGAGGCTGAATGCTTCCCGGCACATGGATCGGTTCGCGATCGCATGTGGTCAGATCGATCTGCAGCGGCTCTTTGTGCCTACCGGTCATGATGAAATGCCTGAACCGCGGCGGCGAAGGCGTCCACCGCTCCGCGTGCGACGTCGCCGGTGGATGCCGCACCGTTACTTTCCAGAATTTTCACGAAGGCCGGCCAGCGCTTCGGATCGCTGGTCTGCGACGCAAGGTGCCTTGCGCCGTTGTGTTCGGATAAGCCGAGCAGCGCTGCCTGCTTGACCAGAAGTTGTGCGCCAAGCGAGGACCCCTCCAGCACGTAGAGGACACCGAGCAGCCGCGCTTCATCGAGGTCATAAGGATATGGATCATGCGCGTGCGGCCCGGGCTCGCCCAGATCGCTAAGATCGTCGCGCAGAAGGTGACTGACAGGCAGAAATCTCCATCCGTCCATCCCGTTTGGCATCGCGGATGCGACAGCATCCTCAAGCGGCGCCCTGAACCGCAGCAAGGCGCGGCAATAGCGGCTATACTGTTCAACGGATTGAAATTGACCCACCGCTTCGTCGAGCTGTGCGTGGGCGGCAGCAGTCTGCTGGCGAAGATGAAATCTCACGGAGGGCCGGAGATCTGCGTCGCGACGGGGAGACGTGAGGGAAATAGCTGGGCTCCGTATGTGCAGGACCGCCGAGACTTGTCTGATCGTTCCCTGCCTGACAAGTCTAACGTCGGCGATGCGCGGTCTTGCTCGATGAATTATAACGTCACCGGCGCGGATAGGTTCCAGATCAACGGTCCTGCCCGGTTGACATCAATCAGATTTAGGCTTAAATTCCTATTTGTCCTGCCCCGGTTAATGAGGGGCGTTTCGCGATCGTCACGATACGCGGGGCGGGATGCGGTGGCGCGGCAGCGTCAGGCCGGAGCGAGAGTCGCAGGGCGCAAGCCCGGATCAAGCACGCACCGAAAGGACGTGCCGACATCCGGACCTGTGTGAGCGGCACGCGCGAAAGCTGACGAACCACGCTGTGCGCGCCGGCCCAAGTCGTGTGGTCTCGACGCCCGAAGCTGGCGTCAGTCCGGCGGAGAGCCGCCTTCGACCGAAGGCGGAAACCCTCAGCAGGGATGCGGTGACATAGCATCGTTCACCGGGGAGAGCACGAAGCAAGCCGGAGCCCCATCGCGTGCGGAACGCCGGATTCAAACGGCGTGACCGTGGCGACTACGCTCGTGTGCTTTTTGTTTTGCACACGGGGCTGCGGATGCGCTTGCGCATCCGGCGTTCCGCGCGCCCTCATTTCAGGGCGAAGCGATAAAAGAATGTCGGGCGCCCCCGCGCCGTCACAACAACAGGGGCGATGGCGCGTGGCTGTTTGAAAATTGAATTACGAATGAGATGTGGCGTGAAAGTCCCGCACATCCAACGTCGTCCCTGCGCAGGCGGGAACGACTGGAGAAAAATTGTGCGCGATAACCGAAAGAAGTTGCGGATAGCCGCGCAGTCTTACTGCCGGAATTCGACCACTGAAAATTCGCCGCTGCGAATCCGCCCGGCGAGACCCTCGACGAATTTTGCAACCGCATCCTCGCCATAAGTGCTGACGAGTTCGGCGAACGCGGCGAACAGGCTGGCCTGTGCCAGGCAGTCGCCGTCCACGCCGTCATGGCGTGCTTCCGCCCAGGCTTCGTTGAGATAATTGAGGGCGGCCCGCTTCTGGTCCTGATCAGGCGAAAAGCCCGGCGTGCTCGTCCATGAGTAAGGATGCGACATGAAATCAAGTGACCTGTGGAAGGCGAATCTTGCGGATCGCGCAGTTGAATTGCACCGATCCTTAGCATGCAGGCCAAGGGCCGCGAGATGGTTCTTTAGGAAAGGTTAACGCGCCGAAAGCAAGTTAGCCCAATATTCCGGGCATTTTTTCCGGAGGCTGGAAAACCATCCCCCGAAAAATTCAGTTGGCGTAGCGCGCGGTGAGGTCGCGGGAGATTTTGGAGCCTTCTTCGAGGTACCGGCGAATCGCGACATTGGCCGCGGGCGTGCAGGTCCGGTAGGTCTGCTGGAAGCCGTTATAGCCGCGGTTGAAGGAGGCGATCATACGGTTGCGGCGCTCCCCGGAGGGGGTTTCGGCATCGACCAGCGCCTGCATTTCGGAACGCCATTTCTGGCCTTCGTTGGTGCCGCAGATGCCGCGCAGGTAATGCAGGGTGCCGAGGATTTCGGCCAGCCGCTGCAGGTCGCCGTCAAAGGGCGCGGCCGCGTCCTGGGCCCGGACGGAGACGGGACCAGCCACGGCGAGCACCAGACAGACTGCGAAAATGCGCTTCAGCATGAAGGCCGTCCTATGCCCGTTCAAAGGGCCGGAAGCAAGGCGGCGAAGGCTAGAGGCCGGCGAGGGCGCAGGCGGCGCGGATGGTGTCTTCCAGCCCCTGCGTCACCGGCAGGCCCGCCAGCGAGCCCGGCGTCAGCCAGCGGGCGTCGTCCAGTTCGTCGTTCAGCGCCACCTCGCCGCCGGCCCAACGGGCCGCGAATGGCAGGATAACGAAATGGCCGTGGCCGCCGGTCCGGCCGGGCAGCGCCTCGCGATAGCCGATCAGGCCGATGATCTCGATGGAGAGCCCGGTTTCCTCGCGGATTTCGCGGGCGACCGCCTCGGTCAGGCTTTCTCCGAATTCCACCCGTCCGCCGGGAAAGGTGTAGATGCCCCGGGCCGGCTCGCGGGCGCGGCGCACCAGCAGGATCTTTCCGTCGCGGAAAATACCCGCGCTGACGGCAATCTGCGGGCGGTTATTGATGATGTCGGCCATGGCTACTGTGTCAAATGGCTATTGTGTCATGATGAAGTCGACGTCTTCCGCATCGCTGAAGCCGCCGTTGATGATGGCCCCGGCGAGCGTGACCAGAGGCCGGACCCAGTTGGCCGCCTGTTCGGCAAGGACCACGCGGGATTCGTCGTGCTGGACCTGCCGCATGGCTCCGGCGACGGTGGTGAGGATCGAGGTCATGGTGGTGGTGATGTTGTCGAATTCGCTGCGCATCGCCGGATCGCTCGACTCGTAAGCGCTGATCGCCAGCTCCCGGGCTTTGAAATGCGAAGCCTCGAAATGCTCGCGATAGCTCAGCGGCCGCCATTCCAGGAAATCGTCTACGCAGTCGGGCATATCCGGAATCATGTCGAGCAGCATCACCGCTTCGTTGAAATGATTCAGGTAATCGGTCGCGAGGCCGGTATGGGGATTGATATTGGCCTCGCGCAGCAGCCGGGCGCGTGTCTCCGCGCCGCAAACCGGCGAACCGTGCTCGTCGGTTGTGAGTTGTGCGGGTGGGGCCGGATTCGACATAGCCTTGGATGTTTGGGCATTCGAGGTTAAGGCGGGCTGAATAACGGCCGCTGATCTGCTATTTTATGTGCTTTAGGTATTTATACCGGACCCTTTCATGTGCGGGCGATACGTCATCATCTCGGCCCCCGGCGCTCTGCGCGAGCTGTTCGATTATGGCGAGCGGCCGAATTTTCCGCCGCGGTACAACGTCGCTCCGACCCAGCCTGTCCCGGTGGTGATGCTCGATAACGGCCTGCGCCGGTTCAAGCTGATGCGGTGGGGTTTTCTGCCGTCGTGGGTGAAGGACCCGCGCAAGTTCGCGCTGGTCATCAACGCGCGGTCCGAGACCATTCTTGAAAAACCATCGTTCCGGAATGCGGTGAGGCGCAGGCGATGTCTTCTTCCGGCCGACGGCTATTACGAATGGCAGGCGTCGCTCTCCCGCAAGCGGCCGTTCTATATCCGCCGCCGCGATGGCCAACCGATGGCGCTCGCCGGCGTGGCGGAGACCTGGGCCGGGCCCAATGGCGAAGAGGTCGATACCGTCGCCATCGTCACGGCCGCTGCGGCGCCCGAAATGAGCGTGCTGCACGATCGCGTTCCGGTGACGATCGAGCCGCGCGATTTCGATCTCTGGCTCGACGGTGACACTGTCAGCGCGGAACTGGCGATGGCGATGATGGTTGCGCCGCCGCCCGGAACGTATGTCTGGCACGAGGTTTCGACTGCGGTGAACCGCGTCGCCAACGACAATCCGGATCTTGTCATGCCGTTCAGTGCGGAGGATGCGGAAGCCGAAGCCGCGATCGAGAAACAGAAGCGGCTGGATGGCCGCACGATGGTCAAGGCCGCGCCACAACCGAAGACGCCGCCACCGAAGCCGGATGACGGACAGGGCTCGCTGTTCTGATCGGCGTTACGTGAAGATGTTCAGCGCGGCGTATTGCAGCAGCATAATGGTCTTCGCATCGATGATGCGGCCGTCCGCGATCATCGCGAAGGCTTCGGAGAACGGCAGTTCGAGCGTCTCGATGTCTTCGCCTTCATCGTGCAGGCCGCCGCCGTTTCCGATCTTCATGTCGGCGCGATATTCCGCAACGAAGAAATACAGTTTCTCGGTCACCGCGCCCGGGCTCATATAGGCCTCGAACACCTTCTGCATATCGTCGAGGCGGTAGCCGATTTCCTCTTCCGCCTCCATCCGCATCCGCAGTTCGGGATCGATGTCGCCCAGCGTGCCGGCCGGCACTTCCACCAGCAGCGCATCGTTGCCGTTGACGTAGGTCGGATAGCGAAACTGGCGGATCAGGATGATCGTTTGCTGCGCGCGATTGTAGGGAAGCAGCGCCACGCCGTTGCCGCGATCGAAAATCTGGCGGCGTTGCGTCTGCCATTCTCCATTCGAGCGACGCCAGTCGAAGGTGGTGTTGCGTAGCGTGTAGGGACGATCCGAGATCACGTGGACGTCCTGGACGCGGAGGCGGTCCTTCACACTCATATCGAGCCTTGGGTTGGAATTGTCAGGGAGTCATCTCGCGGCCGTCGAGCCACTTGGCGTAGACGATGCGTTCCTGCTCTTCAAAATTCAACGTCTCATAAAACGCCTGCACCTTGGTATTGCCTGCGCGAACGAGAAGTTGAACCTTCGGAATGCCGCGCCCGCGTAGCCAGTTCTCGGCGGCGGTGACAATGGTGCGGCCAAAGCCTTGCTTCTGCCGGTCGGGATCGGTCGCGACGTAATAGAGCCAGCCGCGGTGTCCGTCGTGTCCGACCATGGCCGTGGCGACGATGACGTTGCCGATACGGCCGACAAGCACGTCGGAATTTTCTTTGCCGCGCGCGAACTGGATGTCCGCTGTTGGATCGTTCCAGGGACGCGTCAGTTCGCAGCGTTCCCACAGCGCGACAACGGCCGGAATGTCGGCGTCGGCGATGGCGCTGATAATCAGGTGCTCTGCCTGTGTCGCGGCCGGGCCGGTCACAAAACCTTGCCCGGATTCATGATGTTGTGCGGATCGAGCAGATGCTTGATCGCGCGCATGATGTCGATCGCGACTGGGTCCTTCACATGGGGAAGCTCATCGCGCTTCAGAACGCCGATGCCGTGTTCGGCGGAGATCGATCCGCCGAGCTTGGCGACGACGCCATGCACGACATCGTTCACGTTGTGCCAGCGGTCAAGAAAAGCAGCGGTATCGCCGCCGACTGGCTGGCTGACATTGTAGTGGATGTTGCCGTCGCCGAGATGGCCGAAGGCGAACGGCCGCGCGCCTGGAATGAGCTGTGTCACGGCCGCATCGGCCTCGGTCAGAAATTGCGGAACGGCGGCGACCGGCACCGAGACGTCGTGCTTGATCGAGCCGCCCTCCGGCTTCTGCGCCGGGGAGATCACCTCGCGCAGTTTCCAGAACGCGTTGCGCTGATCGAGATTGGCGGCGATCACCGCATCGGTAACGATGTCGCGCTCCATGCCGTCGGCGAGAATGGACTCGATGGTGGTTCGCGCATCGTCGCGCGGCGACGAAATTTCCATCAGCACGTACCACGGATGGCGCTCGCTCATCGGCGCGCGGATCGAGGGGCCGTGCTTGACCGTGAAGTCGATGGCGATCTGCGGGATCAGTTCAAAGCTGGTCAGGCTTCCGGCGGCGACGTTGCGTGAGATATCGAGCAGCGCCAGCGCATCGTCGGGCGAGGTGATGGAAGCAAACGCGGTCTCGATGGAGCGCGGCTTCGGAAACAGCTTCAGCGTTGCCGCAGTGATGACACCGAGCGTACCTTCTGCGCCGACAAAGAGATCGCGCAGATCGTAGCCGGTGTTGTCCTTCTTCAGGCTCGACAGGCCATGCATGATGCGGCCGTCGGAGAGCACGACTTCAAGACCAAGGACGAGGTCGCGCGCCACGCCATAGGCGAGGGCGGCGATGCCGCCTGCGTTGGTCGAGAGATTGCCACCGATGGTGCAGCTTCCTTCCGCGCCGAGCGACAGTGGAAACAGCCGGTCCGCGTCTGCCGCGCGCTGTTGCGCATTGGCGAGGATCACGCCGGATTCGACGGTCATGGTGTTGGACTGTGTGTCCACCGCGCGAATCTTGTCGAGCCGCCGTGTCGAGATCACCACTTCGCCGTTGTGCGGGACCTGTCCGCCGACAAGCCCCGTATTGCCGCCCTGCGGCACCAGCGCGGTCTTTGTTTCGGTGGCGAGCTTGCAGATCGCGGCGACCTCTGCGGTCGAGCCGGGACGCAGCACCAGCGGCGAATGGCCCTGAAACAGGCCGCGTTCCTCGGTGAGATAGGGTGCAGCTTCCTGCGGATCGGTGACGGCATATTTTTCGCCGACGATCGCGGCGAAGCGTGCGAGCAGGTCCGGGGACAACGCAACAGGCGTGGATTGAACGATCTTCATGTCTCGTTTCTTCGTTTTGTTATGGACGTCATGAGGTGTTTCAGTTTCGTGGCACCGCCGCGCGCCGCAACCGGTCGTTGATGGCTTCTCCGAGCCCCTCTTCGGGAATTGCCATCACGGCGATGGCGCGCACGCCGTCGGCATCGAGAGCGCGAAGATAGCCGAAAAGATGGGTGGCGGCTTCGACGAGGTCGCCGGTCTCCGACAGATTCATGATGGTGGCTCCGCCGGAGCCGGAAATTGTCTGCGGCCCAAAGGCGAGCAGCGCTTCGCCGGCCTCCAGATGCTGTGCATTGAGCCGCACGGACGCGTGCGGTGCGTAGTGCGACGCCAGCATGCCGGGGGCCAGCGGATGCGCGTCGCCGGGGTCCGTCTCGTGATGCGGTAAGCGCGCGAGCTTCTCGCCCAGCACGCGCTCGATGTCCTCGCGGGGAAGTCCGCCGGGGCGCAGCAGCATCGGCGTCTCGAAGCAGCCGACGATGGTGGATTCGACGCCGACCGAGACCGGGCCGCCATCCACGATCAGATCGATGCGGCCTTCAAGGTCGCCGAGGACATGCGCGGCGGTGGTCGGGGAGACGTGGCCCGAAATGTTGGCCGATGGGGCGACCACGGGCTTGCCGAAGGTCCGCAGGATGTCTTGCGCGACAGGATGCGCGGGCACGCGGACGGCGATGGTTTCCAGACCGGCGGTGGCCAGATCGGAGACCGGGCAATCGGGTGTCTTGGGTAGCACCAGGGTCAGCGGGCCCGGCCAGAAGGCTTCCGCAAGCCTGCGGCTCCTGTCGTCGAAGCGTGCGATCCGCCTGGCGGCCTGCAAATCGGTGACATGGGAAATCAGCGGGTTGAAGGATGGCCGCCCCTTCGCCTCGTAAAGCCGTGCGACGGCCCGCGCGTTGGTGGCGTCTGCGCCGAGGCCGTAGACTGTTTCTGTGGGAAACGCGACCAGCCCGCCGTCCGCGAGATGACGGGCAGCGGTCTCAGCCCCGTCAGTGGCGGCGACAAGTGCCGTATTCAGGCCAGATTTCATCGTGGAGGTCTATCCGAGGGGCCGAGGCGGTGGATTGGGAAGACCTTTATACAGCTTCTTGCGGTTCGCGAGAGTGGACGCTATACCGGCGCCCACGTCGGAGTATAGCGCAGCCCGGTAGCGCACCTGCTTCGGGAGCAGGGGGTCGCAGGTTCAAATCCTGCTACTCCGACCATGATTTCAATGACTTATCATCCATATCCCGCCGCCGCGTCCGGATGTCGTTCGGACGGTCGGGCCTGTTTGCGGGATTTCAGACGCCGGTATTCAAAAAATCGCGGCGGCCATGCGACCGCCGCGATTTTTTTTGCAAATATGCCGGGTGGTGCGATCACATCGGATCGATGCCGAGCTTCTGGATGATGCCCGACCACTTGTCGGTTTCCGACGCTATGAACTTCTTCAGGTCGGCCGGGGCGAGAAGGGTGGGTTCGGCACCCTGCTCGGTAAACAGCGCGCGGACCTTCGGGTCCTTCAAGGCTTCCTCTGCCGCCGCGAACAGTTTTTCAACGATCGCCTTGTCGGTGTTGGCCGGCGCAAGCAGCGCCAGCCATGCGGCGCTCTCGTAGTTTTGCAGGCCTGCCTCGGCAGCCGTCGGCACGTCGGGAAGGGCGGTCATCCGCGTGCTGCTGGCAACAGCCAGAGCGCGAGCGTCCCCACTCTTGATCAGGCCAATCACGTTTGGGAGAAGCTGGAAACCGAGCGGCACCTGCCCGGCAATGAAGTCCGGGGTGTAACCGGCGATATTGCGATAGGGCACGTGGGTAAGTTCGGTGCCCGTGAGCTGTTCGAAATACGCGGCCGCCAGATGCTGCGAGGAACCGACACCGACCGTGCCGTAGTTTAGCTCCTTGGGATGCTTCTTGGCATAGTCGATCAATTCGCGCAGTGTTTTTGGCTGCAGCCTTGAATTGATCACGACGATATTCGGAAGCGAGGCGAACAGGCAGATGGGCTCAAAGTCTTTCTGCGGATCGTAGCCCAGTTGCTTGAAAAGAGCCTTGTTCGCGGCGAGTGGCCCCGAGGTGCTCATCACCAGGGTATAACCGTCGGGGGCTGCATGCGCTCCTGCTGCGGTGCCGATATTGCCTCCCGCGCCGGGGCGGTTGTCGACCACGAAGGACTGTCCAAGGGACGTGGCCATTCGGTTCAGCAGGATACGCGTGATGACGTCGCTGGCGCTGCCGCCGGCGAACGGGACATAGACCTGAATCGGACGATTTGGATAGTTCGCGCTTTGGGTATCTGCGGCCGCCGGCCCGGCTGCGGCAAACAGGGCCATCACGCAAAGCGAAAGCAGCCACTTTCCATAGGCGCGGATCTTGCCACTGAAAGGCTGGGGTGCGTTCGTCACTCGATATTCCTCCTGAAACGTGTCAGGGAGGGCCCGCACCCGCCATGCGCACTGGCCTCAAAAACTACCAATGAGTCTCTTTTTGTGAGTTCGTCGAGCGCCTCAGCGTCCGCCGACCCTGGTCCAGTTTTCGCCGCCGCAAAGCGCCCCCGCGCAGCCCTCGACGCGCAGAGTCTGAGGGCCTGTCCACAGCACCTTGCCCTCGTAAACACCGCCGTCGTCAGCGTTATAGATCCGCCCCGACCATGTCCCCGGACCGCTGGGCACCATGCCGATGAACAGCTGCACGCCGATCATCGGGCGAGAGGCCAGCGAGGGATTCGGATTTTTGTCGTCGGTCTGCGGTTTTCCGGTCGCGCGATCGATCGGATCCCGCAGCCAAGCCACTTTTCCGCAAAGTGCGTGTCCGCAATGGCTGACGTGAATGCGCGCGTCGCCTTTTTCCGTCAGCCACAGGCCCGTCGGTGATCCTTCCTGTGCCCGCGCCAATGCGCTGCCGCCGATCGCGAGTGCAAGAACTAAAAAGAGCTTCAATTTTGAATTCATCGTCCGCCTGTTGCCGCTCGGAATTCGTGTCTGCCTGACCCTATACAGGGCGACCCGTTATTCAAGCCGGAGCGCCGTTCGAACTGGTCAGTTTTGATGTGCTGTTACCTCACGGACACCATCCGATGGGACAGACCGCCGCGAATGACGGTATCCAGACAGCGTTTGGAACTGATTCTCATCCGGGACCGCCCACGATAGAGGCACATTGGGCACATTGATCCGTGCCATCGATGTTGCTTTCCCGGCATTCTCTGGCACTTATACGCAGGCTCGATTCAAGCCAATCCGACACTTTTCATCCGTCCGGTCGATATGCACCAGCTTATTGCCGACATTACCTTTTCGATCCTGTTTGCCTGGGTGCTCGGCCTTGCCGCGCATTTTTTCAGGCAACCGCTGATTCTCGCCTATCTGGTGGCCGGATTTGTCATCGGCCCGTTCTGCATCGGCTGGGTGAAGTCGCAGGAATCGATCAGCACGATTTCGGAACTGGGCCTGATTTTCATGCTTTTCATGATCGGGCTCGAGATCGATCTGAAGAAGATTATCCGGGCCGGTAAAGTGATCCTGATTGCCGCGGGCGGGCAACTGATCGGCGGTTGCGTGATCGGTGTTGCCTTCTTCGTGGCCATCGGCCTGTCGCTGGGCGGCGGCGGTTTCGACGCGCTGTATCTGACCGTGGCCTGCGCGCTGTCCAGCACGGTGATCATCGTCAAGGTGTTGTACGAGAAGCGCGAACTCGACACCCTGCCGGGGCGCATCACGCTCGGCGTGCTGGTGCTGCAGGATATCTTCGCGATCCTGTTTCTCGCGGTTCAGCCGAGCCTCACAGACCTGCAGATCAGCATCATCCTGATGTCGATCGGCCGCGTCGGCCTCTTGGTCGCGACCGCGATGATCCTCAGCCGCTTCGTGCTGCCGAAGATCTTTCACCAGATCGCGCGAAGCCCTGAACTGGTGATGCTCGGCGCGCTCGCGTGGTGCTTCCTGATCGGCGAAGTCGCCGAGCGGCTGCATCTGTCGCGCGAAATGGGATCGCTGGTGGCGGGCGTCTCGCTGTCGACATTCCCTTACGCGCTCGATGTGACGGCGAAGGTGACGACGCTGCGGGATTTCTTCATCACGCTGTTCTTCGTCGCGCTCGGCATGACGATCCCCGTGCCCAATTCGGCAACCATCGGGCTGGCGCTGGTGATCGCGGCGTTCACCGTCGTCAGTCGGGTCCTCACCACCTTCGTGCCGCTTTACCTGATGAAACAGGGGCTGCGGGCCAGCCTGCTGCCGGCGCTCAACCTGGCCCAGATCAGCGAGTTCTCGCTGGTCGTCATCCAGACCGGAATCGTCGCGGGCCACATCACTTCCGAAACGTCGAATGCGGTTTCGTTCGCGTTCGTGATCCTCGCCGTTCTTAGCACCTTCATCATCACCCAAAGCGATCCGATCACCAGATGGACGATCGGGCGCCTGAAACGGATCGGCCTGCGTGATCTTGATGATGCGCCGGGTGCCGAAGGCGACCATGGCGACGGACATGGCGCCGCCCGCCGGATCGTCATTCTGGGTTTCTTCCGCGCCGCGAGCGCGCTGCTCAGCGAGATCGAGCGGCAGAATGCATCCCTGCTCGAGCAGATCAGCGTGGTAGATTTCAATCCCAATGTGTTCCGCACGCTCACTTCGCGCGGCATCCATGTCATTTACGGCGACATCAGCAACATCGACACCCTGATGCATGCCGGCGTCGGAAAGGCCGAGATCATTATCCTGAGCGTGCCGGACTCGCTGCTTAAGGGCGCGAATAACGAGAAGCTGGTCCGTCACGTCCGCTCGCTGAATCCGGATGCCAGGATCGTGTCGACTGCCGATCTGCTGGTCGACGTCAACGATCTCTATACGGCAGGGGCCGACTACGTCACCGTGACCCGCGTCACCGACGCCGCGGAACTCTACAAGGTCATCGAAGCCATCGATGCGGGCCTCATCGCCGACAAACGCGCCGAGATGGACCGGCTGCTGGGCGAGCGCCGGGAAGTCCTGCCGTAGGCCGGGTTCTTCCGGTCAATTCCGCATAGAGAAACGTTTCAAACGGCTGGCAGCCGGGTATCGGCCATGTGGAGAGGGCAGTTGCGCCCGTCCACGCCCTGCGCCATACGATCTGCGTCCCATTGAGAGATGATGCCATGGCCCATTCCATTCCCGAAGTTCTGAAGGCTTTCGCCGCCGGTGAGATCGTGGTCGTCACCGACGACGACGATCGCGAGGGCGAGGGCGATCTGATCGTCGCGGCGACGCTCTGCACGGCAGAGAAGATGGCCTTCATCATTCGCCATACCTCGGGCATCGTCTGTGCGCCGATCACCGCGGACAACGCCCGGCGTCTGCGCCTTGACCCGATGGTCGCCCACAACGACTCCAATCACACTACGGCCTTCACGGTGTCGATCGACTACAAACCGGGGATGACCACCGGGATTTCCGCCGAGGAGCGCACGGTCTGCTGTCGCGCCCTGGCCAATCCCAATGCGGGCGCCAGCGACTTCGCGCGGCCCGGTCATATCTTCCCGCTGATCGCGCGCGACGGTGGCGTGCTGCTGCGCTCCGGCCACACCGAGGCCGCGGTCGATCTTTGCAAGCTGTGCGACCTGCCGCCGGTGGGCGTCATCAGCGAGTTGATGAACGACGACGGCACGGTGATGAAGGGCGAGCAGGTGGTGCAGTTCGCCGCCAGGCATAACCTCAAGCACGTCACCATCGCCGACATGATCGCGTACCGTCAGGCCCGCGAAAAGCTGATCGAACGGGTTTCGACTTTCACCGTGGACAGCCCGATCGGGCAGCTCGACGGCTATGCATATCGCTCTCCGTTCGATCCGGTCTATCACGTCGCCTTTGTCTACAAGGGCGTCGGCAACGGACAGAATGTGCTGACCCGCTTTCACAAGCCGAACATCGTGAAGGATATTTTCTTCGGATCGGGTCGCGTGCAGGCGGCGCTCGAGCACTTCAAGAAGAACGGCAGCGGCGTGCTGGTCTATCTGCGTGATGGCGCGGCGGGCGTTCCGGTGGCGCCGATCGCCGACGATCATTCGGCGGAAGCCGATCGTCATCGGCAGTGGCGCGAAGTCGGTGTCGGCGCGCAGATTTTGCGCGATCTCGGGGTGACGTCGATCCGTCACCTCACATCGTCGGCGCACGATTACAAGGGTCTCTCAGGTTTCGGCATCGAAATCGTCGCCAACGAGCCCTTCGAAAGTTAAACTGTACGCCGGGATGGGAACAGGTTTTGCCCTTGCAACCTGATCCCGACGATCTATCGTGATTTCATAAAAGCAGAGATGAGCTGAAAGGATTTTGTCATGAGTGTTCGTCCGCAGACGAAGGACAAGCCCGCCAAGGCGACGTTCCAGTGGGACGATCCGTTCCTGCTCGACGACCAGTTGACCGAGGACGAGCGCATGATCCGCGACACCGCGCGCGCCTATGCTCAGGAGAAGCTGCTGCCGCGTGTGACGCAGGCTTACATCGAAGAGAAGACCGACCGCGAGATCTTCAACGAGATGGGTGAGCTCGGCCTGATCGGCGTCACGCTGCCGGAGGAATATGGCTGCGCCAACGCGAGCTATGTCGCTTACGGCCTTGTCGCGCGCGAGATCGAGCGGGTCGATTCCGGCTACCGCTCCATGAACAGCGTGCAGTCGTCGCTAGTGATGTATCCGATCTACGCCTATGGCGACGAGAGCCAGCGCAAGAAGTATCTGCCCAAGCTCGCCACCGGCGAATGGGTCGGCTGTTTCGGTCTGACCGAGCCGGATGCCGGCTCCGATCCGGACGGCATGAAGACTCGCGCCGAGAAGGTGGCCGACGGCTATCGCATCACCGGCTCGAAGATGTGGATTTCCAACGCGCCGATCGCCGACGTGTTCGTGGTGTGGGCGAAGTCCGCCGCGCACGACAACAAGGTGCGCGGCTTCATTCTTGAGAAAGGCATGAAGGGCCTGTCCGCGCCGAAGATCGGCGGCAAGCTGTCGCTGCGCGCCTCGATCACTGGCGAAGTTGTGATGGACGGCGTGGTGGTGCCGGAGAGTGCGCTGCTGCCGAACGTCTCGGGGCTCGCCGGTCCGTTCGGCTGCCTCAATCGCGCGCGCTACGGCATCTCGTGGGGCGCGATGGGCGCGGCGGAAGACTGCTTCTCGCGCGCGCGTCAATACGTGCTCGACCGCAAGCAGTTCGGCCGTCCGCTGGCCGCGACCCAGCTCGTGCAGAAGAAACTGGCCGACATGGAAACCGAAATCGCGCTCGGCCTGCAGGGCTCGCTGCGCGTCGGTCGCCTGATGGATGAAGGCAATATGGCGCCGGAGATGATCTCGATCGTCAAGCGTAACAACTGCGGCAAGGCGCTCGACATCGCGCGTCTCGCGCGCGACATGCACGGCGGCAACGGCATCTCCAGCGAGTATCATGTGATGCGCCATGCGCAGAACCTTGAAACCGTGAACACCTATGAGGGCACTCACGACGTGCACGCCCTCATCCTCGGCCGTGCCATCACCGGCATTCAGGCGTTCTCGTAAGCGCCCGAGCGGACGAAGGGTTCAGTTGTGAGTGATAACGACGACATTCCGTTCAACCGGGATTTTCCGCTCGTGCCCGGTGTCGTGGAAGAAGTGGTTCCCGGCGTGCGTCGGGTGTTGTGCAACAACCCGAGTCCGTTCACGTTCACCGGGTCGATCACTTACGTCGTCGGCAACGGCAATGTTGCGATCATCGATCCGGGACCGGACGATGAGGTTCATGTGCAGGCCGTGCTTGATGCGGTCCGCGGCGAAACCGTCACCCACGTTTTCGTCACGCACACCCATCGCGATCACTCGCCGGGAACGGCGCGGCTCAAGGCCGCGACCGGTGCGACTGTGTACGCGGAAGGTCCGCACCGTGCCTCGCGTCCCGCTTACGCGAGCGAAACCCGCACCACCGAATCCGGCGGTGACTGGGATTTCAGGCCGGACGTGACGTTGAAGGATGGCGACGTCGTGACGGGCGACGGATGGCGGCTCGAGGCGATCTGGACGCCGGGGCATACGGCAAACCACATGGCGTTCGCATGGCCCGAGCGCAAGCTGATGTTCATCGGCGATCACGTCATGGGCTGGTCTACATCCATCGTGGTGCCTCCGGATGGATCGATGGTCGATTACATGGCGTCACTCGAAAAGCTGACCCGCCGCGAGGAGCAGCTTTATCTATCGGGTCATGGTCCCGAGATTCCCGATGCCGTGCGCTTCGTGAAGTTTCTGATGCGCCATCGCAAGGCGCGCGAAGCGTCGATTCTGCACCGGCTGGCCAAGGGTGAAGCGGACATTCCGACCATCGTGCGGGCGAGCTATATTGGCATCGATCCGCGGCTGGTCAGTGCGGCGGGATATTCCGTGCTGGCGCACCTTGAGGATCTTGTCGCGCGCAATGTCGTTGCGACCGACGGAGACCCGACCATCGACGGCGTCTACCGCTTGGCGGGGCCTTTGGCCTGAGGCTTGGCCGGCGTGATCAGCTTCTTCACCGGCTGATAATTGTCGACCACGGTGTTCAGATCTTCTGAGAATTTGAGGATACGAGCGGCATTGGAGCCGAGGTCGTGTTCGAAGTAGCGCGAAGATGAGCGCATATCGACGCGCGAACTGTCGCCGTCGGGTGCGATGCGGATCGAGACATCTTCACGGAAACCCATCACCGGCGTGCGCGCCACAGCTTCGATGCGGCCGATGCGTTGCGGCGGCAGCGGCGGACGCTCGTCGATGACCAGCCACTTGTGCCGGTTCACGAGGCGCAGCGACATCTCATAGGCGGTCTGCACCGGCACATCGATGTTGATCGGCTCGATATCGGGATAGGCGCTGCGCTGCTGCTCGGCCGAATAGAGACCGGCATAGACGGCGGGGTTCGCCCCGTCGCCGGTGCGCAGCCGCGCCAGCGCATCGAAGCGCGGCGGATCGATGGGATCGGTGGTTATGTCGTGGATGGCGGGCAGCGTGCGGTATTTGACGGCGAGATAGCCCGGATACGCCAGGATCGCCGCGTCGATCAGGAACGCCAGCAGGATCCGGCTCATGCCGCGCGAGCCGTTCTGCCAGATCGCGGCAAAGGCCGCGAGGCCGACCAGGATCGACAGGCCCGCGCAAGCGAGGGCGCCGAAGAACGACGTCAACGCCGGTTTGAAATCCAGGAATCCGAACCGGACGATGGCGACGGACACCACGGTCGCGAGCAGGGAAAACACCGCGAGGCGGCGGGACCACGACGCAAGCGCGGAGACGGGCTCCATCTGGTAGGCGGCGGCGATCCGGCGGGCCATGTGTTCGTGAATCCGTTCCTTGCGCTGTTAAGCGGCGCGCGGGTCGATTAGCGCATTTTCGGGGCCGGTGGGAAGCTGTTCGCTGCGGAATTAAGGCTTTCGTCTTGCCCAAAACGAGAATGCCCGGCCATGAAGCCGGGCATTCCGAAGCATGGCTGAACCGATACCGGTCAGGCTGCCGCGGTCGGGAAGGTGTAGTCCTTGAACTGGTCCCGGAGGGCGGTTTTCAGGATCTTGCCGGTGGCGGTATGCGGTATGCCGTCCACAAACTGGACGTCATCCGGCATCCACCACTTTGCGATCTTGCCGTCCATGTATTGCAGGATCTCCTCGCGCGTCGCCTTCTGATCTGGCTTGAGCTGCACGATCAGCAGCGGGCGCTCGTCCCACTTCGGATGGTGGACGCCGATGACGGCGGCCTCCAGCACCTTCGGATGGCCGACGGCAAGGTTCTCAAGATCGATCGACGAAATCCATTCGCCGCCGGACTTGATGACGTCCTTGGAGCGATCGGTGATGCGCATGTAGGCGTCGGCATCGACGGTCGCGACGTCGCCGGTGTCGAAGAAGCCTTCCTCGTCGAGGATGTTGGTATCCACGCGGTAGTAGGCCTTCGCGACCGACGGTCCGCTGACCTTGAGGCGGCCGAAGGTCTTGCCGTCCCATGGCAGTTTCTTGCCCGCATCGTCGGTGATCTTCATCTGCACGCCGAACGGCGGATAGCCCTGGGTTTGCAGGATGTCGAGCGCTGCTTCACCGGTGAGTCCGGAGAACGGCGGCTTGAGTGCGCCAACGGTACCGATCGGACTCATCTCGGTCATGCCCCAGGCATGACGCGGTTCGACGCCCATATCCATGAACGCCTTGATCATCGAACGCGGCATCGCCGAGCCGCCGCAGATCACGACCTTGAGGTCCGGCAGCGTCTTCTTCTCGGTGGCCATGTACTGCAGAAGCATCAGCCACACGGTCGGCACGCCGGCGGTGTAGGTGACCTTTTCGGTGGAGAGCAGTTCGTAGACCGATGCGCCGTCGAGCTTCGGTCCGGGCATCACGAGTTTGGTGCCCATGCTCGGCGCGGAGAAGGCGATGCCCCAGCTATTGGCATGGAACAGCGGGACGACCGGAAGCATCACGTCTTGCGCGCGGGTTCCGAGCGCGTCGGAGTTGTTCGCCATCAGCGCGTGCAGCACGTTGGAACGGTGCGAGTAAAGCACGCCTTTCGGATCGCCCGTGGTGCCCGACGTATAACACATCGCGGCGGCGGTGTTCTCGTCGAATTCCTTCCACTGGAAGTTGCCGTCGACTTCCGCGATCCAGTCTTCGTAGGCGATCGCGTTCTTCAGCGTGGTCTGCGGCATGTGCGCCTTGTCCGTGAACACGACGTAGCGTTCGATGGACGGCATCTTGTCCGCGATCTTTTCCAGCAGCGGAACGAAGGTGAGGTCCGTCATCATGATGCGGTCTTGCGCATGATTGACGATCCACACGATCTGGTCGGGGAACAGGCGGGGATTGACGGTGTGGCAGATGGCGCCGATGCCCATGATGCCGTACCAGGCTTCAAGATGACGCCACGTGTTCCAGGCGATGGTGGCGACGCGATCGCCGATCTTGATTCCGTGCTTGTCGAGCTGCTGGCCGACTTTCAGCGCGCGTGCACGAATTTCGGCGTAATTGGTGCGATGAATGGGTCCTTCGACCGATCGCGTTACGACCTCCTGCTTGCCGTGAACCGCAGCCGCGTGATCGATAATCCGATGACACAACAAGGGCCAGTCTTGCATCAATCCAAGCATTCGGTATTCCCTCCTGAAAACATCTTTATTGTTGGTGATCGCGCTCCCCGAAGGGATTGGAATGAACTTTAGCGCGGACCCCGCTGACCGCAAACGAACTTCTGACTGGCATGCCAGGCCATGGTTACCGCGGCTGGCCCTTATGGGCCTGACCGTCCTTACCGTCGCGGTCTCGATCCCAGCAAGTGCAAATGTGCCGCTGCCACGGCCGCGTCCCGCAGAAGCGCCGGCTGCGGACGCGCCGCATACCGCGCCTGAGACAACGCCTCGCGAAGCAGCCCCGCAGGTGCCTCCCGAAGTCCGGCCGCCGGTTCTTTCGGCATGTCGGCAGGCGCTGACCGAAGAGATCGCGATCGCGCCATCCATTCCGCCGATCAAGGGACCAGGCGGATGCGGCGGCGAAGATCTGGTCCGTTTGGAGGCGATTGTTCTGCCGCAGGGCCAGCGGGTGGCGTTGAAGCCTGCCGCGATCCTGCGCTGTACGATGGCCACCGCGGTCGCCGACTGGATACGCGCCGACATGGCGCCGCTGGCGGCAAGCCTCGGCACCACCATCCGCGAACTGGACAATTTCGATTCATTCGAATGTCGGGGCCGCAACCGCGTCAAGGGCGCGAAGCTCTCCGAGCACGGCCTCGCCAACGCGCTCGATGTGCGCGGCGTGACGTTCACGAACGGCACCACGCTCTCGCTGACCGATCGCACTGTGCCGCGCGAGACCCGCGAAAAGGTTCTGGCCTCGGTCTGCACACGGTTCGCTACCGTGCTCGGACCGGGCTCGGACTGGTATCACGAGGATCACATCCATCTCGATCTCGCCCAGCGGCGCAACAACTACAAACTGTGCCAGTGGGGCGTTTACGATCCGCTGCCCGCGATTGCGCCGCTGATGCCTGCCGAACGGCCCGAAGAAGCGCCGCCGCGCCAGACCGCGGAGGAAAAAGCGGCGTCCGAAAAGCAGACAGGTGGCCCGCAATAAAAAAGCGCCGGACCGGCCGGCGCTTTTGCACGAAGGACTTTCCGGGGACGATCAGGTCCCGTCGCTGCCGCCCTGTAGCGCCATCTTGGAATTGACCGGCGAGTCGCCCTGCTTGGGATCGAGCACGACAACAACCGAGTTCATCTTCGCGCGGCTGTAAAGATCGATCACGTCCTCATTGGTCATGCGGATGCAGCCGGAGGAAATCGACGCGCCGATATATTCCGGCTGGTTGGTGCCGTGAATGCGGAACAGCGTGTCCCGGTTGCCCTGATAGAGATAGAGCGCGCGTGCGCCGAGCGGATTGTCCGGACCGCCGGGCACCGACTGCGGCAGGCCTTCGATCCGCTTGTGGATGTCGGCGGTCGGGGTCCACTTCGGCCATTCCTGCATGTTGCCGACGCGGGCGATGCCGGAGAATGCGAGCGCTTCTTCGCCCACGGTGATGCCGTAGCGGATCGCCTTGCCGCCTTCGAGGACGTAGTAGAGGAAGTGATTGTCGGAATCGACGACGATGGAGCCCGGCGTTTCCTTGCGGTGATAGGTCACGATCGCGCGGCGGAACGGCGGGGCGACATCGACCTTGTCATAGCGCGCCTTGGCCAGGAAGTCCTTGTCGCGCGGCTTGAGGCTCGCCTCGGGCGACTTTTCATACGTGGTCGAAGTTGCCTGCATGCAGCCGGCCAGCGACAACCCTGCAAGAACGACAATGATCTTTGCGCCGAACGAAGACATTCCGAAGTTCCAAAAAGGGGTGTGGCGTGTCTCACGCCCAAAATAACCGGAAGAAACTTCCGATTTTGTTACCCCCTTATTTGCTCTGAAACTGGCTCTCATTCCAGCGTTTTGGCGCTCATTTTGCCATGCAACATACGACCTGTTGCATTTGCGCCGCAGAATCGGGGGGCAAGCGCCCGCAATGCCGCAATCTTCAGCCGCCAGCGGGCCGTTAGCCCGCCGCTGCTTGGCTAATACGCTCCTCCGGAGCCGCCCTGCAACGCCATCTTGGAGTTAAATGGAGAATCGCCCTGCTTCGGATCGAGCACGACCACGACTGTTCCCATCTTGACCTTGCTGTACAGGTCGATGACGTCCTCGTTGGTCATGCGGATGCAGCCGGAGGAAATCGACGCGCCGATATACTCGGGCTGATTGGTGCCGTGAATGCGGAACAGCGTGTCCTTGCCGCCCGAGTAGAGATAGATCGCCCGCGATCCCATCGGATTGTCCGGGCCGCCCTTGACGAAAGTCGGCACGCCGAACCGTGAAATCTCGCTCTTTGTCGGGTGCCAGTCCGGCCACTCGGTCATGGCACCGACCTTGGCGATGCCGGACCATGCCATGGCTTCTTCCCCGACGGTGACGCCGTAGCGGATCGCCTTGCCGCCTTCGAGGACGTAGTAGAGGTAGTGATTGTCGGAATCGACCACGATCGAACCGGGAAGCTCCTTGCGGTGATAGTCCACGATCGCGCGGCGGAAGGGGGCTGAAACCGGGACCTTTTCGTAGGTGACCTTCGACAGATATTCCTTGTCGCGCGGCTTAAGGGCAGCTTCCGACGTCGGTTCGTAAGTGGTCTGCATGCAGCCAGCCAGCATCAGGCCGGCGGCGATCAGGGCGAGCTTGGAGGCAAGAGACGGCATCGGGGCGTTCCGGTCAGGGTGCGGCGCGTCATTCAGTCGCATGGTCTTTACGGCGGACTTGGGTCTGGCGCCAGCCCATATTCGGGCTATCCGACTGCGATTCCACTCATTCTCCTGTGATCGGATCACATCATCCGGCACCTGTGGCTTCAATGTCACGTGCGAGGGATACCAAGCCGTAGGACTGGGGCCCGCCAAGCCGGTTTGCCGGAAGAGTGGCGGGGACGTTGTCTGCGAACCTTGCGGCACGCGGATTTTTATGACCGCGGCGTGACAGCGTTCAGCCATTTCAGGAAAGTCGCGCGGGCATTCTTAAAGGTTTGCGCTTTTCCCACGAATAAACGACACGTTGTCTCTGAAGAGATTCCGGGAGTCGTCCATGTTGTCGGTCTTCGTTCCTACCAGTTCCGTCCTGAAGAAAATCGACAACATCAACATTGAAGCGCTTCCCCCGGATGCCATCTGGATCGACCTGAAGTCGCCATCGCCCGGTGAGGATAAGGCGGTGGAGAGACTGGTCGGCATCGAAATCCCGACCCGCGAGGACATGCAGGAAATCGAGATTTCCAGTCGCCTCTACATCGAGAACAACGCACGCTATATGACCGCGACGCTGATGTGCGCGACCGACTCCGGCAATCCCCGCATCACGCCGGTGACCTTCATTCTGACGGATCACCGCCTTGTCACGGTCCGCTACGACGAGCCGAAGCCCTTCGCCCTGATCGCCGCGAAACTCGCGCGAAGCTGCCCCGCCACCATCACCGGCGACGGCATCCTGCTTGAATTGCTGGATGGCGTGATCGATCGTTGCGCGGATATTCTGGAGCGGGCCGGCGCCGACGTGGACAGCGTGTCGTCGCAAATCTTCGAGCCATCGGCCGAGAAGGGACACGCGCGCAGCTATTCGCAGATTCTGCTGATGATCGGAAAAAAGGGTGATCTGACCTCGAAGGTTCGCGAAAGCCTCGTGTCCATCGGCCGGCTGATTTCTTTTGTCACGGTGGAAACCGACAACGGCCGCTGGAGCAAGGAGCAGAAGGCGCAGTTCAAGACCCTGCAGCGCGACGTCTCCTCGCTGAGCGATCATGCGTCCTATCTGTCGAACAAGATCACCTTTGTGCTCGATGCCATGCTCGGCGTGGTCAACCTCGAGCAGAACAACATCATCAAGCTGTTCTCGGTGATGGCGGTGGTGCTGATGCCGCCGACGCTGATCGCGTCGATCTACGGCATGAACTTCAAGGCGATGCCTGAACTCGATCATCCATGGGGCTATCCGCTGGCCCTGCTCGGCATGCTGTTCGCGGCGATTCTGCCCTACATGTTCTTCAAGTGGAAACGGTGGCTGTAGTTACTTCGCCAGCTTTGCGATCGCTGATTTGATCGATCGCGCGGCGCTGTCATAATCGGCCCAGGCCTTGCTCTTTGCGATCAACGCCGGCGTCGTCCGCAGCGTATATTTTTTCGGATCGAGATCGCTGCGCACCTGCGTCCATGTCAGCGGCATCGAGACCGTCGCGCCCGGCCGCGCACGCGGCGAGAGCGGTGCGACCGCGGTCGCCATCCGGTCGTTGCGCAGATAGTCGAGGAAGATCTTTCCCTGCCGCTGCTTCTTGGACATGTTGAGCAGATAAAGCTCCGGGCTGTCGGCGGCCATCTGCTGGCACACGCCTTGTGCGAAGGCTTTCGCGGTCTTCCAGTCGATCCTGTCTTTCTTCGCATCCTTCAGCGGCGAGACCACATGAAGGCCCTTGCCACCGGTGGTCTTGCAGAAACTTTCAAGTCCGAGCGCGGTGAGGCGGTCGCGCATCTCGCGCGCGGCGTCCACAACTGCGCTGAACGCGACATCGGGCGAAGGATCGAGATCGAACACCAGCCGCCCCGGCACATCGGGTTCGTCCGGTGCGCAATTCCACGGATGCAGTTCGAGACCGCCGATCTGCGCGGCGGCGGCGAGGCCCTCGACACGATCGATCTGGACATACGGTTTGCGATCGCCTGACACGCGCACAAGTCCGATCAGGTTCGACATGCCGGTCATGGCATGGCGCTGAAAGAACTTTTCGCCATCGATTCCATCCGGCGCGCGGATGATCGAGCAGGGGCGGCCTTTGATGTGTTCAATCAGCCAGTCGCCGACCTCTTCCATGTATTGCGCGAGATCGAGCTTGGTCACCGGCTTGCCGTCGCCGCCGTCAGGCCACATCGCCTTGTCCGGCTTGGAGATGACAACGCCCATCACAGTCGCTGTCCCGCTTGTCGCGGAAGATTTCGCTGCGGCTGTTTTGGCTTTCGGCTTGCCGGACGATTTCGCGGACGGCTCTGCTATCTCGGTTTTCACCGGCTCATCCGTCGTCACTTCGCTGGCCGGTTTGTCCTTGCGCAGTCCTTTGAACGCGGCCTGACGCACCATGCCGTCGCCGGTGAAGCCGGCGAATTCGATCTCCGCGACCAGCTCCGGTTTCACCCAGTGCATATCGGAGGTTTTCTTCGGCACGTTCTTGCCGCCGAACGGGCTGTCACTCGCGGCCACGGTCTTGAGTTCGGGCATGATGCGCTTCACGACAGCCTGTCCGTAGCCAGTGCCGACCACGCCGACATAGGCGAGATGATCGCCGCGCGGAACGCCCACCATCAGCGAGCGGAATTTTCCGCCGGTGGTCTTCCAGCCACCGATCACGACTTCATGTCCGGCGCGGCACTTCGCCTTGGTCCAACTGTCAGAGCGGCCCGAGTGATACGGCGCGGACGCCTTCTTGGAGACGATGCCTTCGAGCGAGAGCTTGCAGGCCGATTGCAAAATCGCATCGCCGCCGGTCTCGAAGTGTTCGACGTAACGAATGACGCCTTCGTCACGCTTGCGCTTGCCGTTGAGCAGAGCATGGAGCCGTGCCTTGCGCTCGGTCAACGGAAGCTTCCGCAAATCCTCGTCATCCGCGAACAGCAGATCGAAGGCGTAGAAGATCAGGTCGTCGGTCTTGCCGTCGGACAGTGCGGCTTGCATCGACGCGAAATCGGGATGACCGTTATGATCGAGCGCCACGATCTCGCCGTCGATGATGGCGTCGGGAAGCTTCGCGGCTTCTTTTGCAATTGCCGAGAACTTGTCCGTCCAGTCGAGACCCTTGCGGGTTTTCAGCGAGACGTCGCCGTCTTCAATCCGCATCTGGATGCGATAGCCGTCGAATTTGATTTCGTGCACCCAGCCATCGCCGGCCGGTGGCCGCTCGACCGAGGTACAGAGTTGCGGCGGAATGAAATCGGGCAGGGCCGCTGCGCGCTTGCCGCCTTTGACCGCCGCGCTTTTGGTTGCGGCTTTTGTCCGCAGCCGCGCGACGCTGGCCTTTCTTGTAGGTTGTTTGGCAACAGTCTTTTTTGCCGCGGGTTTTCTTGTTGTTGTCTTCTCGCGTTCGTCGGCTGCGAGGCCTTTGTTGGAATCCCAGACCTGCGCGGCCTTGGCGCGGGTCGACGCCCCCAGCATGAACGGCTTCGGCGCACGTCCCTTGCCCTCGGCGATCTGCTCCATCGTGCGTCCCGATGCCGCCGACGTATCCTCGTCGAGGATCGTGTTCTTTTTCCCTTCACGCGCATAATCGTCGCGGTGCTTGATCAGAAGCCAGTTGAGGCGCTTGCCGCCGGTGCGGTCGTTTTTCATCCGCACCAGCACCCATTCGCCGTGCAGCTTCTCGCCTTCCAGCGCGAATTTGAGGTCGCCTTTCTTGAAGCCCTGCTCGGGATCGTCCGAGAGCCAGTAGCCGCGATCCCAGACCATCACAGTGCCGCCGCCATACTGGCCTTTCGGGATCGTGCCTTCAAAGTCGCCATAGTCGAGCGGGTGATCCTCGACTTCGACCGCGAGGCGCTTGTCCTTAGGATCGAGAGAAGGACCGCGCGTCACGGCCCATGACTTGAAAACGCCGCCATATTCGAGACGCAGGTCGTAGTGCAGGCGGGTAGCATCGTGCTTCTGGATCACGAAGCGCCGGACCTTCGACCTCTTCACGGAGACGTTGCCGCTGGGCTCGGCGGTCTTGGTGAAATCACGCTTCGTCCGGTAGGTTTTGAGACTTTTGAGGGCCACGGGACATCCCATCACGCGAACGCACGGGGCCACGCCCCAGGAACGAAAACCCGGCATCGCCGTTGAGGTTCCATTGTAATGCGTTGAGGGCAGGAGACCAGTCATGTTGCCGCGTGCGTATTGGAAAGGCTCACTGAAACTGTCGCTGGTGACGTGTCCCGTCGCCCTCTATCCGGCATCGAGCACGGCCGAGCGGACACGTTTTCACATGATCAACACCGAAACCGGCAATCGGCTCAAGCAGCAGATGGTGGATTCCGAGACTGGGGATGTCGTCGAAAAGGAACAGAAAGGCCGCGGCTATGAGGTGGCCAAGGGCGAGTATGTCCCGATCGAGAAGGAAGAACTCGAAGCGGTGCAGCTCGAAAGCACCCACACCATCGACATCGATAACTTCGTGCCGCGTGACGAGATCGATCAGCGCTATCTGGACAGCCCTTATTATCTCGTGCCTGATGGCAAGGAAGGCTCGGACGCCTTTGCGGTGATCCGGGACGCGATGAAGAACAAGGACCGCGTCGCCCTTGCACGTGTGGTGCTGTCCAATCGCGAACGCATCGTCGCGATCGAACCGCTCGGCAAGGGACTGCTCGCGACGACCTTGCGTTACGCGGACGAGGTGCGCGACGAGGAAGACTTCTTCGGGGACATCAAGGTGCCGAAGATTTCCAAGGATATGGTCGAACTGGCCTCCCACATTCTCGATACCAAGGCGGCGCATTTCGACGCTTCGAAATTCGAGGACGAATATGAGAATGCGCTGAAAAAGCTGGTCAAGCAGAAGGCCGCGGGCAAGACGATCAAGGCGCCGGAGCCTGCCGGAAAGCAGAGCAATGTCGTCAACCTGATGGATGCCTTGAAGCAGAGCCTGAAAGGGAAAGCGGCTTCCGAACGTCCCGCGCGATCGAGCCGCGCCGCGCCCCGGCGTGTGCCGAAGAAAGCCGCGCGTTCCACGGCGCGGCATCGCAAGGCGAGTTAGATCAAGCCATCTGCGCGTCGAGCAGCTTTTTGCGGAGTGCCTTGATGTCGTCGGTCAGCTTCATCACTTCGGGAATGGAGAGGCTGGTCGAGCAGCCGATGGCTTGTGGAATACTGATGGCCTTTTCTTTCAACGCCGCGCCTTTCGGTGTGAGCTGGATTCGTACGACGCGCTCATCGTCGCGGTCACGTGTCCTTCGCACCAAACCCGCCGCTTCGAGGCGCTTGAGCAGTGGCGTCAGCGTGCTGGATTCGAGCAACAGCTTCTCGCCAATCTCTCCGACAGGCCGGTCGTCCTTTTCCCACAGCACCGCCATCACCAGATATTGCGGATAAGTCAGCCCGAGAGGTTCGAGCAGAGGTTTGTAGAGCCGCGTGAAGGCGTGCCCCGCCGAATACAGCGCGAAGCAGACAAAGTTGTCGATCTTCAACAGATCGTCCGGGCGCGGTTTCACCATGGCCTGTCCTCAGCAAGTCGATCTGTACGGATCATGCTCCTGTCATTTAAGGCGCGCACGATTGAATCGCGCAACTTATTTCGCGGGCCAGCCATGCAAATTAATTATTGCACGATTATATCGTGCGCGATATAAATCACGATGTTCGGTTCCCGAAAGACCAGCCCATGGTTGGTCGTCATTTCTGAGGTTTCACCGTTTTTGAACTGCAACCCAAGGAGAGTCTCATGTCCGTGAAAGTTCTCTATCGCACCCAGGCCACCGCAACCGGCGGCCGTGACGGCAAAGCCTCGACCGCTGACGGCTCGTTCCAGGTCAACCTGTCCACCCCGAAGGAGCTCGGCGGCGGCGGCGGTCCGGGCAACAATCCGGAACAGCTTTTCGCAGCGGGTTATTCGGCCTGCTTCATCGGCGCGATGAAGGCGGTTGCTGCGCAAGGCGGTCCAAAGGTCCCGGCCGACGCGACGGTGACGGCAGATGTCGGCATCGGCCCGCGTTCGGAAGGCGGCTTCGGTCTTGATATCGCGTTGACCATTTCGCTGCCGGGTCTCGCCAAGGCCGACGCCGAAGCGCTGGTCGCCAAGGCTCATCAGGTGTGTCCGTATTCGAACGCCACACGCAACAACATCGACGTGAAGCTCACCGTCGTCTGATTGCGCTGACAGGCAAAGACAAAGAGCGGAGCCTTGCTCCGCTCTTTTCGTTTGTCAGATGCGAGACAGTCAGACGTGCTGGCCGCCGTTGAACAGTCAGACGTGCTGGCCGCCGTTGATGTGAATCTCCGCACCATTCACATACGAACTTGTCTCAGTGCACAGCACATAGATGATCTTGGCGACTTCGTCCGGCGTGCCGAGACGATGCATAGGAATCTGCTCGTGAACGATCTTGTCGGTGCCCGGCGAGAGGATCGATGTGTCGATTTCGCCCGGTGCGATAGCGTTGACGCGCACGCCGACGCGGCCGAAGTCGGATGCCATCTCGCGCGTCAATGCCGCTAGCGCCGCTTTCGATGTTGCATAAGCCGCGCCGGCAAACGGGTGCACCCGCGAGCCCGCGATCGAAGTGACATTCACCACCGATCCCTTGGCCGCTTTCAATTCTTCGATCAGTCCCCGCGCCATCATGATCGGGGCGAAGAAATTCACCCGAAACACATGGCTCCAGACATCGACTTCGGTATCGATCGAGCCCATCCGCGCGCCATTTGGGCCCTTCGGTGAGATCGCGGCGTTGTTGACCAACGCGTGCAGCGCGCCGCCGGCGAGCCGCTCACGGATTTCATCGATCGCGCGCGCGGTGTCCTCGTGGTTGGCGAGATCGACCTGGATGTGATCCTCCGGCCCGGCGCCCCACGGGCATTGCTCGGGAAACGGATGACGCGAACAGGTGATGACGCGCCAGCCCGCGCTGGAAAAGCGGATCACCGTGGCGTGGCCGATGCCGCGGCTTGCGCCCGTCAACAGCAGCGTGCGCTTGGGCGCATTAGAATCGGCAGGCGTTGAAGTCGGCATGGAGTGGGATCTCGCCTTCGGTCGTCAGAAATATCGTTATGGATAGAGCCGCGTCTTGGCCCAGGCGGCGTCGGATGCCGCGCGGCGGAATTCGATCCGGTCGTGCAGGCGGAAGGGGCGGTCGTGCCAGAATTCGATGCTCTGAGGTGTGATGCGCCAGCCGCTCCAGCCGGGGGGGCGGGGGACGTCGCCGATGGCGTATTTCGCCGCGTTCAGCGCGATGGCCTTTTCGAAGGCCATGCGGCTTTCCAGCGGCTGCGACTGCTTGCTGGCCCATGCCCCGATCTGCGCCTGCTTTGGCCGGGTGCCGAAATAGGTGTCGGCCTCGGCGTCGGTGACGCGGCTGACGGTGCCGCGGACGCGGACCTGCCGGCGCAGCGATTTCCAGTGGAACAGCAGCGCCGCCTTCGGATTGGCGGCCAACTCTCGGCCCTTGGCGCTGTCGATGTGGCTGTAGAACACGAAGCCGTCGGCATCGAAGCCCTTCAGCAGCACCATGCGCACGTCCGGCAGGCCATCGCCGTCCACGGTGGCCAGCGCCATGGCGTTGGGATCGTTCGGCTCCCCCTTGGCAGCCTCGGCGAGCCATGCGGCAAAGAGCGCGAAAGGCTCCTCGGCGGCGGTAAAATCACCGGAAATTAACTCACCTGGGGTTTTGATTGGACCTGGACCGTTCATGTCTGGAGTATCCGGTTGCGTATCCTGGCGCCTCTTCGTGCCAAGTGTCATCTCGAGCGTTCCCTATATAGGGCACGTGAGGGCCGTGGCCTATCGTTGATCGGGCGGCTTGTCACGGCATTCGCGCTGGTGGCCGTGGGATGCTCGGCGGGCGGCTGCAGCATGGGCACTTTCGGCAAGGACGCCAAGCAAGACGATATGTCGGACGTCACCGGCTCGATCAGTCCGATTATCCGATCCCATGACGACACCAATCTGACCGAGGCGGACCTTGCGCTGGCGCGGAATGCGGCGTCCGACGTGCTGACCCGCGGCCAGAAGGATGCCAGCCAGCCTTGGGAAAACCCTGAAACCGGCGCGCGCGGCTCGGTGACGCCGCTGGCTTCGACCTATACCAGCGAGGGCCGGGTCTGCCGGGATTTCCTCGCTAGTTACGTGCGCGGCGCGAACGAAGGCTGGCTGCAGGGCGAGGCCTGCCAGCAGCAGGGCAAAGGGGCCTGGGAAATCCGCAACATGAAGCCCTGGAAGCGCAGCTAGGGGATATGAACAGGCCGGTTTTTGGAAGGTTGCGGCGGTTCGCGGTCGTTGCACAAAAGCGACATAATCCCCAAATGAGGATAAAGGGCTGTCCACGCCCAAATCTGAATTCCTGCAAGGAGACGTAACGGATGCGCGACCCCTATGAGGTCCTGGGGGTGCAGCGGAGTGCCAGTGCCGCGGCGATCAAAAGCGCCTATCGCAAGCTCGCCAAGAAGCACCACCCCGATGCCAACAAGGGCGACCCTAAAGCGGCTGACCGGTTTGCCGAATTGAACGCTGCCAATGAAATCCTCGGTGACGAGGAGAAGCGCAAGCAGTTCGATCGCGGCGAGATCGACGCCGAGGGCAAACCACGTTTTCAGGGCTTTGAAGGCGGCTTTCCGGGCGGCGGTGCGGGCGCGCATCGCGCAGGACCGGGCGGCTTTGAATACTCGTTCCGCACCGGCGGAGGGCCGGGTGCCGCCGGCGGATTTGCCGGGGGCGGAGGGGGCTTCGAGGACATTCTCAAGAGCATGTTCGGCGGTCAGGCTGGCGCGGGAATGGGTGGCGGCCCCGGCATGGGCGGCGCGCGCGGCGGCGCGAACACGTTTGAATACGACACGCCGTTCGGAACCGATCTCGATCTTGCGGTGACCATGACCGTCGCGCTGGAAGAGGCGGTGAACGGTGCGACCCGCCGCGTGCGCCTGCCGACGGGCAAGGAACTCAATGTCCGCATCCCGGCCGGCGTCGCCGCGGGCCAGCAGATTCGCCTCAAGGGACAGGGTGACACCGCGCCCGGCCATCGCCCCGGCGACGTGCTGATCACCGTGAACATCGCGCCGCATCCCTATTTCAAAATCGACGGCAACGACCTGCGACTGGAATTGCCGATCACGCTGTATGAGGCGGTGCTGGGCGCGAAGGTACGCGTGCCGACGCTCGACGGCGCGGTGCAGCTTTCGATTCCGAAGAACACCTCGTCCGGCCGCACCTTCCGCCTGAAGGGCAAGGGCATGCCGGTGAAGGGTGCGTCGGGCGCGGATGGTTTCGGCGACCTGTTCGCCACCACGCGCATCATCCTGCCGGACGGTAATGATGCCGAACTTGAAGCGTTGATGGAAAAGTGGCGCGCGGATCATCCGTACAATCCGCGCAAGGATTTTGAGTGAGGGTGGGGCGCGCCCTGCTCTCCCACGTCGTCCTCGCGAAAGCGGGGACGCTGTTATGCCCACCTCACGCATCTCTCAGGGTGTCATCGCCTGGCATAGCCCGTCGAAGACGGGCGTGAACGCGTAATCTCTCCGCGGCACGCTTTCGGGCGCGACATCGTGGATGTCACGCCCAGCTCACGCATCTCTCAGGGTGTCATCACCGGGCATAGCCCGTCGAAGACGGGCGTGAACGCCCTTTTGTCCCGGTGATCCCGATGAGTTGAGCATCGTGCTTCGATAATCGGGATGGCCGGGACAAGCCCGGCCACGACAATGGAAATATCGCGCACTCTCTCCGCGTTCTGCTTTCGCGGGGGCGACGCTGTGGGTGTGGCAAGTATCGCTTGTCACCACAGGCCGTCATGGCCGGG
>ERZ778022.1049-NODE-1049-length-43971-cov-4.957282_pt1 | contig 43971 bp, 32 predicted proteins | sample MGYA00375752_ERZ778022 | MGnify/ENA primary metagenome ERZ778022 (study PRJEB29350, sample SAMN05389826) | bioreactor metagenome | isolation source: Thiocyanate bioreactor | place: South Africa: University of Cape Town | collected 2014-04-04 ...
CCCGCCAATCCCCAATTCTGGCACGGTTTCATCCGGAAGATGCTGGACCACGACATCCACCTCATGACGGCCAAACTCTGACGGCACGATTTTGCCAATACGCTCGGCAACGGAATTAGACCGTAGCCGAAGAACATCGCGCCAATGGGTGAGGCTTCCCTCGGCCTCAAGAAAATGAAGATTAAGTTTCATGAACGTCCAATCGCCGTTTGCCGCTCCGATTATGGATCGGCAGCGTTATCCCTGAAGGTGTCTAAGAGCCTTCGGAGTGAATTATGCGATGGTGACGAAACTGATCATGGATGTAATTTGCCATATTTAAGGCAACGCGTCAAAGCGACCCGTTGACTCACTTTCAGGCGATCAGATCGTCATTGGATCCGAATTTCGACTGACTATTTTGCCTTCGGTTTTCGACACGCTTGAGACCAGAGACAAATGGCAGAGAGTTATCCCGCCAAACCACAGTATTCCTAGACGACCGAGCCACCCTGTGTTCTAGTTGTGGCCGTACAGACGGGAGAGACCGCATGTGTAACCTTTATACGGTCCGGAAGTCAGCCGCGGAGGTTGCGGCTCATTTCGGTGTCGCTAATCCGATAGCAACCAACGCATCGGAAGAGGTCTATCCTGGAACTCCCGGTTTGGTCATCACAGAAGCTGATGGCGCGCGCGAGATGAGGTCGATGACCTGGGGCTTCCCGCTGCGGCTCAAAACGATGAAGCCGGACGCCAAACCAAAACCCGTGAACAACATTGCCGACATAGGCGGCCGCATGTGGGTTGGTCTAGCGAAGAAGCCGAATGCGCGCTGCCTTATCCCCCTTACGGGCTTCGCTGAAGCCGAAGGCGAAAAGGGACGAACGACACGCACGTGGTTTTCGCATCGGGACGATCCTATCTTTGCTTGGGCGGGGCTTTGGAGGGTCAGCGATGAATGGGGTCCGGTCTACTCCGGCGTTATGACTGACGCCAACGAAGCCATCTCGCCAGTCCACAACCGGATGCCTGTGCTGCTCCAGAGAGAAGATTACGATGGGTGGCTTCACGGAAGCTATGAAGAAGCCCGTCGTTTTCAAGAACGAGTTTTCCCACCGGATTTAATCGTGGTGGATCGCACAACCGAATTATGGTCACGGAGGAAGGCCGCAGGAGACACGCCGGTCCTTCTGTGATGGATTACAGCTTTGAAAACCAGTCCGCATAGGGCGTGTTTTTAGCGAGGTACCTATTATAGTCGGGCTCCCCGTCATCCCACCATACGGGACCGCGTTCACCGAGCGCAATCTTCGCTTCATGGACTCGCATTCGAGCGTCGCGCATCGCTTTATAATTTGCCGCAGCATCACGCACCGCGCGCCTTGCGGCCATAAGTTCCTTTACCAACTTGTCTCGTTCGGCCTTCCCGAGTCCCGGATTGCTCTTCCGCCAAAGCCGTCCGTGGACGACGAAGTATCGGCCGTCCGGGGTGTCGGGATATGCGGAGTGTGGTTCGGGCGCTTTGGGCATGGAATATGAACATGAGCGGACAGGTCTTGTTCCGCGTGAGCTCTTGGCAAGGGGCGGCTGACCGTAGTTATTGATTGTATCGTTCGGCTGCACCAACGAACGAGACAAGCCGCATTGATGGCCTGCCGTCGATTTCGAAAAGGTTCATGGCGACGGTCTACCAGTCCCTCCGCTTGAGATCATCTCGAATAAAATCCACGAAAGTTCGGATAAGGGGGTTTTTATAGCGACTTTGAAAATACATTGCATACAATGTATGCACACTCGCCGATTGAAAATCGGGAAAAAGCACCTCCAGTTCGCCGCTTTTTATATGTCGATCGGCTAGGTAGATTGGAAGGCAGGCTATACCCTGATCAGACAAAGTAAAGTTCAAGAGAGCCAAGCTGCTGTTGCACTCGAGGCTAGCGCTGATCTTTACCCGTTCCATCGCTCCTTTGTGCCAGTAGAGCCACGCACCGCCGCTGGTCATAGCAGGATATACCAGGAGCTGGTGATTTTGAGTTTTCAGATGGCTAGGTGTTTCCGGGCGACCATAGCGGTCAAGATAGTCCGGCGTCGCACAATATACCCAACGGATTCGGGTCAGCATGCGAGCGGCATAAGGACCGTCTGTTGAGTCTGTAATTCTCAGCGCCACGTCGATGTTCTCCGCGCTCAAGTCGACAAAGCGGTCATCTAGAGAGATGTGAACATTAACATCCGGATACCTCGCCTTGTATCGGCTTACGATGCCAACCAGCTGCGAGCTGCCGAAAGCAATCGAGCACGAGATATGCAGATCTCCCTTTGTTTGATTGAGGAGGTCGCCGACTTCGTCAAGCGCGTCCCCTACATCTCCGAGAATCCGGGCAACACGTTGAAAAAAAGCGTTTCCATGCTTTGTCAGGGTAACTGTGCGAGTCGTGCGTCGCACAAGTAATACACCAAGCTGCTCTTCCAGCTGCGAAAGGCTTTTGCTGACGGCGGAAGGCGTCATTCCAAGCTCTCGCGCAGCCGATGACAAACCGCCGGTCTCCGCGATTTTTGCGAAAATAACGAATTGGCTGAGCGATGTGGCTCTCTTCATTTGTGAACAAATATCACAAGAGATTTCAGAAATGAACTATTCTTCATAACGAAAGCTCGTTCTAATATCCGCTACACCTGAAGGAAATTTCTCCGGAAAGAGGGTGTAATTTGTCAGATTATTTTGACCGAGTGGTCGAACGGCAGAAATCAAATTCCATCAAATGGGGCGCTCCTCACAAGAACCTGCAACCCGATGAAGTGGCAGCTCATCCTTTGCCGATGTGGGTGGCGGATATGGATTTCAAATCTCCGCCAGCGGTAATCGAGGCACTTGAGCGCGCTGTACGAGATGGCATATTTGGATACCCGTTTCGCACAGCAAGTTATGAAGAGGCTGTTTGCGGATGGCAAAACCGGCGTTTCGGCTGGCAGCCCAAACCTGAATGGCTGGTGCAGACACCGGGCGTGATCACCGCTTTAAGTATGATCATTCAAACGTTCACGCGTGAAGGCGATGCGGTGCTGATTCAGCCACCCGTGTACGGTCATTTTTTTAACGACGTACAACAAAACAACCGACGGGTGAATGAAGCGCCTCTGACGCTGAACGGAACTTCATACAGCTTCGATCCCGACGCCTTTGAAAGCTCGATCACACCGGAGACAAGGCTTTTCATCCTTTGCAATCCGCACAACCCGACAGGTAACGTCTGGTCAGCAGACGATTTGCGGCGAATGGGTGAGATTTGCTTGCGTCACAAGATTTTGGTTGTCTCTGATGAAATCCATCAAGACCTCATTTTCAATCCGCATGCGAAACATATTCCCTTCGCCTCACTCGGTGACGAGTTTGCTAAGAATGCAATTGTCTGCACTGCCCCGAGCAAGTCTTTTAACCTCGCAGGCCTCCAGTGCTCAAATTTGTTCGCAGCTGACGACAAGATCCGGAGCCAACTACAAGCAACATTGGTGCGAGGGGGACTGAATTTTGTGAATGCCCTCGGAGCCGTGGCTTGTGAGGCTGCATATAGTCAAGGTGAAGATTGGCTCGAGCACTTGCTTCGCTACATTCGCGGTAACCATCAACATTTTGCATCGTCAATACACCAGCTCTTTCCACAGCTGCGCGTTCTCAACACGGATGCGCTTTACTTGGCGTGGATGGACTGCCGCGGAATGAACATGGCCGCGCCAGAGTTAGAAAAATTTATGCTCACTCAGGGCCGCGTCTGGTTTGACCGCGGGTCGAAATTCGGCTGGCAAGGGCAGGGCTTCATGCGCGTGAATCTTGGATGCCCGCGTTCAACAGTCGATGAGGCAATCAACCGGCTTAAAAACGCCCTGCAGTGAGGAGTGATAACCGTTCCGTCGATTGCGGAACGGCTTGGGAGAGGAAGACGAAAATAGGGAGGAGCTATGCTGGCTGCTGAAACGGCGCCCGCCATCGAGATCGCTCGGGCGGAATTTGAATATATGTGTGCAATCCGACGGGAATTGCACAGCCTGCCGGAATTATCACTGTTCGAGCGCAGGACATCGCAACGCATTGCTGAAGAATTAGACGTCATCGGCGTGCCCTATGTGCGGGTTGGTGAATTCGGCATTGTCGCGACAATCGAGGGAGCTCGCACAGACCGTGTGGTTGCGCTGCGCGCTGATATGGACGCACTCCCCATACAGGAGGACAACCCTCATCTGGAATATCGTGCGCAGACCCCTGGCATAATGCATGCCTGCGGACATGACGGCCACGTTGCGATGCTCCTCGGTGCTGCACGTATCCTTCAGCAATTGAAATCGCAATTGCAGGGTACAGTGAAACTTTGCTTTCAGCAGGCTGAAGAAGTTGGGAAAGGTACGCGAGACATTTTAACGGAGCTCGCAAAGTTCCCTGTCGAAACTGTTTTCGGCATCCACTTGTGGTCAGAGATTGAAACCGGAAAAATCTCAGTGGAAGCGGGTCCACGCATGGCCGCCGGTAAAGCGATAAACATCACCGTTCATGGGGCGGGAACCCACGGCGCATACCCAAATCGAGGGGTGGATCCGGTCATCGCGTCAGCGGCGATAGTATTGAACTGCTCGGCGCTTGTCAGTCGCGAAGTCGACGCAACTGACCCTGTCGTGCTCACATTCGGACAAATTCACGGCGGCGAAGCCGGCAATGTTATTCCGGAAGTCGTCCGTCTCTCTGGTTCGTTGCGCACCACGTCCGCCGAGACAGAGGCTTTCCTCATCGAAGCGGTGGAGAGAGTGATCCAAAACACAGCCGCAACATTCCGAGCCAAAGTCGAGGTCACGTGGCCTGGTGGTGTGCCCGTGGTTGCAAATGATCCTACATGCAGCGAGGTCGCAAAGAGCGCCGTCCACAGATTGGGACTTGAAGGGCAAATAACGCATTTTAAAACCATGATGGCGTCGGAAAATTATGCCGACTTTTTGGCAATTTATCCCGGCGTTTTCGCGCTTATCGGCGTTCGCAACGAGGCGCTCGGAGCCTGCTACCCCCACCATCATCCGAAATTCAACATTGACGAGGAACCGTTGGCAACCGGAGCAGCGCTTCATGCGCAATACGCGCTTGACTACTTCAGCATGGTCAACGCAGGAGCAAAGCAATGACACAGGCGGCTATCAAGAAGACCAGCGGATTTCTATCGTCCGTCGAGCGTATCGGCAACAAGATGCCGCATCCGATCGCGCTGTTTCTCGGCATCATCCTGATTGTCCTGAGCCTGTCCTTTCTGTTGTCACAGTTTGGTGTCTCGGCGGTTCACCCCCAAACGAAGGAGGCGCTCTACGTCAAGAATTTGCTCAATATCCATGAGCTGATTGAGTGGGGAAGCAACCTATCCAAGAACCTTCAGAATTTCCCTGTTCTTGCCAGTGTTCTTATCTTGGCTGCCGCAACGGGCCTTTGTGAGCAGACAGGTTTCTTTGCTTCGGCAATCAAGTCGTCGCTGAAAAACGCCACTGGTTCAGGTGTTGTCTTCGTTATCGCACTGGTCGGCGCTTGCGGAAATGTGGCAGGAGACGTGGCATTTCTGATCGTACCGACAATCGCGGCCAGCGTATTCCTAGGGACTGGTCGTCACCCGCTTGTAGGTCTCTTTCTCGGCTATGCAGCTGTCGGCGGAGGTTATGGTACTAACTTTATTCCCGGCGGCTGGGATGTGGTACTGACGCCTATCACCATCCAGTCTGCAAAACTCCTCGATCCGGGTTTCGATATGAACCTTGTTAGCGGTTATTACATGATGGCCGCAGGTACCGTGCTGATCGCGGTTACCGCAACGTTCGTTACTGTCAAATTCATTGAGCCGAAATTCGGAAAGTACGAGGGAAGTTTCGCAGCGGCAGATGAGAATGATGGCGCACTTACTGACAACCAACGCCGCGCACTGAAAAAAGCACTGCTGGGTGTGGGACTGTTTCTGATTGCGATTGTTATCGCTGCAATACCAGAAAATAGCTTCCTAAGGTCGGATACCGGCTCGCTCACGGTCAACGCACCCTTGATGAGGTTGTTGTACGCAATTCTTGTAGTCGCATTCTTTCTGGCCGGTGTGATTTACGGTACAGTGATCGGCAAAATCAGGAGCATAAAGGACCTCGCTGAGATTCTGACCAAGTCGATCAGCAATGTTGCTCCCTTTGTCGTGATCGCGATAATCGTATCCCAGTTTCTGTACTTGTTTGCGCAGTCCAATCTCGGGACAGTCATAGCTATAAACGGCGGACATTTGCTGAGTGAAATGGCTGTGCCAGTAGTCGTCGTTCTGATCCTCTTTTTCGTATTCGAAGGCGTCGCTGACATGTTTATTGTGAGTGGAAGTGCTCGTTACCTGATTTTCGGTCCTGTGTTCGTACCTATGTTGATGCATCTTGGAGTACATCCGGCTTTTGCGCAGATGATCCATCGCACGGGTGGCAGCATGGCTAATCACCTGACTCCGCTGAACTCGTTCTTTCCGGTTCTGATCGGCCTCGCGCAGAAGTACGACAAGAACATAGGTATCGGGACGATTTTCTCGACCATGATCCCTTATACAATCGCGTATAGCGTCGTTTACATCCTAATGATTGTGGTGTGGTACGTTTTTGCCCTGCCGCTGGGGTTCGATACGCCATCGCATATCACTGTAAACTGAAGCTCGGTCCGAATGACTTCCATTAACGTGAAGGAATGCTGCCGGACACTCGTGTAATGTCGAGAAGGTATCAAAAGCAGTTTCTAGCCGTTGTATGTGGTCTGACCAGCCATGCTTGTTATGAGCATGGCTGGTGAAGTAATTCGATTATGCCAGGAACTCGATAAGATCGCGGTTAAGTCTCTCCGGCGCAGTCGCAAAAAGGCCATGGGGTTCGCCGTCATATTCGATCAAGCGCGCACCAGCGATGCCTTTCACTGCAGCGCGCCCGGCGGGATCGATCGGAACCGTCTTATCCGATGTGCCGTGGATGACGAGCGTGGGAATCGTAAAAGCCTGCAGGTCCGGCCGGAAATCCGTGCGTCCAAAAGCATCGATGCAGTCGATCGTCGCCTTGGGACTCGCCATGATCCCCAAAACAAAGGACCAGTCGAGTACACCCTGGCTGACAGGCTTGCTCACAAGCCCAACACCGTAAAAGGTTTTCGCGAAGCTTTGCAAAAACGCGAACCGGTCCTCACGAACCTGTTGTTTCATATCGGCGAACACGCTTGCATCAACCCCATCTGGATTGGACGCATCCTTTAGCAGATACGGGACAACGGAGGACACCAATATGGCCTTCGACACGCGGGCGGCGCCGTGTCGCGAAAGATAGCGCGCAATCTCGCCGCCGCCCATCGAGAAGCCCACCAGATTTGCTTGATCGAGGTTCAGGCCCTCAAGAACCGCGGCCAGATCGTCGGCAAAGACATCGTAATTGTATCCATCGCCTGGGTGACCCGACTGGCCGAAACCGCGGCGATCATAGGTAATGACCCTGAAACCAGCCTCGAGGAGAGCGAGCGACTGATACTCGAACATATCGCCGGTCAGCGGCCAGCCGTGGATGAGCACGACAGGGCGGCCATTCCCGACATCCTTCACATGGAGTTGGACGCCGTCCTTTGCTTCAATGAATGCCATATTTCTTTTCCTCGTTTTCACAAGGCGAGGTAACCGAACAGGCCACCTAATAGTTCCGCTGGGACGCTTACGATCGCGCCTTCCCACTTATGCGGCTTGCAAGGATCTCAGGGAGAGAAACAGGTCGGAGCCTTTGTGCGTCGACGCCGACGTCGAACTGCCGCGTGGTCGGCTTAAGTCGTCCGTGGGAGTGGCCGTGCAGGTTGATCGAACCCTTTCCCATCTGATTCCAGGTTTGGAAAGCGTAGTGGCACAGGATGAGATGATAGCCGTGCTCGCGGAGTTCCGCGTAGTACTGGACACTCGCCCAACCTTCCGAACTCGTTGTCGTCTCGGGATCATTGTTGCCGACAATCAGATGCTTCCGGCCGTTGAGCTTGGCCAGTAGCTCACCACAGTTGCCGCCTTTCACTGACATGAAGTCGCCGAGGTGCCACAAGTCGTCATCTTTGCCGACTACGGCGTTCCAGTTTTTAATGAGCGTTACATCATGCTCGGCCATATCAGAGAACGGCCGTCGGTCGATCCGGAGCACGCGAGGGTCGCTGAAATGCGTGTCACCTGTGAAGAAGATCATGTCTCTAGCCGAAATACCGAGCCGCGCTATACCCACACGCACTGGCGACGCTTGTCAGGACAGTTCCCCAGATCAGGTCGACGATCGTCATCGTGACCGGCCAGTTCTTGAGAGTCGACAAGTTCGTTATATCGTAGGTGCCATAGGCAGCAAGGCCGAGGACCGCCGCGTACCCGATGGCAGTCCAGATCGAGCCGGCTTCGAGGCCTGGACGAACCGCAAGCATGACAATGGCGACGGCGAAGAACAAGTAGAAAATCGCGGCGACGACGAAGTTCGGGGAGGGAAGCATCATGTCGCCAAGCTGACGCTGATAAAAGCTTCTGGCGACCAAACCGAGCCAGATGGCATCGATCAATAGAAAGGAAACCAAGGTCCCGGCATATGCGATGCCCATTGTCTTCATGCGGCAGCTCTCCTTGTGTGCGGCGTCAAGCAGGAACCAAGCAGATGCCGACCTTGTTCCGGACTGTCCCGATCACACTGCCTGCCGCCTTGGAGTGAGCGCCCGCCCGGCCGCGCTTGGCCTCTACATGAGATGGACGATATTCGGCACCGACAAAGCACGCGATGCTGGCAATTTTGATGTTTGCACTTCCGGTTGAGTTGAAGCATATTGGTTGAAAACCCCTTCGTTCTAAGGGAGTTGCGCAGGCCACTTCAAGTCTTGGGAACCATGACCAGTACCTGTCCACTCCATTTGAGTGTCGAGGGGGACGCGATTTCTGCGTCTGGTTATTCGGATTAGGCCGATGTCCGGACGCCGAAAGTGACTAAAGGTGTGCCAGGGGCGGCTCGGCTTTGGGAATGCGTGACCTTTGAAGGGGGGACTGACTATGCATCAGGGAATCTCGCTGCTACGGCAGCTTTTAGGACAGACGGCGAACGCGGAAGATGTCGATGCATCGCTTTACGCCGCCGAGCGCCTACGATTTGTGCTTGAGACGCCGACCGCCATGACTATTGTGGACGTGAAGACGTCTTTGACCGAAGTGTTGGGCGAACATGCTTTTTCGATCGAGGCGCTTTTCAAATCCACCAATACGGGCGGTATGCGCTTCTTCGTCTATTCACCAGACAAGCTAGAGCGGACATTACCAGCGGACGTGCTTTTTGCTATTGCTGCCGAGTTGCGTGCCGCGCTTTCATTGATTTCATGCGAACCGGACAGTGGGGAACGCGTGTTCTCAGACCCGGAGCCCGAGCTGGACAGAGTCGCAGAATCGGCAGTTACTGATCTCTATTGCTGGGCACCCGGCGAGGCTCCTTCCGATCACCTTTGGGCTTTGAAGAATACACGCGTCCTTGACGCTTGGGCGCTCGCGCCTGGTAAAGGTGCTGGCATAGTCATTGCCCAGCCCGATACAGGCATTACAAAACACACCGAGCTCGCGGATATAAAAATCGACCGTAAGCGCACTGCCAACATTCTCGAAGGCGGAAGCAACCCGACCGATCCCCTCAAACCCGGCATGGCCAATCCCGGCCATGGATCGGGGACGATCAGTGTCGTGGCATCGGGTGAGGGCGGCCTCATGTCCGGCGCGGCCCCAAAAGCCACATTGGTACCGATCCGTTGCACTGACGATGTAAAGATTTTAAACGGTGCACCCGTCGCAAAGGCAATCGATCACGCCATCAGTGTTGGCGCACACATTATTACCATGAGCTTGGGCGGCCTAAGCAGCCGGGCGATCCACAGCGCTGTCCGTGACGCCGTCGCCCGTGATACCATCGTGCTCGCAGCAGCAGGAAACTGCGTAGGACTGGTTGTTTGGCCCGCTGCCTACAGTGAGGTCATCGCCGTCGGCGGGACAAACGTACTCGATCGCCCTTGGCGCGGGTCGTCGGAAGGAGCAGCAGTAGCATTCGCTGCACCGGCAGAATTTGTATGGCGAGCCGAACGGCGAACGCCGGACGCTCCCACGAATGTGGTGTCTGGCGGACAGGGTACGTCGTTTGCCACAGCGCTGACCGCAGGCATCGCGGCTTTATGGCTTGACCGCCATGGCCGCGCAAAAGTGATCGCGGAAGCGCGGCGTAGAAGCACCGTCGTGCAAGAGCTTTTTCGCGCCGCCGCGCGGCAAACTGCTCGACGTCCAGCAGGTTACCCTGACAATCTTGGTGCCGGCATCATCGACGCGCGTGCACTGCTTAAACTGCCGCTTTCCGCCATTAACCTGATGAACACCGAGAGCGCACCGTCTGTGTCCGATGGGAATACCGGCCTGGAATCTGCGCTTACGTCGGTTTTCGGGCCTGGTAAACCCGATCCGCAATTCGACTGGGCGGCGCACGGCGCCGAACTGTCAGCGATCCTTCTGGCAGATGCCCGCGCGGGACGCAGCGTGGAGGGCGCTGGCATTGAGGCACGAGCATGGCGCCAACCTTCGGCAGACCTCGCTATCGCTTGTGATCGGGCGACCGACCCAAGGCTGGCCAAGCTTGCTCTTCGAACGGCTGTCGCAGCGCCATCGATTTTCATTCCGCCGGCACAGGACGAGCGCGTGAGCAAGCTTGTCACACGGCTAGGCGTGGCTGCGGTCCGCGGCACAAATGCGGAGAGCGCGGCTGGGCTGACGGTCGAGCAAGCGCAAGCGGCTCTCGACGGCGAGGGACGTAAACGGGTACTTTCGGCCGCTAAGGGTCGGGCGCAACATGTCGCCGGCGCGCAAAACCTTATCGACGGGCTGGATGATGGCATGGCCGAGCTGACGGCGCACGGGGCGAATGCCCGGATCGGAGACGATCGCCTCGTCATGCTTGAAGCACTTGTCGCACTTACTGAAAGGCCTGCGCTTCCCGTCGTCACCAGAACCACCCCAGACAACCGCGTCGTTCAAACCTATAACGCGTTCGATCCAGGCTTGGGCAAATTCGATGGCATAGCTTTACTTGCGCTACCGGACATGGAGGCTCGGATTCTTCCTGCTATCGGCCGCATCGATGCTGAGGGTAATCACCTTGGCACGGGCTTTGTGGTTAAAAGCGGTCGCGTTCTAACAAATCGACATGTCCTCGAACTTATTGCTGCGCCGGTGCCAAGCAAAACATCACCCCAACAATGGATCTTGATCAAGGACGCTACGATAGACTTTTCGCCCAAAGGCTTTGATCCGGCGCAGCGCTTTCGCGTAAATGGGGTATCGTACGCTGGCGCCCATCCGATATTGAATGCACCGATCAGTATGAATAATCTCGATCTCGCAGTTTTGGAAATCGAGCCGGTAAATGCGGGCGGTAAGTCCCGTCCGCAAGGGCTTGATGTCTCACAGGACGCAGACTGGCGAAACGGTGGAAATTCGCTCTCAATCATTGGTTATCCGGCGCCACCACAGGGCTTACCACGCGATGAGAAAGGCGAGGCGAGGCGGGACGTCCTGGACCGGTTACGAGAAATTTTCGGCCTTCGCTATCACCAGAAATGCTTTAGCCCCGGTGAGGCGATGGCAGGTGGGAACCAATGGGTTTTTGCTCATGACGCCACCACTCTGGGAGGTAGTTCTGGATCACCCTCAATTAGCCTTAAGGACGGCCTGCCGGCTGTTGGGCTTCATTTCGCAGGCGATTGGATGCGTGCGAACTTCGCCCACGATCTTGCCAAGGTATGCAGCCTAACGCCGGAGTTAATTGAACTGCTGCAGGAAGGGTAACTATGCTCGTACCCACAGATGCGGGCAGTTCACCGGTCCAAACCCTGACTGAAGAAGAGGCCGGGCTCATTGCCCGGCAAATTCTAGCCGGCCGTGTTGCTGTGGCATCGGCTTATGACCGGCTCGCGGGAAGAGGCCAGGAAAGGCGCGCACCGGATTTCAAGACCATTGCCTTGGGGCAAGTAGGAGCGGACGCTTACCGCTTAGCGCTTCAAGCCGCCGCAAATGCTGGTTTCCTTGCCCCGTTTCTAGCCACGCTCTCGGAACAGGGGCATATCGATCTCGAGCAAGCCCTCAGAACGGCTAAAGTGATCCATCCCCAGGACGCGTCGGGCGTGGCAATCCATCCCCAGGGGATGACGGCCGAGATGATGCAGTTGATCCAAGCGGCGCGACTGCTTGAAGGGTTAAGCACTGCCGTCCGCCGGGTCTGCCTTGTTGAGGTTGCCTCCGATCCACCGGTGAACGGAACCGGGTTTCTCATCGGCCCGCAGACGGTGCTGACGAATTGGCACGTAATGCATTCCCTGATCGACGCTGCGACGGGGCAGCAAAAGCAAGACAGCGCCGCAAAAATCATTTGCCGCTTTGAGAAGTTAGCTGAGGGAGCTGGAAAACCCTATCGAGCTGCAGAACAATGGTTGGTCGATTTCAGTCCGATGGCAGTGAACGGGATAGAGGGAAAAGCTTACCCTGACATGACAGCGCGTCGCCCACACGCGCTTGATTTTTGTGCAATCAGGCTCACCGGAGCTCCCGGCCGTGTCCGTGGATACTATGATCTATCAAAGCCTGGAAAACTTGATTCATTACGCCAGCTGACATTCGTCGTACAGCATCCCTCGGCGTGGCCCACTCAGGTCGGGGTGGCAGATGGAACCGTAATAGATCAAACATCGGGTTTCATACGCCATCATGCGCCCACCGCAGAGGGATCGTCTGGAGGTTTATGTCTCGATCATAATTTAAATCCCATTGGCCTCCACAGAGCAGCGGCGACCACAGCCGAGAAAGTCTTTTTATACAATTTGGCAGTCGACTTGAATGCCATTCATAAGACATGCCCTGAGCTTGGAAAGGCAGACGACGTCTACGATCGTACCTTCCTTCTCTACGACCGGGAGGGAAACCAGCGCGCCGTGATCGGACGCCAGCGAACGCAGGAACACCTGCGGGCAATGGCGAGTGGCGACGACAAGTCGATCCTCTTTCTGCACGGAGAGAAACGCGGTGGCAAAAGCTTCACCATCGATCTCTTACGAGCTCTGATCGGCTCAGGGGATCGTCATGTGGTCGTCCAGTTGACGCCCGAACTCATCCCATCCGATCCGGTCAAGTTAGCTCGCGATATTTTGCAGCATGCGGGGGTGCCGGATGGTGCCGTTGACCTACCGGAGCCGGATGTTACGCACGGCACGACGACTGCCTGGATGAAATCGACACTCATACCTGCCTTTACGCGTGTCCTTTCCGAGTATCTTCTGGCAGACCCGGCAGCTCCACGAACCCTTTGGCTTGTCTTCGACGGGCTTGATCAGCAGGATATCGTGCGCTCAAATGCGCGATTGTTTCTCGATGAATTGTATGACGCCACGCGGCTTCTTAAAAATCTCCGCGTACTTCTGATAGGGCTCCGAGGGCTTTCCTGGATGAACCCATCGGTGCACAGGATCGAAACGCTCGGTCGACCCGACGATATAGCGGACGAGGACGTGGCTGAGGCCATATCCGCTCTGTTGGTAGATTGCGGTCGCATCTTGCGATAGCCTCTGCCGCCAATTCTTCAAACGACGGCGACGACGAAACCCGGCTGTGCCGCCTATCGAACCTGCTGTCTTCGATATGGATTCGTACGGCCGAAAAGTGGAGGGCACCATGACTGCATCCGCCTCGGTTGAAGATAGCGCCGAACTCCGTCGAGTACAGGTAAAAGCTGCGCTGCTCGGCGCTTTTCATCCCTTGGAGCTTCTAGGGAATAATGCAGATAGCTCGATTCTGGCGTCGCTCTCCGATTGCTCCGAGGAGATTTTCATTGGTGGGACATACTTATGGTCACTGACACCGGACGCGCGGCGGTCTGCGCTCGCTTACTTGCCGCCGATAGGTCTGGAACGCCGAAAATTTATCGCTGAACTGCCCCGACGAGATGACGACCAGCTCGCCAAAGCTTTTCTCGAATGCCTCTCACCTCGACCACCCGCTCGCTTCGCAGGCTTACTGGCGAGCAAGGGCACATCGATCTCGAAATCACTGACTACAGCTGATGTTATCAGTCTGTTCCAAGCCATCCAACTGTTTACCGCTGCAGGGGTTTCTCTCCCAGATTGGGTGAGGAGGTCGGAGGTACTGACGAGCCTGCAGCGAGCTGCGACAATTCTTCAACAGAAAGATGCCACGCGAACGCTGATCGGTTCCGCTTTCAGGGGGCGGAAGCAAGAGCTTAAGGCGCTAAGCTATTTTGCTGAACCCGGTGATTTACTGGAGGGCAATCGAACCACGCCGCCGATGGAAATCGATCTAACCGATTTTTCTGCCGATGCGCGAGTGCCGGCACTCGCCGTGACGGGTATCGGAGGCGTCGGCAAATCCGCACTCATGGATCATCTGCGTCAGCAGTTGAGTAAGGTGCAGAACCTTACCGTCGCCGTATTTGATCTTGACCAAGTGGCGCTCCGTTCCGGCGAACGCGTCGCTTTGACGTTGGATCTCTTGCGCATAGTAGCTGTCGCTAAACCAACTCTGGCGCCGGAGATCGAAGCCCTCAGACAACAAGTTCGCGCTGAGATGTCGGATGCTCGCGAACATTACGATGCGGGCGGCAGTTCCATCCTTAGCGCCATCTCAGGTTTATCCCAATTGCCGTTTGGGTACGGCTGGAAGCTGTTGATCATCTTCGATACGTTCGAAGAGGTTCTTGTTGCTGGCGACGAGCGCGTTCGCCGGATCAGCGATTGGTTGTCGGTTCTTTCCGAAACCTTGGGCGAGGGGGTACTGCGGGTTATATTCTCGGGCAGGGCAGCCGAAACACTGAATGCCATAAGAGGAACAGGTATTGCCCTCAAGAGCGCATTAAGGCTCGGTGATCTCGGCGTTCGCGCTGGTCGCGCCCGGCTGCGAGACTTGTTCCGTGAAGCGGGTATTCCGCATCTTGATCTGGTCGGTTCATTGGTTGCCGCACATGGCTCAAACGCCTTGGTTCTTGAGATAATTGCGCGCTACTGCATCGATCGATCGTATGAGGACGTGCAGGCTTTTGCCAGGGAAACCCTCGCAGAATCGGCTGGTTCCGGCGCGAGAGGTTTTGGCGCTGAATATCGACAGCGGTTTCTGTATCGTCGTATCCTTGAACGGCTCCCAGATGTTGCGCTCCGCCAATTGGCATGCCCAGGCCTAGTTCTACGAAGGATTACGCCGCGCTCTATTGCCGAGGTCTTGGCAGAACCTTGTGGGCTGGAAACGCCGATGTCAGTCGCGCGGGCCGAAGAGTTGTTTGATCAACTGGCGCGTCAGGTTTGGCTCGTGGAGCAAGGTTCCAGTGCACGCGAACTGATCCACCGCGCTGATCTTCGCCGATTAATGTTACCGGCTATTCTCGCGGAAAAGGAAGCAATAGGCGTGGCGATGGCGGCGGCGGCTTGGTATGAGCGCTTGTCGGCATCCGATCCCGCAGCGGAACTCGACGCGCTTTATTATCGTATCATTGTCGATCCAGGGCTCCTTCCACAAGATGATGACCTTCTACGGAGACTGGCACTTCACCTGGGACCCGCGGTCGTCGACCTTCCCGCCGAAGTCCAGGCTCGCATCAAGGTCGCTACGGGTGAAACTCTCCGTGTGGAAGAAATCCTCATGCTTCGTGGCGACGCGCGGCTGACAGCCGTCAGTACACGTCAATCACGGCAGGTTTTCGAGGGTCTGGAATCGACAATCCTCTCGGAGGCAGGTGATCTCGAGCCAGACACATTCGAACCTCAAATCGAGGTCGCATCGGGCACAACGGCAGGTCGCTTCGAACCCATCGTTATGGCCAAAACCGATCGGTCCATTTCCAGCAGTTCGAGAACTATCGAAAAGTCTAGAGACACCCCGGATCTGATACGCGCCCAATTTGCGAATTGTGAATTTGGCGGTATTGCCGAACGTAACGCGGATCGCTTTGAGGAGTTCGTCGAAGCCTCCGAGACTGAAAACTGGTTCCCATTAGAGCGAAACCCTGCATGGCTGACCCTTTTGTCCGTCATGGTTTTCCCGGAGGAACGCCGACGGCATATCCAGGAGTTTCAGCGCATTCTGTTTAACCAGCCGAAAGCTTCCCAAGGACGCGAGGTCAAAGGCCCAGTAGGGCTGGCGTCTACCAACCAATCCCGCCTTCTCCTTCTCGCGGGATCCCTTATGAATATGTCCAAAAACCATGTCATCTGGGATCGCTGGGTCAACGAGCAACGATCAAGCTCGATGTCTGTTAACGGCACGATGGTCGATGTTTTGGAGGACTGGCGGCTGATGCTCACCTATCGGCTCCTCCCCGAAGTGCGGCCGCTGCTATCCCTAAGAGCTGTTGGTCCCCTCCATGTCAATCTGCTTGACGAAATAGCAAGACAGGCCGACGGCCCGGATGGTGATAGTCGCGCGGGTGTTGTCCGTGATTATTTGAAGCAATTAAGGGCGCTTACCTCGCCGACCATGAGCGAGGTGAATAGAATTGGCTCTTATCTTGCAAAAGATAGGGTTCCCTTCAATATCGACCGCGTCGAGCCAGACTTATACGAAGCGCTCCTCCCAGGCCGAATGCCGGAGCTACATGCTGCCTTGCGTCTCATTCTCGAACGTAAGAGCAAAGTCCGCAATATGTCAGACGCGGTAGCACAAGCTACGTCAGGCATCTCGTGGTGGCCGAGCGAACTCTCGCCGGACCGCTTTGAACGACGTCCGAATAGCACAATCGTCTCAGCGCTGATCACGATGACTGATGACAGTGGCCGTCTTCCGCATCTCGTAGAGGCTCTCGCTGAGGCAAACCCGTCGAATTCCCGCTTGCAGAGCCTCGCTCGGCTTTCGACGATGATCGTCGAGTGGCTCTCGTTCTCGAGAAATTCTGGCGACCTTGAGGAGCGATAAAAACGCGAATGGCCGTGTGCTAAACTTATCAATCACAAGCCTGGGTGTGCGAAGCTCGCAAGTTAGATGCTCGTTCGACCTCTCAATCGTTCATTGATGTAGACATCGCCCCTAGGTCTCACATTGCATGCTTCCGCCGGTGATTGAAAACCTCTAGAGGCTCTCTCGTTCTTGAGCCCGTTGTTTAAAACCAAACCTGTCCAGAGAGTCGCCGAGTGCATCGAGGATGTGCTTTGCGAAATGAAGGAGGAACTTCGTCTCAAAAGCATTGAGCCGCGCCTACTAAGTTTGGCGATGTCTAAGTATTTCCATAAAATAAGCGGGGTCAGCCCTTATACTGCTTGTGAATTAGGCGGTCGTAGCGCCATCTTACGTTGACTCGGCGATATCTCTGATAAACCATAGGGATTACGAGCTAGGCCGTGAAGCGTGGCAATCGGAATCGGATTGTGTAAGCGCCAATTTCCATAGCGCGCTGATTGTTAGGAAAGAAACGGAGGGGAGGTTGGGGAGTCGTGATAATCAGTTTGGCGCAGCTCCCTCAGCCGCTGGCTACCTCTATCAGGCGCGCTTAGCGCTGTTTTTGTGCATACCCTATGTAAACAGCGGAATCGAAGCTGAGGTTTCAGTCGAGCGACTGGATGACGTTTCGTTTGAAAGAGACGGAACGCCGATTGAGCTTCTTCAAACAAAACATCATATAGAACGGATCGCGAGTCTCACCGACGGCAGTCCGGATATCTGGAAAACTCTTCGGATATGGGCCGAAGCGGCAATGGAGGATCCTTCGCTCCCGTCGCGAGCGAGGCTTGTGCTCGTAACGACAGGTCAGGCTCCGCCGGGTTCGGCAGCCTCACTTCTTCGGCCGCACCAATCGTATGAGGCAGGAACAAAGCGCAATCCAAAACTTGCTAAGGAGATATTGACAGCGTTCGCCGAAAATTCAGACAACAAGGCGCTAAAATCTGCATTTTCTGCTTTTCTAGCGCTGTCTGACGCCATGCGGGCGTCATTACTGAGTGCAATTGAGATCCTTGACGGCCAGCCGCTGCTGACCGATCTCGGCGTTGAACTTGAACATGCTCTTCGACTCGTCGCGCCGGCCGGGAAGGCAGGGCTAGCGCGTGAGATGCTTGAGGGCTGGTGGTGGCCTCGCATATGTGAAGTCCTAATGGCCAGTCCCCCGGATAGGATACCTATCAGCGCGCTTGAAGCCAAACTCGATGATATACGAGAGCTTATCAAACGTGATGCTCTCACCACGGATTTTGAACATGCTGAGCCCAGCGACAGTGAAATTGCCGAGTATGATGGGTTTCGATTTGTCAAGCAGCTCCATGTGATAGGACTTGGTGGCAACCGCCTTCGCTTCGCAAAAAGGGACTATTATCGCGCATTCGTCCAGCGCTCGAAATGGACCAGGGAACACGTTGTTCTGGATGAGGAGCTGGAGAAGTTCGAGAAAAGGCTGGTCGAGGAATGGGAGCCTCGATTCTCTGCTATGTGCGACTCTTATGTCGAGAGCGAAGCAAGCGAAGTAAAGCTCAGGCAAGACGCGCAGGAGATATATTTCTGGGTCGAGACAGAAGCCAGGCTGCCGTTTCGGTCGATCACCGCGAAATTCCTCAATGTCGGCTCTTATCATATACTTGCCAACAACTTGAAGATTGGATGGCACCGGGATTATCTGCAGCTATGTGCAGAGGATACTGCAGATGGCTGAGAACCGACATTTCACGAAGCCTTGGCGTGACAGGCCGCTTGAAGAAGCCGCCCATTTCAATCCCGCGTTTTGCGGGGAGTTGATCGCCCGAACACTGAATGGCTACTGCAAACTCAGTCCAACTTCGCTGCCGTTCGCATTAACGTTTCTTGTCCTGCCTCTTGCTCTCCATCCTGGAACTCGGCGCGCGCTTCCTCGCAAGGCAAATACAGCCTTTGCGTCATGGGCAGGGGAGAACGCAGATATTCTGAGCACTGTGCCGGAACGCGTTCTGCGATTGCGACCAGTTAGCCGAGAAGCCTTGCTCTTTCTTTCGCAGCTTGGCGCGATCAGGGTCGATAAAGAAGGTGTGAGCACTGGCGAGCGACCGATGAGTATCAACGTCAAGCCTTCGGTCAGCACCGACGAGGTCGATGAAATCCGGCGGACCGCTGGTCTGCTCGGCCGCTGGTTCGCGCATCAATCGCAGTCAGGTGCTGTCTTGCAGACCACGGGGGTCGTCCTGCAGACGATGGGGATCAGAGTATGAGTCTACAAATTCGCGCCATTGCTATCTATTCGAAAGACGGCGAACGCAGGGATGTTCGCTTTAAACTCGGCGTATTGAACGTGGTGACGGGCGCGTCAAAGACAGGCAAATCTGCGCTGCTCGATATCGTTGACTATTGCTGGGGGCGGACTGAGTGCACGGTTGCGGAAGGGGAAATCCGGCGCGGTGTATCCTGGTTCGCTGTACTATTCGACAATAGCGGCGAGGGTATTCTTGTAGCGAGGAAGAACCCCGGTCCAGCCGTGAAAACGAGTGACGAGATCTATTTCCAGCGAAACGTCGAGGATTTTCCGGAGAATCCCGACGTGTTCGTCAAAAATTCCACGGCCGACGGACTTAGGGCCCGGTTTTCGGCCATCTTAGGTGTTGCCGAAAACCTTTACGTCCCAGAGCCTGGTGCAACGCGCCGCCCATTGGAAGCATCCGCTAGTCAAGCGATCTTCTTCAGCTTCCAAAGCCAAGATGAGATTGCAAATCGAAGATTGTTGTTCCATCGGCAGGGCGAGGAGCGAATTCCTCAAGCAATCAAAGACACTCTGCCCTATTTCGTTGGCGCAATGGGTGAAGACCACTACCTCAAGCAGAAGCGTTACGAGGACGCGCGTCGCCGACTAAGGACGTTGGAGCGAGAGTATTCTGAAGCAAAAGCCTTGGCAGACGAAGCTTCTGGCACCGCACGAAGTCTCCTTCAAGAGGCAAAGCGGGTCGGGCTGCTGCCTGGTGATGCAACAGCAGATTCAGTCGAAGAGGTAAGGAGTTTGTTGGTCCAGGCGGAGGCTCCTCGCACCCTAGCCTACGCTCAAAACGACGATCCGGCAGCCGATCTGACCGATCTAGAAGAGCGACGCAGGCGATTGCGAACAGAGCTGCAGGAGCTCCGAGACGAAATCAAGGATCTGCAGCGCCTCACGAGGGAAGCAACTGATTTCGAATCTGAGGCCCGAGAGCAACAGGCCCGATTAGCGTCTATCGGCCTTGTCGATGCCGCCGGCATAGGTCACGAGGTTTGTCCTTTGTGTGACAGCCATCTGCTTGTTCCCGTCCCCTCTGTAAATGAGATCAAGAAATCGTTGGCAGGCTTGGATCGCCAGCTGAATGCGGTCCGCCGAGATAACCCTCGCCTACAAGGTCAGATCGCTGAGCTTGAGGCAAAGCGAACAACGCTTGAGGCCGATTTAGGGTTGGTTCAGCGGGATATCACAACACGCATTGCCGATAACGAGCGCCTTCGCGTCGAGCAAGATCAATTTACGGAGCAAGCTCGAGTAGCGGGACGGATTGGATACTACCTGGAGAACGCGAAGGCGATATCCAATGACGATGGCGTTAGGCTTCAGATCGCGCGAGTACGAGCCGAAGTCACCGAGTTAGAGCGCGCGCTCGACCAAGAGGCTATGGAAGAAAGGCTGACAACTGCGCTAAGCCTCGTCGGCCGTGATCTTACTGAATATGCAGGTCGGCTCCAACTCGAGCACGGTGAGAACAGCTTGAGACTTGATCGAAAGAACCTGACCGTCGTGGCAGATACAGTCGATGGCCCATTGTCGCTCCCCCAAATCGGAAGTGGGGAAAACTGGGTTGGATACCACGTTGCCGCCCATCTCGCCCTCCACAAGCTGTTCCGCGCCCGCCGCCGCCCGGTGCCAGCCTTTCTGATGCTCGACCAGCCATCGCAGGCACATTATCCACCTGACAGAGATGTTGGGGAGATCACTGGAGGGGAGGACGAAGACCAAGCTGCAGTCGCGAGGCTATACCGCCTACTCCTCGATTATTGCGCGGGCCAATCCTCGCAGATGCAGGTGATCGTAACTGATCACGTCGATTTGCTCATAGATTGGTTTCGTGACGCTACCGTCGAACGTTGGCGTGATGGAATTAAGCTCGTGCCTATAGCATGGCTTCGTTGAAGCTGTATCAGTATAGATTTGCTCGAGACGAAGAGGTTTTAGCCCGACGCGAGCCACTTGTTCGTTGTCTTGCTCAAACCCGCTCCACTCTCAACAGTTGGAGCCTCCGGCAAGCCCGGCATGGTTCAAAGCGCCTGCCGGGGTCGGTTCCGGCTTCTGCTGAGGAGATGGTGAGAATGACGACGCACAGCGAACAGCTTCCCCGGATATTTCAGGCTAATCTCGATCGGTTGTTCATGCGCGTCATCATGCCCGCCATCGACGCGCTGGTGGTCCATGCGGTCCTTGCCAATGGGGAGACCGCTTCGATGGATGAGTTTCTCGATCGCGCCGTCGCCCAGGTGGACAACTACACGGCAAACGAAGCAGCCAAATCCTTCGTGCTGACGCTTGCTGCCGTCTTCGAACGGCAACTCAGCATCTGGGCGACATCACTTGGATTGAGGAACGTCGCCAAGCTCCGCGGTTTCCAGGAGCAGTTGCTCGCTTGTGCGCATCATGCCGGCATCGATCTGGAGATCGACGATCTCGGCGCGGAGCTAACGGAGATGTTCACGGTTGCCAATGTCGTGCGTCACGGCGAGGGGCCGGCCTGCGAGAAGCTTCGCCTCATCGCGCCGAACCTCTGGTTCCAAGCGGCGGCCGACTATGTCGATCTGCTTCCTGGGCCTACAAGACCGAGCGAGACGTTGAGAATCAGGCGGAATGATCTTGTGCGCTATATCAGGGCGACGACAGGGTTCTGGGGTCGGTCGGATCCGTTGCCGATGGCCGTGATCGATCCGCCCTACCGATTGACGTGAGAGGCGGAGGGTAGATGCTTGGACGACGACCATTTCGACGAGGACTATGATCGCTACGACGAGGGGCCGCGCTACCGACCCGTCGCCGAGATCGGGCAGGACGAACTCGTCAAGGCGCTGAAGAGCCTCGCTGGCTTCTCCGAGAACACGATCCTGGTTCTGCAGGCCCACCAGCTCGGCATGGTTGACACCGCGCTGAACGCGCTGGAAGACGAGGTTATGCGCCACCAGGCCGATGACCATCCGCCGCGTGAACCGATGGCGTTGCTCGGCGCCCTCACGCCCATGTGGATCTATGCCGCCTATGAGCTGCAACGGACCTGGCGCCAACGCTGCAGTGAGGTGATCAAGCTTGCCGAGAGCGGCGGCCTCGAGATGAAAGCGGAGCATCTCGCACGCGACCTCGGTTATCGCCACTATGACCGCGAGCTGAGGGCCGAGCAGCTTCGCGACGCACGCCAGCGGCCGGAGCTGGTCGATCGGATGCGCCTCGACCTACGGCGCACGGAAATCGGCTTTACCATGCTCGAATTCGTCCGCGTCGCGCTCGCCAAGCACGAGGTGAGCAAGCCGGGAAGCAAGAAGCCGCCGATCGCATTTGCTCCGGGATTTGCGCGGATGAACCGCCACTGTGGCTCGATGGAATACGAGATGAGCAATGGCCGCACGATCATCGGCGAGATGGCGCGCCGCGACATCGCCGATACGATCAGGATGATTCCGCAGACGGAGAACCCGACCGATGAGGCGCTTGCCGGCTTCCGCCTCTCCATGAACCCGCCCGACATCGATCCCTTCGCGGTCGGTGGATCATGAGTGACGAACAACGCGAGCCGCCCAAGAGACAGAAGGCGTTCGACCTCCTAGCGTCGGTGGCGATATTTGCTCGCAAGAACGGCATCGCGCTCAACGACCCGGAACTTGTCGATCGCTTCATGGCCGATGCCACCCCGCGGCTGCGCGAGGCGCTTGCGGATCCAACATTGATCCATGGATCCAGGATCGAGCGGATGTTCGAGGCGACAGTGCTGAGCCTTGGACGCTTCAGACTGCTGAAGTGCGAGGATACAGGACGCGTCCACGCGGCGGAGACCCTGCGCGCACCAGACTTTCGCATCGTGCTCGATGACGGGTCGCAATGGCTGGTCGAAGTCAAAAACCACCGCAGCGAGAAACCCTTTAAGCAGGAATACGAGATGTCGGCGAAGTATCTGACTTCGCTACAGTCCTATGCAGAAACGGTCGGAGTACCGCTGAAACTTGCGATTTACTGGTCGCTATGGCGGCTCTGGACGGTGATCACCCCGGAACGCTTCCGAACCGACAACGGAGGGCTCAGAGTCACGATGCAGGAGGCGATGCTCGCCAACGAATTCGAGCGCCTCGGCGAGAAGGTGATCATGACCAAACCGCCGCTTCGCCTCGTGCTGAGTGCGGCGACCGACTTACCGCGCTCGATCGACGATGAGGGGCTCGCTAGCTTCGTTATCGGTTCGGCGCGATTCTTCAGCCGTGACGTCGAACTGATCGAACCGAAGGACCGTAAGTTCGTCCAGGTCCTGCTGTTTTACGGCGATTGGGAGGTCGAGGGTCCGATCCCGTTCATGGATGGGAACGAGATTGGCGGCGTGGAATTTGTCGCAAACCCGCGCGAGCCAACCTATCCCGATCAGGGATGGGAAGGCATCGGCACCGCGAGCCGGATTTTCAGCAGCTTCTTCGCCGACCAAACGATCGAGGGCGACCAGGTGATACAGCTCGATGGGGATGCTGCGCCGGACTGGTTCGTGCCGCTTGCGAGCTGGGACTTCAAGAATAGCAAGTTGCCGCTGCTTCTTGGTCTGATTCAGCCATCGGCTGCGGGCCGTGAACAGGGCGAGGGCGGCTAGGCAAGATGGTCGCCTTCAGTAATTACCGCTCCCTCGACATGATAGACCATCGGCTCTCGCGAAGAAAACGGCAAAAGCTCATCGTATAGATCCGAAGGCCGTCAAACGCTTCGAAGCCCGGCGTGGGGACCAAGAGTAGCTGCCTCCTAATGAGTGTTTCAAGCCCTTCCGCAAGGGCATAACCGTAATGAGCCTTGGAGCGGCTAAGCATTAGAGCAACCTCGGCAAAGGCACGCGCTAGGAAGCAGTATGCGGCGGATTTCCGCCTTGACCTCACCCCAATGGTCGGTGGTGTTCAAGCCAAACCCTGATACGATTTCGACCGCTCAATAAGGAGAGTACCTCTTTTCGTAAGAAGGTCGTCGATAACATCCCAGACACCGTTGTAGGATTTAATCATCGCCGTCCGGGTGCTCGGAGCACCAATAGGATGCCTGTTAGATAAGGAAACCCCGCCAAGGCGGCTGCGACGTCGGTCCGATATTCCTCGGCTTTCGGTTCCAATATTAGCTATTCGGCTCTGGGAGCCGGTAACGTCGCATTGTGGCGCCTGGCCTCGGCCAGCATGAGCGCTTACTCCGATCGCAAGCGCTCCTTCGCCTGGAGTGCTTTCGAAGCCTTTAGCTGAAATGAGCGCCGCAGGTCGTCTTCCATCGATTTCTAGTTCAACTCGGCCGCCAATTGGGAATTCACACGCGTACTCTCGGCTCTCGCAGTAGCACCATCCGTATGCCGATCAGCGCGCACGCCTCCTGTCGGGGACGGAATTCTTCTCTCTCGCCATCGGAGAACATCGTTCCGGTTTATGGCAAGTTCTTCCATAAGCCAAACTCCGCCCAAGTGTTCGAAGGTAGGCCAGATGGCGAGGATCATATCGAAATCTCGTTTGCTATCGCCTCATTTCATCTCTACGCCAACAACGTTCTTGCTAAATTTGCTCAGCCCTTCCGGATGTCCCCGATCACTCGTTGTGCTCTGGCATTTAGACCGCATGAGCAGGGCACTCCCGAATGGTCCATCCTCTGGCAACGAGCTGAGCGCGCTCATTCGCCGAAAAAACGTCCGATCGCATAGCGAGGCACAGAAGCTGCGCCGGCCGCGTCATCGCCACATAGTGAAGCTTCAGGCGGCCCTGGATGCGACTTCCCTCAGCACCTTTGCCCACCTTGTCACCCAGTATCCAAGGTTTAAGTGCGCTCAGGTGATGGTCATGAAAAAAGGAATCGAGAACCAGCGTGGCGGTATGGGTTTCCCCTTTGACTGAGTGGATAGAACCGAGACGGATTTTAACCTTAGGGTCTTCTGCTGGGTAAGAAAAAATGTTTGAGACGACAGAGGGGGAACCAGCCGGAAAATCGTCGAGCTGCTTCCATCGCAAGAACTCGATGAACTCCCTCTCACCAATCACCTTTCCGGCGGTTTCCTCGGCAATTACGCGCAGGATGAGCGCAACGAAGTCCCTCCATAGCCATGGGGTGATCAAGCCGATGTGGACGACCAGAAAATCGAGAAGTTGTTTGTAGCGAACAAGGGCGTCGCCGGACAGCACGGTAAGCAGGAATGTATGTGGATTCCGAGGTTTCATCTCTGAAAGGTCAAAATCGCCCCGGCGCAGCAGCTCTAGCATACCTTGTGCGACTGCACGGGTTACGGGGTGGGAACGCCGAATGCGCTGCGCCTCTCGATAGCCAGACATCAGAAATTGGCTGAAGGTCGATGGATACGCCTCTCGACCGGAAATGTCCGGGTCATAGGCGGGGGCATAATGCCCCATCCACCGCGGTATCCGGTCATCGTCGCCGCGTTTGTGCACCCCCGCGACCGCAGTGAAGACGCCGGCCAATAGCTCATCTTCTGAAAAGGTCTCCCTTAAAATTGACCCGTACTCTGGCAGCACTGATCGCACCGAGCCGTCGTCGAAGAGCAAGATTGTCGGCGGATGGTGCGGCCCGGACCCAAGTCCAACCAGACCTTGTGGTGTTAAACCCAACGGGTTGGCCAAATTGGCAATGCCTGCGCCGAACCGGAAACTGTTCGGCAAATCAGCCCGGACGGCACCTGGGAAGGTGTCAGTTGTGGCGCCAGTCGTTACAGCGGCGGATTGGTATATCGCTTGATTGGAATCGCCAAACCGCTGGCGCCTGCATGGGGTATCCCCTTGCATAAAAATACGATGCAGCAACGATGATTGGATTTCGTCGTTATCCTGCACCTCATCGATGAAAAGCATTGGAAACCGGGCTCGGAGCGACAGAGCTGCACTCGGCTGTTCATCTAAAAGCTTCATCGCCCATATAAAAAGCTCGTGGTAACAGAAATAGCCCTCGCGTGAGCTCTCTTCGCAGATGGCTCTAACCGTTGCGTATGTTGGTGTGTGCTCCCCGAGTGTGGACATCTTGCCGCCGCCAAAATCTGCGCGGTCGTAACGCAAGAAAGCTCGGCCATCTCCATTATTCCTCCTGTCAAGAAAAGTCTTAGTTGGGCGTGGGACCTTTGCCCAACGTTTGCTCAGTGCGACATCAGTATCGATTATCTTGATCGGGTTGTTCTTTGAGCGGAGGTAGGGAATCGCAAGGAACTCATTCGCGAACCCGTGGATCGTCCCAATGTAGTGTGGATACTGAAGGAGGGCTGCCCCTTCTCGGGATGTGCTCAGTCGGTTTGCTATCTCGTCACGCGCCGCATTCGTATGTGACAGAACACACATTCCCGAGCGCGACCATCTCCATCGCCGCGCCAAGATCGCGAGCTTGGCAACCAACAAGGTGGTCTTACCGCTTCCAGGACAAGCCTCTACATCCACGCTATCGGTTCGTCTGATGACGGCCATGCGTGGATCGTCTCCGGCCACACCGGTGAAGGCGTGGCTCGGCAGCCCCATAACGCGACAGACCCAATTGACATCGTCAGCACTGATTTCGGGAGGGATGAACAACTATACGGCTCCCTCTAATGGCGCCGTGACGTGCTCTATAGCAGCCAAAAGATAAGGCGGTAGCAGCGCTCTCAAACGTGCTGGTGTCAAATCGTCTTTCCCTACAGCGTCGGCGAGAATGCTCGCTAAATACTGGGCCGAGATAGCTTTTGAAACACCATCTTTCGCGAAGCGTGCGTATACTTTTGAGCATAGCTGCTCATTTGACGGTACCGACCCGGCGATGTCGCTGTACTCGTTTTTTGCCTGTGTAACTTTGGCATCAAAAGTGTCGGGGGCGACCAAAAGCGCATCGTCGTTTTCTGCCAGATATGCTGCAATCCACACATATTCGCTGAGACCGGAGAAGGCCAGGTCGTACTCTAACGTCCATTCATTTGCGACAAATGTGCGAACCCGCTGGCCGTTTGCCCGACCTTCGATGACGAGACGCCGTTGCGCGAGCCCATTTCCAGGAAAATCACGCTTGGCTCTCCACTTTCTCTTAGAGCCCTGAAGCGGCGGAAAGGGCTCCTCTTCCTTCAAAATACCGACCAGCCAGGGTGCGCAATCAGGCATCACATCCATATCGGTTATACAGCTCACGGGAATACCGATCTCGCCGTCGGTCTCGGGATCGGAACGCTGCAAAATTCGCGCGAAGCGTCCCAAGCCTGTGCCCTTCACGTCGATCAATGAGACCCCGTACGTCTCGAGGTTTCGCCCCAAAAGATCTGCCAGAGTTGGTACTAGAATGTTTTCAGCAGGACCTTCGACCACAATGACGCCACGGGCGAAAAAGAGGTTGGATTTCGTGACGTCTAAATACCGCTCCAGAAACGGATAATCCGAATCCGTCAGAAGCGTCTTCCCCTTTGCCAGAAGGAAGGCCTTTCGATCCTTCAGGAGAGAAATATTCTGAAGGCTGATTTCTGAAGCGAGGTTGGGACTGTGCGTCGTCACGATGATTTGGATTTTCTGCCCATCAGGCCGGACCTTTTCGACTTGGCTCTGCAAGAAGTCCATCAATCTCAACTGCCGTTGAGGATGAAGGTGGGCTTCCGGTTCCTCGATGATCAGGAGGGGGAACCCGTCCTCCTCTCCGGCGAGAAGAAGGAGTTCGCAAGCCATGAACAGTATGTTGTTCGAACCCAGCCCCCTGCCGAGCGATCCGTCCGTCACACCGGGCGCATTTGCGATGACATCAAGCTTTTCTAGCACTTGTCGAAGGCGAACGCTGTCTTCGCCATTTCCATTTACGGAAATGTGGGCGGTCAGCTTGTCGGTCACGAAGGACAGCGGCTCTAAAAAATCTTCGTCGAGCCGCGCTTTTGTTTTTTTTATTCCCTCATTCTCCTGAAAATGATGGTTAGTGTAATCCGCAAGACCCAAAAGGCTCAGGTTCTTCGGATCTAGACCCTCCAACGCATCTTTATCGAAGGGTGCCCCTTCCGAAGTGATTTCCCGAGTGTTCTGCAGGATCTGCGCCAGGCGTGATCCTCTTCCGGCTGAAAGCGCCCGCTCAGCATCTCGGAGCGGGCGCAGATAAGTCGCGGTAAGCAACGCTCGCGCGCCTTGATCAATGACAGGTCCTTCGCCATCAACTCCGGACCGCCACTCGGTCAAATTATAGCGCCTTGATCCACCAGGCGCTTCTTGGCGCTTTGCAATCCAGTTAACCTGAAAAATAGGAGGGCCGCCATCTGCAGGATAGGATAAGTGCTCTACGAAAGCCCCTCGGTCGGAGGGAGTAAGACCAGAAAATGTGCAGCACATTCTGATCTGCTCGGCGCGAGTGCCATTCGCTACCGAGAAATGGAAGTCAGACGGTTGCACACGCAGATACTCTTGATCTCTCGTGCCTAGCACCATGCGAATAGCGTCAACAATCGCGGTCTTGCCGGCGTCGTTCTCGCCAACAAGTGCGGTAATGCCATTGTTCAATTCTAGAACAAGCGCGTTCGCTCCCTCTCCGAAGTGTCGAAAATTGGAGATTTCAAGTTTAGATAGAAACATGCGACTCACCCCATCAGCCTAAAAAACTGACAGGTTGCATGCTCCTGTCAACCTAAGCGAGTAGAGAAAGACAGCCACGTCGCATCAATTAACCAGAAGCCCACAGATTTTGGCGCCGATGTACGCTGATTGTGAAGCCCGTAGGTTTCAGACGTTTTTCTCACTTAGAGCGGCGATAGTATATTCGAGCCTACGGAGCAGGTCATCGTAGGTGATAATGTCTAACATATTTGCGTACTTGCGCTTTATTACTTCAAAGTCCAGTAAATGCGCATCAGTCATGCTATTGCCGTTAATTTGATCTCGTCCGACAATTATGATCGCCTTTGGATTGGAAATCCGGATTCGCATTCCTGCAGGAAGTTGTGAGCGATACCTCTCGGTAAGTTTTTTTCGCCCGCCACTCCCCACTTTGACAAATGAAATAAGTACTTCTCCGCCTGCATGATGCTGCCACTGAGCTCGGATGTGGGAATGTTGTTTCCGCGATACTGAGACTTCCGAAGTATCTTTTCCTCGAACGGCTTTTTGACCTCTATGATGTCGAGGTTTCCATTGGCGTCGACCAGTGCAATATCGATGTAACGCCTAATCTTTCTACCCTCAGAACTATAGTAGTCGTTTACGGCAACCTTTTGCAGGACCTTGATATATTTCGGAAATAATAAGAGCAGGAACGAAATCATTAACTGCTGCCACTGGTCCTCAGACAAATCAGTTTTATTTTCGAGTGCATCTCTGACAACGTTCTTGATCAGGATGTACTTTTCGATTTCGAACCTTTTTAGGAAGTCGAGATTGATACTTGGTGACGAAGCCTTAGCGAGTTTGCGATTTAAGTAGGCCTCATAGCGGCCACGAGCGTCCGCCATGCCCTCAACATACTGCGATAAGATTGAACTAACCCGCGCATCGGCGTAGCGGTCCATCTCGTACGAATTGGGGAAAAGTTCGAGCAATTCCGTGAATACTGCCAGCGGTATTGCGTCGGCGCGATCGCCGCCGACCACAATTGGGTTGGTATGCTCAAGAAGGCCAGCTAACCGGTTGAATATCGAAATCTTTCGCTCTGCGGCAAACAACGACCTCTTCAGTTCCAAGTTCGAACCAATTAGCACATCGTTGTCGATACCCAACACTCGCCCAGGAATTCTAGTATATTCGCCCTCCTTGGCTCCAAAGCGGAACCTATAGATAAACTCTCCAATCTTAGCATTCGTTTTCGGAGCGGGCTTCAGTAGGTCTTTTGGCTCGAAGTGAAAGACGCCGCTGATTAGGACGCCTTGCTTCGAAGCAAGGTCTTCTCGTACCCAGGCATTGCCGCCGAACTCCGCTTGATATTCGAAAATTACGCCCGTTTTGGTATAAGAGAAATTGTGCATTGCCCCCCGCTTCCCCCGACCTTGCCGCTCGACGAGGTGGCAGTCATCAGCCAACATTTCTGCGGCAGAGCAATCGAACTCGCCCTACTGGTGTTGTCAACAGTGCAAAAGGTTTCTCCAGAAAGGAAACAAAGCGCACGTAAGTCGCTCGCTCGCCTGGAGAGGCGTAATTTCAGAACAGAGATGATCATCCAAGGAGCTCGCGATGACGTTGAACAGCAACCGACCACAAAGTTGTCGGTTCAGTGCTCTCACTGGAGACAGTCTTGCTTCCCAGTCGATCGATGATGTCCCTTAATCCGACTGACCTTGTTCCTCGCCGCAGGTATCGATCAAGGAAATAATTGACACGCGCCTCCGCTGTCCTGTGCTGAACCGTTCGATATGGATGCTCCTCGACGATCGACGAGTAGAAAAAGGCCATATCTACGAATTCACGCTCGGTAATCATAGAGCAGGCATGTTCGTTGATTTCTCCGGCAATTTCGTAGAGCATCGATCCGAAAAGTATCGAATTGACTGCTGTCAGGCTAATGCGAGCCCCGCGCCGAAATTTTGGTAGGGTAGGAACATCGCGCTTCGCGTAATGTTTACGGAAATGGACGATAGCGTCTTGGACCTCCTTGCTTTCGGAGTACTCTTCAAGGTCAGCACCAACCATCGAATCGTAGTGTGCGATACGATTGCGAATTCGTCGCATCAGATGGAACATCGGGAAAATGTCTGCAAGCTTGGGGCTAGGGCGCCAGCCGAGCCATTCTTCCATGGTCTCCAGCCTTCTCGCAAGGTTGCCGATGGTGTCGGCTTTCTCTTGGCAACAAGAGCAAACCACCCAACGACCTTGCGGGCTTTTCTTGACCAGTGAATGTGTGTGCGCCAACTTTCCGAGAGACGCTCGGCCAGATTCAGAGAAGCGGGCACATTCGATTGTGATATTGCGAGTAAAATTGTCGAATGCCGCCGCATGCCGAATTATACCGTGATGGGCAACTTCAGCGGTTCCGTTCTGCACCACCTCAATCTGGTTCGGAAAGCGCTTTCCCTTTCCCCAGTGTTTCACCGCACAGGCGTCAACAAAGGCTCCAAGTAGATCGGGCCCGTTCTCGGCGGTAACGTTTCGAAGCAAAAGGGTCATGGCTGCAGTTCCAACTTGTAGATAGTTGGTGAGCGCCTCCCTCTGGCTGACATAGACAATGAATGCTTCCGTGTTGCGCGCCACCTGTTCCTCCAGCTTTAACTCCGAACAATCTGACGTTGCAGGCTAAACATTTCCTTATGTGGCCTCAGGGGGCGATCAAAAATTTCATTGAAACACTTGCTGCGATCACCGCTTCGGTTGCGAGCAGGTACGCTTCCTGCCTAATCGGTTTGGTCCTTGGTTGGAAACAAAACCTAGGGGGTAAATTGCAATGGGGGCAGGGGAGAACCCAAATAAGTACGAGCCTTGCGGTCTATGTTGCTGTTCGTCTAGCGCTGGCTTTTAAGTAACACCCAAGACAATCGAACGACAGCGTTGTGCACAATTTCGGTCGTTCAGCGCCGGTCTGCCAATCCCCCAAACCAGTCTTTCGTGCTCATGACTATGGAGGTTTCAACAATGGCCGAGCCTGAGATTTGACAACTGACTGCCTCCGAGAAAAGTTGCTTAGTTGGAAAAATTCCACTTCCAGAGACAATCCTAACGGGATTACATGTTTTGGTTGAGAGGGTGCGCGGATGAACGACGTAGGCAAACGAAAGTTCGATAAGGAGCAGCAGGTTCAGGACTGGCTCGAATCTGTCATTGAACAGAATATGTTGTCTGACGTCATCATAGGCGCGGACAAGGTCCGCAAATCACTGGCCGGATATGAATCACCAGAATTCCAGCCTCAATTTCCAATCGATTATCTGACGAGATTAGGAAATCTGAGGGCGGCGCAGCATGTGTTGGGAGAGCTTCACACCCTCGAACTGGTGAGCAAGAACGATCGCAGCATATCCCGCGAGAAGGGGGAACGCCTCTTTGTCGATCTGCTCTACTGCGCGCGAGAAACCTCCCGCTTCGTTTTGTTCGAGATAAAGAACCAGGATGGAAGCGCCCGCGAGGCGGTGACGGAGATCATGGCCTATGAGCATGAGGCACTGAATCATACGCCCTTCTCCAGCACGAACGATGTCATGATGGTGATCGTATCGCGCAGTTTCTCGACGCTTCTCGATCACGCCGTCACCGGCCTCAACAGTTGGTCCCGCCGCCGCGTTCTGTGCCTGCGCTTCGAGGATGGCGACGCAGACCCTCGACTGGTCGTCCACATTCCAAGCGCCTGGAGCGCGATTGGCCAGAAAGGACTGACGACCAATGGAATAGTGACGGCAACACTTTCTTTCAGACCTTCACCGGACCTCGGCGAAGACGATATCCACGCCGTGTGCTCGACTGCTGCCCGTCTGATGGTCCGTGAGGCCGAGCGTTCCGGGGGCTCTGGTTTTGCGATGGTGGCCTACAACCATCTCTATCCTGGTATGGCCGACTCGCCCTATCTGATCCTCGCGGGTGTAGTGAATCCGTTCAGTTTTCTGGAAAGGGCGCAAAGCGAAGGATTTCTCAACGATAGCCGCTCGCCCATATCCGATTACATCTTGGAGGACGGTCGGACGGGCAACCTGTCGGCATCTTGGGCCTGGCTATCCTGTGACGGCGGCGCTGCCGTCGAATATCTGGAGGGATATGGTTCGCCGCAATGGGCGCTGGCCCAAGGATGGGACGACATCCGGAACATCGAGCGCTGGCGTTATCCGGGGTTGACGCTGGACCGCCACATCAAGCCGGTCTCGGTCGATTTTTGGGGCGTGTTGGGTGACTATGCGCGAGATGCCGTTCGCCATGTCAATCGCATGCGGAATTTCATGCCGAGTTGCGCCAGACCAGGCATGGACTGGAGCCATCCGATTCTCGGCGTGCTTCTGCTCGACGAAATTGCGTCGGCGCCACCGCTGATTGACGGTCAGTGGACCTTTTCCGCTCTTTTCAGATTGGGATTGCTGCTCGGCCGATTTGGCTCGCTTTCCGCTCAGATGGCCGATGCCGAGCCAGAGCAGCAGCGCTTGCTGCAAGCTGGCTCCTTTTGGTCCGAGGTCGATATGGCCGGCATGCTCCGGGAGGTGGCGCTGCGCTATATGTCTGCCGAAGACATGGATGAGGCGCCGCCCACCATCGCGGTGCGTCGATGTGAAACAGGAGAAGAGGCCTTTGCATCTGTCTCAGCCTTTGCTGACTGGATCATGCGAGCCTTTATCGGTGAAGACGAGCAACTCTTGCGTTCTGCATTCTCGACCGGCTGGCAGGCCCATGCCATTTTCGATTGGCAGTTTGACGCAAGGCAGGACAATCCGCAGATTGCACATCTTCGTGACTTGGCGGTGGCAAGGGCGCGAGACTGGCTGAAATGGTCTGTCGTCGCGGCAACTGGCGATGGTCGGGATGCCGGCGCGGCGACCACGGCCATCACCGCAAGCTTTGGCAATCAACTGCCTTTGAGCGAAGGGAAGGATGCCGCTTTGGCCGCGATTGATGCGTTGAGCCCGGCTATCCTGGTCGATAAGCTGCTGACTGAAATTCCCAGGATCGTTGATAGTTGGCACCCCCAAGTCGCCCACACATTGGCACCCGTGGCATCGGTTGGTTATGATTGGGACTGGCTCGAACAGCAGATCGCTGCCGCCCGTAAGCGCGGAGAGAAGCACCCTTGCATCTCTATTGGCGCAGGCGGAGCAATTGCCGTGAGTATCCTGCCCCCAATGCCCTGGTTACCGGCGGTTGACGACGTGACCGAGAATGTCCTGCTATCTAGTAACAGCAGTGGAACGGAAGTCATTCTGGTGGTTAGCTGGGAGGATCTGCGGGCCGGAAAAGTTCCGGGGCTATCGTGAGATATTGGTTTCGGGGTTCTCAAAACGGGTCAGTCTGCCTTCGGCCCCAAACCAGACGTTTACATGGTGAACAGCAAATGGCTGTTTTCCGCCCTTCTTACTTTCGAGCTTCACGGTATGTGTTGTACAGGCGGTGGCGCTCTGACTGGCGAGGCCAAGTGCTTGCAGACAGTTCTTCGCCGTTTTGGTGACGGCTGTCGTGTACTGTGAACCGCGTTGATTTTCCGGAAGGTGTGACGGTATCTTCCTTTGAACGTTGCTTAGATAGCTACCTCCAACGAATGTCGGTATCGGTAGCTGCTTGCCCCCGCAACCAACGATCCCTGCTATTGCACTAAGCCCCTGTTCGTCAGGGGCTTTTTTGCGTTCTGGCCCTCGCGTCTGGCCAAGGAGCATGTCCAGAAGCGCCTCTTCTTTCTGGAAATCCGGGTTCTTCTTGCCCGACGCAAACGTCAGGATCGCCGCCAAGTCGCCGCGCAGCCGGGGCACCGTCCGGTGACCGGACTGCCTTCAAGCATCTCCGTAGCCGCATCTCGCCTGGCGTTTCTATTTCCCAAAACGGCTGATCGCTTTTTCCAGTGATCTCTCGCCGCTGCAATAATCGCTCCAGGCCGGGCTTCTGGCGAGCAGGTTCGGCACGGAGCGGATCGTGAAGCGTTTCGGGTCGAGATCCGACTTTACTTGCGCCCATGTCAGCGGCATCGACACGGTCGCACCGGGTCTCGCCCGCGGCGACAGCGGGGCAACAGCCGTTGCCATGCGGTCGTTGCGCAGATAGTCGAGGAAGATGCGGCCTCTCCGCTGGTTCTTCGCCATCTTGATGAGGTAAAGATCGGGATTGTCGCGCGCCATCCGCTGGCAGACGTCATGCGCGAAACCCTTGGCTTCCGGCCAGCCGGCCTTCCTGCCCTTGCCGACAGCAAGCGGGGCAACGACGTGCAATCCCTTGCCGCCGGTCGTCTTGCAAAAACTGACAAGGCCAAGCTCTTCCAGGCGTTCGCGCATGTCACGGGCGGCCTGCACCACGGTGGGGAATGCTACATCCGGCCCTGGATCAAGATCGAACACCAGCCTGCCGGGCACGTCAGGTTGGCCGGGTTCGCAATTCCAGGGATGAAGCTCGACACCGCCGATCTGGGCGATTGCCGCAAGCCCTTCGACCCTGTCCACTTGCAGGTAGGGTTTCCTGTCGCCTGACACCTTCACCAGTTCGATGAGGTTCGACGTGCCAGGCATGGCATGGCGCTGGAAGAACGTCTCGCCGCCAATGCCGTTAGGCGCACGAAGGATCGAGCATGGCCTGCCTTTGATATGGTCGATCATCCAAGGGCCGACCGCTTCGTAGTAGCGCGCCAGCTCTTCCTTTGTGACCGGCTCATCGTCGCCTGCGTCCGGCCACAGCGGCTTGTCGGGATTGGAAATGAAAAGACCCATCACCTCTGCTTTCGATCCGCTGCGACGAATTGGCTTGCTTTCCGCGGCGGGATCGGGCGTCTGTTTCGTCGCCCCGGCGAGCGGCGCCGGCTTTTCCGCTTCGACCTCCTTCGCCGGCTTGTCTTCCCGCAGCCCCTTGAAGACAGCCTGACGGACGAGGCCATCGGCGGTCCAGCCGGCAAACTCTATTTCCGCGACCAGCGTCGGCCGGATCCAGGCAATTTCTTTTTCCTTCTTCGGGGCGCCGATCCCGGTGAAGGGGGATCTGGACGTCTCTGTTGCCTGCAGCTTCGGCAGCAGGCTTGCCAGCTTGCTGGCCCCATATCCCGTCCCCACCCGGCCGACATAGACAAAGTGGTCGCCGCGGTAGACTCCGACCAGGAGGGATCGGAACGTCCCGTTGGTTTTTGCGTAACCGCCGATCACCACCTCGTGTCCGGCGCGGCATTTGGATTTCGCCCAACTGTCCGTTCGGCCGGACTGATAAGGCGCATCAGCCCGTTTTGAGACGATGCCTTCCAGCGACAATCTGCAGGCGGAACGAAGCACCGCATCGCCACCGCTTTCGAAATGCTCGACGAAACGCAGACGGGAATTGCCGTCATTGGCGCTCAGCAGGCCTTGCAGCGTCTGCTTGCGCGTGAGCAGCGGGACCGGGCGGATATCCTTATCACCGTTAAACAGCAGATCGAAGGCGAAGTAGACAAGATCACCGGTCTTGCCCTCGGACAAGGCAGCCTGAAGTGCGGCAAAATCCGGTGTGCCATCGGCATCGAGGGCGCAGATTTCCCCATCGATTATGCAATCGGGAAGTTCTGATGCGGCCTTGGCGATTTCGGCAAATCTTGAGGTCCAATCCAGACCCTTGCGGGTCCTGAGCGTCACATGCCCGTCTGCGACGCGCAGTTGAACGCGGTAGCCATCGAATTTGATTTCATGCAGCCAGTTCTTGCCCGCTGGCGGCCTGTCCAGTGTCCGGCAGAGTTGCGGTGCAATAAAGTCCGGAAGATCGACCATGGCAGATGCCGCGACAGACTTGCCCGCTCCCTTCGTTTTCCGACGTCGGTCGGCGGCAAGGCCCTGCCGGCTGTCCCAGGTCGCATCGGCCTCGATATCGGCGTTCTGCAGCATGAACGGCCGGGGCTTGCGGCCTTTTCCGGCGGAGATCTGCTCCATGGTGCGACCGGACGCCACCGAAACCGTGTTGTTTTCCAGGATGTCGGCACCGTCTTCCTCGACAGCATGATCGTCCTGATGTTTGATCAGCAGCCAGTTGGTCCGTTTACCGCCATCGCGGTCTTTGCGCATACGGACCAGCACGAAGCTGCCATGCAGCCGCTTACCGTCCAGCGTGAACTTGATTTCCCCCTTTGCAAAGGCCCGTTCCGGGCTTTCTTCACCTTCCGGCTCCCAATAGCCACGGTCCCAGAGCATGACGGTGCCGCCACCATACTGGCCTTTCGGAATGGTGCCTTCGAAATCGCCATAATCGAGCGGATGATCCTCGACCTCGACCGCAAGCCGCTTGTCCTGCGGATCGAGCGACGGCCCGCGCGTCACGGCCCAGGACTTGAAGACCCCGTCGAATTCGAGCCGCAGATCATAATGAAGACGTGTCGCATCGTGCTTCTGCACGACGAATCGCAGGCGATTCGATCGCGCCACGGACGCCCCGCCGCTCGGCTCTTTCGTCTTCTCGAAGTCTCGCTTGGCGCGGTAGCGTGTGAGGGTGTCGGTCATGGTCGGTCTCGATCTCGTTCACTTCCTAGAATTCGGCCGCTTCGCAGAAGTTCCCTGCGCCATCCCTGCTCTCTACCGGAACTTTTTCGAGGGCAATGTGTTGTCCGCGGGCAACCCCTCGACGCATCTTCCAGGAGCACGCCATGTCCGCGCACCGCGCCCAATGGAAAGGTCACATCAAATTGGGCGACATCAGTTGCGGCGTCGGGCTCTACACGGCCGCCTCCGCAGCGGAGCGTATCAGCTTCCATCTGATCAGCAAGAAGACCCGCAACCGCCTGAAAAGGGAATTCGTCGATAGCGAAACCGAAGAAACGGTAGAACGCGCCGATCAGGTGAAAGGCTTCGAACTGGACAATGGCGACCACATCATGATCGATCCGGACGAAGTCACCGCTGTCATTCCCGATTCCGACAAGCTGCTTGAATTGGAAGCGTTCATTCCTTGCGCAGACGTGGACGATATCTACTTCGACAAACCTTATTATCTCGTGCCGACGGATGAAACGTCTGAACCTACGTTTGCCGCGTTGCGTGATGCGCTCAGCAAATGCAATGCCACGGCCATCGCCCGGACGGTGCTGTTTCGCCGCATGCGCACCGTTCTGATCAGGGCACACGGCCGCGGCCTGATCGCGACCACGCTCAATTTCGATTACGAAGTCCTTCCCTCGGAAGAGGCTTTCGATGGGGTGCCGAAGATCAAGATCGACGATGAAATGCTCGATCTGGCCAAACACATCATTTCCACAAAAAGGGGAACGTTCGATCCCGCCCAATTCGACGACCGCTATGAAAACGCGCTCGCCACACTTATCAAGGCAAAGGCGGAAGGCCGAACCCTTCCCCGGCCGAAGCCCGTGAAGGTCTCCAAGCCCGGCGATCTGCTCCAGGCCCTGCAGGAGAGCGCCGGCCTGCGAAGCGGCAGCGGAAAACCGAAGGCGGCGAACACCAATTCCAAAACGCGCAAACGACCGGCATCATCCGATGCTTCCGGGCAACGCGCAAAATCGACCCGCAAGAAGGCAAGCTGAGGAGGGTGATGATGGCGTCTCGTCGTCCCTATTGGAGCGGATACCTGAAGCTTTCTCTGGTTACCTGCCCGGTCGCCATGACGTCGGCGACATCGGAAGCGGAAAAGGTCCGGTTTCACACGCTCAACAAACAAACCGGCAACAGGGTCGTTTCACGCTACGTGGACTCCGTGACCGGAAAGCCGGTGAAGGAGAGCGACGAGGCAAAAGGGTATGAACGCGCCGAGGACGACTATGTCATCCTGACCGACAAGGATCTGGAATCGGTCGAACTCGAGACGGTCCGCACCATCGATATCGAAAAATTCGTATTGCGCGAAAGCATCGAGTGGATCTATCTCGAAACGCCGTTTTACCTGACTCCCAACGACAAGATCGGTGACGAGGCTTTTGCGGTCATTCGCGACGCAATGAAGGCGGAAAATGTACTCGGCATTTCGCGTGTCGTGCTGGGGCGGCGCGAACGGGCGGTCGTCCTGGAACCCCGCGGCAAGGGCATCGTGGTCTGGACATTGCGTTTTGGCGACGAGGTCCGGCCCGAAAAGGATTACTTCAAGGACATAGATGAAACGCCGGATGCCGATGCAAAGACCGAAATCGAAAGATTGATCGAGAAGCGGACGCGGCGCTGGTCCGCCGACATGGTGTCCGATCCGATCCAGGAAAGCCTTCTCAAGCTGATCGCAAAAAAGAAGCGGGCTCTCAAGTCCTCGAAAAAGCCTTCGCGGTCGCATGGCGAAGGCAAGGGCAGCAACGTCGTGGACATCATGGAGGCATTGAAGCGCTCCGTCTCCAAAGAGCTGAAATCACGAAAGTCGGCCTGATAGCCGGTGTTCTCCGCCTCCGGCTTTCTTCGATCCATTTTGCCTGGGCGCGGCTGAGGCACCGCGCCCAGGCAAACATCACTTGACCGGGGGTGACGCCTTGCCGAGCTTGACAGACGGTTCCCGGCCCCACACGCGCAGTTTACCGAGTTCAGAGACGAAACTGGACAGTCCGGCCTCTCCTGGAAGGACAATTACGCCTTCATCCAGGGCATCGGCGATCCCGGCCTTCTCCAGCAATGGCATTGCCGATGGATCGTAGCCGATGAACTTGCAGTGCTGGAACGCATCGGCGACGAAGTCGCGGGCCGTTGCCTCCTTTACCAGATCTTCGATCGCGTCGGCAGAGGTCAGGACCACGATGGCGTCGAAGAGCACGGAAGGACCGCCGTCAATCATGTGATTGGCGCTGATCCTTTTGCCGTCCGATGCCGTGACGCCGCCGACCTTGGGGGCGATCAATTCGCAGACGGCCTTTTCCTTGGTGACCGCCGCCGTGAGGCCCTTCAACAGCTTGGCATCGACGCCGTCACTGATCAGGATGCCAAGCTTGCGCCCCTCGAAACGCCGCGGCCCACGTTCGACGATGCTGAGCGCCGGCGACGGTTCCAGGTCCTGGCGGGTCGGCACGGCGGCATCGGCCGGCTTCGGCATGGATTGAAAACCGAGTTTCTGGGCAACGGTCGCCGCAAGTGTCTCGTCGATATTGAGGAGATGAGAGACCATGCGTTCGCGGATCGCGGGCGTCTCGACCTTGCTCAGTTCGAAGGTCAGCGTCGCAGCCATATGAAGCTGTTCCGGCGGGGTTTGGCTGACATAGAATAGCCGGGCCTGGCTGTAATGGTCGGCAAAGCTTTCCGGGCGCAGCCGCGCCTTGGCGCCCTGTTCTTCTGCGGGGAAATGCCGATAACCGCGCGTTGGCGATTCCCGTGGTCCTTCGCCAAACGAATTCGGCTGGTAGTTCACGCGGCCGACCGGGTTGCGCATTGCCATGTGCCCATCCTGCTGGAAATGGGCGAAGGGACACTTCGGTGCATTGATCGGCAGATGCGTGAAGTTCGGTCCGCCCAGACGCTTCAATTGCGTGTCCAGGTAGGAAAAGTTTCGGCCCTGCAGCAGCGGATCGTTGCTGAAATCTATGCCGGGGGGCACGTTCTGCGTCATGAACGCAACCTGTTCGGTCTCGGCGAAAAAATTGTCCGGCATGCGATCGAGCACCAGCCGGCCGATCGGCTGCGGCGGCAGCATTTCTTCCGGGATGATCTTGGTCGGGTCGAGCACGTCGAAATCGAAACTGTCGGCAAAGTCCTGGTCGAACAGTTGCACCTGCAGTTCCCATTCCGGATAATTGCCGGACTGGATCGATTGCCAGAGATCGCGGCGATGGAAGTCGGGATCGGCGCCGTTGATCTTGACAGCCTCGTTCCACGCGACGGATTGCAGGCCGAGCTTGGGTTTCCAGTGGAATTTGACAAAAGTCGATTCGTCCTTGGCGTTGACGAAGCGGAAGGTGTGGACGCCGAACCCTTCCATGAAGCGGAGCGAACGGGGAATGGCGCGGTCAGACATGATCCACATGACCATGTGCATGCTTTCCGGTGTCAGGCTGATGAAGTCCCAAAAATTGTCGTGCGCTGTCTGCGCCTGTGGAAAGGCCCGATCCGGCTCCTGCTTGGCCGCGTGGATCAGGTCCGGGAATTTGATGGCATCCTGGATGAAGAACACCGGAATATTGTTGCCGACGAGGTCCCAGTTGCCTTCCTTTGTGTAAAACTTGACCGCAAAACCACGGACGTCGCGGGCAAGGTCTGCCGATCCCTTGTTGCCGGCGACCGTCGAGAAGCGAACGAAGACGGGCGTGCGCTCGCCGGACCGCTGGAAGAGATCCGCTTTCGTGTAAGCAGCGAGGGAATCGTAAGTCTCGAAGAAGCCATGCGCCCCATAACCGCGTGCATGCACAACCCTCTCGGGAATGCGCTCGTGGTCGAAGTGGAATATCTTTTCCCGGAAATGAAAGTCATCGACGACGAGAGGGCCGCGCGGGCCGACCCGAAGCGAATTCTGGTCGTCTGCAACCGGGCCGCCCTGGGCTGTCGTCAGCACAGGCATGTCGTCTTCGGCGATCTGGTGAAGTTCGCCGCCCGTGCCTCTTTGCAGTTTGACGTCATGGATCGTAGCCGTGTCGGTTTTTGCGCGCGGCGTCCTGCCGGTGGTTTTCTTGGCCATGATGGACTCCTGGATCGACTGGTTTTGAAGGGCAAAGCAAGCCCGGAAACAGACATGCCGCCCGAAGGCGGCCTGAGATGCCGTCCGGAACGGACGGCATCTCCATCGAGAGGACTTTTATCGTTGGACGATCACTGCAGCCTCTTCGTCATCCCGTTGCCGCCCGCCGAAAGCAGCCGATGCCGAAGCGATGAAGGCGCCGATCAGCAGGGAAAGAGCCCCGAGCATCGCCGTCGTGGCAGCAGACTTGCGCGCGTCATCGGCAGCCTTCAATGCAGCATTCTTCGCATCCTCGATCTGCTGCAGCACCTGGTCGACCCGAGCCTTTGCTTCTTCGGGCGAAAGCCCCGTTCGCGATGCGACAATCGTGGATAGATAGGCCTTGTCAGTTTCCGGCAGGCCATTGGCGACTGCTCCCTGCACAAGGATCCGGGAAACTTCGGCCGCTGCCGATGCATCATCTCCCTGCGCCCTTGCCGATACATCCTGCGGACGCAGCAGGAGATCCGTAAAGTATCCGGTTGCAGCATCCGATGCGGAGGTATTCGCCGCGGCAGCGGAACCCGCCGTTACCGCCGTCGTGGCGGCCGTGGATACCGCCTGCGCTCCCGCTCCGGCGAGGGACGTGAATGCCGAGCCTGCCAGTCCCATGACGACCACCGTCGCCAGTGCCCAGCTCAGGAATCCGTGGGCCGTATCGCGAAAGAACACTTCGTCGGTATGGACACCTGCCCATTTGGTCCGCAGACGACCGGTCAGGTAACCGCCGAACGCGGAAGACAGCCACTGCACCACGACGAACCAGATTGCCGCAGTGACGCTGACAGTGGTGAAAGAGGCGCTTTCTCCTGCCCATGGTGAAACCATGGTAAGGCCGACGCCTGATCCAAGCAGCAGAAGAATGATCGTTGTGGCCGCCGCCGCAACCGACCCGCCGATGACGGGACCCCAGGCCAGCGCCGGCACGCTGGATTCGACGCCGACGTCGGAAACGCCCGAACTGTAGAGTGCCATGTTCGCCTCCTATCGCAGGAAGAGAACGAGGAGAATGACGATCGGCAGCGGGATGCCGAGGAGCCAGAGAAGAATACCACGACCCATTTTGAAAACCTCCGGTAAGAGGCGAGCGAATGCTCGCACGATGCCTGCATTAACTATTTGAATAGGCGGGAGTTCCCTGGATTGTTCAGAAACTCCTTTGCTCGCTTTGATAGTCAGGGGAAAGTCCGCAGAAGAAGGCAGCCAACTTCATGCCGTTTCGAGACGCCGCGCATGTAACGAAACGGCTCCCACGTTGGGTCACACCCCAACGACAGCGGCTCTACCATTCCCGGCGCAATTAGTTCCCAATCTTGGCGTCCGGATTGTCTGTGCGTCCGACAGGAATGGTGCTGACGGTGGTTGCGACAGGATCGCTGGCAGGGAACGTGCCGGCGAGGCCTTCGTCCAACTGTTCTTCAAGACTTACCGAAGCCTGGGTTTCCTGCTCCTGCCGCATCGATACCACGGCCGGGGATTCGTCCGGGTCATGATCGGCGGTTCCGGCCGAAACGTCTTCGCTGTCTTCGAACGATGCCAGTTGAACCATGACAGCCTTGGCTTTGTTGACGGCATTGTGACGATCGACACCGCCGTCCTGCGACTTCTTCATCTGCACCGAAACCAGATCGCCGCCATTACCGATGAATTCGACGGTAACGGCGGTTTTCTCGTCATGAACCTGCTTGCCAACGACTTGCATGAGATGTTCTCCACGTTGTGACGCCTATTCAACCCCGTAAGGAGAAACTGGTTCCCTCGTATGTGCTCGGCGACTCTGCTGCCGGCAGAACGTTCTCTGCCGCCGGTCGACAAAAAGGGATGCTCATGCTTGGCCGCGGGCGATGGCATCATCTCTCGGTTTCCAGCCGCCGGCTCGAAAGCTGCACCATGGCAAAATCTACCACGGCCGCCTGTTTCGGTGGCCATTTTGGCAAAGCGGCCATCGCCCAAAGGCGGCAGGCGTCGCTTTGTCGCTACTCGTCTGTGAGGACGCAACGACATCGACATCCGAGTACGTCTCGATGTTCTCGATCCTGCAGCGCCCGCCTGCCGTTTTTTTGCGTTAGAAACGACAATCGCAAAATTGCCTATTGACAGAACTTCAAGCCTCAAACAAATTTAACTCATAAGTAAAGAAATCGCTGAGGGGCGGTTCACACAAATTGGGAGAATTCGATGCTGCAAGAGCGCATTGAAGGGAAGTGGCTTGCCTGCTTCCGACGGGTTTTCACGCTCAATGGGATCGGGCGCGGCACGCGGGTGGCGATCGTTTCGGAGACGCAGTCGCGTCCCGTTCTGGTCCAGCTTGCGGATCTCGCCTGCCACGATCTCGGCGCCGATTATTGCATGATCACCATGCCGACGCCGCGGCAGACGGCACCCGTGCCGGTGAAGTCGACCGGCACCTCGCTCGCCATCCAGAAGAACCGCGCGGCGATCGAGGCGATGAAACAATGCGAGATCATCGTCGATTGCACCGTCGAGGGCATGATCCACGCCGCCGAATGGCCCGAGGTGGAAGAGGCGGGCGCCCGCATCCTCGTCGTCTGCAACGAACATCCGGAAATCCTCGAACGCTGCGAGCCGA
>ERZ778022.1062-NODE-1062-length-43265-cov-5.496829_pt1 | contig 43265 bp, 38 predicted proteins | sample MGYA00375752_ERZ778022 | MGnify/ENA primary metagenome ERZ778022 (study PRJEB29350, sample SAMN05389826) | bioreactor metagenome | isolation source: Thiocyanate bioreactor | place: South Africa: University of Cape Town | collected 2014-04-04 ...
TTCGGCCGCGGCCCGATGAACGAGACGAGGCTCATCACCAGCTCTTCGCGGATCGGGTCGATCGGCGGATTGGTGACCTGCGCGAAGTTCTGCTTGAAGTAGGTGTGCAACAGCTTCGACTTCGACGACAGCGCCGAAATCGGCGTGTCGGTGCCCATCGAGCCGATCGCTTCCTGGCCGGTGGTCGCCATCGGCGACATCAGCAGCCTGGTATCTTCCTGCGTATAGCCGAACGCCTGCTGGCGGTCGAGCAGCGACACGTCGCGGCGCAACGCCCGCGGCTCCACCGGCTTCAGCTCCTCGAGGATCAGCTGGGTGCGATCCAGCCAGTTGCGGTAGGGATGCTTGGTGGCAAGCTGCGACTTCACCTCGTCGTCGGAGACGATGCGGCCCTGCTCCATGTCGATGAGCAGCATCTTGCCCGGCTGCAGGCGCCACTTCTGGACGATGCTTTCTTCGGGAACCGGCAGCGTGCCGGCTTCGGAAGCGAGGATGACGCGGTCGTCATCGGTGACAAGGTAACGGGCCGGACGCAGGCCGTTGCGGTCGAGCGTCGCGCCGATCTGGCGACCGTCGGTGAAGCAGACGGCGGCCGGGCCGTCCCACGGTTCCATCAGGGCAGCGTGATATTCGTAGAACGCCTTGCGTTCCGGCGACATCGACTGGTTGCCGGCCCATGCTTCCGGGATCAGCATCATCACCGCATGCGCCATGGAGTAACCACCGCGCACCAAAAATTCGAGCGCATTGTCGAAGCAGGCCGTATCCGACTGGCCTTCGTAAGAAATAGGCCACAGCTTCTCGATGTCCGAGCCGAACAGCGGAGAGGAGACCGAAGCCTGGCGCGCCGCCATCCAGTTGACGTTGGAGCGCAGCGTGTTGATTTCGCCGTTGTGGGCGACCATGCGGTAGGGATGGGCGAGCTTCCACGACGGGAAGGTGTTGGTCGAAAAGCGCTGGTGCACCAGGGCGACGGCCGACTCGAAACGCGGGTCCGACAGGTCCTTGTAGTAGGCACCGACCTGGTAGGCGAGGAACATGCCCTTGTAGACGATGGTCGCGCTCGACAGCGACACCGGATAAAAATTGCTCTCCGCCCCCTCGAATTCGGCATAGATGCGGTTGGAGATCACCTTGCGCAGGGTGAAGAGGCGGCGCTCGAACTCGTCGTTGGCGGCTGCCCGCTTGCCGGCGCCGATGAAGATCTGCACGTGATGCGGCTCGGTGGCAGCGATGTCGGGCGACTTGGAAAGCGAGGAATTGTCGACCGGCACGTCGCGGAAGCCGAGCAGAACCTGGCCTTCTTCCTCGACCACCTGCTTGATGATCGCCTTGAAGTGGGCGATCTGCTTGTCGTCGCGCGGCATGAAGATGTGGCCGACGCCATATTCGCCGGCCTTCGGCAGGGTAATGCCCTGCCTGGCCATTTCCTCGCGGAAGAAGCGGTCGGGGATCTGCACCAGGATGCCGGCGCCGTCGCCCATCAGCGGGTCGGCACCGACGGCACCGCGATGCGTCAGGTTTTCGAGGATGAACAGGCCGTCACGGACGATCTGGTGCGACTTCTTGCCCTTCATATGGGCGATGAAACCGACGCCGCAGGCATCGTGCTCGTTTCGCGGATCGTAAAGGCCCTGTTTCTGCGGCAGGCCGGTGGGACAGGCCGGCGTTTTGTCGGCGGTGTCGATCTCGCTTCCGACAATCGGCCCAAAACCTTGTGACGGCGTCATCTTCGTCATCGTCTTCCCTCCGTTCGAAGCCCGCATGCCGCGGGCAGATCCGTGTTCCGCGCGGCATCCGTTACTCTGGACCCGTCGCGTGACAACTGCGTTGCATTTCCGTTGGTCCCGCTCGCCTGTCCTGCCTTGCGGCATAGATTTCGGCGGGTTCTGCCTTGCATCGCTTCAACCGCACCGAGGGGCGCGAGATCGGCAGACTATAGCGCGAATTGCCCTCAGGTTAAGGCGCCTTCCGTGCATTTCGGCCTTCAAGGCCGAAATAGGACAGCAAGACTGTCCTATTTCCATGGTTCTATGCCAGAAACAGACCCGGACCGCAAGGGTACAAACGGAAAAATATCGACCATCGAAGACGGAAGATTGCGACATATGAAATTCAGACGAAAGAATATTTCACGTCCGGTAAATAATCTTCTCTTTGATTGCTTACTGGGATTTTTGCCCAATCCTGACCGGCCAAGAGATTGCATGTGCCGGGCTTTGCCTTAAGGTCGTCCGCCGATCGCATATTCCGTGAATTCCAGCCGGGTACACTTCATGTTTTTCGCTTCCGACAACTGGGCTGGCGCCCATCCCCTCATTGCCGAACGTCTCTTCCAGGAATCCGGCGGTTTTGCCTCCGCCTACGGCACCAGCGACCTCGACCGGAAGGTCGAGGCGCATTTTAGCGACGTCTTCCAGCACGACGTCGCCGTCTTCTTCGTCGGCACTGGCACGGCCGCCAATTCGCTGGCGCTGGCCAGCGTCACCCGTCCCGGCGGCGTTTCCTTCTGTCATGACGAGGCGCACGTGATGGCCGACGAATGCGGCGCGCCGGAATTCTTCAGCGGCGCGGCCCGGCTTGTCGCCGTCGGCGGCGCGCATGGCAAGATCAATCCCGCCGACCTCACGGCGAAGATCGGCCGCTTTCCGCCCGGTGCCGTGCACCAGGGCCAGCCGACCGCCGTCACCATCACCCAGGCGAGCGAGATCGGCACCGTCTATTCGCTCGACGAGATCGAGGCGATCGCCGAAATCACCCGTGCCCATAACCTGCCGCTGCACATGGACGGCGCGCGCTTCGCCAACGCGCTGGTTTCCCTCGATGCGACGCCGGCCGACATGACCTGGAAACGCGGTGTCGACATCCTCTCCTTCGGCGGTACCAAGAACGGCTGCTGGTGCGCCGAGGCGCTGGTGTTCTTCAAGCCGGAGATGGCAAAAGAAGTGCCTTTCCTGCGCAAACGCTCGGCGCAGCTCTTCTCCAAGTCGCGCTTCATCGCCGCCCAGTTCGACGCCTATTTCAAGGGTGGCCTGTGGCTCGACCTCGCCCGCCACGCCAACGGCATGGCCGACGAACTGCGCGCCGGCCTTTCCGCCTCCAACCGGGCACGGCTGGCCTGGAACACCGTATCCAACGAGGTGTTTGCCGTCGTCACCAAGGACGCAGCCAGGACCGCCGAGGAGCGCGGCGCAAAATTCTACGACTGGCCGGTGCCGGCAGAAACGCCTGATCTGCTCGGCGACAACGAAATGCTGATCCGCCTCGTCACCAGCTTTGCGACGAGTAAGGACGATGTGGACGGGTTGCTGGCGTGTCTGGCGGGGTGAGCGCCTCTTCCCCTTCTCCCCAGCGGGGAGAAGGTGGCCCGAAGGGTCGGATGAGGAGAAGCCAAACAGACAGGTTTTGCCGTGTGGCGCCCCCTCATCCCGCTGCCGCGACCTTCTCCCCGCCGGGGAGAAGGGGATATGCCGCACCCTTTCCGCCACATTCCACACTGCGGGGTGTAAGTCCCCTCTCCCCACCTGCGGGAGAGGGCTAGGGTGAGGGGCGAGCACGAGCAAGGCGCCCATCCTCACCCCCGCGCATCCCCCAGCCGCAGACCGCGGACCTTGCGCAGAATATCCTCCGACAATGCCGAAACCAGCGCCTGGTCCGCCCCCTTGCGCGGCACCAGCACGAATTCGACATCCTCCAGCGGCGGCAACTTTTCCGGGGCGATCTCCTTCAAGCCTGCCGGCGCCATGCTGCGCGGCTGTACCAGCACGCCCATGCCGGCCAGCGCCGCCGCCGTCAGGCCGCTCAGGCTGCCGCAGGTGCAGACGATCCGCCACGGCACCTGGTGCCGGCCCAGCGCCTCCAGCGCAATGGCGCGGGTGACGCTGGGCGGCGGAAAGGCGATCAGCGGCAGCAGGCCGGAGGACAACACATGCTCGGGATCACGCGCCAGCCACACCAGCGGCTCGCGATAGATCAGCCGCCCCAGCGCATCGCCCAGCCGGCGCTTGGCCAACACAAGGTCGATCTCGCCATTGTCCTGCATCTCGTAAAGCACGCCCGAAAGCGCCACCGTCAGTTCCAGGTCGACGGACGGATGGGAGCGGACGAAATCCTCCAGAACGGCCGGCAACTGGCTGGTGACGAAATCCTCGGAAACGCCGAGCCGGATGCTGCCGCGCAGGCTGCTGTCGCTGAATAGCGCCTGCACCTGCCCTTCGATCGACAGCAGTGCCCGGGCATGGCCGAGCAATGCCTCGCCGTCGCCGGTCAACACCACCCGGTGCGTGTCGCGCGCCAACAGCCGGCGGCCGAGCGCCGTCTCCAGACGCTGGATATGCTGGCTGACGGTGGATTGGCCAAGCCCCAGCCGCTCGGCGGCAAGCGTAAAACTGCCCGCCTGTTCGACAGCGACAAAACTGCGCACTTGTGTCAGGTCGAGCATATGTCATCTCATTTCGCGATAACTGTTATTCCTTGCATCCTCTATCATAATGAGCGAAGCACGGAAAACTCGATCAACGCCGCGAGATGCCCATGCGCCGTTTTCTTCCCGATACCTTCACCATCCTGCTCGTCTGCACCGTCCTCCTCGCCTCGCTGCTGCCGGCGACAGGCACCTTCGCCGACTATTTCGGCATCGCCACCAAGATCGCCATCGCCCTCCTGTTCTTCCTGCACGGCGCACGGCTGCCGCGGGACGTCGTCGTCGCCGGTATCCTGCACTGGCGGCTGCACCTGGCGATCCTCGCCTCCACCTTCGTGCTTTTCCCGATCCTCGGCCTGGCTGCCGGCGTGCTGGTGCCCTCGGTGCTGCCGCCGGCACTCTATACCGGCATCCTGTTCCTCTGCGTCCTGCCCTCGACGGTGCAATCGTCGATCGCCTTCACCTCGATGGCCGGCGGCAATGTGCCCGCAGCGATCTGCTCGGCGTCGGCTTCCAACATTTTCGGCATGTTCCTGACACCGCTCCTGGTCGGCGTCTTGTTTTCCATCGGCGGCCACGGCGGCTTTTCGCTCGACGCCCTGGAACAGATCCTGCTGCAGCTGCTGGCGCCGTTCATCGTCGGCCAGATCCTGCAACCCTGGATCGGCGGCTGGATCCGCGCCCGCAAGAAGCTGCTGACGCCGGTCGATCGCGGCTCGATCCTGATGGTCGTCTATCTCGCCTTCAGCGAAGCCGTCGTCGAGGGGCTCTGGCACAATTTCACGGCGCTGGAACTCGGCGCGGTGATCGTCGTCGATATCGTCCTGCTCGCCATCGTGCTGTGCGTCACCATGTTCGGCAGCCGCTTGCTCGGCTTCTCCAAGGAGGACGAGATCACCATCACCTTCTGCGGCTCGAAGAAGAGCCTGGCGAGCGGCGTGCCGATGGCAAGTGCCATCTTCGCCGGGCAATCGATCGGCGCCATCGTCCTGCCGCTGATGCTGTTCCACCAGATCCAGCTGATGGCCTGCGCCGTCATCGCCCAGCGCTACGCCAGCAAACGGGCGCTTACGGCAGGCGGCAAACCTGCCGCAGCCAAGGCCTGAAACGAAAAGCGGCGCCCCAACGGGACGCCGCCATTCAGTTTCATCTTGGGAGGATGTTAGTGGGTGATTTGTTCGTTGACCACATCACCTTCGATGGCCTTCGTCGTCTCGACCGGCTCGGCGGCAATCGCTATGCGCCGCGGTTTCATCGCTTCCGGAATGTTGCGCAGAAGATCGATATGAAGCAGGCCGTTCTTCAACGAAGCGGCCTTGACCTCGACATGGTCTGCCAGCTGGAAGCGGCGCTCGAAGGCACGCTTGGCGATACCGCGATAGAGGTATTCGCTTTCGCCGGCCGTTTCTTCGGCCTTTTCGCCCTTGACGGTCAGGACATGGGCGCGGGCTTCGATGCTGAGCTCAGCCTCGTCGAAACCGGCAACGGCCATGGTGATACGATAGGTGTTCTCGCCGGTCCGCTCGATATTATAGGGCGGGTAGGTCTGGGCCTGCTCCGGCTGGCCGATGCCATCCAGCATGCTGAACAGACGGTCGAAGCCGACGGTGGAACGATAGAGGGGGGAAAAATCAACGTGACGCATGGTGTCCTCCTTTGAGCGACTGTTTGCGGTTTTCATCCTCCGGCATCCCGCATTGGGCGATGGCGGAGCATTTTTCTGCGGACCCTTCCGGCGCCCGCCAACAACAGATGGGGATGTGTTTTTTGCCGTTCAAGAGGTTTTTCGCATTTTGCGGCATGAACGGAACATGAATGCCCGATTCTGCGCCGGTTCAGCTTCACCGCGCTAGAAAGGTCGTCATTGGGAGCGGACTGCTCCTGGCGACTGAAGTAAACGTCCCCCTTCAGTCCTCTTCCGGCCGGCCCACGCTCCCCCTCCCCCAAGTTCGCGTGGCCGGCCTTTTTTCTTTTAATTTTTTGCTGTTACGATAGGGCTTGAGGTATAGAAGGCCGATGGCGGCTGCCGACTTGCAGAAGGACGATCCGAGCTCATGGGCGCCAAGCTTTTTGCCACGCCGGACAATCCGGCACCGGACAATTACACCGCTTCCTACTTCACCACCCATGACGGCATCCAGCTGCGATACGGCGTCTTCCGTTCGGCCATCGTACCGGCGCGCGGCACCGTCGTGCTCCTGCACGGCCGCAACGAATGCATCGAGAAATATTTCGAGACGATCCGCGATCTCAACGATCGGGGCCTCTGGGTCGCGACCTATGATTTTCGCGGACAGGGGGGCTCGGCACGACTGCTGCGCGACGGCATGCCCGGCCACGTCCGCCGCTTCTCCGATTACGAACGAGACCTCACGACCTTCCTGGAAGACGTGGTGCTGCCGGATACACGCATGCCGTTTTTCCTGCTCGGCCACTCCACCGGCAGCCTGATCGCGCTATCCGCCGCCACGCGGCTGGAAAGCCGCATCGAACGCATGGTGCTGTGCGCGCCGTTCATCGGCATCGCCCACCGGTCGCTGTCCCTGCCGGCCATTCATTGCCTGTCGCGGCTCTATTGCCTCGCCGGCCTCGGCAAGCTGCAGGTCGGCCGCCAGACCATCCATTCCGGTTTCGAGAACAACCCGCTGACCAGCGATGAACGACGCTTCAATCGCAACGCCGCCTTCCTGGTCAGCCACCCCGAACTCGGCATCGGCCTGCCCACGGCGCTATGGCTGCGCGAGGCGGTGACGGCGATCCGCCGCGTCACCCGGCCGGAACACCTCGCACGCATCCGCATCCCGTCGCTGGTGATCGCGCCGACACGCGACGGCGTCATTCCGTATGCCGACCAGGAGCGCCTGACCCGGTATTTCCGTGCCTCGCAACTGGTGACGATCTACGGCTCGCGCCACGAGATCCTGCAGGAAAGGGATGTTTATCGCGCCCAGGCCCTGGCGGCGATCCACGCCTTCATTCCCGGCAGCGACGCTGTCGAGCAGCCCGCCGCCCTGGCGGACTGATAGGAGCCGAACGCCAGCCTCAGCCGGCGAGAAGGTCGAGCGCCTCGCGATGCACCGCGGCGCTGCCTGCGGCAATCACCCGGCCGCCGGCTTCCGGACGGCCGCCTTCCCAATTGGTGAAGATGCCGCCTGCCTGCTCGACGATCGGGATCAGTGCGCCGACGTCGTAGGGTTTCAGGCCGGTTTCGATCACCAGGTCGATATGGCCGGCCGCCAGCAGCGCATAAGCATAACAATCGATGCCGTAACGGAACAGGCGCACCCGGTCCTCGATGACGCGATACCGGTTGATATCGTCACCGACGAACATATGCGGCGAGGTCGTGAACATGATCGCGTTCGACAGCGTGCCGCAATCGCGCGTATGGATCTGCCGCTCGCCATCCGGCCCGGCATACCAGGAGGCGGTGCCGTCGGCGAAATACCGCTCGCCGGTGAACGGCTGGTCCATCAGCCCCATCACCGAGCGCCCCTTGTCCTGCAGGCCGATCAGGGTTCCCCAAACCGGCACCCCGGAAATGAAGGCGCGCGTGCCGTCGATCGGGTCGATGACCCAGATGTGGTCGCGATCGAGGCCGATGTCGTCATGTTCTTCGCCGAGAATGCCGTCATCGGGAAAATGATCGACGATCAGCCTGCGGATGGCGGCTTCCGCCGCCCGGTCGCCTTCGGTCACCGGATCGAAGCCGCGCTCCTGCTTGTTGACGACATCGAGCCCGGTGCGGAAACGCGGCAGGGTTTCGGCCTTGGCGGCATCCGCCAGTCGGTAGAAGAAAGCGCGATCAGGAAACATGGGGGAATCCGGCAATTGGGAGGGGTCTGCATTCATTAGACCAAAAGCAGGCAAATGCAAATGCGACGGCTCAAACCATGGCGCTTTTGGCACCGCAACACAAAAGCCACATTTCTGCTTGACATTTGTGCAGTGCAAAATTATTGTTCACTCACAGTCTTCTGACTGTAAATACCCTCCTTGGGTGTTTCCTCCCTAGACTTAACCGCGCCGCAAAGCGCGGTTTTTTTTGGCCGGATGCGCCCAGGCATTCGATGGCAGTCGGGGAGAGGCTTTATTCGGCGGCCAATGCGCCGTGCGAGGCGTACAGATCGACATAGTCCGCCATCTGCCGCATGAAGGATGCGATCGCCGCGGCGATGGCGGGAAACTGCGGCCGCTTCAGCAGGCTGGTCTCGTCGACGTAAAGCGACCGGTTGACCTCGATCTGCAGCGCATGCAGCCCGCGCGCCGGACGGCCGTAATGTTCGGTGATGAAACCTCCGGCATAAGGCTTGTTGCGCACCGCGGTGAAACCGAGATCTTCGAGGATGTGCATCGCCGTGCGCGAAAGATCGGCCGAGGCGCTGGTGCCGTAGCGGTCGCCGATGATGAAATCCGGCCGGATATTGCTGCCGGCGACGCGGATATTGCCCGGCATCGAGTGGCAGTCGATCAAGACGCCGAAACCGAACTGCACATGGGTGCGGGCGATCAGCCGCCGCAGGCAGGCATGGTAGGGCTTGTAGATCGCCTCGACGCGCGCCAGCCCTTCCTCCACCGACAGACGCCGGGAATAGATCTCCATGTTTTCGGCGACGATGCGCGGGATGGTGCCGAGCCCGCCGGCAACCCGCACCGAACCGATATTCGCGTAAGGCGGCAGGCTGCCGTCGAACATGCGCGGATCGAGTTCATAGGGCTCGCGATTGACGTCGATGAAGGCACGCGGAAAATGGGCGAGGAGAAGCGGTGCACCGAGCTCGACGGCCGAGGAAAACAGTTCATCGACAAAATGATCTTCGGAGCGGCGCAGCGAGGATGGATCAAGACGGGACTGTTCGACGAAATCCACAGGATAGGCGCGGCCGCTGTGAGGCGAGTTGTAGACGAAAGGAATGCGTTGCGCCTCGGGTTCCCGGACCTCGAACAGGCCGCAATCGCTCGGCATGTGCTCCATTCAGCCTCTTTTTGTCTTTACCATGTCATAAAGTCGATGCTTCGCGTATGTTGCCAGTTGCCCGGCGGCAAGTCCATACTATCTATCCAGTGAATTCGTGTGCGTAAGCGTCAGGATTCACCGGATCTTTACCGCGGCTCGTCTATTTTGATGCGCTGATACACCCCTATAAGAATCGAATAACGGTCATTTTCATGAGTCAGAAAATTCTTCTCGCCGAAGACGACAACGACATGCGTCGCTTTTTGGTCAAGGCCCTCGAAAAAGCAGGATACAAGGTTGCCTCCTTCGACAACGGTGCGAGCGCCTATGACCGGTTGCGGGAAGAGCCCTTCTCCTTGCTTTTGACCGACATCGTCATGCCCGAGATGGACGGCATCGAGCTGGCGCGCCGGGCAACGGAACTGGATCCGGACCTCAAGGTGATGTTCATCACCGGCTTTGCCGCCGTTGCCTTGAACCCTGATTCGAAGGCTCCGAAGGACGCGAAGGTCCTTTCCAAGCCCTTCCACCTCCGCGACCTCGTCAACGAGGTCAACAAACTCCTTGTGGCCTAGGGCTTTTCAAAAAATCATCACAAACCGGGAAAAAAGCAGTTGACGCCCCAACCGGTTTTGTGATGTATGCGCCTCATCGGATGGGCGTGTAGCTCAGCGGGAGAGCACTACGTTGACATCGTAGGGGTCACAGGTTCAATCCCTGTCACGCCCACCATCCTAATTCAGATAAAGCCCTGTTTCGACAGGGCTTTTCGCATTTAAGGGCTACACTTCCATTCCGGGAAATGCGCCACAGATCAGCATCTGGCGGAAGGCTGGCGACCCTTTTTCAGCGTTGCGCCTGGCCACTTAAAACAATCCGCGCCTCGAAACCGTCTTGACGCCCCTCCGCCGGGGAAAGCAGCCGCAACTCGCCGCCCATCTGCTCCACGAGACTGGAGACGATGGCAAGGCCGAGGCCGGAGCCCGGGGCGCTTGTCGGTCCGCGGCTGAAACGGCTGCGGATGCCGGCCAGCAGCTCTGGCCCCAGTACCGCTCCCGGGTTGACGATGCGGATCACGCCCTGCGGCTGAAGCTCGATCTCAACCGGGCTGCCCGGCGGACTGTGCAGCAGCGCATTTTCGACGAGATTGCGGACGACGATGGCAAAAGCATCCGAATTGACCGGTCGTTCGAGCGGCGGAAATGTTTCCGGCACGACATGCAGCCGTCCGTGGGCGAGCGGCATCCGCCGCGCGTCTTCGATGACCAGCGACAGGATCGGCGACAGGTCGACGGGCTCGCCGCCGCCGATGCCGGCTTCGGCACGCGATAGCTGCAGCAGTTTTTCCGACAGCCGGGCCAGTTTGCCGAGGGAGGTTTCCACCTGCCGGGCCCGGCCCTGCAAGGCACCGGGCGGAAGTTCCTCGACCAGCCTCTGCGTCTGCGCCAGCGCGCCGGCAATCGGCGTGCGCAGTTCGTGGGCGCTGTTGGCGGCAAACTCCCGCTCCGCGTCCAGCGCCGCCCGCAGGCGTGTCAGCAGCAGGTTGACCGAATGGGCGATCGGCTGCAGTTCGCGCGGCAGCGTCTCCCGCTCGACCGGCGCCATGTTGCCGCCGTCCTTGGTGCCGATGGCGAGGCGAAGATCGTCGATCGGCGACAAAAGCCGCCGCACGGTGAAGCGGATGGCGAAGATGCTGGCCGGCAACAGGATCAGAAGCGGCAGCAGCAGCGCAAACCCGCCCTCGATCATCGCCTCACGCCGATGGTCGAAGGCATCGGCAATCTGCACGAAGATGCTGCCGTCCACCGAGGCCGCCGTATAGATTCGGTAATCGCCGGTATCGTGGAACCCCTGTTGCAATGGCGCGTCGAACGGCGCCTGCGTCGCATCGTGCGAATGCAGGATGACGCTGCCGCCGGAATCGCGCACCTGGTAGATCAGGTAATCCTCGCCATGGGCGATGGTCGGCGCCTCCAGCCGGCGCGGGCCGCCGGACGCCTCCTGCTGCAACAGGTCGTCCACGACCAGCGGCATCAGGCGCTCGCCGGTTTCCTTGAGCGCGCTGTCGAAGATCTCGGTGAACTCGTCCTGCATGACCATCATGCCGAAGCCGGCCGCCATCAGCCAGAACAATGTCACGATGCCCGTCAGGGTGATCGTCAGGCGGCGCGTGATGCTAAAATTGCGTTTTGCCATGCGGTTTCATTTCAGGCTGTAGCCGACACCGCGCACGGTCTGCACCCGGTCGCGTCCGATTTTCTTGCGCAGCCGGCTGACATAGACCTCCACCGTGTTGCTTTCGATCTCCGAACCGAAGGCGTAGAGCGCTTCCTCGATCTGCGTCTTCGAGACGATGGCGCCGACGCGGCCGCAGAGCGTGTCGAGCACCGACCATTCGCGGCCGCTGAGCAGCACTTCGCGGCCATCGACGCGCAGGCTTCGCGAGCGCTGGTCGATCTCCAGGCCGGCGAGGCGGATGATGGAAACGGAACTGCCGCCGTGCCGGCGGGAGACGGCGAGCATGCGTGCCGTCAGTTCCCCGAGGTCGAAGGGTTTTACCAGATAGTCGTCGGCGCCGCTGTTCAGCCCATCTATACGGTCGGAAATCTGGTCATGCGCCGTCAGGATGATCACCGGTGTCGCATCGCCTTTCGCCCGCAGTCCGCGCAGCAGCGACAGGCCGCTGCCGTCGGGGAGGCGCAGATCGAGCAGGATCAGGCCGTAATTGGTGGTCAGGGCGGCATTGCGCGCATCGTCCACCAGCTGGAACCAGTCGACGGCATGGCCATTGGCGGCGACGTGGTCGTGCACCGCCTCGCCGAGAATGGCATCATCTTCCACCAGAAGAACTCTCATGCCGGCATCCTTGCTGCGAGAGCAATGCCGTAGCGAGTTCATGGCCCGCGCGTCAAGTACAGCACTCAGGAGGTCGGCTTTCCCGTGCAGGCGGCAAAGATGTCGAGCGAACGATCGTAAGCCTTGGTGGAGACGTTCATCATGCCGAGCACGCTGTGGAACAGATTGTCCTGAGACCGCGGCTGCACCGACGAACCGTCGAAACATGGACGGTCGAGGCCGAAGGCGGCGCTGAAATCCCGGTCCAGCCAGACGAGGAACGGCACATGCGTCTGCTCTGCCGGTGCAAAGACGTAAGGGGCGCCATGCAGGTAGATGCCGTTTTCACCCAGCGATTCGCCGTGGTCCGAGACATAGACCATGGCGCCGGCCAGGGTCGACGACCGGGCCTTGAGCTTGTCGATCAGCGCCGACAGGACGTGATCGGTATAGAGGATGGAATTGTCGTAGGCGTTGACGATCTCTTCCGGCGTGCATTTGCTGAACTCGGCGGTGCGGCAGTCCGGCTTGAAATGCCGGAACTCCTCCGGATAGCGCTGGTAATAGGCCGGGCCATGGCTGCCGAGCTGGTGCAGGACGAGAACGCTGTCCTGCTTCACGGTATCGAGCCAGGCGTCGAGACGGTCGAGAAAGATGCCGTCCCGGCATTCGTCGTTGGCGCAGAAGCGCTTGTCGCCGGAGGTGGACAGGTTCACCGATGCGATGCGGTCGGCAATGCCTTTCGGCCCGGTATTGTTGTCCCACCATTCCGCCTTGATGCCGGCATGGGTGAGCACATCCATGAGGTTTTCGGTCGAGCGCCCCTTCTCATGGGTATAGGCATCGCGGCCGTAAACCGAGAACATGCAGGGCAGCGAGACGGCCGTTGCCGTGCCGCAACTGACCGTGTCCGGAAAATAGGTGATGTCCTGCTTCTCGAGTTCCGGATTGGTCTGCCGGCCATAACCGTTCAGGGCAAAGTTCGCTGCCCGCGCCGTCTCGCCGGCAACGACGATCAGGATACGCGGCTTGGTCAGGCCGTTTTCCGCCGGCAGGCGGCGCGCATCCGTGCCGAGCGCCTGCACGACGATGGCCCGCTCCTCCGTCTGCCGCACGGCATATTTGACCGCGCTGGCAACCGGCATGATCGGGTTGAGGATGCGCACCAGGTCGTTGTGTTCACGGAAGGTGGCGGCAAAGGTCTTGAAATGGCCGTAGCCGGCAACGGCAAACACCGTCAGGCAAGGAATGATCAGCGCCAGATTGCGCCCGACCTTGCAGAGGAACGGCCGGTGCTCGATGCGTATCCAGGCGATCAGCAGCGACGGCACGATGCCGACCAGGAGGACGTGGAAGAAAAGCCCCGTCGTCAGGAGGTGACCGGCCTCCGCCTCCGTCGTCTCGGCGGCATTGCTGATCATGTCGATATCGATCACCACGCCGAACTGGTCGGTAAACCAGGATGCCAGCGTTCCCACCATGATCAATGCGATGAAGAGGGGCTTGATCAGATATTTCGTCGAAAGGGCCGTGAACAGAGCGATGAAGGCGGCCGACAGGCCGACGGCAAGCGCGATCAGCGCGCTCTGGTCGTCCGACATATAATGCACGGCGCGATACCAGAAGGTGTAGTTGGTGGCAAAGAGCACATAGACGGCGACCAGAATGCTCAACGGCACGCTGCCGATCGTCGGGCGGTTGGAAAAAATGCGTTTGATCGGTGTTGCTGTCACGGCCAGTCTCGCGGTCCTTGAAATCGAGCGGACCATGCCGGGGCTTGCTGACAGCAAGCTGAACGGCAAAACACCCCCTCCATCCGCAGAAGTATTCTGCGCCGCAGCGCCTGCCCACCGCAAGCAATCCGGCGCGGAGGATGATGGTCCTCAGGGTTGCCGGCGGCGCATTGGTCGCGACCGCATGCATCGTGCGTTCTTCGATGAGCCGTCATCCTTCCCGGCGAGAGTGGCCGCGAATTTCCGGCTTGCATGATCGCGTTGCTTTGCGCTCGATCAAAGCCGGGCCACCTCTTCCGTCCTATGATCGTCCGTAACAACAACAAGGAGACGATATGTCGAACACACCGCACACTCTGGGAGAGGAATTTCCCGGCCAGCTCGAAGCCATCCATGCCCTCAAGGCGAAGGACAGCCGGTTTGCAAAAACACTGGAGGAATACGACGACGTGAACGACCAGATCCATCGGTCGGAGACACGCATCGAACCGCTTTCTGACGCGGCGGAAACGGCCCTGCGCAAGCAGCGCCTGGCCCTCAAGGATGCCATCGCCGCCGCCCTCGCCTAGGCCTGACGGCGACTGCCGCGGCTGCCGCCCAGGCGGCCGCGACTGGCTTTTGGGGAGCATATCCGCGATCGACGCTCCTCCTTTCCGCTCTCCCGCTTTCCCGAAAAGCCTTGACGAAATCGTTGCGGGTACGCAAATGTGCGGCCATGCCGCAGATCGACCATGACCCCAATGAACCGCAGACCGACCGAAGCGTCGGCCCCTGGCTGGGAGTTTTGGCATTTGTCGTGGTGTTGTGGATCTGGTATCTCGTCTATATCCCGTTCCACTGGTATTCGCTGGCGCTCGGTCTTGGCACCGGGTTTGTCGTGGCTTCCTGGCTTTCCGACAGGCGCATGAGGCGAAGTTCCCGCTATTGGCGCATTCGCCCGCACGACGAATAGGTCTCCCGCTTCTTCCTGGCCCAGCGAAAAATCAGCTTGACGCTGCCCGCTCCGCTCTATTTCGATGGAGGCGGACAACGCCTGCGCAGCCTCAATCGAACACAACCATCCGAAGCGCATCAGGGCAGAGGTGCGCGGCGTTTTATCTGACAAATTCATAAATATAAAAAATCGGGGCATGTCATTTCGAGGAAAGCCGCCATGCCCCGGCTGCAAAAAACGATAACGGACGGGACCCGACTTCATGAAACATTTCTTCAACCGCAAGGAAACCATCGTCACCGAAGCCCTGGACGGCTTGCTGCTGACCACCAGCGCGGGGCGGCTCGCCCGGCTCGACACCTATCCCGAGATCAAGGTGATCGTGCGCGCGGATTGGGACAAGTCGAAGGTAGCGGTGATTTCCGGCGGCGGTGCCGGTCACGAACCCTCGCATGCCGGTTTCGTCGGCAAGGGCATGTTGACGGCCGCCGTCTCAGGCGAAATCTTCGCCTCGCCGAGCCGCCATGCCGTGCTGACGGCGATCCGGGCCGTCACGGGCGCGCCCGGATGCCTGCTCGTGGTCAAGAACTATACCGGCGACCGCCTGAATTTCGGCCTGGCGGCGGAAAAGGCCCGTGCCGAAGGTTTCGATGTCGAGATGGTCATCGTCGCCGACGACATTGCCCTGCCCGACATCAACCAGCCGCGCGGCGTGGCCGGCACGCTGTTCGTCCACAAGATCGCCGGCCATCTGGCCGAAGAGGGCAAGGACCTGAAGACCGTCGCCGCCAAGGCGGCGGAAGCGGCCGCCGACATCGTATCGCTCGGCATGTCGCTGTCTTCCTGCTCCATTCCCGGACAGGCGCATGAGGACCGGCTCGGCTCCGAGGAGGGCGAACTCGGCCTCGGCATCCACGGAGAGCCCGGTGTCGAGCGCATCGCCCTGCAGCCGGTGCTCGACCTCGTCGGCACCATGAGCGAACGCCTTGCCGCGACCTTGAAGGCGGATGGCGATTATGCCCTGCTGATCAACAATCTCGGCGCCGTCCCGCCGCTCGAAATGGGCGTGATCGCCAATGCGACGCTTGCCTCGCCGCTGGCATCGCGCGTGACACTGATCGTCGGACCCGCACCGATGATGACGGCACTCAACATGAACGGTTTTTCCCTGTCGCTGGTCCGCCTCGATGCCGACCGTGAAAGGGCCCTGACCGCACCGGTCGAGCCGCATGCCTGGGTGCCCGCCGTCCGCCGCCATGCCCTGTCTGTCATCCCCGCACCGAAAGCAGGTAACGACACCACGACAGCCGCAGCGAGCGACGATGCCGCCACACGCACGCTGATCACGGCGATCGGCGATCATCTCATTTCCCTCGAAACCGAACTGAACCGCCTCGATGGCCGCGTCGGCGACGGCGACACCGGATCGACCGTGGCAACCGGCGCTCGCAGCATCCTGTCTCGGCTCGACCAGTTGCCGCTCAAGGATCACGCCGCGACGCTCGCCGTGATCGGCGAAACGCTGAGCACCAGCATGGGCGGATCGAGCGGCGTGCTTCTTTCGATCTTCTTCACCGCCGCTTCCAAGGCAATGGCCGAGAAAGCCGATATCGCCGCAGCACTTCTGGCCGGTCTCGACCGCATGACCTTCTACGGCGGCGCGAACGTCGGCGACCGTACCATGATCGACGCATTGGAGCCTGCCTTGCGGGCGCTCGCCGCCCAAGGCGTGTCCGCCGCAGCCCATGCCGCGGCTGCCGGTGCCGAATCGACAAAGACGATGAAGAAGGCCCGCGCCGGCCGTGCGTCCTATGTCGGCGAGCGGGATCTCGACGGGGTTGCCGATCCGGGCGCCGTTGCCGTTGCCGCGGTGTTCGAAGTGGCCGCCGGCCTATAGAGCCATCCCAGCAAAAGCGCGGACCGGTTTTGCCTCCGGATTGCGTGGAAACGAAGAGATGGAGCGTTTTCGCGTTAAAGCGGAAACGCCCGGCAGGCGGCGATAGCGAAGCTCAGACCCCCGCTTCGATGAACGCCATGCTGGCCTTCAGCGCGGTGGCCGGATCGTTGAGGGCATGCACATCCGGCGCGAAGGGTTCGAAGGACAGCGGCCCGCTGTAACCGGCGTCCCGCAGGGCACGGATCTGGCCGCAATTGTCCAGCCGGTCGCTGGCATCCACCAGCACGCGGTGCGGATCACGCATGTCGGCAACGGTCACCACCGGATCGCTGACGCCGGAAATATGCACCAGCCCGGTGAGATCGGGAAAGAGCTCCGGCTCGCCGGCGAGGTGGTGGTGGAAGGTGTCGTGCACCAGCCGGAAGGTATCGGTGAACCCGAGTTCGCCGATCGCCTCGGCGGCCTCGCGCTTGGAGCTCAACGAGCAGACGGAAAAACCGAGCGGCTCCACCAGCCCGATGATGCCGGCCTGGGCCAGCATCGGCTGCAGGGCCTTGAGCGCGGTGCGCAAATTGGCCTGCCGCTCGCCATCCGCCCGGCCGCTGCCATCGTTGACCGGCACCAGCACCAGCGCCCTGGCGCCGCAATCGTGGGCATAAGCGATGAGGTCGCGGGCTTCCGACGCCCGGATATCGTTCCATTCGTTGAAACGCTGCAGCGCATTGATGGAGATGATCGTCAACCCTTGCGCCTGCGCCGCCGCTTTCACCTCCGCCGCCGGCGTTCCGTCGAGGATCGCATTGCCGGCGAGGTCGTTGCGGATTTCGACGCTGCCGATACCAAGCGCCTTCGCCAGGGCAAAGAAGCGGTCGAGCGGCAGGCCGGGGGCGGCCATGTGGTTGAGGGCAAAGGGCAAGCGGGTCATCGGCCTTCCTTCTCCGGCAGAGCTGCGTAGACAAAAATCCAAAGGGAAAAATGAACCGGTGCGGCCGGAGGAGAACCGCACCGGCCGAAGTCAGTGCTTGGTCCGCTTCTTCTGGCGGTAGACGTCGATCACCACGGCGGTGACGATGATCAGGCCCTTGACGATCTCCTGGTAATAGGCGTCGACGCGCAGGAAGGTGAAGCCCGAGGTCATGACGCCGAGGATGACGGTGCCGATCACCGTGCCGGTGATACGGCCGATGCCGCCGGTCAAGGACGTGCCGCCGATGACGGCCGCGGCAATGGCATCCAGCTCGTACATCACGCCCATGCCGGCCTGTGCCGTCTGGGCGCGGGCAGCGGTGACGACGCCGGCAAGCCCTGCCAGAAGGCCGGCAATGGCATAGACCTTGATCAGGTGCGCCTCGATGTTGATGCCGGAAACACGCGCCGCCTGGACATTGGCGCCGATCGCATAGGTGAACTTGCCGTAGCGGGTATAGCGCAGCGCGATGTGGAAGATCAGCGCTACGACGAGGAAGACGATGACCGGCCAGATGCCCGTGCCGATGAAATTGAACTGGTCGGTGAGGCCCGAGACCGGCTGGCCCTTGGTGTACCACTTCGAAATGCCGCGGGCCGAAACCATCATGCCGAGCGTGGCGATGAAGGGCGGGATCTTTGTCCTGGCGATCAACTGGCCGTTGATGAAGCCGGCGAGAAGACCGATCAGCAGGCCGACGCCGATGGGGATGATGAAGGGCAGGTCGGTGAGCGACGGATAGAGCGCCCGCGGCCAGGTGGAGGACTGCGCCAGGCTGGCGGCAATCATCGCCGTCATGCCGACGACCGAGCCGGAGGACAGGTCGATGCCGCCGGTGATGATCACCTGCGTCACGCCGACGGCGATGATGCCGATGACGGAGACCTGCAGGATCATGATCGTCAGGCGCTGGCCGTTCATCAGAAAACTCTGGCCGATGAAGATCCAGCCGAGGATTTCATAGACCAGCGCGATGCCGACCAGCACCAGGAAGATGCTGAGTTCCGGCGGCACGCGGCGGCGGCGCTGCCGTGTTGCCAGCGGGGCGGCTGCCTCTGCTGCCTTGCTATTCATGTAACCCTCCCTTCGAGGCGGATGGCGGCGCGCCTATTGCGCAGCCAGTTCCATCACTTTGATCTGTGTTGCTTCGTCACGATCGAGGAAACCGGTGACGCGGCCTTCATGCATCACCATGATGCGGTCGCTCATGCCGAGCACTTCCGGCATTTCCGACGAGATCATGATGACGGCGACGCCGTTGCGCGCCATTTCCGTGACCAGCCGGTGGATTTCCGCCTTGGCGCCGACATCGATGCCGCGCGTCGGCTCGTCGAGGATGAGGATGCGCGGATCGGTGAGCAGCCAGCGACCGATCAGCACCTTCTGCTGGTTGCCGCCCGACAGGTTTTCCACCCGCTCGTCGAGGTTCGGCGTCTTGACGCGCAGGCGTCTCGCCATATCCTCGCAGGTGGATTCGATGGCACCCTCCTGGACGAAACCGCCCTTGACGAAGCGATCCTGCAGCACGGCGATCTGCATGTTTTCCAGGACGTTGAGGATCAGCAGGCAGCCGGTATCCTTGCGGTCTTCGGTGAGGAAGGCCATGCAGTTCTTGATCGCCACCGTCGGCGAGGTGATGTCCACCGGCTTGCCGAACAATTCGATCGTGCCCGACGAAGCGGGCGTGACGCCGAACAGCGTCTCCGCGACGTTCGAGCGGCCAGAGCCGACGAGGCCGGCCACGCCAAGGATTTCGCCGGCGCGCACGTCGAAGGAGACGTCGCGGAAGACGTTGGCGAGCGTCAGATCCTTGACCGACAGCACGACCTCGCCGATCGGCACCTCCTCCTTGGGAAACATCTGGGTGATTTCGCGCCCGACCATCATGCGGATGATGTCGTCGCGGGTGACGTCGCTCGAAGCATGCGTGCCGATATATTTGCCGTCGCGGAAGACGGAGAATTCGTCGGCGATCTCGAACAGCTCGTTCATCTTGTGGGTGATGTAGACGATGCCGATGCCCTGTGCGCGCAGGTCGCGGATGATGGTGAAGAGGTGGGCGACCTCCTTTTCCGTCAGCGCCGAGGTCGGCTCGTCCATGATCAGCACGTCGGAATTATAGGACACCGCCTTGGCGATCTCGACCATCTGGCGGCTGGCGACCGAAAGATGCCGCACCTCGATCTCCGGATCGATGGCGATGTTCAGCCGGTCGAGCAGGTCCTGCGTCATCCGCCGCATGGCGCCGTGATCGATGAAACCGAAACGGGTCTTCGGTTCGCGGCGGATCCAGATGTTTTCCGCCACCGTCATGAACGGCATCAGGTTGAGCTCCTGATGGATCATGGCAATGCCGTTTTCCAGCGCGTCGAGCGGCGATTGCAGCCGGATACCGACGCCCTTGAGGCGGACCTCGCCGCTGTCGGGCCTGTAGATGCCGGCGAGGATCTTCATCAGCGTCGACTTGCCGGCGCCGTTTTCGCCCATCAGCGCATGCACGGTGCCGCGCTTCAGGCGGAAGGAAACGTCATCGAGGGCGACGACGCCGGGAAACTCCTTGCGGATACCCTCGGCGGCCAGCAGGAACTCGGCATTGGGGATCGCGCCGCTCTGGCGAACGGCAGCCATCGTCGACGGGCTGACAGCCATCTCCATCTCCTCCCGATACATATACGAACATGAGTGGAATGCGGGCAACGCCCGCATTCCGGATGGTACGGCGCCTCAATTCTTGGCGACGAAGTCCTTGACATTGTCAGGCGTCACGAGCTGGAAGGGGATGTAGACCTTCTTGTCGACCGGCTCGCCCTTGGCGAGCTTCAGGGCGGCATCGAGCGCGCCCTTGCCCTGGCCGGCGGCATCCTGGAACACGGTGACGTCGAGGTCGCCGGCCTGCATGGCGGCCAGCGCGTCCTGCGTCGCATCGACACCGGCCACGACGACGCTGTCCATCGAACGGCCGGCCGCCTTCAGCGCCTGGATGGCGCCGATGGCCATTTCGTCGTTGTTGGAGATGACGGCGTCGAACTCGATGCCGCTGGAGAGCCAATTGGTCATCAGGTCGGCGCCCTGGGTGCGCGACCAGTTGGCCGTCTGCTCTTCAACGATCTGGATGCCCTTGCATTCTTCGGTCGCCACGACGTCATGCACGTCCTTGGTGCGCATGCGGGCCGCCTGGTTCGAAAGCTCGCCCATCATCACCACGGCCTTGCCCTTGCCGCCGAGAAGACGGCAGACTTCCTTGGCTTCCAGCGTGCCGGAATCCACCTCGTTGGAGGCGACGAAGGCCTGCTTTTCCGGCAACGTATCGACGTTGACCGGCTCGCGGTTGACATAGACCAGCGGAATGCCGGCATCGGCGGCGATCTTCGACATCGCCACCGTCGCATCCGTATCGACCGGGTTGACGATGATGGCGGTGACGCCGGATGCGATGAAATTCTGGATCTGGCTCTGCTGCTTGGCAACGTCGTTCTGCGCGTCCTCGACCTGCAATTCGACACCGTTCAGCGTCTTGGCATAGTCCTGCATGCCGTTGCGCAGAACGGTCAGGAAGTTGTCGTCGAACTGCGCCATCGACACGCCGATGGTTTCGGCATGGGCGGCGGTGGACATCAGCATGGCGGCAGCCGCGCTCAGGATAAGCTTTCTCATGATTTCTTCCTCCAAAACGGTGTCCGGCGGCACCGAAGCTGACCGGAACCCCTTCCTCCTCCGGAAGGGTCCTTCTTCATCCGGCCGGAGCTTCTCCCAAGCCCTCGACCAAAACAGAATAAACAAACTGAAAATTTCAGTTTTCGGATTGTTTATTCCATTTTCTGATGAAAGCGTCAACCTCATTTGCAGCGGCTTCGGCCGAAATATTCGAACGCGACATTGCTTTCACCGTAGTCAGGCCCGAAAACACGGGCGCTCCGGCCACACTGGTGGCCGGAATGTCGAGAGCCCAAGCTTGTCGAAAAATGGAATATACGTTCCATCGCCTGTTTCAGCGACCATGGAACGGCTGTAACGGCGCGATCAGCCTTTCGGCACGGATACCCACCGGTGCTCGCTAAAAGATTGTGCCATGGCATGCACGCTGCGCTCGATCTGCAACCCGTTGGCGAAATCGATGGCGGAATAATTCTCGCCGGCGATCGCCCGGTGCAATTCCCGGCATTCGATGATCTTCAAGTCGTTGAAGCCGAGCCCGTGGCCGGGGGCGGGAATGAAGCGGTCATAGGGCTTGTGGACCGGCGCCGACAGGATCTTGCGATATCCCTGCTCGGCGGGTGCGCCGGAGGCCTGATAGAGTTCGAACTCGTTCATCCGCTCCTGGTCGAACAGGATCGAGCCTTTGGAGCCGAAGATCTGCAGGGCGATGCGCCCCTTGCGGCCCCAGGCGGAACGGTTGGCCATCAGCACCGCCGAAATGCCGCCGCCCAGATGCATCAGCACGCTGGCGATGTCGTGGTTCTCCACGGCGCGCCGGCCGCCTTCGGCCAATGGCCGCTCGGCATAAGGTTTCACCATGTCGGCGATGACGGCCTCGACATGGCCGAACAGGAACCACAGGAGCGACAGCGGATGCACGGCGAAATCGTCGAGCGCGCCGTAGCCGGAGGAGGCCTCGCTCTTCCAGTAGAACAGGGCCTGCGGATCGGCCATGAAATCCTCGTCCATCTCGACGCGGACATGGTTGATGTCGCCGATCGCGCCATCTTCTATCAGCGCCCTGATCTGCCGCATCACCGGATTCTGGATGTAGTTGTAGCCCATGATCGCCACGCGGCCCGATGCCCTGGCGGCGGCCAGCATGCGTTCGGCATCGGCAAGCGCCGGCGCCATCGGCTTCTCGCACCAGACGTGCTTGCCGGCCTGCAGTGCCGCAATCGCCATCTCGGCGTGGAACTGGTTCGGCGTCGTGACCGAAATCACCTGCACATCGGGATCGGCGAGCAGGTCGCGCCAGTCGCCGGTGGCCTTCTCGAAGCCGAATTCGGAGGCCCGCGCCCGGGCAAGGTCGGCATTCGCTTCGGCCAGATGCACCAGCCGCGGCCGCTCGACATCGCCGACAATCTGCCGCACCGCATTCCAGGCGAGCGCGTGGCACTTGCCCATGTAACCGGTGCCGATCAGCCCGACGCCCAAACCCGCCATGAATGCCTCCCTGTTTTGTTTTTCCGGAAAATGTGATGGTACGCCGGCCTTGCCTGCAAAGCCCCGGTCATACGCCCGCGTCTTACGGACCCTTCTTGCGCACGACATCGCCTATTTCCTCTTCTCCCCCGCGGGGAGAAGGTGGCCCGAAGGGTCGGAGAGGGGGGCCAAACGGACAGGTTTTGCCGTGTGGCGCCCCCTCATCCCGCTGCCGCGACCTTCTCCCCGCCGGGGAGAAGGGGCAAGCCGGACCCTCTCATTCCACATGCACCGATCCTTCCGCACGCGGTGCCAAGATTAGAGTAACGACACCCACCGTTGCTCAGGGATTGTCGCGGCGGAAAATCCAGTCGTGATCCGGGTGGTTCCTGAAACGCCACTTGCGCAAAGGCCCGGCCATGACATTGAGGTAATACATCTCGTAGCCATAAGACGCGCCACAAGGATGGTGCCCCTTCGGCACCAGCACCACGTCGCCATCCGAAACCGCCATGGTCTCGTCGAGCGACCCGTCCTCGGTGAACACCCGCTGGAACCCGAAACCCTGGGCCGGGTTCAGCCGGTGGTAATAGGTCTCCTCCAGATAGGTCATGTCGGGGAAATTGTCCTCGTCGTGCCGGTGCGGCGGATAGGACGACCAGTTGCCGGAGGGCGTGAAGACCTCCGTCACCAGAAGCGAGTCGGCAACGTCGCGCTCCTCCATGGCGATCGGAAAGATGTAGCGGGTGTTGGCGCCCTTGCCGCGTTCCACCAGGCTGAGGCCATCAGGGCCGATCACCTGCGCCGCGCGGCCGGGTTTTGCCGGCGCGGTGCAGACGGCGAGCGTGCAATCCGTGGCGGCGACCGCCGACCAGTCGGAGCCCGCCGGCACGTAGACGCAATGCGGCGCCTTGCGTTCGAAGACGCTCATGCGGTCGCCGAGCAGCCCGAAATCCTGGCCCGCCGCCGCAATCTCCGCCTTGCCCTCGACCAGCACGAGGATGACCTCCGTCTCCCCCGTCGGCTCGGCGGTCCGCTCGCCGGCCGTCAGACGGTAGAGGCCGAAACCGACATAGCCCCAGCCGGCGCTTTGCGGCGTGATGTCGTGGACTTTGCCGCTCGTGCCCGTCGGCTTGCGCAGGAGGTTCGCCATCAGCGATCCCCCTTGTCGAGGCCCGCCGATTGAGCAAACGCCTTCAGCGATTTCAGGCCGAGGCTCTGGTAGTCGAAGGGATTGCGCACTTCGGGGTCCTGTTCCGCCTCGATCACCAGCCAGCCCTGATAGCCATGCTCGGCGGCAACCCTCAGCACCGGTTCGAAGGACACGCCGCCTTCGGCATCGCCGGGCACGGTGAAAACGCCGCGCCGCACGCCTTCGAGGAAGGACAGGCCCTCCGCCGCCACCTGGCCGGCGATGGCGGGACGGACGTTCTTGGCGTGGATATGGCCGACACGCGCCATGTGGTTTCTCGCCACCCGCTCCGGATCGCCGCCGCCGAACAGGCAGTGGCCGGTATCGAGCAACAGTTTCGCCTTCGGGCCGGTATGGCGCATCAGCCGGTCGATCTCGTCCTCGCTTTCGACGATGGTGCCCATGTGATGGTGATAGACGAGCTGGATGCCCTGCTCCGCCGCATGTGCCGCCAGCGCCTCGACGCCGGCACCGAACGCCGCCCAGCGCCCCTCATCGAGCTTCGGCCGGTCCTTGAGCGCTATCGCATCGTTGCCGTGGATGGCGTTGGAGGTTTCGCAGACGATGATCACCTTCGAGCCCATGGCTTTCAAAAGGTCGAGCGCCGGCTGCATCGCCTTTTTCTCGTCCTCGATGGATTGGGTGAGCAGGTTCAGCGAATGCCAGCCGGAGACGTAACGAAGCCCGCGCGGCTCCAGCACCGCCTTAAGGCCGGCCGCGTCCTCGGGAAACTTGTGGCCCTTCTCGATGCCGTCGAAGCCGATTTTTGCGGTCTCGTCCAGGCATTGGTCGAGCGAGATATGGGCGCCGAGCGAACGGTCGTCGTCGTTCGACCAGGCAATCGGATTGGTGCCGTAGAAAATCATCGGATCAGCTTCTTTCCTTCAGCGCCGCCTCGTAGCGGGCGCGGGCATCGTTGACTTGGCTGCGGTCGGAGACCTCGGGAACCGCGACGTCCCACCAGAAGCCGCCGGCCTCCGGCGTCGGATAGGGATCGGTGTCGATGAGGATCACCGTCGTCTCGCTCGCCGAACGCGCCGTCTCGAGCGCGGCTTCCAGTTCGGCGACGGTCGTCACCTTGTGCGCCGTCGCCCCCATCGCCGCCGCATGGGCGGCAAAATCGATGGCGATCGGATGGACGTTGGTATGGGCGTAGAGATTGTTGACCCCCGCCCCGCCGGTGCCCATCTGCAGCCGGTTGATGCAGCCGTAACCGCGGTTGTCGGTGATGACGACGGTGATCTTCTGGCCCATCGCCACGGCGGTCGCCAGCTCCGAATTGGCCATCATGTACGAGCCGTCGCCAAGCATGACGACGACGTCGCGCTCCGGTTCCGCCATCTTGATGCCCAGCCCGCCGGCGATCTCGTAGCCCATGCAGGAGAAGCCGTATTCCATGTGGTAGGAAAGCGGCAGCTTCGCCTTCCAAAGCTGGTGCAGCTCGCCCGGCATGGTGCCGGCGGCGCACATCACCACCGTGTTGTCGCGCGCCGCACGCTGCACGGCGCCGATCACCTGCATGTCGGTCGGCAGCGCATTGCTGTCCTTGGGCGCCGCCGTCACCGCATCCGCCTTGGCGAACCAGCCGTCCTTGATGGCGGCGTCCGGCGCGCCGAAGACGTGGCTGCCAAGGGCGGCGGATAGGCGCTCCAACCCGATCCTGGCATCCGCCACCAGCGGGATGGCGTCGTGCTTGTGGCTGTCATAGGGCTGGACGTTGAGCGCCAGGATTTTTCGCGACGGATTCTTAAACAGGCCCCAGGAACCGGTGGTGAAATCCTGGAAGCGCGTGCCGACGCCGAACACCAGATCGGCCTTTTCCGACACGATGTTGGCGCATTCCGTGCCGGTGACGCCGACGGCGCCGAAATTCAGCGGATGATCCCAGGCGAGCACCGACTTGCCGGCCTGTGTCTCCACCACCGGAATCCCGTGCTTCTCGGCAAAGGCCTTCAGCGTTTCGGTGGCGTCGGAAAAATGCACGCCGCCGCCGGCGACGATCACCGGGTTCTTCGCCGCCTTCAGCACTGCCACCGCCGCCTCGAACTCCGCCGCATCCGGCTCCGGCCGGCGAACACCCCAGATCTTCTTCGCAAAGAAGCTTTCCGGATAGTCGTAGGCTTCGGCCTGCACGTCCTGGCAGAAGGCGAGCGTCACCGGGCCGCATTCGGCCGGATCGGTCATCACCCGCATGGCGCGGGGCAGAGCGGTGAGCAGATGTTCGGGCCGGATGATGCGGTCGAAATAGCGGCTGACGGGGCGGAAGCAGTCGTTGACGCTCACCGTGCCGTCGCCGAAATCCTCGACCTGCTGCAGCACCGGATCGGGGCCGCGATTGGCGAAGACGTCGCCGGGCAGGAAGAGCACCGGCAGGCGGTTGACATGCGCCACGCCGGCCGCCGTCACCATGTTGAGCGCACCGGGGCCGATGGACGAGGTGACGGCCATGGCGCGGCGGCGGCGCAGCTGCTTGGCATAAGCGATGGCCGCATGCGCCATCGTCTGCTCGTTCTGGCCGCGGAACGTCTGCAGTTCCTCGCGGATGCCGTAAAGCGCCTCGCCCAGCGCCGCGACGTTGCCGTGGCCGAAGATCGCCCAGACGCCGGCGATGAAGGTCTCACCCTCGCCGTTCATCTGGTTCGCAAGATAACGAACGGTGGCCTGCGCCGCCGTCAGCCTCACGGTTTTCATGCTGCTTCTCCCTTCCGGGCGCGCGCCCGGTCCCAGACCTCGCAGAGGTCGCCATATTTGCGGGCCATGTCGTCGATCGCCTCCTGATCGCCGATAGTGCCCGAAAGCCATTTGCGCGCCGCCTCGCCGAAAATCGTCCGGCCGACGGCAAAACCCTTCACCAGGTCGAACTGCGCCGCCGTGGCAAAACTCGCCTCCAGCTCCGCCGCCGGCGCATCGAGCCCGAGCACGACGATGCCGCGGGTATAGGGATCGTTGCGGGCGATGGCCGAACAGGCATTCGCCCACGCGCCTTCGCTGACCATCGGCTCCAGCTTCCACCAGTCGGGATAGACGCCGATCTCGTAAAAACGCTCGATGATCCTCGCCACCGTCATATCGTCACAAGGCGCGACCTTGCTCGGAATGACCTCCAGCAGCATTTCCAGCCGGTTGCGGCGGGCGGCGGCAAACAGCCGGCGGACGGTCTCCTCCTGCTGTGCGCGAACCGCCTCGGGATCGTCGGGATGATAGAAGCAGAGCACCTTGACGACGTGCTCCAGCGGCCATTCCACCAGGCCGCCAAAATCGGGGCCGATTTCCGGCTCCAGCGTCAGCGGTCGCGACCCCGGCCATTCCACCGGCCGGCCGATCCAGAGACCGGTGCCGGCGGCCTGGTACAGCGCATCGCGGCCGAGCCGGCCGTCGCAGAGAATGCCGTATCCCTCGCGACCGTCCCGCACCTTCAGCGCCGCCCGCAGGCAGAGCCGCTTGAAGTCGGCAATGCGATCCGGCGAGGCGCCCGCCTCCCGCACCATCTCTTCCAGCTGGATGCGATGATCGAAGGCGAAGACGTGCATGTCCGGCCAGTCGCCGTCGCGGTTCGTCGCCCAATGCACCTGCTCCAGCGCCCCGTCCTTGCGCAACGCCCGGTCGCGGATGCCGGTGCGGAAGAAATATTGCAGCTCCTCCCAGCTGGGATAGGCCGGCGTGCAGCCGTGGCGGGAGACGGCGAACGCGCCGCAGGCATTGGCGTATTTCAGGCTCGTCGGCCAGTCTTCGCCGGTCAGCCAGCCTTTGAGCAGGCCGGACATGAAACCGTCGCCGGCGCCGAGCACGTTGAACACCTCGATCGGGAACCCCTCGCCCGCCTGCCCGTCGTCGAGGCTTTCGGGGATCTCGCCCTCGAAGACCACGGCGCCCATCGGCCCGCGCTTGCAGACCAGCGCCGCCTTCGACACACGGCGCACCGCCTTTAGGGCCTCGATCGTATCGGTCGAGCCGCCGGCGATGTGGAATTCCTCTTCCGTGCCGACGATCAGGTCGAACAGGTTCAGCGTCGATTGCAGCTTGGCCGTCACCGTGCCGGATTCGATGTAGCGGCTTTCGCCGGCGCCGTGGCCGGCCAGGCCCCAGAGGTTCGGGCGGTAATCGATGTCGAGCGCCGTCTTCGCGCCGTTTTCGCGGGCGAGGCGCAGCGCCTTGAGCACCGCCGCTTCGGTGCGCGGGTTGGACAGATGCGTGCCGGTGGCGCAGACGCAGCCGGCCTCGGCGATGAAGGCGGGATCGATATCGCCTTCCTCCAGCGCCATGTCGGCGCAGTTTTCGCGGTAGAAGATCAGCGGGAACTGCTCCTGGTCGCGGATGCCGAGCAGCACCAGCGCCGTCAGCCGCTCCGGGTCGGTCTTCACACCGCGCACGTCCACACCTTCGCGGACCAGCTGCTCGCGGATGAAACGGCCCATGTGCTCGTCGCCGACGCGGGTGATCAGCGCCGATCTCAGCCCCAGCCGGGCGGTGCCGGCGGCGATGTTGGTGGGCGAGCCGCCGATATATTTGTTGAAGGAAGCCATGTCCTCCAGCCGTCCGCCGATCTGCGCGCCATAGAGGTCGACCGAGGAACGGCCAATGGTAATCAAGTCAAGCGGCTTCACATGGCCCTCCCTTGCCGGAGGCGGTTCACCGCCCTTCCGAACGCTGTCATCGTGCCGGCCGAACCGGTTTCTGGCTGGAGCGCGACCGCGGCCGGCAAGGATTGCCGCCTCCTGCCGCGGATGCAAGATCTCCCGCTGCGAGGCGGATATGGAATTCCAACCTCATTCGTTATAAATTTGGACTATATATTCCATTTTTGGAAGCAGCAATACAAAAATTCAGATTTTCCCATTCTGCCGCATCGTCCCGACGGCCACGGCCAGCGTGATCGCCAGCGACAGCGTCGCCGACAGCGAGCGGAACGCGCCGAAATCGACCTCCGAGACCGACAGGATCAGCGCGTCGAGCTTGCGCAGCGGGCTGACGACCGTATCGGTGATCGCCACCACCGTGACACCCGCCGCATGCGCGGCTTCGGCAAGCTCCACCGTCTCGGCCGAATAGGGCGCGAAAGAAATGGCGATCAGCACGTCGCCGGGACGCAGGGCATGGCGGCTGTCGAGCCGGCCGATGCCGCTGTGGAGCATCGCCGGCACATCCATCTTCTCGAAAGCGTAAGCGAGGTAACTTGCCGCAGGAAAGGAGCGGCGATAGCCGACGATATGCACCATATTCGCCTTGGCGAGCGCGGCGACGGCGGCATCCAGCATCTCCGCATCCATGGTTTTCAGCAGGCTTTCCAGCGAGGTGCGGCCGGCATCGACGAATTCCGCCAGCAGCGCCGAGGGACTGCCGCTGCCACTGTCGCGCAGATGTTCGAGCCGCGTCGAATAGTCCGGCCAGCCGCCCGAATAGGATTCGCGGAACAGCTTCTGCATCTCGGAAAAGCCGGTGAAGCCGAGGATCTGGCAGAAGCGCATGAAGGCCGAGGGCTGCACGCCCGCCCCTTCCGCCATCGTCGCCACCGTCGAGACGGCGATGCGATCCTGGTTGGCGGCGACATAATCGGCACACTGCCGCAAGCGCTTCGGCAGGCTGGAGGAGACTTCCAGAAGCCGCTCTTCGAAGGCTTTGATCGTCGTCGGCGCATCGAGTTCAGGCATGCCTCGTCCTTTCACATTCCGTCTTGACACCGGTGGCATGCTATTCCATAGCAAATATAGAATAAAAATTCCACACCGAACCGGAGCGTCCCTGGCAAGAAACCATCGCTCCCCGCATGGAGGATATCGGGTGGAAGAGCAAGCCGTCGCATGCGCGCCGTGCGTATGCCGCACATCCGGGAGGAGAGACCAGAGATGGCATTTCGTTTTGCACTGTTGGGCGCCGGCCGCATCGGCAAGGTCCACGCCCGCGCCATAACCTCGGACCCGCGCGCGAAACTGGTCGCCGTCGCCGATGCCATCGCCGACGCGGCACAAGCGATTGCGACGCAAGCCGGCTGCGCGGTCCGCAGCATCGAGGAGATCGAGACATCCACCGATGTCGATGCGGTGATCATCTGCACCCCGACCAACACCCATGCCGACCTGATCGAGCGCTTCGCCAAGGCCGGCAAGGCGATCTTCTGCGAAAAGCCGATCGATCTCGACGTCGCGCGCGTCAAGTCCTGCCTCAAGGTGGTCGAAAGCGTCTCGGGCAAGCTGATGGTCGGCTTCAACCGCCGTTTCGACCCGCATTTCGGCGCGGTGCGCGCCGCCATCGACGACGGCCGCATCGGCGAGGTCGAAATGGTGACGATCACCAGCCGCGATCCCGGCCCGCCGCCGCAGGAGTACATCAAGGTCTCCGGCGGCATTTTCCGCGACATGACCATCCATGACTTCGACATGGCCCGCTTCCTGCTGGGCGAGGAGATCGACAGCGTCATGGCCTCCGCCGCCGTGCTGGTCGATCCGGCCATCGGCGCCGCCGGCGACTATGACAGCGCCAGCGTCATCCTGACGACCGCGAGCGGCAGGCAGTGCGTCATCTCCAACTCGCGCCGCGCCAGCTACGGCTACGACCAGCGCATCGAGGTGCACGGCTCGAAGGGCGCGGTTTCGGCCGAAAACCAGCGCCCGGTCTCCATCGAGATCGCCAACGCCGACGGCTACACCCGCCCGCCGCTGCACGATTTCTTCATGACCCGCTACACCGCCGCCTATGCCGCGGAAATCTCCGCCTTCATCGATGCGGTAGAAAAGGGCACCGAACCGCATCCGGGCGGCAAGGACGGGCTGGCGGCGCTGGTGCTGGCGGAAGCCGCGTTGAAATCCGTCAGGGAAGGCCGCGCCGTCAAGGTTCCGGAGGTCGCCGGCTGAGCGGCGCGAAAACATGCGTCCCGCCGGCGAAGGTCGGCCGGGACGCCGCATTCCAGGGCAGAGACGACAATGTGCCTCGGCCATGACCGATATACGTCAAATGACGTAGTCGAAAACTTCCGGCATTTTCTCCCGGCGCCGGATATGCCAAAACTCCACACTGAAGGAGGTCGTCCGCATCATCGGCGCCTCCGCCAGCAAGGGGACGCATCATGGCCAGAAAATTCATCCCGTTCACCATTGCCGCCGCTGCGGCCTTTCTCACGCCGGCGCTCGCTTTCGCGCATACCGGCGTCGGCCAGGCGAGCGGCTTCATGCATGGGTTCATGCATCCGGTCGGCGGGCTGGATCACATCCTGGCGATGGTGATGGTCGGCGTCTTCGCCTGGCAACTCGGCGGCAAGGCGCTCTGGGCGGTGCCCGCGAGTTTTGTGGCGCTGATGGCTGTCGGCGGTGCACTCGGCATTTCGGCCATACCCGTACCCTTCGTCGAAACCGGCATCGCGCTGTCGGTGGTCATCCTCGGCGGCCTGGTGGCCTTCGGCCTGCGCGCCTCGCTGGCGGCGGCAGCCGGCATCGTCGGCCTTTTCGCGATCTTCCATGGTTACGCGCACGGCGCCGAAATGCCGGCCGACGCGAGCGGCCTCGGTTATGCGCTCGGTTTCATGCTGGCCACGGCCTTGCTGCATATCGCCGGCCTGGGCTCCGGCGCCCTGATCGGCCGGCTCAGCGAGATCAAGGGGCCGATCGTCGTCCGTTCGGCTGGCGGCGTCGCCGCGCTGGCGGGCGTCGGCCTGCTCTCAGGCGTGCTGTAGGCGGACTGCCGGTCGCAGACGCCCGCGTAAAACCCCGGGCAATCTCAACCGGTTGTGCTGGAAACGGCGTTACCGCAGGCGGCTCTTTTATTCCTGCCGGCCACGGAAACGACGCTGGTAGGCAGGATCGTAGAGGGCGCTTTCGCGGAAATCGCTGGCGGCAAGGCCCGGCCCGACGAAAATCAGCGCGGTGCGCTCGATCGGGTCTTCCGCCACTTTGGCGGCGATGTCCGCCAGCGTGCCGCGGACGATCCGCTCATCCGGCCAGCTTGCCTTGACGACGATGGCAACGGGGCAATCCGCGCCGTAGAGCGGCGTCAGCTCCCCCACCACCTGGTCCAGCGCGTGGATGGCCAGATGGATGGCGAGCGTGGAACCGCTGGCGCCGAAAGCCTGCAACGTCTCCTTGTTCGGCATCGGCGACGCGCGGCCGGATACGCGGGTCAGCACGAGGCTCTGGGCGACGGACGGAATGGTCAGTTCGCGGCCGAGCGCCGAGGCGGCGGCCGCAAAAGCCGGCACGCCGGGGGTCATGGTGTAGTCCATACCGCGCTTTTCGAGGCGGCGGATCTGCTCGGCAACGGCGCTCCAGACCGAAAGATCGCCGGAATGCAGCCGGGACACATCCTCGCCGGCCTCCGCCGCCCTGGCGAACTCCGCCTCGATCTCGTCCAGCGACATCGGCGCGGTATCGACGATGCGGGCGCCGGGCGGGCAATATTGCAGCAGCTCCGGCGATACCAGCGAACCGGCATACAGGCAGACGGGGCATTTGCCGATCAGATCCCGGCCGCGAACGGTGATGAGATCGGCCGCCCCCGGCCCTGCCCCGATGAAATGTACTGTCATGTCCTATTCCTCGATCGCGCCGCAACCAGCCGATGGATGGCGCCGCGCTGACAAAAATTACCGCCTTGCCGCCCCTGGCGGCAGGGCGACGACCTATGCCGCCTTCCCCTTCTCCCCGGCGGGGAGAAGGTGGCCCGAAGGGTCGGATGAGGGGGAGGCCAAACGGACAGGTTTTGCCGTGGAGTACCCCCTCATCCCGCTGCCGCGACCTTCTCCCCGCGGGGGAGAAGGGGCAGGATGCACCCTCTCGTTCCATAGGCGAAAACTCTGCTCCGCTCCCGTCACGATTTCACCCAGCTCCACTGCGTCACCGGCATCGCCGGCCGCCAGGCGGTCATGCTGCCGACGGGGCCTGCGCGGGCAATGTCGATGCGCACCAGCGTACCACCGAGGCGCGCATGCTGTGCCAGCAGCACCGCCTCCATCTCGATCGTCACGGCATTGGCGACCAGACGGCCGCCCGGCCTCAGCGCGGCGATGGCCGCGTCCATGACACCCTCCTCGCTGCCGCCGCCGCCGATGAAGATCGCATCCGGGGTCGCAAGCCCGGCAAGCGCCTGCGGCGCCTGCCCCTCGACGACGGCGAGGCCCGGCACGCCGAACATCGCCGCGTTGCGGCCGATCCGTGCGGCCCGGTCCGGCGCCTGTTCGATGGCAATCGCCCGCATGACGGGGTCGCGAAGCATCCATTCGATGCCGATCGAGCCCGAACCGCCGCCGATATCCCAGAGAAGCTCGCCCTTGCGCGGGGCGAGCGCCGAGAGCGTCAGCGCCCGGATCTCCCGCTTGGTGATCTGGCCGTCATGTTCGAACAGCGCATCGTCCAGGCCGCTGGCGAGCGGCAGGATTCTTGCGCCTTCGCCCGCCGCCACCTCGACACCGCAGACATTGAGCGCGTGAAAAACATCGTCGGAAAAATGCGCGGCGACATGCCGGGTCAGCCGCTCCTGCTCTCCGCCAAGCGCTTCCAGAACCGTCAGCCGCGAACCGCCGAAACCGCTTTCGCAAAGCAGGCGGGCAAGGGCCGCCGGGCGTTTGTCGTCCGAGGTCAGGGCCAGCACGCGGCGACCGGGCTGCAGGTGCGGACGGATGAGGTCGACCGGCCGGCCATGCAGCGAAACCACCGCCACCTCCTGCAGCGGCCAGCCGAGACGGGAGGCAGCAAGGCTGAACGAGGAGGGTGCGGGGATGACGACCATCTCCGCCGGCTCGATGCGCCGCGACAGCGTGGCGCCGACGCCGAAGAAGAAGGGATCGCCGGAGGCGAGCACCACGGTGGGCCTGCCGCGGCGGGCGACGACGGCCTCGACCGACTTTTCGAAGGGGCTGAGCCAGGCCTGCGTCTCGCCGGCGATCAGCCGAGCGGCCAGCTCCAGGTGGCGGGTGCCGCCGAACACCAGGCCGGCGGCGGCAATCGCAGCCTTGGCGGCATCGCCGAGGCCGGCTGGACCATCTTCGCCGATGCCGATAATGGTGAGCCAGCGTTCGGGAGCGGACGGGGCATGGATGGGATCAGGCATGGGCAGACACCGCATTCTTCTTCTCGGCGGAACCACCGAGGCCCGGCAGCTTGCCGAACGTCTGGCCGGCCATCCCGCCTATGAGGCGACGCTGTCGCTTGCCGGCCGCACGGCCGAACCGCGTGCCCTGCCGCTGGCGGTGAGACGTGGCGGTTTCGGCGGCGCCGAAGGGCTGGCGCAGTATCTTCGCGCCCAGAAAATCGACCTGCTGATCGATGCCACCCATCCCTTCGCCAACAGGATTTCCGCCAATGCCGCGCAAGCCGCCAAGGCAACCGGCGTGCCGGTCTTCGCGCTTCGCCGCCCCGCCTGGGAACGGGTCGAGGGCGACCTGTGGGAGAACGTCGAGAGTGTCGAAGCGGCCGTCGAGGCGCTGGGCACGGCGCCGCGCCGGGTGTTCCTGGCGATCGGCCGGCAGGAGGCATTCGCCTTCAGCCGCGCGCCGCAACACGCTTATGTCGTGCGCAGCGTCGATCCCGTGGTGCCGCCGCTCGACGTGCCGCAGGCCGAATACATCCTGGCGACCGGGCCGTTTCACGAGGCGGACGAGCGCCGGCTGCTCGAAGAGCGGCGCATCGATGTGATTGTCGCCAAGAACAGCGGCGGCAGCGCCACCTACGGCAAGATCGCCGCGGCGCGCATTCTGGGCAAGCCGGTGGTGATGATCGAGCGGCAGGTGGCGCCCGACGTCGTGTCGGTCGCCGACGCGGAAGCGGCGCTCGAACGCATCGCTCACGTCTTGCCTCCGGCATAAAAGCGCGGGGTGTAGACGAGATCGGATTGTCCCTCGCGGGCAACGATGCGCGTTTCCGGCGACCCGATGATGACGCAGGTTGCCATGTCGGCGCGGCCTGCATCGGCTTCCGCCAGCGGCATGACCAGAAGGCGCTCGTCCGGCCGGCCGGCGGCGCGGCCGAAGATCACCGGCACCGTGCCGGGCAGCACCGCGCGCAACAGCGAGAAGGCTTCGCCGAGCTGCCAGGGCCGCGCCTTGCTGATCGGGTTGTAGAGCGCGATCACCATGCCGGCCTCCGCCATCAGCCGCAGCCGCCGGGTGATGACGTCCCAGGGTTTCAGGTTGTCGGACAGCGAGATGGCGCAGAAATCATGGCCGAGCGGCGCACCGATGCGGGCGGCGACCGCCAGCATGGCGGTGACGCCCGGCGTCACCACGAGCTCCACCTGCCGCCATTCCGCCGGTCCCTTGTCGATGGCTTCGCAGACGGCAGCCGCCATGGCGAAGACGCCGGGATCGCCGCCGGAGACGACACAAACCTTCTCTCCCGCCGCGGCCCGCGTCAGCGCGGCCTGGGCGCGATCCAGCTCTTCGCGGTTGTCGGAGGCGATGCGCCGTTGGTCGGGGCGCAGCGACAGGCGGTCGAGATAGGGACCGTAGCCGAAAAACTCCGTCGCGGCGGCAACGGCGTTCAAGGCCTCGGGCGTCATCTGCCCGGCATTGCCGGGGCCGGTGCCGACGACATACAGCACGCCGCTCATGGCCGGTCCTTCCAGCCGGCGACCAGCACCAGCGAGAAATAGGGCGCCACATCGTCCGCCTTTTCGGCGAGCGGCACCATGGCGGCATTCGCCATCGTGCCGCGCTCGACGTAGACGGCCTGGCCGAGCTTGCCGGCGGCGGCGAGCGCCCGGCGGATCTTCGGCAGGTTGCGGCCGACCTTCATGATGACAGCCGCCTCGGTATCGCCGAGACGGCGCACCAGTTCGGCCTCCGGCATGGTGCCGGGCAGCACGGACAGCACGTCGTCACCCTGGACGATCGGCAGGCCTGCCATCGACCAGCAGCCGGACATCGCCGTGATGCCGGGAATGACTTCCGCAGCAAAGCGTGGTGCTAAGCGCACATGCAGGTGCATGTAGGAGCCGTAGAACAGCGGATCGCCTTCGCTGAGGATGGCGACCGTGCGGCCGGCCTCCAGATGGGTGGCGACGGCTGCCGCCGAGGCATCGTAGAAATCGGTGATCTGGCTTTTATAGCCGTCCTCGTTCTTGTCGATCTCGGTGGTGACGGGATAATAGAGCGGCAGCTCCGGCATGCCGGGCTTCAACAGCCCGTCGACCACCGCGCGGCCATTGCCGCGACGGCCTTCCTTGGCGAAATAGGCGAGCACGTCGGCGCTTTCCAGCGCGCGGATCGCCTTGACCGTCAGGAGATCCGGATCGCCGGGGCCGGTGCCGACGCCGATCAGGCGTCCGTAAGCCGCGGCGCTCAAAGGCCCGGCCTCGACAGGGCGTTGACGGTCGCCGCCGTCATGGCGCTGCCGCCGAGGCGGCCGCGGACGATGGCATATGGCACGCCGTAGGCATCTTCCGCCAGCGCGTCCTTCGATTCGGCCGCACCGACGAAGCCGACCGGCATGCCGATGATCGCCGCCGGTTTCGGCGCGCCGTCGCGCAGGAGTTCGAGCAGGTAGAACAGCGCGGTCGGCGCATTGCCGATGGCGACCACCGATCCGGCAAGCCGCTCGACCCAGAGTTTTAAGGCCGCGGCGGAACGGGTATTGCCGATTTCCCTGGCGATCACGGCGGTCTGCGGATCGCTGAGCGTGCAGATCACCTCGTTACCGGCCGGCAGGCGGGCGCGGGTGATGCCGTGCGCCACCATCTGCGCATCGCAGAAGATCGGCGCCCCGGCTTTCAGCGCGCCGCGGGCAGCAGACACGAAATCCGGCGAGAAGACGAAATGCTGCGCCGCCTCGACGAGGCCGCAGGCATGGATCATGCGAACGGCGATATCCGCTTGTTCATCGGAGAAACGCTTGAGATCGGCCTCGGCGCGGATGATGGCGAAGGAGCGCTCATAAATGGCGTCGCCTTCGCGGATATAGTCGTAATCTGTCATTCCCGGTCCCGTTGCAGCCCTTGCCCGATCGCCCCCGCACCCAGCCGTTCGAGGCTGGCCGCCGCCGTCTCGCCCGGCCGCCGCCCGGCATCGACCAGCGCGGCAAGCCGCCGGAAGGCGGAGGTGACGTCCTTAGCAGCGATGTAAGCATCTGGCGAGCCCGATGCGGAGCCATTTACGACAAGTCCGTAGCCTGTTGGCGCTGCCGTCAGCGTCAGGCCAGCCGCGGTGGGATGAGCGCAACCTTTCGGACAGCCGGAAAGATGCAGCGTCAACGAGCCGTCCAGCAGCGACGGCGCCTCCGTGATGACGGTGCGGGCCAGCGCATGCGTATCGAAAAATGCCGAGGCGCAGCCCCGCGCACCGGCGCAGAGGGCGATGGCATTGGCCGGATCCGTTGCCGAGATACGCAGGCCATGGGCGGCAGCAAGCGAATGCGCCGCGTCAATCGTTTCGGGAGCGATGCCGATGAAGAAAAACCCGTGTTCCGGCGCAAGGCGGATTTCGCCGGCGCCCAGTTTTTCCATCTCGGCGAGGAAAGCGGTGAGGACCGGCGCTTCGATCTGGCAGAAGGACAAGCCGACCCCGAGGATGGGCTGGCCCGGATCGAAGGCATGGATGCCGACGGGAAGCGGTGCGGGCTCCGCACGATCCTCGGCATCGGCAAGCGGGAAGGCAAAGTGGTGGCGCCAGGCCTCGACGTCGAGATTGCGGCCGCGGGCGGCGGGGCCGAGGGCATCGAGGGCACACAGCAGGGCAATCACCGCGTCGATGACCTGATCCCCAGCCAGAAGTGCCACCGGACGGGCCGTGCGGGCATTGCCGGCAAGCGACAGGCGCCATGTCACGGCCCCATCAGCGGGGCGCACGGCGGACAGGCGGATATCGGCAACGATGCCGCCGAGGTGAAAACGGCCGCCGGCATCGACGGTGATCGAGAGTTTCGGAGCAAGCCGCAGCGGCGGCACATGCGTTTCGATCGCCTGCCGCAGCACATCGGCAAGCGGACGGGGATCGAGGATTTCGCCGGGGTCGATACCGGCGAGCGGCGGGGTCTCGATCGCCACGCCGGAGGAAAGCGGCATGTCCATCGACAGGATGGCCTGTGCAAAAGCCGGCGCCGTTTCGGCATCGAGGCCGCGGACCTGCAGGTTGCCGCGGGCGGTGACCTCCAGGAGGCCGTTGCCGAATTCTTTCGCCGCAGTGGCGATCGCGGCAAACTGGCGGGGCGTCAGGCTGCCGTCGAGCGGGCGCAGGCGCACCAGCAGGCCGTCGCCGGTCGCCATCGGCGCATCGAGCGACGGGCAAGCGCCGCGGCGGGCCGAGGGGACGGGAAGCGGGCTGCAGGCGATCGGCGATATTTTCGGCGCGTTCATCATCTCAGGCTGAACCATAACACGGCGGCGGGCCTTGCGAGAAATCAAAGACGCGACCTGCATGATCTGCTTTGCGCCCTGCACGATGGCAGGTAGCACCATGCAGCCGCGGAGCAAGCCCCCTCATCTGCCCTTCGGGCATCTTCTCCCCGAGGGGAGAAGAGGAAAACCGATGCTGGGTCCTATTCCTCGAAATCCGCGCCCTTCTGCAGCAGATAGATATCCATGATCCAGCCGTGGCGGGTGCGGGCTTCGGCACGGGTGGCGAGGATCTTTTCCTTCACCTCCGACAGCCGGCCGCTGATGACGATTTCGTCCGGCGTGCCGAGATAGGCGCCCCAATAGATCATCGCATCCGGATCCTCGATACGCTGGAACGCCTGCTCGCCGTCGAGCATCACCACGGCGGTTTCGACGATATCGGGAAAACTGTCCGCCAGCCGCCGGCCGGTGGTGATCGCCACCGGTTGGCCGACGAGGTTGAGCGGGATGCGGTGGCTGGCACACAGCGCCTGGACGCTGGTGATGCCGGGGATGACGCTGTAATCGAAGGCGACATTGCCGCGCCGGCCGACCCGCTCCAGGATGCGGATGGTGCTGTCGTAAAGCATCGGATCGCCCCAGACCAGAAAAGCACCGATGCCGTGCTCGCCGAGTTCCGTGCTGAACATCGCCTCGTGGATCTCGGCAATTGCCGCATGCCACTCGTCGACGCCCTGCATGTAGCTCTGGCCTTCGGTGCGGCGGACGGGCACAGCATAGTCCACCGTACGGCTTTCGGGATTGGTGACGTAGCGGGCGACGACCTCGCGGCGGACATCGGCCAGTTCCGCTTTCTTCGCCCCCTTGGTCGGCAGGAACAGGACGTCGGCGCGGTTGAGCGCGTTGATCGCCTGGATGGTCATGTGTTCGGGATTGCCGGAACCGATGCCGACGACGAGGATATGTCTCATGGAATGCCCCTGCGCTGCCCGTCGGCGGCGCTGCTCGGGGGCCGCCGGGAAAGCCCCTTTCGCATGTTCAGGCGTTGTGCGCCAGCGCCTCGTCCAGCCGCCATTTCACCGAACCGCGTTTCGGCGACCGGGCAACGATGACGATTCCGGCCAGCGAAACCAGCATGCCGAAGGCCATCGCCCAGGTCAGCGGCTCGTCGAACATGATCCAGGCCCAGATCATCACCACCGGCGGGCTGAGGTAGAGCACGGCCGTCACCTGCGCCGGAGACGAGCGGCGCAGCGCAAGGTAATAGAGGCTCCAGGCACCGATGGTGGCGACGAAGACCAGCCAGAGGATGCCGCCGACGAAACCGGCATCGAGGATCGGCGCGACACCGCCCTCCCGCCAGGCGAAGACGGAAAAGATGGCCGCCGCCGACAGGCACTGGATGCACAGGCTCTGATGGATCGGCATGGCGCCTGCCGGGCTGCGCTTCTGCAGCAGCACAGCTACCGCCAGCGACAGCGTACCGAGGATGGGCAGGGCATAGGCCCAGAGCGGCACGTCGGTGATGCTGACCGACCAGCCGGAGGCGATCAGCACCCCCACCAGCCCGACGAAGGAACCGACCCACTGCCGCCCGGTCAGCATCTGGCCCAGCATCGGCCAGGAGAGAGCAGCGACCGTCAGCGGCAACATGTCGGTGATCAATGCCACGAGGCCGGTCGGAACACCGAGGGAGATGGCGAAGGAGAAGGCGCCCAGGTAGGCCGCCATCGCCAAGGCACCGAACAGCACCTGCGGCAGAACGTCTTTCCAGCGCAACCGCGGCCCGATCGTCAGGGCGAAAGGCAACAGCACCATGCCCGAGACCAGACTGCGCCACAGGAGGATGAGAAAGATCGGCGCATGATCGCTGGCGAAACGAATACCGATGAAACCGGCGCTCCAGCAGATCACCAGCGCCGCCTGGATCAGCACGAGCACCGCAAGGCCCATCAGCCCGTTGCCGGGGCGCAATGACGTCGCGAGGGTTCTTGTCATTGGCCGTCGGCCTCGAACCGGTCGAGCATGGATGCGGCCATCCTGCGGGCGGTCCTCAATCGCTGGTCATGCCCGTCTAGGCCCGCCCGCGACATCGCGCCTTCCAGAAGAAACGACAGGTGCTCGGCCATCTCGGCGCACTCGGCATCACCGGGACGCAGGGCATCGAGGTAGTGCCGGAACAATTGCTGCACCTCCTCCTTCTGCGCCGCGACGATGGCCCGGGCGGGATCATCGACCGCCAGTTCGGCCGCGGCATTGAGAAGCCCGCAGCCGCGAAATCCCCATTCGTAGGCCATGTCCGCATGGTCGACATAGGAATCGAACACGGCCAGCACCCGCTCCTTCGGCGTCGCCGCCTCGCTCAACCGCGCCTGCAGCAAGGCGTGCCACTCGACGCACCGCCCTTCGAGATAAGCGACCAGCAAGTCGGCCTTGGACGAGAAGTTGTTGTAGAGGCTCATCTTCGCCACGCCCGCCCGGGCGGTGATCGCATCGATGCCGGTCGCGGCCACGCCTTCGGCATAAAAAAGCTCGGCTGCCGCCCGCAGCAGCCGGTCACGGGCGGGAACCCGGTTCGCCATGGGATCGAAACTCCATTATTATGTAGACCGATCTACCTAATAACGGATCCGCCGTCAAGCATTGCCCGACGCCACGCGACGCCGCGGCAGACTGTGTGCCAGTGAGAAAACTGGCCAGATCGAGCGATCCCGATCCGGCTGCGGACGTCTTATTCCTGGATGTCCGGCTCGACGAGCTTGGCAAGGTTTCGCAACGATTCCTGCCAGCCAAGATAGCAGGCTTCCGGTGGAATGACGTCGGGTATGCCCGCCTGGGTGATCTCCACCTCGGTGCCGACAGATACCTTCTTCAAGCTCACCACGACCTCCATTTCGCCGGGTAGGTTGGGATCGTCGAACCTGTCGACATAGCGCAGGCGTTCGCCGGGAACGAGTTCCAGATATTCGCCGCCGAAGGCGTGGCTGTTGCCGGTGGTGAAATTGCGGAAGGACATTTTGAACGTACCGCCGACCTTCGGCTCGAAATGATGCACGGTGCAGGCAAAACCGTTCGGCGGCAGCCACTTCGCCATCGCATCCGCCTCAAGGAAAGCGCGGTAGACCTTTTCCGGGCTGGTCGCCAGGACACGGTGCAGTTTGATGGTGCTCGGCATGATCGTGATCCTTCTCGGTTGTTTGCGTGAACGATCCAAGGACGGACTGGATCCTGCCGATCCGACAGGGGGAGATTATTTTTTGCGGGATGGGGCGAGAAAAATCTCAGCCCTTGACCTCGAACTGCGGATCGACGGGGATCTGCATCGCCGTGACGAGGTGATTGGTCTGGCCGGCAAGACCGACGATCGATAGGAGTTCGCCGTGCTGGGCGTCCGTCATGCCCTTGGCCTTGGCGGCGGCCGTATGGGAATGAATGCAGTAGGAGCAGCCGTTGGCGACCGAAACGGCGATGTAGATCATCTCCTTCGTCAGCGGATCGATCGTGCTTTCGGCGACCATGATCTCCTTCAGCTGACCCCAGATGCGCTTGAGATGGGCCGGATCATTGGCAAGGCCGCGCCAGAAATTGTTGACGAAATCCGATTTGCGCGTGGCGCGGATATCGTCGAAGACGGCTTTCACCTCCGGATGTGCGTCCGCCTCGGCATCGGTCCACAGTTTTACGGTCGCCATGGATTGGATCTCCTCTTTTCCGTTCTGTCTAAAATACCCCGCCCGCAGCAGCAGGGCAATTGTTTCGCCTGCCCTCAATGCACCGCTGCATACATGATCTTCTCCTCGGTCGCCTCGGCGGGGGAAAACTCCTCGACGATACGGCCCTGGCGGCAGACGAGGATGCGGTCGGAGAGGTTCATGATCTCCGGCAGGTAGGAAGAAATCACCACCACGGCGAGGCCCTCGTCGGCGAGCCGGTTGATGATCTGGTGGATCTCAGCGATGGCGCCGACATCGACGCCGCGGGTCGGTTCGTCGAAGATGACGACACGCGGGCGCTGCACCAGGCCTTTGCCGATCACCACCTTCTGCTGGTTGCCGCCGGAAAGCTCGACGACGCGGGCATTGTCGTTGATGGCGCGAATGTTCAGCATCTTCGTCCATTCGGCCGACAGCGCCCGCATCTCCGCGGCGTTGATCACCCAGGCCTTTTCATGGCCGGCGGCGAGCAGGCCACCAAAAATGTTTTCGGCGATCGACATGGTTTCGAAGAAACCTTCGCTCTTGCGATCCTCGGTGACGTAGACGATGCCGTCCTTCACTGCTTCGCGCGGCACGTAATAGCGCACCGGCTTGTCGTCCAGCTCGATGGTGCCGCCGCGGTTGAAGTCGCGCTTGTAGATGCCGGCGACCACCTTGAAGGTTTCGGTGCGGCCGGAGCCGATCAGGCCGAAGACGCCGGTGATCTGGCCCTCGAAGATCGAGAAGGAATTGTTGCGCACGATGTTGCTCATCGAGATGTCTTGCACCGACAGCACCTTGTGGCCGGGCTTGCGCAGCTTCGCCTCGTCGCGCTGGCGGTAGAGTTCGGCCGAGAGCGTGCGGCCGACCATGGCGGCGATGATCTTTTCGCGGTCGAATTCCTTCGTTTCGCCCGAGGCGACCAGTTCGCCGTCGCGCAGGATGGTGATGCGATCGGAGAGCAACAGCGCCTCTTCGAGCGCGTGGGAGATGAAGACGATCGACACGCCGCGCGCCTTGAGACGGCGCACAAGCGCGAAGAAGTGGCGCTTTTCCTCCGGCGTCAGCGTCGCGGTCGGCTCGTCGAAGATGATGATCTCGGCATTGTGGTGGACGGCGCGGGCGATCTCCACCATCTGCTTCTTGGCCGCACCCAGCGTCTCGACCATGGCGGGGGGGTCGAGCCGGAAATTCAGCGACTGCTGGAATTGCTGCGCCGCGGCATAGGCGCCGCGCAGGCGGGTCAGGAAGTTTTTGGCTG